>Ga0100398_1000143_pt1 | contig 66135 bp, 64 predicted proteins | sample CryGeymeta201522_FD_81568 | JGI IMG/M metagenome (GOLD analysis project Ga0100398, IMG submission 81568) | Groundwater microbial communities from Crystal Geyser aquifers in Utah, USA - Crystal Geyser metaG 2015-22 | ecosystem: Environmental > Aquatic > Deep subsurface > Groundwater | place: USA...
CCAGACAGGGAGGGAAACGGCGATGCGCTTTGGGGGTATCGGGCTGTTTCAGGCGGTGGCTGATCGCGCCGGTGTGCCGCAGCAGGTGAAGGGGCGGCGCCTCTCGATTTTCGATGATGGGATTGCGCGTTCAGCCCGGGTGAGTTTTCACCCGACATCGCCCCGCGGCCGGAACAGGTGCCGGGCCGGACAGCTGCGCGCCCGGCCGTGATGCACGACCAAACGGAATGGCGCTGCGCCAAAGCGGGGTGTGAAACCGCTCGATTTCCGGGCGCGGCTGGGCTAGGGCGGGGTGTCGTTTCAGGAGTCCGCCGATGTCAGACGTTCTTGCCACCGTTACGCCTTCTCCGTTGCGACGGATCTTGGGGGTGACGGTCATGGGCACGCTGGGGGTGCTGCTGGTCTATTCTGCCCTGGTGACAGCGCCTTCGTTCGGCTGGCGGTTGGTCTTGCTGGCCTTCGGGGGGCTGGCGCTGGCCGGTACGGTGCGGCTGTGGCAGGCGACGCAGGGCCGGGTGGAACTGACCGCGACGCAATTGCGCGATTCAGCCGGAACGGTGCTGGCCGAGATGGATCAGATCGTCGCCATCGACCGGGGCATGTTTGCGTTCAAGCCTTCCAACGGTTTCGTGCTGAAATTGGCCGGGCGGCATCCGCGCGGCTGGGCGCCGGGCCTGTGGTGGCGCACTTCGCGCCGTGTGGGCATCGGTGGCGTGACCAGCGCGCATGAGGCGAAGGCCATGGCCGAGTTGTTGGCCGCGCGGATCGCGGCGGCGCGCCGCGACGCCTGATTTGGCGCATTTCAGCTGCTGGGAACGCCGGTGGACCACAGCAGTTGTGGCACGAACCGCGGCGAGGCGATCACCCGATTGGCGAATGTGCTGGCCGGCAGGCCGATGCTGAAGGGCGGTTGATAGGCCATCCAGGTTTCCACGATCACCGCCGAATCGGCGTTGGCCAGAACCGGGATGACCGGGGCAAAGGGGGCAAGGGTGGCCTGGGTGATCTGTGGCCGGGATGCGTCGGTGGTGTAGGACCAGACAAGGCGGTGCGCGTCGGTCGGTTCGTCATAATAGACAACCGTCACCCGCAGGATCGTAGTCTGGGCATTGTTGGTCAGAAACGCGTGATACTTGCCCAGACCGGCCATGAAGGCCGTGTCCACAGGGTTCCATTGCCGGGTCAGCAGATCGGATATGGTATAGGTGGCCCGCAGGTTCAGCGACTGCATGCGATAGCCATCGACGTAGGTGTAGGTGGCCAGCATCGCCCAGAGCAGCAGTGGCAGGATTAGAACGGTTTCGATGGTAGAACTGCCACCGGTGTCGCGGGCGAAGCTGCGCAGCCTGTGGCGCAGGTGGATCAGGATCTGTGTCATGTCGGTTCATTCACAAAAAAGGTCGATGCCATCATCTTGTACCCGCCGTTCACCACCGGCGGCAGAACCTTGCCCAGACCGACAGCCGGAAAGATCGGATCATGCAGATAGCAGAAGCGGATCAGCATGATTTCATTGTTCGCCCCCGCAGTGAAGTTGATCACCGGGTTCATGGGTTGATTGCGGTCGATGCAATCGCCGCCGCCCTCCTGATAGGTGAACCCGCGTGTCGCCACGGGGCCCATTTCCAGTTTCATGTTGGTGTCGCAGTCGGTCAGCAGCAATGCCTCGGCACAGACCGCCGCCTTGAGAACGGCGGGGTCACGGTATTCTGGTTTGCCCAGCCGCAGATCGCGCACCACGATGTCCATCGCGCGTTCCATCATCGCCTGGCGCATCTGGATCACCCCCATTTCGGCGGCACACATGAACACGCCGATGACCACGGGAAACATCAATGCGAAATCGACAGTCGCCACGCCATCCTCGCGGCACAGGAAGTTTTTCAGGCGCGCGATCATTGGATCAGCCGCAACTGGTTGATGGTCGAGGCGATGGCCGAAAAGGCATAGACGATGTCGTTGCCATTCACCTCGAAATAGTGGTTTTCCGAACTGGCGCATTCCTTCATCAGGGGCGCGTCGGATTCGTCGATCTCGAAGGCGACGCTGAACACCAGAATGCCCTTGGCTTTGGCCTCGGCGCAGATCATGCGCATCCGCCGATCTTTTTCCCAAGCGCCGACATAGGTGCGGGTGTTGTTGCGATACCAGTCCCAGTACAGCGAGGCGTTGTCGTTCTGCCGATACCACATGTAATAGGCGTTGTAGCCGAGCGAGGCGGCGTTCCACAGTTCTTGATAGCTTAGCTGTCGGGTGTTGGAGTTGCCGCCGTCCCTGCTGTTGCTCCAGCTGTCGGTGCGCGCCCAGTACCAGTCTTCCCATTTGGTGCTGTCGCCGTCTTCGTTGCCGTATTCCTGGTGATCGACGCTGAACCGCCAACTGCCGTCGGAATATTGCCTGCCCCAAACGTCGGACAGGCCCGCGTTGAACTCATTGCGCAGCATGTATTGGTTGGTGTGTGCGCCATCGGTCATGACCACAAGCACCTTCATCGTGTTCGGGCGGTTGAAATCAAAGGGGCGGTCGGCAAAGTCTGCCGCCACCTCGCCCGCCGCGATCAGATCGTCGGTGATCGTGCGGAACGACGGGTCAAGCAGCGCAGCACCCCATTTCAGCCCAACATCGGTTGAGGTGTTGCCGCCCGGTGTCAGCGCGGCGATCTGCGCCAGCAGCGCAGCCTTGTTTCCGCCCAAGGGGTGCACCTGAAACGCCGGATCATTGCGGCAGACAAAGGCGGCGGGCGGGCTGGTGCGCGTCCAGGGGTCGAAATGGCCGGTCTGGTTGCGGTTTGCGCCGGGCAAGGCGGTGGTCGAAAAATCGCCGGATTCAAAATCGACGCAATGCGAATAGTCCTGCCTGTACGACAGATCCATTTGGTCGGTCACGGTTTTGCCGATGTTAACCTGGGTGGAATAGGGCACGATCGAAACGGAAACCTCGCCTTCGCCCGCTACGCTGCGTTCGTCTGACAGGACGGTGTTCACGAAATTCGTGGCGGCCTGTTTCATTTCGCCCAGCCGGGTGCCCCAACCCATCGAACCAGACACATCCAGCACCATCGCAATCTCGATGTCGCTGATTTCTTCGCGCGCCGTGCCGAGAGCCCGCGCCGCCAGAGAGTCAACCCCCAGGGTGTTGACGAACAGCGTGCCCACATCGACCGATGAGGTTGCCGTCACTGTGCGCGAATTGATGCTTTCCACGACATTGATCGTGCCCAGATACCCCGCCATCCCCGCCTTGTCGAAATAATCGGTTACGACTGCCCTCGGGTCCAGTCTCTGATCCAGGTCGGCGGCGGCGAGTACCGCAGTGTCGACGGTGTTTTGCAGGCGAAGGCGCGTGTATTCGTTGCGCATGATGTCAACCGAAATGCCGCCGATCAGCATGATCCCCATGAACAGGTACAATCCGAACAACAGCATCGAACCGTCCTCGTCCCGGATCAAGCGGGCGGCGAGGGTGCGGCGTGCCGCGGCCGTTTCGGACAGGCCCTTCAGAACTGTGGTGTGTGTCACAAGCCGATTCCCGATTCCAGGGCGTGCCGGGGCGCGCCGTACCGGAGCAGCTATGACGCGAGGTTTCGGCGGTATTGAGACCGCAATAAGACATTTGGGGCGGATTTGAGTTGAAATGGTGCAAAATACCGACTGCTGCTGTGGCGGGCATGGCAGGGGCGGCTGCCCGCCCACCCCTCAGCTGGAGGAAGCAGCGCCGGCGTCTTCCCACAAAAGCTGTGGCGCAAAGCGCGGGCTGGTCACCAGAAAGTTGTACAGCACCGTATCGCTCAGCCCCATGACGAAGGCCGAGCGATAATTCATCCAGGTTTCCACTACGATCACGCTGTCACCATTCGCCGTGATCGGCAGGCGGTCGGATGCGGCACCAGCGCTGGCGTCGGTGTAGGCGTCAATGGTGCCGCGGGCGCGCGACCAGACCAGATCAAAGGCGTTGGCATCGCCATCGAAGCGGAACACCGAAACGCGCAGCGATTTGTCATAGGACCGGTTGACCAGAAAGGCGAGCAGCCGTTCCGTGCCGTCGATGAAGTTGTCGTTCATCGGCTCGGTCTCGCGCGACAGGATATCGCTGATCGTGTGGGCGGCCTTGACGTTGACATTGGCCAGGCGCAGCCCGTCGAAATAGCTGTACATCGCCAGGATCGCCCAGGCCAGCATCGGCAACAGCAGGATGGTTTCCACCGAATAGCTGCCTTCGCTGTCGCGGCGAAACCGGGCAAGGCGTGATTTCAGGCGCAGTTTCATTGGCTTGATCCTTGCTCAGGGTTCGTTGACGAAGGCGGCTGTGGAAATGGCGGCATATTCGCCCGCCCCGTCCTTGGGCAGCATCAGCCCCAGAGCGGTTGTCGGAAAGATAGGCCGCACCTTGACGCAGGCGCGCACCAGCATGATGTCACCGGGCTGGCCGGGGATGAACCGGGTGACCGGCGCGATGTTCTCGCTGCGGTCGATACACTCGGCGTTGGGGGTGAAGGTGGCAAAGCTGCTGCGCGGCACGGCGCGCATTTCCACCCGCAGGGCATTCATGCAATCCGGGATCAACAGTGCCTGATCGCAGATCAGTTGCTTTACCTGGTCGTGGGTGGGCGGCGTGCTCGGGTTGATCCGCACCGCGCGCATGGCGATGTCGGTGCCCCGCTCCAGCATGACGCTGCGCATGTTCAGCAGGCCCGCCTCGGCTCCCGACATGAACATCCACAGGACCGGGGTAACGAGGATCACGAATTCGATCGTCGGTCCGCCATCCTCGCTGCGGGCAAACCGGCGCAGAGCGCTGAAAAAATGTTTCATTGGGTCAACTTCAGTTTGGAGATCGTGTTTGCGATCTGGTCAAAGGCCGCTTCCAGATCGTTGCCGACCACGCGGATAAAATAGTTGGGGTTGCTGGCGCATTGCCGCATGACGTTGGCCGCACGGTCGGTAACCTCGAAGCCGATGGTAAAAACCGTGGCACCCCGGTCGCGCACCCGACCGCACAGGTTCAGCAGGCGGGCGTCCTTGGTGGGGCCGTTCACGCCTGTCCAGACGGCGTTGTAGAAATTGTTCATCCGGGTATTCGAGTTGAACCGCGCCCGAACCCAGTACCAAGCGAAGTGGCGCACCGACATTTCGTTCCACAAGTCAGAATAATCCACCTGAACCGGCGCTTGGTTGATCGGGGTCAGCGCAGCGATCAGCGCCGATTTCAGCGCGGCCCGCGTCGTTGCATTTGAATGTGACACGTTCAGTTCCGACAAATTCATGCCGACGGGATCGTTCGTCCAGCCGCGGGCGATTGTGATGTTGCTGCCCAGACCGCTGACCGAGGCGGGGATGGTGAAACCGGGTGTCCAGTACCGTTCGTTGTAGAGACCGTCGCCGTCCTCGTCGCCCACTTCGGGGCTGTTCCAGGAATAGAACGCCAGCGGCAGCACCGGATTGGGCGTCCAGCGCCACACGCCCGAGGGGCCGGTTGCATAGGCATCGCGGATTTCCTGTTGCTGGGTATTTTCCCCGTCGGTCATCAGCACGACAAACTTTTCCACACTGTCCCGGCCCCATGAAAACGGGCGGTCGCCATAGGCCGGGTTGACAGTGCCGGTGTCGATCAGCCGCTGGGTGATGTGGCGCGCGCTGGGGTCGATGAACGCCGCGCCCCATTTCAGCCCCAGCTCGATCGACGTGTTGCCATTGGCGACAAGGGCGTTGATCGCCGATTTGATCTGCGCCGGATCGTTCATCACCGGGCGCACGATCTGATCGTCCTCGGCGCGACAGACATACAGGCGCGGCGTCTGGTTATAATACCACTGATCGAAATGCATCGTATGTTTATAGGCGTTGCCGGCACGGATCGTGGTGTCGTCGTAATCGGCCCCCGTAAACGCCAGACAGTTTGAATAGGGGTGTTTGGCGGTCACGCCCAGTTCATCCATGATGATCGGCCCGGCGTTCACATGGGTCGAATAGGGCACCAGGTTCATCGTGATACGGTCAGGATCGCCCGAGGTGTACACCTTGTCGACGAAACGGGTCGCGGCCGATTTCAGATCGGCGATCTTCGATGTGCTGCCGGGTGCCGTGCTGGCCCAGTTCATCGAATTGGACACGTCCAGCACCAGCGAGATTTCCAGATCGGTGCGCGCCTCGGTCGCCGTCGAGGTCGCACGGGGCGTCAGGGTGTCGATGCCGGTGTGATCCCAGAAATTCAGGAACATCGTGCGCTGCACCTTTTCCGTTTCGATGCGCACTGTCCGCTGGTTGACCGATGCGGTCACCGTGACGTTGCGCAGATACGGGTCCAGCCCCTCTTTCTCGAAATAGCTGGCCACCACCTGGGCGGCGGGCAGATCCTGATCCAGATCCGCCGCCGCGAGGGCGGCGCGATCCGACAGGTTTTGCAGCCGCGTGCGGTTGTTTTCAAACACCATCAGGTCGATCGAAATGCCACCGATGATCACCATGCAGATGAACAGCAACAGGGCCAGCGCCGTCATCGAACCGGATTCGTCGGCGATGAAACCCGGCTGGTCGGTGTGCGCCCGGTCATCTGATTCATCAAATTGTTGCATCATTTTTAACCTCGTTTCAGGTCTCGCCCGGTGAAATTGATCTCTGAAAACAGCGAATGTAATCGACAGAACGCCCCGATTGAGGCGGGACTGTGGCGGTTAAATGCCTTGGATGGGCCATAAAGGCGCGATTTTCACCTATCCCTGCCACATCCGATGATTGTGCCGGCTGTCCGTACAATTTGACGCTTTTAGGATGAAATTAAGGGGCGGCGGGGCGGCGCGGTTCGGCCAAATGGGTTAATTGTGCCCGACACAGGGCTGTCATGTGGCGCTGCGGCTCGATGATTCGGCCAAGGAGGGGGGCGGCGCCGGGGAAATTTGGCAGGCCGCCCAAAGGCTGCGCCGGGCGGCATTTCGCCCCTCGCCAGCGCCGCAGCGGCGTATTAGCGTCGCCCTGACATGCCGAGGAGTTGCCGATGCGCTATAACGCCCTGCGCCTGCTGAAAGAGGGGCTGACCGGAAACCGGGGTTGGGTGCCTGTCTGGCGCGATCCGGTGCCGCAGGCCGCGTATGACATCGTGATTATCGGTGGCGGCGGGCACGGATTGGCCACCGCGTGGTATCTTGCGCGCGAACACGGGATAACCAATGTTGCCGTGCTGGAAAGGGGCTATCTTGGGGGGGGCAATATCGGGCGCAACACCACCATCGTGCGCGCCAATTACTTTCTGCCCGGCAATGCCGAGTTCTATTCCCATTCCCTGAAGCTGTGGGAGGGGCTGGAAGCCGACCTGAATTACAACGTCATGCATTCCCAGCGGGGCCTGATCAACCTATTCCATTCCGACGGTCAGCGTGATGCCTTCGTGCGGCGCGGCAATGCGATGATCGCCCAGGGTGACGATGCGGTGCTGCTGGACCGGGACGGGGTGCGCCGGCATTTGCCGTATCTTGATTTCGACAATCCGCGTTTTCCGGTTTATGGTGGGCTGTTGCACCCGCGCGGCGGCACCGCGCGCCATGATGCCGTGGCCTGGGGATATGCGCGCGCCGCCGATCGCCGGGGGGTGGACCTGATCCAGCAATGCGAGGTGACGGGGATCGACGTGCAAGGCGGGCGCGTCACCGGTGTGCAGACGACGCGCGGCGCGATCCGGGCAAAAAAGGTTGCCATCGTCACCGCCGGGCGCAGCGGCCAGGTGGCCGCCTTGGCCGGGCTGCGCCTGCCGATCGAAAGCCATGTCTTGCAGGCCTTCGTCACCGAGGGGCTGAAACCGGTGATCGACCATGTGGTCAGCTTTGGCATGGGGCATTTCTATATCTCGCAATCCGACAAGGGGGGACTCGTCTTTGGCGGCGATCTGGATTTCTATGCCTCTTATGCGCAACGCGGCAACCTGCCGATGATGGAACATGTGATGGAGGCGGCGATGACGCTGATGCCGGTGATCGGCCATGCCAACGTGCTGCGATCCTGGGGCGGGATCATGGACATGACGCCCGACGGATCACCGATCATCGACCGGACGGATATTGACGGGCTCTACCTGGATTGCGGTTGGTGCTATGGCGGGTTCAAGGCGGTGCCGGCGTCGGGCTTTGCCCTGGCGCATCTGCTGGCCACCGACCGGCCCCATGAAACCGCGGCGCGGTTCCGGCTGGACCGGTTCCGCACCGGCGCGGGGTTGATGGATGAGGAGGGCACAGGTGCGCAACACAACCTGCACTAGAGCGTGTTGCGCGCGGCAGGAGCCTCCGGCGGAGGTATTTTCAGCAAGAAAGAGCAGGGGTTCGGTGCGATGCGGTTGACCTGTCCTTTTTGTGGTGCGCGCGATCTGCGCGAGTTTTCCTATACCGGTGCGGCGGTGCTGTGTGATCGTCCGGCGCCCGATGCGGGTGCAGATGTCTGGGACAGCTATCTGCACCTGCGCGACAACCCCGCCGGGGTCACGCGTGACCTGTGGTATCATGGCGCGGGCTGTTGCGCCTGGCTGGTGGTTGAGCGGGATACGGTCAGCCACGCTGTGTTGTCGGTGGTTCTGGGATGAGGGTGCCCGGGCGCGGATTGCTGAACGCGGCACAACAGGTGCGGTTCAACTTTGACGGGGTGGCTTACGACGGGTTGGCGGGCGACAGTCTGGCCTCGGCGCTGTTGGCCAATGGGGTGCGGTTGATGGGCCGGTCGTTCAAATACCACCGCCCGCGCGGCGTGGTGACGGCGGGGTCGGACGAACCCAACGCCCTGGTCACCGTTGGGCGCGGCGCGGCGCAACGGCCCAATGCGCGCGCGCCCATGGTCGAGCTGTTCGAAGGGTTGGAGGCGGTCAGCCAGAACCGCTGGCCCAGTCTGGCCGTTGACGCGATGCAGGTGAACGACCTGGTGTCGCCGTTCCTGTCGGCGGGGTTCTATTACAAGACCTTCATGTGGCCCCGCGCCTTTTGGGAAAAGCTGTATGAACCGGTGATCCGCCGCGCCGCCGGTCTGGGGGCGCTGTCGGGCGTGGCGGCGGCGGATGAGTCCGACAAGGTGTTCGGGTTTTGTGATCTGTTGGTGATCGGCGGTGGGCCTGCCGGGCTGATGGCGGCGCTGGTGGCGGGGCGGGCGGGGGCCGATGTTATCCTGGCGGATGAGCGGGATCGCATGGGGGGGCGGCTGCTGGACGAGAAGGAGGGGGTGGGCGGCATGGCCGGGCACGCCTGGGTGGCGGGGGTTCTGGACGAATTGGACAGCCTGCCCAACCTGCGCCGCCTGGTGCGCTGTACGGTCACCGGGGCCTATGACGGCGGCACCTATGGCGCGGTGCAGCGTGGCGCGCCCGGCGTCGCGCACGAGACATTCTGGCGCATTGCCGCCCGGCGCGCGGTACTGTGTGCCGGTGCGCTGGAACGCGGCATCGCCTTTCCGGGCAACGACCGGCCGGGGGTGATGATGGCCGGGGCGGTGCGCGGGTATCTGCACCGTTACGGCGTTGCGGCGGGGCGGTCTGTTGCGGTTTTTGCCAACAACGATCACGCCCATTGCACGGCGCGCGACATGGCGGCTGCGGGGCTGCGGGTGGCCTGTGTCATCGACACCCGCCCCGAGGCACCGGCCAGCACCGGTGACTGGCCGGTCTATACCGAAGGGGCGGTGACCGGCACCAGCGGACGGCTGGGCCTGCGCTCGATCAGCCTGCGCCACGCGGGCGGACAGCGCGATGTGTTCGTCGATACGCTGGCCGTGTCGGGGGGCTGGAACCCGGCGGTGCATCTGACCTGTCACATGGGCGCACGGCCCGTTTGGCGCGACGACATCGCCGCCTTTGTGCCGCCCGAGGCGGCGGTGCCGGGCCTGCGCGTGGCCGGGGCGGCGGCGGGGGTGTTCACCACCCACGGGGCGCTGTCCACCGGGGTGCGGGCGGCACATGATGCGCTGGACGATCTGGGGATCAGCGCGACGCCTGCGGATCTGCCCGAGGCCGAGGATGCCGCCTGTTGCATCACCGCCTTCTGGCAGGTGCCGGGCAAGGGGCGGGCCTGGCTGGATCTGCAAAACGACGTGACGACCAAGGACGTCGCACTGGCTGCGCGGGAAAATTTCCGCAGCGTCGAGCATATGAAACGCTATACCACCCAAGGCATGGCCACCGATCAGGGCAAGGGCAGCAACGTCACCGCCCTGGCCGTTCTGGCCGATGCCACGGGGCGCAGCATTGCCGCCACCGGCACCACCACGTTTCGCCCGCCCTATACGCCGGTGGCCATTGCCACGCTGGGGGCGGGGGGCAGCGGTGTCGGGTTCGCACCACAGCGTTTCACCACCTCGCACGCGGCCAGCATTGCCATGGGGGCGCCGATGGTCGAGGCGGGGCTGTGGTATCGGCCCGGGTATTTCCCGCGCCGGGGTGAAACCACCTGGCGGCAAAGCTGTGACCGCGAGGTGGCGATGGTGCGGGGTGCTGTGGGGGTCACCGACGTGTCCACGCTGGGCAAGATCGACATTCAGGGCCCCGATGCCGCCGCGTTCCTTGATTTCGTCTATACCAACAGGTTCAGCACCTTGCCGCCGGGGCGCGTCCGCTATGGCCTGATGCTGCGCGAGGATGGTCACGTGATGGACGATGGCACCAGCGCCTGTCTGTCCCCCGGTCATTACCTGATGACGACGACAACCGCCGGGGCGGCGGCGGTGATAAAGCATCTGGATTTCGTCGCGCAAGTTCTGCGCAGCGATCTGAACCTGCGCTTCACCTCGGTGACCGAACACTGGGCGCAGTTCGCCATTGCCGGGCCAAAGGCGCGTCATTTACTGAACACGCTTCTGGATGATCCGATCGACAATGCCACCTTTCCGTTCATGGCCTGCGGGGCGGTGACGCTGGCCGGGGTAAAGGGGCGGCTGTTCCGCATTTCGTTTTCGGGGGAACATGCGTATGAAATTGCCGTGCCCGCCCGCCACGGTGCCGCGCTGTTCCGGCTGTTGGTGGCACAGGCCGAAACACTGGGCGGGGGGGCTTATGGCATGGAGGCGCTGAACGTACTGCGTCTGGAAAAGGGCCACATCACCCACGCCGAAATCGACGGGCGCAGCACCGCCGGTGATATCGGCATGGCGCGGATGCTGGCGCCGCAAAAGGATTGCATCGGCAAGGTGATGGCCGCCCGCCCCGGGCTGAGCGACCCGGCACGCCCGCGCCTCGTGGGGTTGCGCCCGCTCGACCCGACAGCGCCGGTCAGTGCCGGGGCGCATCTGTTTGCCCCCGGCGCGGCGGCGGTGCGCGAGTATGACGAAGGGTATGTCACATCGGTCGGCTGGTCGGCGACGCTGAACAGCAACCTGTGCCTGGCCTTCCTGACGCGAGGGGCGGACCGGATCGGTGAACAGGTGCGGCTGGTCGATGCCTTGCGTGGCCACGATACCCTGTGCAGCGTCACCGATCCGGTGGCCCATGACCCGAAAGGAGAGCGTTTGCGTGGTTAGCCTGATCGCCCGAACCCCCGCCGAGGGGCTGTTGCCCGCCACCATCGCAGGCCTGACCCTGGCCGAGGTGACGCCACTGGCGATTACCGCCGTCCTGCCCTTTGCCGGACAGGATGACGCGGTGTCGCGCGACATGGGGTTCACCTTTCCCGCGCCCAACCGCACCACGGCGCAGGGCGATACCCTGGCCATCTGGGCGGGGCGCGACATGGCGCTGGTGCTGGGTGATCCGCCCGCCACGCGCCACGCCGCCATGGTCGATCAGTCGGACGCCTGGGCGGTGCTCGATTTGACGGGGCAGGGCGGCGACAAGGTGCTGGCGCGCCTGTGCCCCATCGACACGCGCCCGGCGGCGTTTCCCCCCGGCCACACAGCGCGCAGCCTGCTGGGCCATGTGCAGGCCAGCATCACCCGCCTGTCGGGTGATGCCCTGCGCCTGATCGTGCCGCGCTCGATGGCGCAGACGGCGGTGCATGACCTGACCCGCGCCATGGGCCACGCCCAGCGTCAAATGTGAAAGATCGGGCGCGGCTTTGCGCCCGGTTCACCGGTTTCAGGCAGACGGGCCGCCTGTCACAGAACCGTCCGCAGTTGCATCATCGGAAATGTCTGAAAGCGGGCGGTGAGCCGGGCAAACGGGGCGCAGCTTTGGCTTGCAAGCCGGTCACGGGGTTTGCGCCCCGGTCGTCGCCAGGATAATGCGGTACACCGAGGTGGTTCCAGCGATGAACAGGTGGTTGCGGCGCGGCCCGCCGAAACACAGGTTTGCCACCATTTCAGGCACAAGTATCTTGCCCAACAGGGTGCCGTCGGGGGCAAAGCAATGCACGCCGTCTGCGGCACTTGACCAGAGGTTTCCGAAAATATCGGTACGGATGCCGTCCGGGATGCCACTGTCGATCTCGCAAAAGTTCCGTCCATTGCTCAGCTGCGCGCCCTGCACGTCAAACACACGGATCACGCGGGGCAGATCGGGGTCGTGGCTGGCTGCGCTGTCGGCGATGTAGAGCTGGCGTTCATCGGGCGAAAAGGCCAGGCCGTTGGGCTGATTGAAATCATCGGCCACCGACGCGAGACCGCCGGTGTCGGGATCAAGGCGAAACACGTTGCGCGCGCTTTGTTGCGGTTCGGCGCGATAGCCTTCGTAATCCGACAGCACGCCATAGGTCGGATCGGTGAACCAGATGCTGCCATCCGATTTGACCACCACGTCATTGGGCGAATTCAGGGGCTTGCCGTTAAATTGATCGGCCAGTACGGTGATCGCCCCGTCAGGTTCGGTTCGGGTCACGCGGCGCGTGCCATGTTCGCAACTGACCAGCCGACCCTGCCGGTCACGGGTGTGGCCATTGGCGAAATGCGATGGCGCGCGAAAGACGCTCAGGCCGCCACCGTCCAGCGCATCGGGCGTCCAGCGCAGGATACGCTGGTTCGGAATGTCACTGAACACCAGACAGTTGAGATCGGCAAACCAGACCGGCCCCTCGGCCCAGCGACAGCCTGTGACCAGACGATCCAAGGCGGCACTGGGCACGTGAAGATCGCGGAAACGTCGGTCGAATTGTTGAAAGACGGTCATGGTGGAACCTTCCTATTGAATGCGTGCCTGTCGGCCAGACGCGGCAAGGATCACGGTGATGATGATCAGACCCGTCAGAATCAGTCTGAAACCGGCCCCGAACCCGTATGTATTGAGCATGGACACAACCAGAAACATGAACAGCGACGCGCCCCAGATGCCGGGCACATTGCTGTCGCCCCCGGCGACAGCGGTGCCGCCTATGACGACGACGGCAATTGACATCAACAGATATTCGGCCCCCATGTTCAACGCCGCACCGCCGGAAAAACAGGCCAGCAGATAGCCGGTGACAGAAGCCAGGATGGCGCACAGAACATAGGTGGCAAGGCGCACCCCATCCACCGGAATCCCGGCCATGCGCGCCGCAGGCAGGCTTTGCCCGATCGCCGAAATCCAGCGCCCATAGATGCTGCGGTTCAGCAGGAACCAGGCGGCAACCGTGACGGCCAGCGCGATCAGCGCGAGATTGGGAATGCCAAGGGTAAGATCGGTGGTGAAATCGGCCATGGCCGAGGGCGGTTTGACCCGGAGCCCCCGGTTTGTCCAGATCGCACTGGATTGCACGATAAAGCTGAGCGACAGGGTGGCGATGATCGGCGGGATGCGCAACGCCTTGATCAGCACATAATTGCTGATCCCGACACACAGGCCGATCAGAACCGCAATGCCCAGCCCCGGCAGGATCAGCCCGTTGTTCTCGGCCATGAACTTCAACGCGACGGTGCCCGAAAGGGTCATCGTGGCGGGAACCGCCAGATCGATGTTGCCGGGGCCAAGAGTGATGACGAACATCTGCCCGGTGCCCACCATCACGCTGAAGGCTGCAAAGGTCAGCGCGGCCTGCGACAGGCCCAGGCTGCTGGAGCCGCCGGTGGCCAGCACGGTGACGATCCAGACCGCGCCGGCGGCCACGAATGACCATATCCACGGTTTGCGCAAAAGGGTCATGAGCGTTTCACCTCGAACCGGTTGAGAAGCAGGCGCAGCCCGAGAACCGCAATCAGGATCATCCCCTGCGCGCCGATTTGCCAGTCGGATGAAATGCGCAGGAACGACAGGAACGATCCTGCCAGCGTCAGCGTCAAAGCGCCGATCACCGCCCCGATGGCCGAAACGCGCCCGCCGATGAATTCGCCGCCGCCGAGAATTACCCCGGCAATCGACAACAGCGTATAGCGCAGGGCGATATTGGCATCGGCCGATGTCGTCAGCCCGACCAGAGCGATGCCCGCGGCCACGGCGAATGTCGCGGCCATGGCATAGGCTCCGGCCCGCGCGGCGATGATCGACCAGCCCGCCCGCTGAACCGACCGGGCATTGCCACCCACCCCGCGCACCAGCACCCCGAAAGACGACCGCATGACGATCAGATGGGCAACTGCCGCGATGATGATGCTGGCGATGATGGCCATCGGTACAAGCGGCGGTTTCGATATCATGATCGCGCGAATCCAGCCCGGCGCCGATCCACCCGGTGCAGGCAGGATCAGCACGGCCAGCCCGCCCCAGACAAAGCTCATCCCGAGGGTAACGACGATGGACGGCAACTGCCGCAGATGGATCACCACGCCGATCACCGCATAGGTCGCAATCGCGGCGAGCAGGATCAGCACCCCGATCAGAGGGTCGGATTGCAGGAAGGTCGCCGTGACACAGGCCACGAAACTGACGAAGGTGCCCATCGACAGGTCCAGATCATTGACCGCCATGATCATCATCTGTCCCAGCGTTGCCAGCGCGATGGGCACCGCGAGATTGAACAGCAGGTTGAACCCGTTATAGCTCATCGCGCGGGGCTGCATCCAGAAAATGCCGACCAGCAGGGCGACCAGCGCCAGCGCCGGCACGGCCAGCCGCATCGCATCCGCGGAAAGCCACCTCATGCCGCGCCCTGAAACGATGCCGCGAGAACCGCATTTTCGGTCACGTCATCCCCAACCAGTTCGGCGACAATGGCGCCTTCGCTGAACACATAAACCCGGTCGCACAGGGCGATTTCGTCCATTTCGGTCGAATACCAGACAAAGGTGCGCCCGGCTTCGGCCTCGCTGCGGATCATTTCGTAAACCTCTCGTTTGGTGCCGATATCGACGCCGCGCATCGGGTCGTCCATCAGCACGACCGGCGCCCGCGTTGACAGCGACCGGGCAAAAAGAACCTTTTGCTGGTTGCCGCCTGACAGCGACAATATCGGGTTGTTCATGTCCGGCGTCTTTATTTCGATCCGGCGTTTCCAGTCGGCGGCGCGCGTCACCTCGGCGTCACGATCCACGACCCCGCGCCGGGACAGATCGGGCAGGCTGGCCACGGTCATATTGCGCAGGATGCTCCACAAAGCGAAAACGCCATTCAACTGCCGGTCGCCGGCCACAAAGGTGACGGCAGGGTTGCGGGCGGGCCACCAATTGGGGCTGGCCTTGTCGTAAAGCGCCAACAGCATGTCGGTCTGGCCGTGGCCGCCCAGACCGGCCAGGCCGATCACCTCGCCTTTTGTTGCGCGAAACGCCAGGCCACGAGGCGGTGCAAAGGCCAGAACCTCGGGTCCGGTCGCGGCGGACCGGGTGCGTGCGGCAACTGTCTTGGTCGCGCTGCCCATGGCATCGACCAGAGTGGCCTGGGTAAAACCACCGGCGCTGCGTTCGGCCACGATTCGGCCGTCCTTCATCACGACAATCCTGTCGGATGTGGTCAGAATTTCATCTAGAATGTGGGAAATCAGGATCACCGCGCCGCCATTGCCGGTAAAGTGCCGGACATGCGCCAGAAGCTGCGCCGCAAGGCCGGAATCAAGTGATGAGGTCGGTTCGTCCAGGATTACGATCTGCGGCGCGATGCCCGCATCGGAAAACGCCATGGCAATCTCGACCATCTGGCGCTGTGCGATCGACAGGCTGACGACCTGGCGGTCCGGGTCGATCCCGTGGCGCGGGAACACCGCGTCCAGCGCAGTCTGGATCACCCTGCGCGCCTCTTTGCGCCAGCCGATCCCGCCCAGAAGCCCGCGATGCATCAGCCGGGTGTTTTCCACCACGGTCAGGTTGGGGCACAGTGACAATTCCTGGAACACACAGCGCAGGCCGCGCGACCGGGCAGCGGCGATGCCGTATTTCTCGATCGGCGCACCATCGCCCAGGATCTGCCCCTCTTGCGGGGTCAGCCCACCGTTTATGACGTTGACGATGGTCGATTTTCCGGCGCCGTTATGACCGACAAGGCCGATGCATTCACCCGCCCCGATGGCCAGCGTCACACCGTCCAGAGCGGTCACTTCGCCAAAGCGGACGCGCGCCTCTTGCACCTCAAGCAGCGGTTGGGCCGACATGAATTTTCCTCGCGTGATATGTCTTGCCCGCCGCCGCAGTCCTCACTGGGGCGCGACGGCGGAAAGAAACCCCAACGGGGGTGGTGGGTTACATCGCGCCTTCGATCACCGCTATCGCGTCTTCCTGCGAATATTCCACATTGGCGACACCGCCGGCCTGCGTCGTTGCAAGGCTTTCCTCAAGGGTGTCCTGGCTGATCGACAGGAAGGGCACCACCAGATCCTTGGGCACTTCGCGCCCGTCGAGGATTTGCTGTGCAACCCAGAAGGCCAGCGTCGATACGCCCGGCGCGATGGACACCGACATGGTTTCATAGCCGGTGGCGGCCTTCTGTTCGGCCCACCAGGCCAGCTCGTCCTGCCGGTTGCCCATGACGATCGTGGGCATGTCACGGTTCGCGGCGGCAAACGCCTGCGCCGCGCCATAGCCATCGCCGCCTTGCGTCACGACGCCCGCAACCTCGGGCAGCGAGGGCAGGATGCCGGCGACGGCGCGTTGCGCCACGTCCTGGGCCCAATCGCCATGCACCGACCCGACGATCTTGAACTGCGGGAACTGAGCCACGCCCGCATGGATACCCGCGCTGATCTCGTCATCCACGAAAACCCCGGCCAGGCCCCTGATTTCCAGAAGGTTTCCACCCTCGGGCATCACCCCGGCAAGATATTCCACCTGACTGCGGCCCATTTCCTTGAAATCCACCGCGATGCGCCATGCGCAGGGTTCGGTGACGATACCGTCGAACGACACCACCACGATACCCGCATCGCAGGCCTCTTTGACCGCACCGTTCAGCGCGGTGGGCGAGGCGGCGTTCATTACGATGGCACTGTAGCCCTGAAGAATCATGTTCTGGATCTGCGACGCCTGCTCGGTCGCCTGGTTCTCGGCGGTGGTATAGGCATCCGCCGCCGCGACGACACCCGCCTCAACCGCCGGACCAGTGATCTTTTCCCAACTGGTCAGCATCGCCTGCCGCCAGCTGTTGCCGGCATAGTTGTTGGACAAGGCGATCATCTTGTCGCTGGTATCGGCAACGGCGGGCAGGGCGGCACCAATGGCCGCCACGGTTGCCATCATCATCATTTTCGCTGTCATGTCTCTCTCCCACGAAAGGCCCGCGCGGTGCGGGCGTTGCAGAGCCCGCCCCAAAAGCGCCGGGCCGGCCTCGGTCATTCCTCTGGCGCATCTCCTCCCGCGCCACAGGATCACGATGGGGCAGACGGCACCGCGCTGTCCAGTTCAATTCAGGCAGAGGATTTGCGGGTGCTGCCCTGCGGCATTGCGGGTTTCCGCAAACTCTGTGCGCGCGCCCCATGGAAAGCGGCGCGCCCATCGGCCATCATCGCCGTCAGGAGGATGCCTGATGCACCCCATCGCGCCAACCGCAAGATTGAACCAGTTCTTGCGGATTTCACGTCTTCTTGCAGGGCAGCTTGATTTCAAGTCTGCCATCCGCGCCGTTTCAGCCGAAATTGCCCATATCATTCCGCATGACCACCTTGATGTCTGCATCGTCCTCGAAGAGGGGAAATTCCACACTGCTTATGAAACCGGGATCGACACCGACTGGGGTGGACAGGAGTCGGCGCCGGTTGCGAACAGTCCGATCCGGTCGATGCTGCTGGGCGAGGTCGATCACATCCTGACAGCGGATGCCTGCGCGGATCCGCGTTTTGCCTTTGAGGGCGCGTTCAACAGGCCGATCCGCGACCACAAGCTGCGATCGCGGATTCATTTGCCGATGCGGGTGCATGGCGAAATCATCGGCGCCCTGTCCTGTTCGCGGCACGAACCGGGCCGCTATGATGCCGATGACATCCGCAACGGCCGGTATGTGGCCGAACTTCTGTCGCCCTATTTCTTTGCCTTGCGCGCTGCGGAACAGGCGCGCGCATCAGCGATCGTCGAGACCGAGGCGCGCACCCGTGAGGAAGGGTTGCGGCAAGGTGCGCTGCGCCTGACCGAGGCGCTGGAAGACGAACGTCAGCGGATCGGCATGGATCTGCACGATCAGACGCTTGCCGATCTGACACGGCTGGCGCGCCGGCTGGACAGGCTGGCCGGGTCGCCCACGGTGGCGCCCGCCGATCTTGTCCCGCTGGGGCAGAGCCTGCAACACTCCATGCAGGCGTTGCGCCAGATCATCGAGGCGGCCAAACCATCGGTGCTGCACCTGTTCGGTTTTGGCGAGGCGGTTGAAAACCATCTGGACCGGGCGATCCGCGAATCCGGCCTGCCGATCCGCGGGGTGATGCGCGACGACAGCGCCGGTGCGGTCGATACGTTGGACGGGCCGGTCGCGGTGGCGCTGTTCCGCATTGCGCAAGAGGCGATCAACAATGCGGTGAACCATGCGCAGGCCAGCCGTGTCACGGTGCGGGTGGCGCTGCTGCGGGGCCAGATCGTGATCAGCATAAGCGATGATGGTTGCGGTCTGGGCAGGCGGCGCGCACAGGGTGGCAGCGGGATCGACAACATGAAAACCCGTGCGCGGCTGATTTCGGCGCGGTTTACCATCGGGCCGGGCCCCGGTGGACGCGGCACGGTGGTAACCATCGGCCTACCCACAGCACCCCTTCCGGAGGAGCAGGAATGAAAGTTCTGATCGTCGAGGATGACCCGCTGCATCGCGCCTACCTGTCCGAGGCGGTTGCCGCAGCCCTGCCGGAATGCGAGGCGGTGATCGAGGCAGCGTCGGGGGCCGAAGCGGCGCAACTGGCCCGTGAAAATCCGGCCGCGCATGTGGTCATGGATTTGCAGATGCCGCATCAGAACGGGATCGAGGCGGCGCGCATGATCTGGCGCGAACGCCCGGCAACCCATATCCTGTTCTGGACGAATTATGCCGACGAAGCCTATGTCCGGGGGGTCAGCCGCATCGTGCCCGACGGGGTGGCCTATGGCTATGTCCTGAAATCCGCGTCGGAAGACCGGCTGCGCCTTGCGCTGCGTTCGATCTTTGTGGAACATCAATGTGTGATCGACCGTGCGGTGCGCGGCACCCAGGTTCTGAGTTTTGGGCGCGCCGCCGGGTTTTCGGACAGCGAATATGCGATCCTTGTCGATATTGCGCTCGGGCTGACCGACATGGCCATTGCCGAACGACAGGCGCTGTCGCTGCGGTCTGTCCAGAACCGGTTGCAGCAGATTTACGAAAAGCTGGACGTCTATCAGACGATGGACCCGGACGGCAAAGACAAACGGTTCAATCTGCGCACCCGCGCCGTAACCACAGCGATCCTGCGCAAGCTGCTGAACTACGGTGCACTGGAACGCGCCGAGGCCGAGTTGCGGGAATGGCTTGATGTCCTGCCCGCTCCTGCCCGGCCGGGCAGGAAATAACGGGGTCAGGACGCCGCCCAGCGCCCCCGACGCAGGCGATGATCCTGGGGCGCGCGGGCGGGGTGGAACTGCGCCCTTTCCACGGCGCGCCCTCTGGGCTAGGCTGGATCACAGTTTTCGGGAGGAGACCGCCGAGATGAATGCGATCCGTCATGTCCTTGGCGCCTTTGTGGTGTGTTTTCTTGCCACGATGGCCCTGGCTCAGGAAACGCCTGACCGCGGCGCCACGGGCGGTGCCCCCACCCTGGCCGACATCATGGCCCGCCAGGCCCAGCAAAGTGTCGATGACAGCGCGCGACGCGCCGAAACCGGCAACCCCGATGTCGCACCACCGCTGGACAACGTGCTTGGCACACGGGGCGGGGCGTCTGACCCGGATCTTTGGCGCGCGCTGCGCTTTGACAGTGCCGACATCACCACCCAAATCAACGGCCCGGCGGCGGGCGTATTGATTCAGGATGCCGGCATGGGATGGTTGCGCCTGCGCGAGGGGCCATTGCAGACTTACGGTCTTTGGCTGTTGGGCAGCACAGTGACTGTTCTGGCTTTGTTCCTGCTGATCCGCGGGCGAATCCGGATCGACGGCGAAAAGACCGGGCGCACGATCACCCGGTTCAAGGCCCTCGAACGGTTCGGCCACTGGCTGTTGGCTGGGTCGTTCATCCTTTTGGGGCTGACCGGGCTGATCACACTGTTTGGGCGCAAATACATAATACCCGTCTTCGGGCATGACGCATTCTCAACCGTCGCCATCGCCAGCAAATGGGTGCACAACAACGTATCCTGGGCATTTATCTTGGCGCTGGTGATGATCTTCGTGTTCTGGGTCGCCCACAACCTGCCCGACCGCACCGACATCAAATGGCTGCTGAAGGGCGGCGGCATCTTCGGCGGCGGCCACCCCCCGGCCAAGAAGTTCAACGCGGGGCAAAAGCTGATCTTCTGGTCGGTCATTCTGCTGGGCGGATCCATCGCCTTGTCAGGGCTGGCCTTGCTGTTTCCGTTCGAGGTACAGTTGTTCGCGCCAACATTTGAAAAGATCAACGCCCTGGGCGTGCCGGGATGGTTTGGCCAGCCCGCTCTTGCCACCATTCTGACGCCGCATGAGGAAATGCAGTATGCCCAGTTGTGGCACGCCATCGTCGGCATGGTTCTGACGGCAATCATCCTCGCCCATATCTATATCGGGTCTGTCGGGATGGAGGGGGCCTATGACGCCATGGGATCGGGCGAGGTCGAGGAACAATGGGCGCGAGAGCATCACAGCCTGTGGGTGGACGAGTTGAAAGCCCGCAAGGCCCGCACCGGCAAAGAAGGAGCCAAGGCATGAAACCGATGCTTTTGGCCTTTCTTGCGATCGCGGTCATTGCCGCTGCGGCGAATTACGGTCTGACCGAATTTGCCGGCTTCTCCGCGGCAGAACGCACAACAGTCGGTCAAAGCGTGCGGCTGGATTAGCACGGGGTTCGGCCAACCGGGTCTGTGCCTTTACCTTGATTTATTTTGGCCGGGCCGCCCCCGGACTGCGGGCGGCCATTGCAGGGGCGCGCAGCCGACCGTAAGATCAGCTGATGATCTTTTCCCTTGCCCCCTCGCCGCTGTCGGTCGGACCCCGTTCCGGTGCATTTGGAAGGTGCCACCCCGCGTCAGACGCCTTCGCAGGTTTTGTCAGGATTGGCCGTGTTACCTTGCCCCACAATCATCCATGGCCATTCTTTGCCAGATTGAACCGTGCCATGAAACATAACCGCAGCGGCGGCCTGACCTCTGCCGGAGCAAAGGATCGCGGCCCTGGCGTTACAGCAGCGCAGCATCACAAAGCCACAGGCGGCGATTTGCGGGCTCTGCCATGCGCGGCTTGATCGGTGGGCTGACGCTGGGCCTGGTCGCCCTTGCGCTGCTGGCCTGGTGGGCCGGGGTGCCTGATGTCATTGCGCGTTGGGCGGCCAACGGCCAGCGGGAATTTCAGAATGCCATGGCGGCAGGGCTGCGGGCGATCCGGGCCGGCGATCCGGGGGCTTTTGCAACACTGATGGGCGTGTGTTTTGCCTATGGGTTCTTTCATGCGGCGGGGCCGGGCCACGGCAAGGTTCTGATCGGCGGATATGGCATGGGGCGCAGCGTGGCAATGGGTCGGTTGGCAACGATTGCCCTGGTATCCTCGCTGGCCCAGGCGGCGGCGGCGGTGCTGTTGGTCTATGCCGGGGTATTGGTGCTGAACCTGGGGCGGGTGACGATGACGGGTGTGGTCGAGGATGTCATGGCGCCGCTCAGCTATGGTGCGATTGCGCTGATCGGGGTTTGGCTGGTCTGGCGGGGCTTGCGCAGGTTGTTCGCCACGCGGGCGGCGGCGCGGCGCGGCGCGCCGGTTCACCGCCACGACCACGACCACAGCGCAGGCGTTGACGGCGGCTGTTCGGACTGCGGCCATGCCCACGGCCCGACTCTGGATCAGGTCGAGGGTGTGAAAGGTTGGCGCGATGCGGCGATTCTGGTTGGGGCCATCGCCTTGCGGCCCTGCACGGGTGCCCTGTTTCTGCTGATCCTGACCTGGCAGATGGGCATCTGGTCGGCAGGCATCGCGGGGGCCTTTGCGATGGCTCTGGGCACGGCCAGTATAACCATCGCGGTGGCCGTCGCCGCCACCGGCCTGCGCCGCGGCGCGCTTGTGTCCCTGGCCGGCGGCACCGTGGCGCGGGTTGTTCTGCCGATGATCGAACTGGCGGCGGGGCTGTTGATCGTCGCCCTGGCCGTGTCGATGTTCTGAGCCGCCGCAGGGGCGCGGGGCATCTGCGGCCCATAGGCTGATTGCAGACATCGCGCGACACTGCGGCTTTTTGGGCTGTTATGCGTTGTCGGCGTTCCATGCCGTCGGCCGTTGTCATGACGCAGTCCGGCGCGCTCCGGAGGCAAGCGGCGCCCGCGGCAATCGGTCTGTTATTCCTTGCGCGGTTTCTGATGCAGATCAATGCAGCGCGTCGCCTGATGGGGTACAAGAACGGGACGCGCCGTGCGGGGGGCGTGCGGCATGGCCTTGAAAGGACACAAAATGCCCCAGACCGCTGCCCAAGGGCGGGTCCATGCCGTGCGTGGCGCGGTTGTCGATGTGCGTTACGACGCGGGCGTGCTTCCTGCGCTGAATGACGCGCTTGTGGTCGAATGGGACCGCGCCGGCCCGCTGATGCTGGAGGTGCAGAGCCATCTTGACCTGACCACCCTGCGCGCGGTTGCCTTGCAGGCGACGGCAGGGCTGGCCCGCGGTGTGACGGTGCGGTCCACCGGATCGCCCATCATGGTGCCCGTCGGTGCGTCGGTTCTGGGCCGGCTTCTGGATGTGACGGGAACGGCGCGCGATCTGGGTGGCGCCTTGCCGGATGACACCCCTTGCCGGTCGATCCATGCCGCCCCGCCGCCGCTGACCGCACAGGGGGCCACAACCGAGGTGTTCGAGACCGGCATCAAGGTGATCGACCTGCTGATCCCTATGGCGCAGGGCGGCAAGGCCGCGATGTTTGGCGGTGCGGGTGTGGGCAAGACGGTTCTGGTGATGGAACTGATCCACGCGATGGTCGAGAAATACGATGGCATTTCGGTTTTCGCCGGGATTGGCGAACGGTCCCGCGAAGGCCATGAATTGCTGACCGAGATGGAGGCGTCGGGCGTTCTGCCCGGCACCGTGCTGGTCTATGGCCAGATGAACGAACCCCCCGGCGCGCGCTGGCGTGCGCCTCTGACCGCCCTGACCATTGCCGAATACTTTCGCGACACAAAGCATCGCAATGTCCTGCTGCTGATGGACAATGTGTTTCGGTTTGTTCAGGCGGGGGCCGAGGTTTCCAGCCTGCTGGGCCGCCTGCCGTCGCGCGTCGGGTATCAGCCGACGCTGGCAAGCGAGGTGGCCGGGTTGCAGGAGCGTATCGCCTCGGTGGCGGGGGCGGCAGTGACCTCGATTCAGGCTGTCTATGTGCCTGCCGATGATTTCACCGATCCGGCGGTGACGGCCATTTCGGGCCATATGGATTGTGTGATCGTGCTGAGCCGTGCCCTGGCCGGGCAGGGGTTTTATCCGGCGATTGATCCGCTGGCGTCCTCTTCTACCCTGCTTGACCCTGCCGTGGTGGGGGATGACCACTATCGCATCGCAAGCGAGGTGCGCGAAATTCTGGCGCGGTTTGCCGAATTGCAGGACATCATCTCGCTTCTGGGGGTCGAAGAGCTGGGCAATGCCGACAAGCGGATCGTCATCCGGGCGCGGCGCCTGCAACGGTTCCTGAGCCAGCCTTTCGCGGTGACCGAGGCATTTACCGGCACGCCGGGCCAATCGGTCAGCCGCGCCGACACCCTGGCGGGATGTCGCGCCATTCTGGATGGCGAGGCGGACGGGTGGGCCGAAACCTCGCTTTATATGGTCGGGACGATTGCCGATGCCCGCGCGAAAGAAAAGGCGGCCGCATGACCCGCACCATGCCCCTGTACATCATGACGCCGCTTTCGGTTGTCGTCGATCAACCGGCCAGCAGCCTGCGCGCCGTGGATGACAGCGGCAGTTTCGGCATTCTGCCGGGGCACGCCGATTTTCTGACCCGGCTTGCGGTGTCGGTTGTCACCTGGACGGCGCCGGACGGTGCGCCGCATTTCTGCGCCGTGCGCGGCGGAGCGCTGAGCGTGCGGTCTGGCCGCATCGCCATTGCAACGCGCGAGGCGGTGACGGGTGACGATCTGGCAACACTCGACCGCGATGTTCTTGCCCGGTTTCGCAGTGAAATTGATGACGAGCGGGTCGAGCATGTGGAAACCACGCGTTTGCATCTCAACGTGATGCGGCAGATGCTGACGCGGCTTCAACCCAAACCCCGGGGGGCAGACGTTTGAGCGAACCCGAAGAAAAAGATCCGCTGTTGCGGGAGGTGCGCCAACATCAGGCCCGGCGCGCGGCCTGGCTGCGCGATGGCGACGCATCGGTGGCGCGGCGGCTGGCGCAGATCGGCGTGCTGGGCTGGATCATCGTCGCCCCGATGCTGGGCGGCATCTTTCTGGGGCGCTGGCTGGACGGGCGGTTCGATACCGGTTTGTTCTGGACGGCACCATTGCTGATGATCGGCCTTGGCCTCGGGGGCTGGTTTGCCTGGAAATGGATCGGCAGCGCATGAATGATCTTCTCATTCTGGCCCTCTGGCTTTTGGGCGGGGGAATGATCGGCCTGATCTATTTCCGGATGGTGCGCCACAGCGCCGATCTTTTGCTGTCGGGGCGGCGGGGGGGGGCGCTGTTCGGCCTTGCGCTGGTCGTGCTGCGTCTGGCGGGCCTGGGCGGGGTGCTGATCATTGCGGCGATGCAGGGGGCCGGGCCTCTGCTGGCGGCGGCGCTTGGCCTGCTGATCGGGCGTTTTGCCGTCATGCGGTGGGTGGCCTGATGGACAGCCCGCTGCAATCTTTGCCGCTGTTCATGCTGGGCCCGGTTCCGATCATGGCGTCCGTGGTGGTGACCTGGGCGATCATGGCGGTGCTGGTTCTGGGTGCGGCCCTGTTGACCCGGCGCCTGACATTGGTGCCCTCAAAGACGCAGGCGGCGGCCGAACTTCTGGTCAGTACGGTTGATGGCCAGATCCGCGATGTGACCGGGGCGGCGCCCGCGCCCTATCGCGCCTTTGTCGGCACGCTGTTCGTTTTCATCCTGATTGCCAACTGGTCTTCGCTGATTCCCGGCGTCACCCCGCCGACCGCGACGATGGAAACGCCCGCCGCGCTGGCCGCGTTGGTGTTTCTGTCGATCATCTGGTTCGGGGTCAGGGGCGGCGGCGTGGGCGGGTTTCTGCGCGGCTTCGCGCTGCCCAATCCGGTGATGATACCGCTCAACATGCTGGAAAGTGTCACCCGCAGTTTTTCGATGTTCGTGCGCCTGTTCGGCAATGTGATGAGCGGGGTGTTCGTCATCGCCATCGTCGGTTCGCTGGCCGCCCTTTTGGTGCCGATTCCGCTGATGGTGCTGGATCTGCTGACCGGTGCCGTACAGGCTTATATCTTTGCCGTGCTGTCGATGGTGTTCATCACCAGCGCTGTCGAAAAAGGCAAACCCCGACCCGCCCCCCAGATTGAGGAATCCTGAATGGATTATGTGAACATCGTCAGTATCTTTTGCGCCGCTTTTGCGGTGTCCTTCGGCGCGCTTGGCCCGGCCTTGGCGGAAGGCCGCGCCGTGGCTGCCGCAATGGACGCCATCGCGCGGCAACCCGAGGCGGCCAACACCATCTCGCGCACCTTGTTCGTCGGCCTTGCGATGATCGAGACGACGGCGATCTATTGCCTTGTCATCGCGCTGTTGCTGCTGTTCGCCAACCCGATGATGCCATGAGCTTTGACTGGTGGACCCTTGGATTTCAGGCCGTCAATGTCCTTGTTCTGGTCTGGCTGCTGCACCGGTTTTTCTGGAAACCCATTGCCGCGACGATCGTGGCGCGACAGGCAAACGCGGCGCAGGTGCTGGAGGATGCCGAGGCAAGGCGCGCCGAGGCCGAGCGCGCGCTGGCCGAGGTCACAGCCACCCGATCCGGGTTGGCGGACGAACGTGATGCCATTCTTGCCGCGGCGCACAAGGCCGCCGAGGCAACCCGCGATACCCTGCTGAGCGAGGCGCGCGCCGAGGCCGATAAGCTGCACGACGCTGCAGAGGCCGCCCGCCTGCGCGCCGCCGAGACGCTGAAGAAAACCGCAATGTCCAACGCGCGGGCGCTGGCGGTGACCATCGCGGGTCAGCTTCTGGCGCGGCTGGACGCAGCCGCGACCGATGCGGCCTTTCTGGGCTGGCTGAGCGAGGCGATCGCGGCCCTGCCCGACGCCGACCGCACGGGGTTGGCGGGCGCTGACCTGGATCTTGTCAGCGCCACCGAACAAGACAGCGCCGCGCAGGATCGTATAGCGGCGGCCGTCGCATCGGCCCTTGGGGGGCCGGCAAAATTGACCTTCCGCACCGATCCCGCGCTGATCGCGGGGTTTGAGCTTCACAGCCCGCATTTCACCCTGCGCAATTCCTGGCGCGCCGATCTGGCACGGATTGCCGCCGCCCTGGGCGATGAAAAGACAGATTTTTCCGATGCCGCATGATGCCTCTTGGGTGAAGGATGCACAGGCCCGGGTGCGGGCCGCCGCCCTTGGTCCGCTGGCCGAGCATCGGGGCCGGGTGGAAGAGATTGCCGACGGCGTGGCGATGATCTCGGGCTTGCCGGATGTGCGGCTGGATGAACTTCTGCGATTTGATGCCGGGCAGTTCGGATTCGCGCAGGTGCTGGAACCTGACCGGATCGGCTGTGTCATGCTGGATGCTGCCCATGCCTTGCAGGCGGGCGACCCGGTGCGCGGGACAGGCGATGTGGTGCGTGTGCCTGTTGGGCCGGGCCTGTTGGGCCGGATCGTCGATCCTTTGGGCCGGCCGCTGGATGACAAGGGGCCGGTTGTCGCCGCCGTTTCGCTGCCCATTGAACGCACGGCACCCGGCATCATTGACCGCGATCTGGTGACAGAGCCGGTGCAGACCGGGGTTTTGGTGGTTGATACGCTGTTTGCCCTCGGGCGTGGCCAGCGTGAATTGATCATCGGTGATCCGGCAACGGGAAAATCGACGTTGGCGGTGGATACGATCATCGCGCAGCGCGACAGCGACATGATCTGTGTCTATGTCGCCGTGGGGCAGAAAACCTCGGCTGTGCGCCGCGCCGTGGATGCTTTGCAATCCGAAGCCGCCTTTGACCGCTGCATCGTGGTGGTGGCGGGGTCTGCCACGTCGCCGGGCCTGCAATGGATCGCGCCCTTTGCGGGCATGACCATGGCCGAGTATTTTCGCGACAAGGGCCAACATGCGCTGATCGTGATCGACGATCTGAGCAAACACGCCGCAACCCACCGTGAAATCGCGTTGCTGACCCGCCAGTCGCCGGGGCGCGAGGCCTATCCCGGCGATGTGTTCTATGTTCACGCCCGCCTTCTCGAACGCGCGGCCAAGCTGTCGCAGGCCGAGGGCGGCGGATCCCTGACCGCGCTGCCGATTGCCCAGACCGAGGCGGGGAACCTGTCGGCCTATATCCCGACCAACCTGATCTCGATCACCGATGGTCAGATCGTGCTGGATGCACAGCTGTTTCAGCAAGGCCAGAAACCCGCCGTGGATGTGGGCGTGTCGGTCAGCCGGGTGGGCGGCAAGACCCAGGCGCCGGCCCTGCGGGACGCGGCAAAATCCCTGCGGCTGGATTATGCCCAGTTTCTGGAGATGGAGGTGTTCACCCGCTTTGGCGGCACGATCGAACCGCGCGTCCAGGCGCAACTGACGCGCGGGGCGCGGTTGCGCGCGGTGCTGCGTCAGGCGCAGCACGCGCCGATGCGGCTGGTTGACGAGGTGGCGCTGGTGTCGGCAGTGCAAGAGGGGCTGCTGGATGCGCTGACAGCCGATCAAATGCAGGTTTTTCGGCAAGGCCTGGCCGGGGCGCTGAACGCGGGGGCCGCCGCAGTGCTGCGCAGGGTTCAGACAACCGGCAAGCTGAGCGGGTCAGACCGCACAGCCCTTCTGGATGTTCTGCAAAAGCTTGCCGCATCCTGTGATGCTGCGGATGGCTGAGGCGGATCCCGCCAGCCGGATCGACGGCATTCGCCAGCTTGGCAACGTCGTGCGCGCGATGACCGGCATCGCCGGTGCGCGTGCCCGCACCGCACGCGCGCAGATCACAGCGGTCGAAGGCTATGCCGCCATCCTGGACGCAGCCTTTGCGCAAGCGATGGCTGGTTTGCCACCGCAAGCGGCAAAGCTGACAGCCCGCCCGGCGCTTGTGGTGTTTTGCGCTGAACAAGGCTTTGTCGGCGGATTTTCCGAACGGGTACTGGATGAAATAGGCGCCGATGGGGCCGATGCCGATGTCTTTCTGATCGGAAGCCGCGGGGCGGCGATTGCCGCTGGGCGCGGACTCCTTGTGCACTGGTCCGCCGCGATGCCATCCCGGTCTGCCGGTCTGCCAAAATTCTGCGACCGGGCGCTTGAGGCGGTATTCGCGCGCGGCGGCCTGTGTCCGGTCTTGGTGGTTCACATGATCTGGAAACACGGGCAACCGCATGTGCAGCGGCGCGCGCTGTTTCCGTTGGTGGGCGCTTTGGCCCCCCCCGCGCAGGCCGCGCCGCTTGCCAACCTGCCTGCCGCCGATCTTGCTGCGGCGCTTGCGCTGGATCAATTGCACGCCATGCTGACCCGTGCCGCGCTTCACGCCTTCGTGGCCGAAAATGAGGCGCGGATGGCCGCGATGTCTGCGGCGTCACACCAGATCGAGCAAGAGCTGGCCCTGTTGGAAGCTCAGGCGCGACGTGTCAGGCAACAGGCGATCACCGCCGAGATCATCGAAATCGCAACCGGGGCAATGGCAAAGCGATGAGGCGGGCGCCGCATCCCGCGCACCGCCCCGATCTGGGGCTGCCTGACAACCGCCCGCCCGTTCACATGGTGTGTGTTCCAGTTGCGGCGTGACATGGCCAATGGCCCCCGGCCACACTGTCGCGCGCCAGCCGCAGCAAATCGCGCACCACGCCCGGCCGATCGAGACAAGCGGTGGGCCGACCGCGATAGCAACCGCCGACGCCTCTGACGATCAACAGCCCCGTTGCATCGGTCAGATTGTGCGCGCCATCCGCCAAGCCGGCCGATAACAAGCCCGAACGCCGCTTCCATACTGATCTGGACGATGTTCAGCCCCACCGCCCAGCACACCGCCGGGCCGCGGGGTCGGTGACCGGCTAGCGCAGGCGCTTGACGGCTCCGGGGATGACGGGGCAGACCTTATCGGCGCAGAGCGTTATGATGATGTCGGCGGTCTCGGGTGACACGTCTTGCTGCGGCTTGGCGTGATGCCCCGAGATGTCGATGCCCGCCTCGGACAGGGCCGTGATCGCCAGCGGGTCGAGCTTGCCGACGACGATCAGGTCGGCATCCTGTTCGGCGGCGATCCGTGCAATTTCCACCGATGGGTTGCCTGTCGGCAGATGCACTTCGGCCTTGCCGCCAGCGGCAGTGATGTCATCCGCGATAAACGACAGCGCAGCCTTTGCCATCCGGGGCCAGCGCGCGTAGATCTTGCCGCCACTCGGCGCAAGCACATGCAACACGTCGATATGCGCGCCAAGCTGCGCAAGCGCGATGGCCGCCTTTTCTGCCGATCGGGATTGCTGCGAAAAGTCGGTGGCCAGAAGCACCCGCCGCAACCCGGCATGACAGCGGCGCGCGCAGGCCGCATCGCCATCCTTGCCGGTGGCCTCGATCCATTCAAGACGCACCGGCAGGGCGCTGAGCCGGATCACCTCGCGCGCGACCGAGCCGGGAAACAGGCCGCGGATCATGTTCTGCCCGCGCGAGCCGATCACGATCAGGTCTGCGCTATGGTCGCGGGCCGCTTGCAGGATGTCCTTGGCCACCTCACCTGCGGCGCGGAAGTCGATTTCCACTTCAATTCCTGCTGTGTGCAGCGGTGCGGCACGGCTTTGAAGCCAGTCCTCCAGCACATTCTTGTTTCCGTAGGAAGCACCTTGGCCAAAGCCAACCTGCACCACATGGGTCAGGATCACACGGGTGACGCCCATGTCACGCAGCTCAGACAGACAATCCAGCAGCGGGCCTTCGACGGAGGAGTGGTCGAGGGATATGAGGGCTGTGCGAAATATCAGCTGTGCTCCTTCGTCTTGTGGGCAAGAATTGGAGTTTCCCCGGCCGGGAACCAGTGCGTGGTGCGGTTGGCGAACCAGACGAGGCTCAGCATCACCGGCACCTCGACCAGCACACCCACAACGGTGACCAGCGCGGCGATGGAATTGAGGCCGAACAGCCCGATCGCCACCGCGACCGCCAGTTCAAAGAAGTTCGACGTGCCGATCATTGCGCAGGGGGCGGCGACGTTGTGCGGCACGCGCCAGGCCTTGGCCGCCCAGTAGGCGATGGCGAACATGCCATAGGACTGGATCAGCAGCGGGATCGCGATCATCACGATGACGATGGGCTGGCTCAGGATCACATCGCCCTGAAAGCCGAACAGCAGAACAACCGTGGTCAGCAGGCCCACAACCGAGAATGGCTTGACCCGCGCCGTGAAGGCCCCCACCGCCGCCTCGGCAGCGGCCGGATTGGCTGCGCCGCGCGTCATCAGCAACCGCGTTGCGATGCCTGCCAGCAGCGGCACCACCACATACAGGCCCACCGACAGGATCAGCGTCGCCCAAGGCACCACGATGTCGGTCACCCCCAGCAGCAGCGCCACGATCGGCGCATAGGCAAAGACCATGATCGCGTCGTTCAGCGATACCTGCGCCAGCGTGTAATTCGGATCGCCCTTGGTCATCTGCGACCAGACGAACACCATCGCCGTGCAGGGCGCCGCCCCCAGCAGGATCAGCCCCGCGATATACTGATCGGATGTGCCGGGCTCGATGAACGGCGCAAAGATCCATTCGAAGAACAGCACGCCAAGGCCCGCCATGGTGAAGGGCTTGATCAGCCAGTTCACCGCCAGCGTGATGATCATCCCCTTGGGCCGTTCATGCACGCGGCGCAGACTGGAGAAATCCACCGAAACCATCATCGGATAGACCATGAACCAGATTAGGATCGCCACAACAAAGTTGACCGACCCGTATTCCAGCGAAGCGAGAAAGCCGACCAACCCCGGCGCAACCCAGCCAAGCGCCAGCCCGCCGATGATCGCCAGCGCGACCCAGACCGAAAGGTATCGTTCAAATGCAGACATGAGAGAAGTCGTCCTCTTGGGTTCTGGCCAAGGCGCGTGTGCCCCCGACCAGTGCGCGCAGGCTGCGACAAAAGAGTCCGAACGCTCCGCGCGCGGAAAGAAGCCGCAGAGCCTCGGCAACCGCGTCGATTTTTTCCGAAGGCATCAAAACGGTCTGCCGTGCGGTGTTCTCGTCGGGCATTACCGTGATTCCTGCGCTGTTCATGATCGCTACATAAATATCGACGATTGACGATACAAGGGAATTTGCAGGCAGGTGCGCTGAACCGGGTGCACTTTCCCCAGGCGACAGAGGATTTCGATCTGTGGGCGACATTGGTGTCTGCAAACGGCAATACACCGCCGCAGGCTGGCCGATGCGATGGGGCTTGCCCGCGTCACATCGACGCCTGCCAAAGACGCCCTTGCGCCGGATCAACGGCTGGCCCAGGTTCAATCCGGGCCTGTCCATGAAGCCGTGAAACGGCTTGTCGTCAGGGCCGGATACCGCAGCATATGGGCCCGCGATCATGTCGTCGAAACGGGGGAATGGAATTGCAAATCAAAGTTTTGGATCGGCGGCTGTTTGACTGGGGGTTGCCACGGTTTCAAACAGAAGGTGCCGCCGCCGTGGACCTGTTTGCATGTGTGGACGCGGTTGTGTCAGTTCGTGCACAAGAGCCGGCCGTGCTTGTCAGGTCTGGAATTGCGCTGTCGTTTGGTGACTTGGCGCTGGCCGGCCTCGTTTTGCCGAGATCGGGGTTGGGGCACAAGAAAGGCCTTGTTCTTGGGAATACGGTTGGATTGATCGACCCGGACTATGCAGGCGAAATCCTGATCAGTGTGTGGAACCGAAATTCGGTGGATGCGGCGCCGATCGACATCCATCCGGGCGATCGGATTGGCCAGTTGGTTTTCGTCCCGATCATCCGCCCGTCGTTCGAGGTTGTCGAAGAGTTCAGCACACAAACGGCGCGTGGCGCGGGCGGGTTTGGCTCGACTGGGCGCTGAAGATGCTGTAGCGACCAAGGGCAAAGGTTCAGCGCGAAAATTTTCTGAATCTGCTTCAAGGGATTGAAAAAAATGGGTTTCATCCATTCGTCTGGCCTGATTGATCAAGATCGCGGCACGGGCCGCTGCGGATCTGTGGGGCGCGGCTGATGGCGCTGGTTCTGATTTTGGCGGCGGCCCTTTGGGGGCTGGGGCATTGGATGAAGGTGCCGGTGCAGGCCCGCCAGATCATGGTGGGGCTGCTGTTTCTTGCGGTGCTGTCGTTGCAAATCGCGCTGCCCCCCGATCATCCCTTGCGGGTGGCGACGGGCGGATCGGCGGGCGAATGGTTGGTGCTGGCGGGTCTGGTGGGGCTGATCTGGCTGTATTCCTTTGGGTTGAAACGCTTGCGCGGGCGGGTTCGGCCGGAAAACCGCCCAGCCCAGCCCAACTCGGAGTTTCAGGGCGCCGAACTGGACCGGTACGCCCGCCACATCATGCTGCGCGAAATCGGCGGGCCGGGACAGAAGGCCCTGAAGCGGGCGAAGGTTCTGGTGATCGGGGCAGGGGGGCTGGGCGCGCCGGCGCTGTTGTATCTGGCGGCGGCGGGGGTGGGCACCCTGGGCGTGATCGACGACGACGCCGTGGAAGGCAGCAATCTGCAACGGCAGATTATTCACACGGATGCGCGGATCGGGATGCCCAAGGTGTTTTCCGCCGAAACCGCGATCCGGGCGCTGAACCCCTGGGCCGAGGTGCGGCCCTATCATCGGCGGCTGGATGAGGCGATCGCGCGGGATCTGTTCGCTGATTATGATCTGATCCTCGATGGCAGTGACAATTTCGATACCCGCTATCTGGTCAACCGGGTGGCCTGTGATCTGGGCATTCCGTTGATTTCGGGCGCCCTGTCACAATGGGAGGGACAGCTGAGCCTGTTTGACCCCGCCCATGGGACACCCTGTTATCAGTGTATTTTCCCCCAAAGACCGGCGCCGCATCTGGCACCAAGCTGTGCCGAGGCGGGGGTTTTGGGGCCGCTGCCGGGGGTGATCGGCGCGATGATGGCGGCCGAGGCGGTGAAACAGATCACCGGGGCGGGTGAGGGGCTGGGCAACCGGCTGTTGATCTGGGATGCGCTGTTTTCCGAGGCGCGAATGATAAAGCTGCACGCGCGCCCCGATTGCCCGGTCTGTGCCGGGCGCAGGGGGGCTTGAGGCTTGGCCGGGTGGCCCGTAAGGTTTGCCACACCCCAACAGGAGCTTCGCCGATGAAAACCCTTGCCTCGCTGGCCTTGGTCGCCATGCTGTCCGTTACCGCCGCCCATGCCGGGGCACATCTGCCCGATCTCGCCGGGCGCGAGGTTGTCGTGGTGACCGAGAATGCCTATCCGCCACTGCAATTCGTCGATCCGGCGACGGGCGCGCCCTCAGGTTGGGAATATGACGCCATGGCCGAGATCGCCCAGCGGCTGAACATGTCGGTCGCCTATGAAAACACCAGTTGGGATGCGATGATTCCCGCCGTGTCGCAGGGACAATACGACATGGGCATGACCGGCATCACCATTCGTGCGGACCGGGCCGAGGTGGTGGATTTTTCCGATCCCTACATGCGCAGTGAAATGGTGATGCTGGTGACCGGCGATGAAGCGCGGTTCGCCAACGCCGCCGAGTTTTTTCAGGATCCCGAGCTTTTGATCGGGGCACAGCCGGGCACGACGCCATTTTATGTCGGCATTTACGAGGTGCTGGATGGCGACGAGGCCAACCCCAGGATGAAGCAGTTTGAAACCTTCGGCGCCGCGGTACAGGCCCTGCGCACCGGCGATGTCGATCTGGTGCTGACCGATGGCACAGCGGGGGCGGGCTATGTCGCGGCCAGTGAGGGCGCGCTGAAGATCGTGGGTGAAAAGCTGGGCACCGAGGATTTCGGGTTCATCTTTCCCAAAGGATCGGATCTGGTTGCGCCGATCAACGCCGCAATCGCCGATATGAAGGCCGATGGTACGATGGACAGCCTGAATCAGAAATGGTTCGTCGCATTCAAGGTCGGCGGTCAGGCCGATTGACCCCGCCCCCGAACAGGACTCCTGAAAACGCATCCGACAAGGATTTTCCCTGGTGGCTGGTGATCGCCGCAGGAATTGCCGCTGTGATGATGTGGCAGGTGGTGCGGGACGATCTGTATTTGCAGGTTCTGACCACCTTGTCCAAAGGCATCGGAATCACCTTGTTCGTGACGGTGATGGGGTTCGCGCTGGCCTCGGCGCTGGGGCTGGTGCTGGCGCTGGGGGCGCTGTCCGGGTCGCTGTTCCTGCGCCAGACGGCGCGGTTCTATATCGAAATCGTGCGCGGCATCCCTATTCTGGTGCTGTTGCTGTATGTCGCCTTTGTTCTTGCGCCGGCCCTTGTGGCAACGTGGAACTGGGCCACAGGGCCTTTCGGGGTGGACCCGGCGCGCACGCGGGATTTCCCGCTGATCTGGCGGGCGATCCTGGCCTTGGTCATCGGCTATTCCGCGTTCATTGCCGAGGTGTTTCGCGCCGGGCTTTTGTCGGTGGATCCAGGCCAGATCGAGGCGGCCAATGCCCTTGGCCTGAACCGGCGGCAACGGTTCCGCCATATCGTCTTTCCCCAGGCAATCCGCACGATCCTGCCGCCGTTGGGCAATGATTTCATCGCGATGATCAAGGATTCCAGTCTTGTTTCGGTTCTGGGGGTGCTGGACATCACCCAATTGGGCAAGGTGACGGCGGCGGGCAATTTTCGCTATTTCGAGACATATAATGTGGTCGCGCTGCTGTATCTGATCATGACGGTCACGCTGTCACTGATGCTGCGCCGGTTCGAGGCGCGGTTGCGCCGGTCGGTGCGCTGACGTTTTGTCGTCGTCGCCGGGGGGCAGCGGCTGAATCGTCTTGGTCGCCCTCTGCGAACTGCCGCAGGATGTACCGGCTACGGACGATCCGGGCCACGCGGCACTGGCATGACCGGGCGCGGCGACCTAGGTAACAAGAAACCCGAACAGGAGCCATACCCATGCCCACCCCGCTTCTTGCCGATTGGCAGACGCCTTTTGAAATGCCGCCCTTCGATGCGATAACGGACGATCAGTTCGCCCCCGCCGTCGAGGCCGCGCTGGCCGAGGCGCGCGCCAATATTGCCGCCATTGCCGACAACCCGGACGCGCCTGATTTTGCCAATACGATTGAGGCGCTGGAACAGGCCGATGACAGGCTGAGCCGCGTTCTTGGCGTGTTCTATACCTTGGCCGGGTCGGATTCGAACCCGACGCGCGAGGCATTGCAGCGTGATTTTTCCCCGACACTGTCCGCTTACGGGTCGGAAATCTCATCGAATGCGGCCTTGTTCGCGCGGATTGAAACGCTGTGGCTGAACCGCGATTCGCTGAATCTGAGCGAGGAACAGCAGCGCGTGCTGTTCCTGACGCGGCGCGGGTTCGTGCGGCAGGGGGCGCAGCTGAAGGGGGCGGAAAAAGACCGGCTGGCGGTGGTGAAACAGCGTCTGGCGGTTCTGGGCACGCAATTCACCCAGAATCTGCTTGCCGATGAGCGGTCCTGGTCGATGGACCTTGCCGAGGAAGATCTGGTCGGCCTGCCCGATTTCGTGGTGGCCAGCGCCCGCGCCGCAGGCCGGGAAAAGGCCGCAAAAGGGCCGGTCATCACCCTGTCGCGGTCACTGATCGTGCCATTTCTGCAATTCTCGCCACGCCGAGATCTGCGGCAAAAGGCCTATGAGGCCTGGGTGGCGCGCGGCGCCAATGGCGGTGACACCGACAACCGCGCCATTGCCGCCGAAATTCTGGCGCTGCGTCACGAACGGGCAGGGCTGTTGGGCTATGACAGCTTTGCCGATTACAAGCTGGAAACCGAAATGGCCGGCAGCCCAAAGGCGGTGCGCGATCTGCTGATGCAGGTCTGGACCCCGGCGCGCGCCGCCGCCGAGGCCGATGCGGCGCGCCTGACCGACCGGATGCAGGCCGACGGGGTGAATGGCGATCTGGAACCCTGGGATTGGCGCTATTACAGCGAACAACGCCGGGCGGCGGAACATGATCTGGATGAGGCGACGCTGAAACCCTATCTGCAACTCGACCGGATGGTCGAGGCGGCGTTCGCCTGTGCCAACCGACTGTTCGGGCTGAATTTTGCGCCGCTGGACGTGCCGCTGTACCACCCCGACGCCCGGGCATGGGAGGTGACGCGCGATGGCAAACATCTGGCGGTGTTCATCGGTGACTATTTCGCGCGCGGATCAAAACGCAGTGGCGCGTGGTGTTCGGCCCTGCGCAGCCAGCAAAAGCTGGCCGGTGACATCCGGCCGCATGTGATCAACGTCTGCAACTTTGCCAAACCGGACGCGGGGGAACCGGCGCTGTTGTCCTATGACGACGCGCGCACGCTGTTTCACGAATTCGGCCATGCCTTGCATCAGATGCTGTCGGATGTGACCTATGAGTCGATCTCGGGCACCTCTGTGGCCCGCGATTTCGTGGAACTGCCCAGTCAGTTGTACGAACATTGGCTGGAGGTGCCCGAGGTGCTGGGCGAATTTGCCACCCACGCCAAGACGGGTGCCCCCATGCCGGATGAACTGCGCGACCGGCTGTTGGCGGCGGGCACCTATGACATGGGGTTTGCGACAGTCGAATATGTCGCCTCGGCTTTGGTGGATCTGGCGTTTCACGAGGGCGAGCCACCCGCCGATCCGATGGCGCGCCAGGCCGAAGTGCTGGACGCATTGGGAATGCCGCACGCCATCCGGATGCGCCACGCCACGCCACATTTCGCCCATATCTTTGCCGGCGATGGCTATTCGTCGGGCTACTACAGCTATATGTGGTCCGAGGTGATGGATGCCGATGCATTTGAATCGTTTGGCGAGGCCAGCGGCCCGTTTGACGCGCAGCGTGCCGCGGCGTTGGAGCGTCACATCCTGTCGGCGGGTGGATCACGCGACGCAGCCGATCTTTACACCGCGTTCCGGGGGCGGATGCCGGGGGTTGAAGCCTTGTTGAAGGGGCGGGGGCTGTTGTCGGCGGCCTGAGGCCGATTGCGGGCGTGTCACGCGCTGCGCGCGCAGGTATTTGAAGCAAGAAAGAAATGCGCCCCCGGCAGACCACCGGGGGCGCTGTCCTTTGAAACGGTTCAGTTCGACAGGCCGATCAGCCCCATGCCTTCCAGTTTCAACAGCACCTGATGGGCGCAATGGTCGACATCGCTGTTTTCGGTTTCAAGCTGGAGTTCGGGTTTGGCGGGCACGTCGTAGGGATCTGAAATGCCGGTGAATTCCTTGATCTTGCCTTCGCGGGCTAGTTTATAAAGGCCCTTGCGGTCGCGGCGTTCACATTCTTCGATGCTTGTAGCAACATGCACTTCGACGAAGGCGCCGAACTCTTCGACATCTTCGCGCACCGCGCGCCGTGTGGTGGCATAGGGTGCGATCGGCGCACAGATGGCGATGCCGCCGTTCTTGGTGATTTCCGATGCGACATAGCCGATACGCCGGATGTTCAGGTCACGATGTTCCTTGCTGAACCCCAATTCCGAGCTGAGGTTCTTGCGCACCACATCGCCGTCCAGCAGCGTCACCGGGCGGCCGCCCATTTCCATAAGCTTGACCATCAGCGCATTGGCGATGGTCGATTTGCCCGACCCGGAAAAACCGGTGAAGAACACGGTAAAACCCTGCTTGGCACGGGGTGGACGGGTGCGACGCAGTTCTGTCACCACCTCGGGGAATGAAAACCACTCGGGAATTTCCAGCCCTTCGGCCAGACGGCGGCGCAACTCGGTGCCCGAGATATTCAGGATCGTCACGTTTTCGCGGTCTGCGATCTCATCCGCGGGTTCGTATTGGGCGCGTTCCTGCACATATACCATGTGTTTGAAATCGACCATTTCGATACCCATTTCCGCCTGATGTTCGCGGAACAGATCCTGCGCGTCATAGGGGCCGTAGAAATCGGTGCCCTGGCTGTTGTTGCCGGGGCCGGCGTGATCGCGGCCGACGATGAAATGGGTGCAGCCGTGGTTCTTGCGGATCAGGCCGTGCCACACCGCCTCGCGCGGGCCGGCCATGCGCATGGCGAGGTTCAGCAGGCTCATCGTGGTGGTGGCAGAGGGGTATTTGTCCAGCACCGCCTCATAGCAGCGCACGCGGGTGAAGTGATCGACATCGCCCGGCTTGGTCAGGCCGACCACCGGATGGATCAGCAGGTTCGCCTGCGCCTCGCGCGCGGCACGGAAGGTCAGTTCCTGGTGGGCACGGTGCAGCGGGTTGCGTGTCTGGAACGCCACGACCCGACGCCAGCCCATTTTGCGGAAATAGGCCCGCAATTCATTGGGCGTGTCGCGGCGGGCCTTGAAATCATAGTGAACGGGGGGCTGGATGCCGGTGATCGGGCCGCCCAGATACACATTGCCCGCCTTGGTGTGCAGATAGTTCACTGCGGGGTGGGCGCTGTCGTCGGCGCCGAACACCATCTCGGCTTCGCGGGCCTTGTTCGGCACCCATCTGTCGGTCACCGTCATGGTGGCCAGGATCACGCCTTCCTGATCGCGCAGGGCGATGTCTTGTCCGATCTCGATGGTGTCGGCAAATTTATCGGACACATCCAGCGTGATCGGCATCGGCCACAGGTGGCCATCGGCGAGGCGCATGTTCTCGACGACGCCGTTGTAATCGTCTTCGCCGAGGAACCCTTTCAGGGGGTGGAACCCGCCGTTCATCAACAATTCGATGTCGCAAATCTGGCGCGGGCTCAGATCCCAAGACGACAGGTTGCCAGCTTCGGCTTTCAGCTTCTGCGCTGATTCATAAGACACGTAGAGTTCGGGGATCGGGGCAAGATTGGGTTTTTGCATAATGGCTTCTCGGCTATGATCGACACGCGCGGCCTTAACGGCTGCCACACCATGGCCTAACGCGGCGTCTTGCCACTGCGCAAGGTGCAATGTTCAGAGATTTGCGCGTTATACTGCGGAATTGCGGCGCGAATGTCGCAGTGACATGCTCCCATGCATCCAGCGCAAGGCTGGCGGTCAGGCCCCTGCTGCTTCGGGGGCGCCGTGACCCAAGGGAAGGGTCGTGTCGATGCCGGTCTGTGTGCCCTGTTCGGCCAGAAAACGTTCGGCCTCAAGCGCGGCCATACAGCCCATTCCGGCGCTGGTGACCGCCTGACGATAGACGTGATCGGTCAGGTCGCCGGCCGCAAAAACGCCCGCAATGTTGGTGGCGGTGCTGCCGGGTTTTGTCACGACATAGCCGCCGTGGTGGGTTTCCAACTGGTCCTTCACCAATTCCGAGGCGGGGGCATGGCCGATGGCGACGAAGAACCCCTTGCAGGGCACCACCGTAACCACGCCTGTCTTGACGTTGCGCGCACGCACGCCGGTGACGCCCAATGGATCGGTATCGCCTTCCACATCTTCAATCTGGTGATCCCAAAGCACCGTGATCTTGGGGTTATTGAATAGACGGTGTTGCAGGATTTTCTCGGCACGCAATTCGTCGCGCCGGTGAATAAGTGTCACCTTGGCCGCGAAATTGGTCAGGAACAGCGACTCTTCAACCGCGGTGTTGCCGCCGCCCGCCACGACAACCTCGGCCCCGCGATAGAAGAAACCGTCGCAGGTGGCACAGGCCGATACACCAAAACCCTTGAACTTGTCCTCTGACGGCAGGCCCAGCCATTTTGCCTGCGCCCCGGTGGCAAGGATCAGCGCATCTGCCGTGTAGGTCGCGCCGCTGTCGGTGTGGGCGGTGAAGGGCCGCTGTGACAGATCGACGGAAGAAACATAGTCAGACACGATCTCGGCACCCATTTCGCGGGCGTGATGTTCCATCTTGAGCATCAGGTCAGGACCGAGGATCGACGCTTCGCCGGGCCAGTTTTCGACATCGGTGGTGATGGTCAACTGCCCGCCGGGTTGCAACCCCTGGATCAGCACGGGGTCCAGCATGGCGCGGGCGGCATAGACGGCGGCGGTATAGCCGGCAGGCCCCGAGCCGATGATCAGAACCTTGACGTGACGTGCGTTTGCCATGATGACCCCCAGAATTGCATGTGCCGAGTTCATATAATCCGTGGCGCGTCGGCGCGTAACCCCAAGGCCGTTGATTTGCCCGCAAGGCGGGGTTGCAGGCGTGGATGGCTAAGGATATTGCGCGACATTGAAATATTATTGCGCACGGCCCGCGTCAGGCGTAAGCATTACAAATACCGCGCAGGAGCATTCATGCCACCCCACAAGCTTGATCCGATCGACCGCAAGATCCTGGCCGAGTTGCAGGCCGACGGGCGGATGACCAATGTCGAACTGGCCAGACGGGTGGGCATCTCGGCGCCGCCTTGCCTGCGCCGGGTGCGCACTTTGGAAGAGGCGGGATATATCCGCGGGTATCACGCCAAGGTTGATCCCCGTGCGCTGGGATTCGAGGTGCAGGTGTTTGCCATGGTCGGGCTGCAAAGCCAGGCCGAGGCCGATCTGTCGGCCTTCGAGGCGCGCTGTCGCGAATGGCCGCTGGTGCGCGAATGCCATATGCTGAACGGCGAGGTGGATTTCATTCTGAAATGCGTCGCGCCCGATCTGTCGACATTCCAGACGTTTCTGACCGAACAACTGACCGCCGCCGCCAAGGTGGCAAGTGTCAAGACATCGCTGGTGATCCGCGGTGCAAAGGACGATCCGGGTGTGCCCTTTGATGTGCTGGAACACCGGCTGACCCGCGAAGCTTGACCGCACAGGCATCAGCGCGGCACAGATGTTGCGTTTGTCCGCACCCCGGGTAAAAGGGGCCGAACCGCCACCACCAAGGAGGCCAACGTGGACGCCGAAACCTTTGCCGTCGAGGCCGAAATCGAACAGGATCATTGGTGGTTTCGCGGCCGCCGCGCGCTGTTTCGTGCGGAAATCGCCCGCCTTGATCTGCCCCGCGATGCGGCGATCCTCGATGTGGGCACCAGCACCGGCACCAACCTGCGACTGCTGCGCGACATGGGCCATGTTGGCGTGCGCGCACTGGATTCCAGCCAGATTGCCATTGATTATGTACTGCAAAAGGGGCTGGGCAGCGTCACGAATGGTGACATCTGCGCCATGCCATACCCTGACAACAGCTTTGATCTGGTGCTGGCGACGGATGTGATCGAACATGTCGATGATGACGCGGGTGCGCTGCGCGAAATTCGCCGCGTATTGCGCCCCGGTGGCCATGTCATTGTAACCGTCCCGGCCTTTCAAAGCCTTTGGGGATTGCAGGACCGGGTGGCGCATCACAAGCGCAGGTATCGCATGGCGGGCCTTTCCGACCGTATAGCGGGTGCCAACCTGACGATCGAGCGGAAGTATTACTTCAATTATCTGCTGTTTCCGGCCATCTGGGCCGCGCGCAGGCTGCTGGACTTGTCCAAATCGAACATTCAGTCAGAAAATCAGATAAATACAACCTGGCTGAACGCCATTCTCGGCGCGATCTTTCGGTTTGATGTTGCCACCGCCCCGCTGTTGCGCCTGCCCTTCGGTGTGTCGGCCTTGGTACGGGCGAAAAAGGGCTGAGCCATGGACCTGTCGATTGTCACTCCGGTCTTTAATGAGCAAGACAGCCTTGCGCCGTTCTTCGACCGGCTGCTGGCGAACCTGCGCGCCCTCGGCAAAACCTTCGAGATCATTGCGGTGAACGATGGCAGCACCGATGACAGTCAGGCGATCCTTGAAGATCAGGCGGCACAGATCCCGGAATTGACCGTCGTCACCTTCCGGCGCAATTTTGGCCAGACCGCGGCCCTGATGGCGGGAATCGACCAGTCGAGTGGCGCAGTGATTGTCACGCTGGATTCCGATCTGCAAAACGATCCGGGCGACATTGCCGCGCTGCTGGCCCGGCTGGATGAAGGATTTGACGTGGTCAGCGGCTGGCGGCAGAATCGACAGGATGCCGCAATCCGGCGCAATTTTGTCTCACGGGTGGCGAACCGGCTGATTTCAAAGGTCACAGGCGTGTATCTGCATGATTATGGCTGTACATTGAAGGCATATCGCCGCGAGGTTCTGACCGGCGCGCGCCTTTATGGCGAAATGCACCGGTTCATCCCCGTCTATGCGGCGCAACAGGGCGCGCGCGTCACCGAAATGCCTGTCACCCACCACGCCCGGCAATTCGGCCAGTCGAAATACGGGTTGGAGCGGGTGGGCAAGGTGATCCTTGATCTGATGGTGGTCAGCTTTTTGTCGCGGTTCTTTGCCCGGCCGATGTATGTGTTCGGCGGATTTGGCCTGTTGTCGCTGCTGGTCAGCTTGCTGTGTTTCCTCTGGATGGTCGCGCTGAAACTGGGCTGGGGTGTGTCGTTCATCCTGACGCCGCTGCCGGTGCTGGTGTCGATGACGTTTCTGGTGGGCATCATGGGCCTGTTGATGGGGCTTTTGGCCGAGGTGTTGGTGCGCACCTATTTCGAAAGCCAGGATCGAAAATCCTACGTGATCGCCCGCATCACCCCGCCCCGCTGAGCATATTGCAGCGCCAGCCAGGCGAACAGGAACAGCCGGTGATCGGCCTTTCCGGCGCGGTGGTCTGCGAAGTATTGCAACGCCTTGGCGGTATTGACAGGGCCGATCGGCGCATCGGGCACCCGCGCTGGCGTGGTGCGCAGCCATTGCGCGACCGGAATGCCGAACCCTTTTTTGCTGCGGTGCACCAACGGTGCCGGCAAATACCGCTCGGCCACCTTTTTCAGCAGGTATTTCTGCGTGCCCTTGCGGATCTTGAACCGCAGGGGCAGGCGTTCGGTAAAATCGGCCAGATCACTGTCCAGAAACACCGCCCGCGTTTCCAGCCCGTGGGCCATCGCGGCACGGTCGGTTTTCATCAGGATGTCGTCGGGCAGGTAGAACCGGGTGAAATAGTCGGCCATGCGTTCGGCATCGCTCAGGTCGGGGCGGGCGGTCCAGGCGGCGATGGCTTCGGAATACAGCTCGTCCGCTGGCCAGTGTCGCCCGGTCAGGCGCGAAATCTCGGCCGGTTGCAGGGGCGCCATCCATGCCGGGGTGCGGCAGGCCATCGGTTGCATCTGGCCCAGCAGGAACCGGCGCACCTTGAAATCAAGGCCCATGTAGCCGCCCGAGACCGGCAACCGCCCCGCCAGCCGCGCCAAAGCGCCAATCGCCGCGCCCGGCGCCCTGTCCAACCGGCGCGAGGTGGCCAGCGCGCGGAACGGCGCATATCCGGCGAACAATTCATCGCCGCCATCGCCTGACAAGGCCACAGTGACATGGCCGCGCACAAAGCGCGACAACTGCCATGTGGGCAGGATCGACGCATCGGCCAGCGGTTCGGACAGGCCGCGCAACACCGGTTCGATCAGCGCGCGGGCGTCGTCGATGGAAAACACCTGCACCTTGTGAGGGGCGTGCAGGTGGGCGGCGGCGATGCGGGCAAAGCCGCTTTCGTCATAGCTTGGCTCGTTGAAGCCGATGGTGAAACTTTGCACCGCGCCCGCCCCGGCGCGGCCGAGGCAGGACAGGATCAGCGAACTGTCCAGCCCCCCCGACAGGAACATGCCCAGCGGCACATCGGCCATCAGGCGCCGGCGGGTGGCCTGCACCAGCAGGTGATCCAGCTCGTCCACCAGATCGGCCTCGGGGCGGTCGTCCACCGGGGCCAAGGTGAAATCGCGGTACTGCACCTGTTGCCGCGCCCCGGTGGCCAGGTTCAGCGTCAGGTGGCAGCCCGCGGGCAGTTTGCGCACCGCCTTCAGGTGGGTGAACGGCGCGGGAATGAATCCATAGGCCAGAAACTTGGCAATACCGGTGTCACAGGGTGTGTCGCTGACGCCGGGATGGGCCAGCAGTGCGGCGATTTCACTTCCAAAGACCAGGCCGGTGCCCAGATCCGCGAGGTACAGCGGTTTTTCCCCGAACCGGTCGCGGGCCAGAAAGGCCAGGCCGCGTGCCAGATCGACAATCGCAAAGGCGAACATGCCGTTCAACTTGCCCGGCAGGTCGGCCCCCCATTCGGCCCAGCCGTGGATCAGCACCTCGGTGTCGGAATGGTGGCTGGCAAAGCGGTGGCCTCTGGCCTGCAACTGGGCACGCAATGCGACGTGGTTGTAGATTTCGCCGTTGAACACCACACTGATCGTGCCCGCCGCGTTCCACATCGGCTGATCTCCCGTGGCCAGGTCGATCACTGCAAGGCGCGCGTGACCAAGGGCTATGGCGCGTTCGGGGTCATGCCATGTGCCCACGCCATCAGGGCCACGGTGGGCGATGGCGGCAATCATCGCGCCCAGGGTTTCGGGCGGGCAGGGGCCGTTCAGAACACCGGTGATACCACACATGGCTCAGCAGGCCGCGTCAAAGGCAAAGGCGCGCGATCCGGCAAAGACCAACGCGCTGAACGTGATCAGCGCGGCAAGCTGGGCCAGGGCAAAGGGCGCGCCCAGCGCCAGCAGGGCGAGCAGGACCGCGACATTGGCGGCATATCCCGCCGCAAGAACAAGCGCATAGCGGGGCAGAGACCGGGCGGTGGGCGCGCTGCTGCGGAACGTCACGCGGCGGTGCAGGACGTAACTCAGCACGAAGCCCACGGCATAACCGGCGGCGTTGCTGGCCAATGGCCCCCACCCCAACAGCCGGTGCGCCCCGACAATCACCGCCACCCCCACCACGGTGTTCACCACGCCCACCCCGGCGAAACCGATCAACTGGCGCAGCAGGGTGGCGGGCAAGGGGCGCATTGTCATAGCCTGGGCAAGACCCTAATCATCGGGCGGATGGTGCTGGCATACCCGCCCGCGCGGCGCGGCCCAAGGGGAAATCTGATGAAGGATCGTGGTGCGCTGTGGTTTGCCGTGCTGGTGGCGGTGAAATATGCCGTGCCATTTGTTGTGTTGGGCGGGGTCTATGCGGCGGCCCATGACAATCTGGATTCCGACGTTGCCTATTCGGTGGTGATCGGTCGGTTTCTGGCGGGGGATGGCGCGGCGTTCGAGGTATTTCTGAACGGCACGTTGGGTTGGACATGGTTCATCCGCAGCTTTCAACCGATCAGCCTGATCCATGCCGCCCTGCCGCCCCAACCCGCCTATGCGCTGACCGAGGTTTTGTTCCTGACCATCGCGTTTTTCGGGATGCGGCAGGTGATCGGCGATCAGGTGCCGGGGGCCGGACAGCGCGCGGTTCTGGTGCCTCTGGTCTGGGCCTTCGGGTTGTCGTTCACGTCGTTCGGCCTGGGGCTGGCGGCGGCGCCCTGGGTGGTGTGGTTCTGTGCGCGGCAGGCGCGGTTCGGGCTGTGGGCCGGGCTGGTGGTGTTTCTGATCGGCTGGAACTCGGCCCTTGCCCTGCACAGCCTGTTTCAGCCGGTGGGTACGCTGGCCTGTCTGCTGGTGCTGGGCGGTTCGCTGCGCTGGGGGCGGTTCGCGGCGGTGCACGGGGTGCTGTGGGCGGGGGCGGTGGTTGGATCGGCCGGGGTGGTCTGGACCCTGATCGCAGGTCCGCCCAACCATCGCAGCACATGGCCCGCCCCGGTGCCCGAGCGGATCTGGGGCGATTTTGCCGGGGGTGTTCTGGGCGATCTGTTGGTGATGGGCGGGCAGTATCACGCCACCATTGTGCCCGCACTTTACGCCGGTTTTGTCATTGGCGCGGCCTTGGTGCTGCGCCATCGCGCCTTGCCGGTGATCGCGCTGGTGGCGGCAGGGGCGGCGCTGGCGGCGTTCCGACCGGTTTATGACGCGCTGCTGATCGGCCCTTTGGCCAGTGTGCAGTTCGACAGGATCGGCCTGTTCGCGCCGCTGGCCTGTCTGTGTCTGGCCGCGGTGGTTCTGGCGCGCGATGACACGCCTTGGGTGCGCTGGCCCCTTGGGGCCAGCCTTGGGATGTTCGTGCTGGCCGGTGTCGGTCTTGCCCCCGCCACGATCAAACCGCTTTTGCCATCCAGCGCCCGAGACGTGCTGGCCGAGGTAAAGGCGGGCGCCCCTTTGGCCGGCCTGTTCGGCCCGCGCGGTCTGGGCGGGATTGATCTGAGCCGGGCGGTGCTGTTTCACGCGGCCACGGTGGCGGGATACTATCGCGCACCTGAAATGGCCTGTCTGAAACAGGTGATCGGCGGGGCGCGGGTGGTGTCCGTGGGGGTGGACCCGATGATCGCGCCGGTCAACGGCATCGCGGCGCTGGATGGCTATCACAACCTGTATCCGCTGGCCTATCGCGCCGCATTTCGCCCGGTGATTGCCGCGAAACTGGCCGCTGACGCCGATCTGGCCGCCTATTACGACGACTGGGGCAGTCGGGTGTACAGCTTTGCCGACCGCGCCCGCGCCGTGCCGCCCGATTACGCGGCGGCGGGGCGTCTGGGGGCGGGGTTTGTCATTGCTGACCGGGTGCTGGACGATCCGGCACTGGCCGATGTAACCCCTGACTGCACGCGCGAGCTGCGGCTTTACAGGCTGACGGCGGGCTGAACGGCGGCCAGGGTGGCGGGCAGGTCGGTCATGTCGCGCCGGCCGATCTGGGCCAGGGTCAGGCTTGCCTCGTCGCCCAGCACCTTGACCATCCGGGCAAGGCCATCGGCGCCGCCCGCCGCCATGGCGAATTGCAACACGCGCCCGAAGAACACGAAATTCGCCCCCATGGCATAGGCTTTGACCACATCTTCGCCGCTGCGCAGGCCCGAATCGTAGAACAGAGGAAATTCAGGGCCCAGCGCCTTGCGGATTTCGCGCAGCATCAGGATCGGCGGCGGGGCGCTGTCCAACTGGCGCCCGCCGTGGCTGGACACCTGGATGGCATCCACCCCGGCGGCCTTCAGCGCCACGGCATCCTCGACGCTGAGCACGCCCTTGATCACCAGATTGCCGGGCCACCGGTCGCGCAGGCGCGCCAGATAGGACCAATCGGCGCTGGCGCGGCTTTCGGTGCGGTCAAACGGATTGTCGGGGCCGAAATTCGCCATGTCCGGCTTGCCATGGATCAGCGACGTGACCGACCAGCGGGGGTGCAGCGCAAAGTCGAGGAACTGCATCGGTCCGATGCGGAACGGCATGGTGAACCCGCGGCGCAATTCGCGCGGGCGGCGGCCCACCTCGGGCACATCCAGGGTGATGACAAGGGTGCGATACCCGGCGGCCTCGGCCCGGTCGACAAGGGCGGCCATGCCGCTGCCATCGCCGCTGAAATACAGCTGGAACCAGGCGTGGCCCTCGGCCACTTCGATGATCCGCTCAAGGCTGGTCGAGGCGACGGTGGACACGCCATGCGGGATTTTGTGTTTCGCCGCGAGCCGCGCCAGCATCAGGTCGGCACCAGGGGCAGACAGGTTGCACATGCCCATCGGGGCTATGCCAAAGGGCAGGGTGGCGTCGTGGTCGAACACCGGCACGGCGATGTTGCGGTCGCGCACGTTGACCAGAATACGCGATTGCAGGCGCAGATTGCGCAATGTGGCGCGGTTCATCGCCTCGCCGGTGCCGGTCGCGGCGGCGCCATCAATATAGTCGAACACCATCCAGGGCAGGCGGCGTTTGGCCAGGCGGCGGGCGTCATCGGTGGAGTGGATCTGGGGCATTGGAACGATCCCGCAATAAGGGGTGGCCCCCGCCCCGTGGTGTGGGGTGGGGGCGGCCCGGCGGGAACGCCGGGCGATTTGGTTCAGGCTTTCACGGCTTCCATGAAGCGGTGGCGGATGACCACCGGGTCCATCGTGATGACCGGCACCTTGATGTTGCCGCTGTCGCATTTCACGACGATCACCGTCATCTTCTTGCTGTCCAGGGCCGCTTGCAGAACCTTGCCGGTGTCCACGTCCTGACAGACGACGACGTTTTCACAACCACAAGCCTCGGCCACCTTTTCAAGCTTGGTCTTTTTGCCCGCATAGGTGGGCTGATCGCCGGTTGACCCATAGCTGCCGTTGTCGATGATCAGCAGGATGAAATTGTCGGCGACGTTGTTGGCGATGGTCGGCAGGGTGCCGAGGTTGGTCAGCACCGACCCGTCGCCGTCAATGGAAATCACCTGTTTCGGCTGGGCCAGCGCCAGGCCAAGGCCGATGGACGACGAAAGCCCCATGGTGCCCAGCATATAGAAGTTGGTGGGTTGATCGTCGATCAGGTGCATTTCCTGGCTGGGCAGGCCGATGTTGCAGATCACAAGATGAGGGCGAAGAATGGGCGCGATTTCGCGCAGGATTTCAGAGCGGATCATTGGTCGCCATAGCCTCCCCAGAAGTTGGCATCGGTCAGGATGGCCACGGGTTTGTTGCACATGAAAGTGTATTTCAGGATGTTGTCGAATTCTTCCACATCTTTTTGCCAATGGAAGTGATAGGTCGGGATGTTCAGTTGCGCCAGCAGCGCCTTGGTGTGCACTGCCATTTCCACCTGACACGATACCGGTTCGCGCAGCTCGCCACGATAGGAAATCAGGATCGGCAGGGGCATCCGATAGAACTGGGTCAGCGTCGCCAGGGTGTTGATCGTCACGCCGATGGCGGTGTTCTGCATGATGATCGCAGCGCGCTTGCCGCCCATGAAGGCGCCGGCGCACAGGCCCATGCCCTCATCTTCCTTGTTGGCGGGGATGTGGAAAATCTCGTCGCGCGCCTCGACTTCGTCGATGACACCGGCAAGCTGTTTGCACGGCACTGTGGTGATGAATGACACGTCGTTGGCGACGAAATCATCCACGATCCTTTTGTGAATGGACACCTGTGGTTACTCCTGATGGTCGGGGATGAGAATGGTCTTGGGCGCGCTGGTGCGCCCGGCACGGATGTCGGCAAAGGCTTGCTGGCCTTCGGACAAGGGGCGTTCGTCGGTCCAGTCGAGGCCGCCGAAACGGCCATCGAAGATGGCCTGCGCCGTGTCGCGGAAATCGTCGGCAGTATAGGTATAGACGCCGATGAAGGTGATTTCCTGCAAGGTCATGCGCCGCACATCCAGCCCATCGGCGGCAGAGCCAAGGCCGATGTGGACGATCACACCGCCGGGGCGCGACAGGGCACAGGCCTGGGCGCGGGTCGCCTCGTACCCCACGCCGTCGATCACCAGATCGGCGGTGCCTGAGGCGGGGGCGGCGTCAGGGGCGACGGCGCGGAACCCGGCGATCCTGTCCAGCGCGGCGCGCCGTGTCGCGTTTGGCTCGATCAGGGTGATGTCGGTGGCGCCCTGCGCCGCCAGCGCCAGAGCCGCGCCGACGCCAATGGCGCCGCCGCCGATCACCACACAGGCCAGCCCCGGCAGCGGGTCGAACAGCGCCCGCGCGCCCAGCCGCACCCCGTGCCAGCCACAGGCCAAAGGCTCGGCCAGCGATGCGGTGGCCAGCGGCACATTGCCCGGCACCGTCACCAGATTGGCCTCGGGCATCACGACATATTCGGCAAAGGCCCCCATGCGCGGTGGCATCGAAATGATCTGGCGCTGGGCGCACAGATTGGTGCGGCCCGCCCTGCAATCGCGACACTCACCACAGGTGACCAAAGGGTTGATCGTCACGCGGCGTCCGTCATCGGGGCCGCCAATCACCACACCGGCCGCCTCGTGCCCGAGGATCAGGGGGGCGGGCCGACGGTCGTCGTGGCCCAGATAGGCGTGCATGTCCGACCCGCAAATGCCCACGGCATCCACCCGGATCAGCCGCTCGCCCGGCCCCGCCACAGGGCGGGGGGCATCGCCATAGGCCATTGCCTCGGGTCCGGTATAAATCAAAGCCTTCATTTTGCTGTATATCCCCCATCGACGCATAAAACCTGCCCAGTCACATAGTCGCTGGCCTTGGAGCACAAAAACACCATCGGCCCGTCCAGATCGGCCGGTTCGCCATTGCGCCCGATACAGGTGGCCATGGCGTGGCGCTGCGCCAGATCGGGGTTGGCAAATACCGGCCCGGTCAGTTCGGTGCGGAAAAACCCCGGCGCAACCGCATTGCACATGATGCCGCTGTTCGACCAGGCCTCGGCCATCGCGCGGGTCAGCTGTTCGACCCCGCCTTTCGACGCGCCATAGCTGATGCCGTTCTGAAATGCCCGGCGCGATTGCAGCGAGGCAAAGTTGATGATCCGCCCCCAACCCTTGGCCCGCATCGCCGGCACAAAGGCCTGTGCCAGAAAGAACGGCGCGGTCAGGTTCAGCGCGATCGTGGCGTCCCAGCCTTCGGCGGTCACCTCATCGGCCCCCTGCCGGGTGTTGATCCCGGCAGCGTTGATAAGGATGTCGGGTGCGCCAAAGTGATAGGCGACCTTGCGCACCAGATCGGGCAGGCTGTCCCGGTCGGCCACGTCGCCCGTTACAGTGGCGGTGTCGCCGTCAGTGGCGTTGGACCAGGTGCGCAGTTCCTCGGCCCGGCGCGCCAGGCCCACCACACGGGCACCGCGGGCGGCCAGGGCGGTGGCCGCGGCCCGGCCAAGGCCACTGCTGGCCCCGGTGACACAGGCAACACGGCCCTTGAGGGAAAATAGCGGATCCATCGGATCAATCCGTTCCAACCAGATCGAAATTCTCGCCGGGGAAGTATTTGGCAAGCCGCACATCAGCGGCGCGGGCGTGCCCCTCCATGCCTTCCAGTCGGGAAATGCGCGCGGTCGCCTCGGCCACACGTTTGCTGCCGTCGCGGGTGGCGCGCTGCCAGGTGACGATCTTCATGTATTTGTGCACTGAAAGACCGCCGGTGTATTTTGCCGATTGCGATGTGGGCAGAACGTGGTTGGTGCCGCTGGCCTTGTCGCCATAGGAAACCGTGGTTTCCTCGCCGAGAAACAGCGAGCCATAGCATTGCAGCCGGTTCAACCACCAATCCAGATCCTGCGCCTGCACGGTCAGGTGTTCGGGGGCATAATCATCTGATGTGGCTGCCATTTCCTCGCGGTCTGCGCAAACGATCACCTCGGCATAGTCGCGCCAGGCGGCTTCGGCGTTGGTGCGGTTCAGTTCGGGCAGATCGGCGATCAGGCCCGGCACAAGGGTCATCACCTTTTCCGCCAGCGCACGGTCATCGGTGACCAGCCAGACCGGCGAGTTATAACCATGCTCGGCCTGCGAAACCAGATCGGTCGCCACGATAAGCGGGTCGGCGGTGGCATCGGCCAGGACCAGGCTGTCGGTCGGTCCGGCCACCATATCAATCCCGACGCGGCCAAACAGGATGCGCTTGGCCTCGGCCACGAACTGGTTGCCCGGGCCCACCAGGATGTCAGCCTTTGGCAGGCCGAACAACCCGAATGTCATGGCGGCCACACCCTGTACACCGCCCATGGCCAGGATATTGGTGGCACCACACAGGTTGGCGGCGTACACGATTGCCGGCGCGATGCCGATATCGGGGCGGGGCGGCGAACAGACGCTGATGTGTTCGCACCCGGCCACTTTGGCGGTGGTCACCGTCATGATCGCGCTGGCGACATGGGAATACCGCCCGCCGGGCACATAGCACCCCGCCGTGCGGCAGGGAATCACCCGCTGACCGGCGATCAGGCCCGGCACGATTTCCAGCTCGACATCGGTCATCGTCGATTTCTGGGCCTCGGCAAAGCGGCGCACGTTGTCATGGGAGAAGGCGATGTCATCCTTCAGCTTTTGCGGCACCAGCGCGGCGGCGGCAGCAATATCTTCGGCCGACAACAGGATCGGCCCCTTGTACTGGTCGAATTTCTCGGCAAAGCGCAGGGCGGCGGCATCGCCGCCGATCTCGATCTCGTCCAGAATACCCTGCACCGTGGCGCGCACATCGCTGGCGCCGCTCTGGGCGGTTTTCGTGGCTTTCTTCAAATAATCCCGGGCCATGCTGTTTTCCTGTCCTGTAACGATTCTGTAACGCTGTGCCTTTGTGTAAGCGCTTACATGCCGCAGTGCAAGCCCTTACATTCCGTTGCGTCATTTGATAGGGTCATGGGATGAAACGCGTTACCCCCCCAACCTTGCAGGATGTCGCGCTGGCCGCCCAGGTTTCGACGGCAACCATATCGCGTGCGCTGAACGACCCTGCCAAGGTGGCCAAAGCCACCCGAGACCGGATCGAGCGTGCCATCGCCCTGCTGGGGTATACCCCGAATTTCGGCGGGCGGATCCTCGCCTCGAACCGCACCAACACCGTTGGCGCAATCATCCCTTCGCTGGCCAATGCCATGTTCGCCAACGGCATTCAGGCGTTTCAGGAAGAACTGGGCGCGGCCGGGGTCACCCTTTTGATTGCTACCAGCGGGTATGATCCGGTGCGCGAAGGGGAACAGATCCGCGCCCTGATGGCGCGCGGTGCCGACGGGCTGTTGTTGATCGGCACCGAACGGCCCGAAGACACCCGGCGGTTTCTGGAGCTGCGCAACGTGCCGCATGTTCTGGGCTGGTGTCTGTCCGACGATCCGGCGCTGCTGTGCGCGGGGTTCGACAACCGCGCCGCGGCGGCAGCCATGGCGCGCGCGGTGCTGGACCACGGCCACCGGCGAATCGCCATGATTGCCGGCATCACCACCGGCAACGACCGGGCGCGCGCACGGCTGGAGGGCGTGCGCGATGCCATTGCCGGCTGTCCCGACGCGCGGCTGACCCGGGTGGTCGAGGCGCCCTATCTGCTGGATCCCGGCGCCTTGGGCTTTGCGCAGGTGATGGAGCGGGACGCGCCGACAGCGATCATCTGCGGCAATGATGTGTTGGCGGCGGCGGCGATGGTGGCGGCGCGTCGGGTGGGGCTGCGGGTGCCCGATGACATTTCGATCACCGGCTTCGACGACATCGGCCTGGCGTCGGTGGTGTGCCCGGCGCTGACCACCGTGCATGTGCCCCAGGCCGAAATGGCGCGCGCGGCGGCCCGGCTGTTGCTGGCCCGCGTGGCGGGGCAGGGCGATTTGGCCAGCGTCGTTCTGAACACGCAGGTCGTGCTGCGCGGCACGCTGGCGCCGCCCGCCGGGGCGTGACCGGCGTCGCCGGTTTCAAAACTGGAACGGATCCACCGTGACGCGGCGGCCCAGCGTCATCGCATCGGCGATATGCACCATGGGGGCCAGATCGACATCGCTTTCCCCGCGATCCACCAACCCGGCCATATGGCTGTAAAGGCTGGGGTATTCGCGGTTTTTGCCGACTTCGCGCGCGACACTGTCGATCGTCAGGGCTGCGCCACCCTGCGACAGGCGCAGGCTGCCCCCGGCGGTTTCGACATCAATGTTCCAGGTTTGCGGGCCGGTCTGGCGCCAGTCGAAATCGCCCGAAACATCGCCGCTGAACTGTACCTCGGCGGCGATCGGCGTCTGTCGGTTTTCGGGATAGAACAGCGTTGCCGCCGTGACATGCACTGGCTTCGGCAGGATATGGGTGAGGATCGACAAGGCGTTGCTGCCCGGATCAAACACCCCCATGCCGCCCGGTTCGAACACCCAGTCCTGGCCGGGGTGCCATTTGCGCACGTCTTCTTTCCAGGTGATCCGCGCCCGCGTCACCACCTTGTCGGCCAGCCATTGACGCGCCTGCGCCACGCCGGCCGCCATCCGGCTGTGCCAGGTGGCGTACAGCGTCACGCCCCGGTCGCGGGCGAGGTCTGACAGCGCGTGTACCTCGGCGAGTGTCGCGCCGGGGGGCTTTTCCAGCATGACGTGCCGCCCGGCGCGCAGGGCCTTTTCGGCATAGGCAAAGCGCGGCACCGGCGGCAGGCACAGCGAAATGACCGGAATGTCGGGGCGGTCGGCCAGCATCGCATCAAGATCGGTGAAGGACATAATGCCCGGCACGCTGCCCGACCGGCTGACCGTGGCGGCCAAGGTCCAGTCGGGGCTGGCGGCAAGGGCCGGCACATGCTGATCCACCGCGATCTTGCCGATGCCCACCAGGGCGATGTTCTGGGCCATGTCTGTCGTTTCCTTTCAACGTTGCGCCGCCCTGTTTCAACAGAAAATGCCGCGCGGCGCCAGTACCGGGCAAAACGGCCTTCTGCGCTGCGATTTTCTGCGCTAGAACCGGGACACCGGCACCGGGGCCAAACTCCGGGCCGCTGCAAACCGACACCCGGGAGAGTGAAATGTCTTTGAAATCCTGCCTGCTGGCGGCATCCCTTGCCGCCCTGTCCACCGCAACCGCCGCCTGGGCCGAGCCTGTAAAGGTGGGCATGATCACCACGTTGTCGGGGGGCGGTGCGGGCCTCGGCCTGGATGTGCGCGACGGGTTTCTTCTGGCGGTCAAGCAATCGGGCAACACCGACATCGACATGGTGATCGAGGACGATCAGCAAAAACCGGACATTGCCGTGCAACTGGCCGACAAGATGATCCAGTCCGACAAGGTGGACGTGCTGACCGGCATCATCTGGAGCAACCTTGCCATGGCCGTCGTGCCTGGCGCCGTGGCCCAGGGAAAATTCTATCTGTCGCCCAATGCCGGGCCGTCGCAACTGGCCGGGGCGGGGTGCAACCCGAATTACTTCAATGTCGCCTGGCAGAACGACAACCTGCACGAGGCGGCGGGCGCTTATGCCACTTCGGCGGGGTTTGCCAATTCCTTCATCCTTGCCCCCAATTATCCGGCGGGCAAGGACGCCCTGACCGGGTACAAGCGGATGTATCAGGGCGCGCTGGCCGGTGAGTTCTACACCCAATTGGGCCAGACCGATTATGCCGCCGAGATCGCCCAGATCCGCGCCTCGGGGGCCGATTCGGTGTTCTTTTTCCTGCCCGGCGGCATGGGAATTTCGTTCCTCAAGCAATATGCCGACAGCGGTGTCGGCTTGCCGGTCGTCGGCCCCGCCTTCAGCTTTGATCAGGGCATCTTGCAGGCCGTGGGCGCCGCCGCGCTGGGCGTGAAAAACACCAGCCAGTGGTCCAAGGACATCGACAACGCCACCAACACGGCGTTTGTCGAGACGTTCGAGGCCGAATATGGCCGGTTGCCGTCGCTGTATGCGTCGCAGGGGTTCGACACCGCCAATCTGCTGCTCAGCGCGATGGGCAAGGCCGATGTCACCGATACCGCCGCCTTCCGTGCCGCGCTGAAACAGGCCGATTTCGCCAGCACCCGGGGTGATTTCCGGTTCAACACCAACAATCACCCGATCCAGGACATCTATGTGCGCGAGGTGATCCGCGAAGGCGATGTGTTCACCAACAAGATCATCGGCACCGCCCTGAGCGATCATGGCGATGCTTATGCGGCCGAATGCAAGATGTGATCGTACCGGCCCGGGGTGCTGATTCCGGGCCAACCCGAGGCGCGCCGCCATGTCGTTGATTTTGTTGGCAGAACAGGTGCTGAACGGGCTTCAGTTCGGGGTGATGCTGTTTTTGATGGCGGCAGGGCTGACCCTGGTGTTCGGGGTGATGGGGCTGATCAATCTCGCCCATGGCTCGCTTTACATGGTGGGGGCCTTTGCGGCGGCGGCGGTTGCGGGGGCGACGGGATCGTTTCTTTTGGCGCTGGTTGCGGCTTTGGCGGCGGCGGCGGCGGCGGGTGCGCTGGTCGAGGTTCTGGTGATCCGGCGGTTGTACGGCCGCGACCATCTGGATCAGGTGCTGGCCACCTTTGCGCTGATCCTGATCTTTTCCGAGGGCACGCGTTGGCTGTTTGGGTCTTTTCCGTTGTACCTGAACATTCCGGCCTGGTTGTCGGGGCCGGTCCTGCTGCCCGGTGGGATCCAGTATCCGGCCTATCGGCTGGCGCTGATCGGCGTCGGGCTGGCGGTGGCGCTGGGGCTGCACCTGCTGATCGGTCACACCCGCGTCGGCATCCGTATCCGGGCCGGCGAGGCCGACCGTGAAATGATTGCGGCGCTGGGCGTGGATATTTCGCGCCTTTACACCTTTGTGTTCGCGCTGGGGGCCGCGCTGGCCGGGCTGGCGGGGGCGCTGGTGGGGGCGATCCAGTCGGTTCAGGTGGGCATGGGTGAACCGGTGCTGATCCTTGCCTTTGTCGTCATCGTGATCGGCGGCATCGGGTCGATCAAGGGCGCGCTGATCGGGGCGTTGCTGGTCGGGGTGACCGACACGCTGGGTGGGCTTTTGCTGCCGCGGCTGTTCGGGTTGGTCCTTGATCCGTCGGCGGCGGCCAGCGTCGGATCGGCGCTGGCCGCGATGCTTATCTATCTGCTGATGGCGGCGGTGCTGGTCTGGCGCCCGTCCGGGCTGTTCGGGGTGCGGGCATGAGCGAGCGCGGGTTCAACGCGCTGATCGCCGTCGGGCTGATCGGGTTTCCGCTGTATGCGCTTTGGCTGGACGAGCCGTTCCTGATCACGCTGGCGACCCGCGCGGTGGTCCTGGCCCTGGCCGGTGTCGGGCTGAACATCGCGCTTGGCATCGGCGGTCTGGTCAGCCTGGGGCATGCCGTGTTCTTTGGCATCGGTGGGTATGCCATGGGTATTCTGGCCAGCCACGCCCAGGCTTTCGATCCGATCTGGCAGGGCGCCTTCACGGTCACCGGCACGAAATCCATGCCGGTGATCTGGCTGGTGGCGCTGGCCGCTTCGGGGCTGGCGGCGCTGGCCATCGGCGCGCTGAGCCTGCGGACGGCGGGGGTGTATTTCATCATGATCACGCTGGCCTTCGGGCAGATGTTTTTCTACTTCGCCATTTCCTGGCCTGCCTATGGCGGCGAGGATGGCCTGTCGATTTATGTGCGCAACGGATTTCCCGGCATGAACACCCTTGTGCCGGTCCAGTTCTATGGGCTGTGCCTTGTCTTGCTGTTTGCGGGGCTGGCGCTGCACTGGCAGATTGCCCGGTCGCAGTTCGGTCTGGCGCTGAACGCGGCGCGGCAATCGGCGGTGCGGGTCGAAACCGTTGGCCTCGCGCCCTATCGGCTGCGGCTGATCGCCTTTGCGATCTCGGGCATGGTGACCGGATTGGCGGGGGCATTGTTCGCCGATCTGAACCGGTTTGTCAGCCCGACGATGTTTTCCTGGCAGATGAGCGGCGAAATCATGGTGTTCGTTATTCTGGGGGGCGTTGCGCGGCTGTTCGGGCCGGTGGTGGGGGCGGTTTTGTTCATCACGCTGGAACATCTGCTGGGCGGCATTTCCGAGTATTGGCTGATCTGGCTGGGGGCTCTGCTGCTGGGGGTGGTGCTGTTTGCGCCCGGCGGGATTGTTGGCCTTGTCACGCGGCGTGGCCATGGCTGAGCCGGCACTGGAAACCCGCGCCCTGTGCAAGCGGTATGGCGCGCTGGAGGTCAGCCGCGACGTGTCCCTGACGCTGCGCGCCGGCGAAATTCATGCGCTGATCGGGCCGAACGGCGCGGGCAAATCGACATTGATCCAGCAGATAGCGGGCTGGGTGCCCCCGGATTCGGGGCAGGTGAGGCTGGGCGGGCGGGACATCACCGCGCTGGGCGTGGCGGCGCGGGCCCATGCCGGGCTGGCGCGCACCTTTCAGGTGTCGGCGCTGGCCTCTGAAGACACGGTGTTGCAGAACGCGATTCTGGGCGCCTTGGGGGCGGCGGGGGTATCGCTGTTTGCCACGGCCCTGGCGCGCGGGGCGGTGCGCGCCCGGGCCGAGGCCGCGTTGGGCCGGGTCGGGTTGCAGGATCACCGGGCGACGCGGGTTTCTGACCTGTCGCATGGCCAGCGGCGCCAGCTTGAGGTGGCGATTGCGCTGGCCCTGCGGCCAAAGGCGTTCGTGATGGACGAACCCATGGCGGGGCTGGGCGGGCAGGGGTCACGCGAGCTGACGGCGCTGTTGGACGGGCTCAGGGTCGAGGCGCCGATCCTGCTGGTGGAACATGACATGGATGCGGTGTTTGCCTTGGCCGACCGGATTTCAGTTCTGGTCTATGGACAGATCATCGCCACCGGCAGCGTGGCCGAAATTCGCGCCGATGCCGGGGTGCGCCGCGCCTATCTGGGAGAGGGCGCATGACGCTGTTGTCGCTGTGCCACCTGACCGCCAGCTATGGCGCGGCGCAGGCGCTGTTCGATGTGTCGCTGGACGTGGCCGAGGCGCAGGTAGTGGCGCTGCTCGGGCGCAACGGCATGGGCAAGACGACGACGGTCAAGGCGATTTGCCGGATGCTGCCGGCGCGGGGTGAGGCAACATTTGATGGCCATGATCTGTTGCGCCTGCCGGTCCATCGGGCGGCGCGGCTGGGCATTGGCCTGGTGCCCGAGGGGCGGCGCTGTTTCGCGCCGCTGAGTGTGGATGAGAACCTGCTGGCCGCCGCCCGCCCCGGCCCGTGGGACCGCGCCCGCATCGCCACCCTGTTTCCCCGCCTTGCCGAACGCGCCGATCAGCGCGCCGCGTCGCTGTCGGGCGGCGAACAACAGATGCTGGCCATCGCCCGCGCCCTGATGACCAACCCGCGCCTTCTGATCCTCGACGAGGCGACCGAGGGGCTGGCGCCGATCGTGCGGGCCGAAATCTGGGCGGCGATCCGCAAGCTGAAACGCGACAGCGGGTTGGCCATTCTGGTGATCGACAAGTCGTTGACGGAACTGGCCACGGTGGCGGACCGCGCTGTGATCCTGGAACGTGGATCAACGGCTTGGTCCGGGGCCATGGCCGATGTCGGCGGCGATGTCGCGGGGCTGTATCTGGGCCTGTGAGGGCACCCCACGCATTGTTTTTTACCGCCTGAACACAGTTGCAAGAGGTGGGAAGCATTGTAGCAGAATTGCAACCGCTGTCCGACAATCGCCATGTCGTATGACATAACGCTTTACCGAACAATCGCAGCATCTTAGCGTCTGGCCTTAAAGCAGTAAAAAACACGTCATAAAAACAAACGTGATATGAGGCAAAAATGGCAAGAATCAGTGTCTTTGGCATTGGGTACGTTGGCGTGGTTTCGGCGGCCTGTCTGGCAAAGGACGGGCATCAGGTGATCGCCGTCGATGTTGACCCCGGCAAGATCGCAGCGATCAACGCGGGCAAATCCCCCATCGTTGAAAACGGGCTTGACGCCTTGATTGCCCGGGTGGTGGCCGAAGGCCGCCTGACCGCCACGGATGATGTGCAATATGCCATCGACAATTCCGACGCATCGTTCATTGCCGTGGGAACGCCTTCGGCGCCCGACGGATCGGTCGGCCTGAAATATGTCACTGCCGTCTGTGAAAACATCGGCCACGCGCTGGCCCAGAAAGACGCCAACCATTCGGTCGTGATCCGCAGCACCATCGTGCCCGGGTCATGTGAAGGCACCTGTATTCCGACGCTGGAAAAGGCATCGGGCAAAAAGGCCGGGGTGGGGTTCGGCGTCGGATATTATCCCGAATTCCTGCGCGAAAGCACCGCGATCGAGGATTATTACGAACCGGGGCTGATCGTTTTCGGCGCGCTGGATGCGTATACGACCAAGATCCTGACCGAGCTGAACGAAGGGTTGGGCTGCAAGATTCACGTTGTCGATCTGCGCACCGCCGAGATGGTGAAATACACCTCCAACACCTGGCGCGCGGTCAAGGTGACCTTTGCGAATGAAATCGGCAACATCGCCAAGGCGTCGGGGCTGGACGGGCAGACCGTCATGGAAATTCTGTGTTCCGACAAGAAGGTGAACATATCATCCTATTTCATGCGCCCCGGCTTTGCCTTTGGCGGGTCGTGCCTGCCGAAAGATGTGCGCGCCCTGCGCCATCTGGCGGCTGAACTGGACACCCCGGCCCACTTGCTGAACGCCGTGCTGGACGCGAATGAGGCCCAGATCAAACGGGCCGAGACGATGGTTCTGGCGTCGGGCGCGAAAAAGGTGGGTTTTGTCGGCATCAGCTTCAAACCCGGCACCGATGACATGCGCGAAAGCCCGCTTGCCGAACTGGCGGCGCGGCTGATCGCCAAGGGGGTGCAGGTCGAAATCTATGATCCCTTCGTGTTCGAGGCCTATGCCAACGCCAATTCCACCGCCGGGCGGGGCAATGACGTGATTCCCGATCTGGCCGAGCGCATGGTCGAAAGTCTGGATGCGCTGATTGATGACTCGGGTGCGGTTCTGGTCGGCAACTTCTATGGCGAAACGGTGCACAAGCTGGAAGAGGCGGCAAGGACACGGCCGGTTCTCGATCTGACCCGGCTGAACCGCAAGATGGTGTCGGGCGGCCATTATGAGGGTATCTGCTGGTAGGGCGAAAGATTGTGTTCAACACCATGACACATTTCGCCTATTTCGCGGTGGTCGTGATTTTGGCCTCGACCGTACCGAAAGGCTTGCTCGGGTCGCTGGAGGGGGTTGAGGCGTCGCTGTTCATCATCGGCTTTCTCGGCGCCTGGCGGTACAGCTGGGCATCGCTGAACTTTGCGCGGGCGGTGTATTTCCGAAAGATCGCCTATCCCCGGCGCAAGGCGCGGGCGCTCACGGCGTTTCACGACGAAGGCCGGCGCAGCCACGCCTATTTCCTGGTCACGTCCTATATGGTTGATCCGGAAACCACCGTGCCGGTCTATCGCAGCGTATTCGAGGCGGCGGCGCGGGCGCGCGACGGGGCGACCATCGTGTCGTCGGTGGTGGATGGCGCCGACGAACGGCTGATCCGGGCGGTGTTTGAAACCATGCAGATGGATATGGGCACGGTCAAGCTGGTGATCGACCGGATCCCGGCCAACGGCAAACGCGATGCGCTGGCCCGCACCCTGGGTCTGATCGCCGGCTATGCGCCCACGACCCGCGACATTCTGGTGTTTGTTGACGGTGACACGATGGTGCCCGCCGACATTGCCGCGCAATCGGCGCCGTGGTTCACCGACCCAAAGGTGGGGGCGCTGACCACCGACGAAGGCGTGGTGATCGAGAAAAAAAACCTGTTCCGCGACTGGTTCATCCTGCGGTTCAACCAGCGGCAGGTGATGATGTGTTCCACCGGCCTGTCAAAGCGGGTGCTGACGCTGACCGGGCGGATGTCGGTGTTTCGCGCCAGCCTGGCCACCACCCCGGGATTCATCGAACAGGTGCGCGACGATTTTCTGGATCACTGGCGGCTTGGCCGGGTGAAATTCCTGACCGGAGACGACAAATCGACATGGTTCTGGCTGCTGCGGCATGGCTATCAAATGTTGTATCTGCCCGACGTGCGGTCCTGGTCGATGGAGACCCAGCCGCGGCCGGGTTTCTTTGACTCGTCGCAGGTGCTGATGACGCGCTGGTTCGGCAACATGATCCGCACCAACGGCCGTGCCCTGCGGCTGTCGCCCAGCTCGATCGGGCTGTTCACCTGGTGGTCGGTGCTGGACCAGCGGGTGTCGATGTGGACAACGCTGGTCGGGCCGCTGACGGTGATACTGGCAGCGCTGCTGCATGACGCGGCGGTGGTGCCGCTGTACATCGCCTGGGTGATGACCACGCGATATATCTTCTGCGCCGTGATTTCGCTGTTTCGCGGCACCTGGTTTCCGATCACCCATCCGCCGGTTCTGTATTTCAGTCAGGTGGTGGGTGCGGCGGTTAAAACCTTCGTGTTCTTCCGCCTCGATCGCCAGAAATGGACCCGTCAGGGTATCGGTGGCAAGCAAGCGCTGAGCGCCGAGCAGCGCCTGCGCACCTATGAATCCACCGTCCATCATGGTCTGGCCTTCACCTGGCTGATTATGGCCATCCTGTTTTTCACCAAAGTCTGATCCCCCGATGACGCGCCCCGGAGAGACCCAATGAACGATCACACAGACATCAGGGCCGATGACGTGGCGCCCATTCCCGCCGATTTCCTGTTCGACCGTGAACACCCGGTTTTGCCGATCCCTTTCACGCTGCACCTGCCCGGGGGCAGTTTTCAGGGGCTGGGCCTGTCGCTGACCGCGCTGCACCTCGGGCCGCCGCCGCAAGGGGCCCGCGTCGGGCGGGCGGGGGCGCGGCATCTGGCCAAGCTTGAGTTCAACTGCGAGGGATTCTCGATTGATCTGTATCCCGAGGTGACGGTGACAGCCTCTGATGCGCAGGGCGCTGTGTTGCAGTTCACCGATCCCACCGGCGCGCATCTGCCGCAGCTGCGCTATATCCTCAACAGCTTCATCGCGGGGGATTTGGTGTCGTTGGGGGGGCTGTTGGGCCATACCGGCCCGACCCGGGTGAAACCCGCCAAAAGCGATCAGGGCGCAGACCGGGTGGGTGCCGGGACGGCGCGCCGGGTGGCGGCGGTGGCGCTGTCGGGGCTGCTGATCCTCGGGGCGCTGGCGGCGATCTATCAGCGCTATACCACCTCCTATGAACCGCGCCCGGTGTTCGTCACACGCCAGGGCAACGACATGCGCGCCACCAGCCCCGGCCAGATCACCTTTCTGAACCCCGAGGCAAAGTCGGGCGAGGTGTTGTATGCGATCAGCGCCAACAGCGGCGACACCCTGAATTTCCTGTTGCCCTGCGCCTGCGAGGTTGCTTTGGCCAGCGGCATCTATTCGGGCGCAACTGTTCTTCCTTCAGACCCAATTCTGACAATTTTCGACACTAATGTTCAGGTCAGAGTACAAACGCAGATGAGCATCGAAGGGCTGACCAAGGCGGTGAACGGCGAACAGGTGTATCTGGACATGAGCGACGGGCGCGCGATCCCGGTGCAGGTGGTGCAAACCTCGGCCACGTCCGAGGCGGCGCTGCGGGGCGATCTGTACATGCCCGTGGTGCTGTTGCCCGATGAGGGTGCCCTGAACGTCGCCGACATCGGCAAACCGGCGCGGGTGCGCCTGAAACGGCAGATTTTTCCGGGGCTGATCTGAACCCCAACAGGGACAGGACCATGGCAAACATTCATCCTCTCGTCATTTGCGGCGGCAACGGCACGCGGCTGTGGCCGGTGTCGCGCACCGACAGCCCGAAGCAGTTTCAGCGCATCGGCGACGATGCGTCGCTGACGTTCTTTCAGGCGGCGGTGGACCGGCACCGGGGCGCGGGGTTTGAGCCGCCGGTGATCGTGTCGTCGGTGCGCCATCGCAATACTGTCGCGACGCAGCTGGCCGCCATCGGCTGTGCCGCCACGCTGATCTTTGAGCCGATGGGGCGCAACACCGGCCCGGCCGTTCTGGCCGCAGCACTGGCGTTGTATGCGCGTGATCCACAGGCGCTGATGCTGGTGGTGCCGGCCGATCATGTGATCGAGGGTGACATCAACACCACGATCCTGTCGATGCGCGATGCGGCGGTCGCAGGCCACATCATCACCTTCGGGATCAAGCCGCGCTATGCCGAAACCGGCTTTGGCTATATCGTCGATGGCGGGGTCAACCCGGATTTTCCGGGTTTGCACAAGGTCAGCCGGTTTGTGGAAAAGCCGCCTCTGCGCAAGGCGCGGCTGCTGGTGGAAAGCGACGTGGCCTATTGGGCCTCGGGGATCAGCCTGTTCAGCGTCGCCACGATCATCGCGCAATACCACCGGTTCGACCCGGACAGTTTTGTTGCCGTGCAACAGGCGCTTTTGCATGGCGCGACCAATGACCGGGGGACGCTGTTGAACGCCGATCACTTTCGCCATGCCGCCGCCAAACCGACCGAACAGGTGGTGTTTGAAAAGACCCGCCACATCGCCCTGGCGCCGCTCGACGTGCAATGGAGCGATGTTGGCAGCTGGTCCGCGATGTACGGAATTTCGCGGCCAAATCCCGATGGCAACGTGTTGCAGGGCGATGTGATTGCCGTCGAGACGCGCAATTCGATGGTGCGCAGCACCACGCGCCTGGTGTCGGTGGTGGGGGTGTCGGACATCATCATCATCGACACGCCCGACGCCTTGCTGGTCACGCGTGTGGGGCATTGCCAGAACGTCAAGAAGGTGGCCGAGCATCTGAAGGCCGCGCATCGCCAGGAGGCCGAGGTGCACAGCGCCGACATCGCCCAATGGGGCAGTTACAAGATCATGTTGGATCGCAATGGCCTGAACCTGTCGACGCTGGTCTGCAACGCCGGTGCCAGCATCGACATAGACCCGGTGCGCCAGCGCGAGGTGACGGTGATTTCCGGTGCGGTGCTGATCGGCAATGGCACGACCCAGACCGCACTGGGCGCAGGCGAACGGGCGCTGCTTGATCCGCGGCAGGTCAGCCGCCTGTCGAACCGGGGCGATGGGCCTGCCGAATTGCTGGTGATGACCCGATCGTCGGATATTGCCCTGATCGACAGTATCAAAGAGGTGCCCGTCGCAATCGCCGCCGCGCAGGTGCGCGCCGATGCCCCGCTGCGCAGCCTCGCCGACACACCGGTGCCCCATGCCCGCCCGGCCTGACCGCCTGTTCCTGCGAATACGGCGCCTGACCCTCGGGTTTGCGGGGGTGCTGGTGGCGGGCGGTGTTGCCGTCGCCGGGCCGACCGACACCGCCGCGCTGGAGGCGGGCATCGCCCGGCTGTCCGATCTTGTGGTGCAATCGCGCGGACAGGTGCGCCCGGCCCCCGATCTGCTGGCGGGATCGGGGCTGGCGGCCGTGCTGGCCCCCTCGGCCCCGGCAGGCCCGGCCGCCGCACCCCGCGACAGCACCGCGCCCGAAGTCGCAGTCGAGGCACAGGCGATGGACCTGCGCCTTGCGCTGTCGCTGATGGTGCAGGTGGCCGGCCCAACCGACAGCCGCGCGGTGCAGACCGCGCAAGGCCCCGGCGACGCGATGCGCGCCCTGGTGATCCGTAAGGGCATCGCGACGCTGGCCGATCTGGATCGCCTTCTGGCACAGTTCGATCTGCAACCGCCGCGCGGCGCGGGCGATCTGGTGCTGGCCGTGCCACTGGTGATCTGGGAAGGTGCCGCGCTGCGCCTGTCCGAGGGTGAGACGCTGGGCCTGTCGCGGCCTGACGGCGCCTTTGTCGTCAACTTTGGCCATCTGGCGATGACCGGCGCGGCGATTTACACCCTGGGCGCGCCCAACCCCCACTTGCCGCGCTTCGCGCCTTTCGTGGCGACGGTGGGCAGCGGCAGCTTTCAGATCGACGCCAGCCGGTTCAGCGGCCTCGGCTTTGGCCGCACCCGGCCTTTTGCCGGCTTTTCCCTGCTGCACAACACGCTGATGCCCGAACAGGCCCGGTCTTACATCCGCGACAGCCTGTTCGAGGGCCTCGTTTCTGTCGTCATCGGCGCGGCCTCGGATGTGACGATTGCCGGCAACCGGTTTGACGGTGCGCGGGGCGAGGGGCTGATCCTGGCGGCCAGCCCGCGCGCCAGCGTCACCTCGAACATCTTTGTCGGGCAGGCGGAATTCAACGCGGTACAGATCGTCGAGGGGTCTGGCGATGCGGTGGTGTCGGGCAATGTCGTGCTGGGCGGGGCGAAATCGGGCATTGTGGTGCGGTCGGCCAGCCACCGTGCCTATGTGGCCAACAACATCATCTGGCAGCGCACCGGCGGCGGCATCACGGTTGAGCGGTCGGACTGCGCCAATATCCGCGCCAATATCGTGATCGCCAACAGCCAGAAGGGAATCGAGGTGCGCAGCAGCGACGGATCGCTGGTGCAGGGCAATCACGTCAGCGCCAACCGCAGCGCCGGTATCTGGATTTCAGCGCAAACGCCGCAGGCACAGACCTTTGTGATGGACAACGTGCTGTTGGCCAACCGCGCGGGGCTGGCCACCGCCACGGGGGGCGGGGTGATGCTGCGCGGCAACGATTTCCGCGGTCAGTTCCCGCGCTTTCTGGCCGGTGATCTGGCGCGGCAAAGCCCGTTCATCGCCGGCAACCTGACCGGGGCACAGCCGCTGCTGCTGACCTCGGGGGGGGCCTTGCCTGTGGCTGATGGCTTGGCCGATTGTGCGCGGTACTAGGCGATGCTGGCGCTGTTCCCCCTGTCGCTGATCCGCCGCG
>Ga0100398_1000161_pt1 | contig 61711 bp, 58 predicted proteins | sample CryGeymeta201522_FD_81568 | JGI IMG/M metagenome (GOLD analysis project Ga0100398, IMG submission 81568) | Groundwater microbial communities from Crystal Geyser aquifers in Utah, USA - Crystal Geyser metaG 2015-22 | ecosystem: Environmental > Aquatic > Deep subsurface > Groundwater | place: USA...
CCAAACGCATTGGGAAGGCCCGCATTGGGATAGGCGCTGATCCGGGTGTTGGCCACCGCCGACAGCTCGGCCAGATGCGGCCGCATGGCGGCGGCACCGAGGGCACAGTTCAGCCCGACGGAAAACGGCCGGGAATGGGCCACCGAGTGCCAGAACGCCGTGGGCGTCTGGCCTGACAGAGTGCGCCCCGAGGCATCGGTGATGGTGCCGGAAATCATCAGGGGCAGGCGCATTCCACATTCAGCGAACGCCTCGAAACAAGCGAAAATCGCCGCCTTGGCGTTCAGTGTGTCGAAAATGGTTTCGATCAGGATCAGATCTGCCCCCCCCGCGATCAGCCCGCGCACCTGCTGGCCATAGGCCGCGCGCAGCCCTTCAAATGTCACCGCGCGATAGCCCGGATCGTTCACATCCGGCGAAAGCGATGCGGTGCGGTTCGTCGGCCCGACGGCGCCCGCAACGAACCGCGGCTTGCCGTCAATGGCGGTCACCCGGTCCAGCGCGCGGCGCGCGATGCGCGCGGCCTCGGCGTTCAGGTCATGCACGGCGTCCTGCATACCGTAATCGGCCTGGGCGATGGTGGTGGCCGAAAACGTGTTGGTTTCCACAATATCGGCGCCCGCCATGGCAAAGCGGAAATGGATGTCTTCGATTGCCTGCGGTTGGGTCAGGGTCAACAGGTCGTTGTTGCCCTTTTGCGGGTGATCCGAATGGTGGTGACAGGCACATCCCCCACCCGCACCTGCGAAATCCTCCTCACCCAGACCAAGGGTCTGGATCATTGTGCCCATCGCACCGTCCATGACGACGATCCGCTGTTCGGCCAGCGCGCGCAGCGGCGCAAGGCTGGGGGCATCGGGAAGTGTGAAGGCTTTCATGGTCAAATCTCTGCTTTGGATCAAGGGATACCGATACGCCATCGTGCAGATGAGGGAAATGTATATATTCGGCGGAACAACATGAGGCGCATTCATATAACGCATCGCCCGGCGGTTTGACTGGCGTGCCGCCTGTTCCGTCGATCTGCCGGGCAATGCGGCGCAGCCTTCCGGTTGCACAGCCATTCAACATGCCGAAACGGTATTTTGGTTCGCCGGCGTCGGCCGCGGCGTCAGGAAACGGCGCGTGAGGGCGGGCCGTCGATCATGGCAGATGCGCCAACAGATCGTCGGCCAGGGCTGTGCCGCTGTTCCACGCCGCCTCGGCCCGTGGGCCGAGGCACCAGTCGCCGCCCAGGTACAGCCTGCCGTCAGCGCTGCGCAGAAACGGCTGACCCAAGGCGGCGGTGACATGGGCATAACGCCAGCGGTGGGCGGCCGCATGGGCCACCCGATCCGGCGCGATGCCCAGCCGGTCGCACAGCAGCGGCACCATGAGGGCGGCGATGCCGGGCGCGTCCCGTTCAAGGTGCCGCGCACTGAACGCCGCGCTGGCGTGGGCCACCCATGTCGTCGGCAGGCCGGGCGCGCGACCGGGTTTGCTGTTGTCCTGCGCGATCCAGGCAAGATCATCCTGCGGCATATTGCGTTGGCTGAAGGGGGCAGGCGCGTCAACAGCGGCCATCAGCGTCAGGCCGGGGGCGTATCTCACGCCGGCCACCGCCACCGCCAAGGGGTGATCCGCGCCCAACACCCCCGCGACCTGCGGCGCCGGTATGGTGAGCACAACGCGCGCGGCGCGGTGTCGGGTGTCGCCCACCTGAATGTTCCAGCCGCCCGCGACAGGGCGCAGGGCGGTGATCTGCGCGGTTTGCCGAATGTCCAGACCGCCTGCCATCGCCTTGGTCAGCGACGACATGCCGGGGATGCCCACCAGGGGCGCGGTGTCAGGGCCATCGACCCACGGGGCGACGGCGCCGGTTGCCGCGAGATCGCGCAGCAGACCTGCAAAACCGTCGCCCTTCGCGGTGACATATTGCGCGCCGTGGTCAAACTGCATCGTGTCGGTGCGCCGGGTGGCGATGCGCCCACCGATGCCGCGCCCCTTGTCAAACAGCACCGGGCACAGCCCACCCTGGGTCAGCCGCCGCGCACAGGCCAGCCCGGCCATACCAGCGCCGATGATCGCCACGTCGATCATGCGGGCACCATGTCGGCCAGAAGACGTGGGATCTGTTGTTTCACCTTGAAAAACCCGGCTGTGGCATGGGGCCAGATCGCGCTGTCCCAGTCGCGGCGCCACTCGGCCAGCGTAACGCCCCGGTTGGCCAGAACCGGCGCCGCCTCGCGCAGCCAGTCGTGCAGCGGCCCGCGGGTGACATAGGGGGTGACGATCTGTTTCACCCCCGCATCGCCCGCCCAACGGGCCAGCAGATCGGGGTGATCGGCCCGCAGGCAGGCCGGGGTGAACCCGGCACGCAGCGCGGCATCGGCCAGCGCCGCGTTCTCGAACCGGGCAACCGCATCGGCCACCGGCAACGGCGAGCGCAGCGCGCTGGCCGACAGCGTGGCGGCAGAGCGGATGTCGAGGTGGGCCAGATCGCAATCTTCGATCCGGCAATCCTCATCGGTGATCAGCAGCGCGGTGGGTTGGCCGGGCAGGGGTGTTGTGACGGGGCGCAGCGGCAGGACGGACGGCAGGCCCTCGGGTTCGCTGGCCTCAAGGCCTTGCACGACCTCGGCCAGATCGCTGTCGCGCGGGGCAAAGCGCTGGCCGGTGAACTTGGTGATGTTCCACGCCTGCGCGTGATAGGGTTTGCCGCGCGTGTGCAGCCCCGCCACCCAGCGCCAGCCCAGCGTGTTCGACGCCGCGTCGCCGTCCAGCAGGTGCCGAAAGAAGAAATCGGCCCCCAGCCGCCAGGGCAGCCCCAGGGTGAAAATCCAGATCGAGGCAAACCACATCCGCGCGTGATTGTGCAAATAGCCGGTCTCGACCAATTCCGCCGCCCAGGCATCGAAACACGCCAGCCCGGTTTGCCCATCCATCGCCCGCTGCACGTCACGGCGCAACCGGCGATCCCGCTCCAGTGCGGCCAGATCTGCGGTCAGCCCTTGCACATAGCTGTCCCAGACCTGCGGGCGGCGTTCCAGCCAGCCTTTGAAATAGCCGCGCCAGATCACTTCCTCGATGAATTTCTCGGCATTCTCCGGGCCATGGGCGTGCAGCGCGGCGGTGACCAGCTCTTGTTCCGTCACAAGGCGGCGGCGCACCCAGGGGGACAGGGTGGAAACGGCCTTGTGCTGTTGCGGTCCGTGGTCGAAATTGCGCCCGTTGGCATAGCGCCGCCCCATGGCAGGCACAAACGCCGCCATCGCCGCCAGACCCGCCGCGCGCGTGCCGATGAAATTCTGTGTCATTGCCATTCGCCTTTTCTGTCCGCGTTGCGTCAGATGGGGCAAGTTGCGGTGAAATCAACGCCCTGCGACGGCCTGTGCCCCGCCTCTTGGCAGTGGTCACCCCGCGCCCTTGGGGCATCATCGCACGGTCTGATCCGGCGAAGGATTCCGTGCGATGTTCAGCGGTGCGCCGATTGCGGCCTGACCGGCCATGCCGCGAAAGGGCGGGGGACTGACAATCGGGTTGGGCGCAGGGCGGCCCTGTCGCAGCTCAGCGGCCGCGGATCCGCGGATCCAGCGCATCGCGCAAACCGTCGCCGATATAATTGACGCTGAGCACGGTCAGCGAGATGGCAAGGCCGGGCCACATCACCCGCTCGGGGTATTGTTGCAGGTAGTCGGTGGAATCAAACAGCAGCCGCCCCCAGGTGGGATAGTCCGAGGGAAAGCCCAGGCCGAGAAACGACAGCGCCGATTCGGTGATGATCGCGTTGGCGATGCCCAGGGTGGCGCTGACCATGATCGGCGACAGGACATTGGGCAGGATGTGCCGGGTGATCATGCGGCGGCTGGGGGTGCCGATGCTGCGCGCGGCCAGCACGAACTCGCGTTCCTTCAGCGCCAGGACATCACCGCGCACGATGCGGGCGGTCTGCATCCAGGAGGTGATGCCGATGACCCCGACGATCAGAATGAAGATTCCGGTTTCCGGCCCGAAGGCGGCGCGCAGCGCATCCCGGAACAGCAGGATGATGACCAAAAGCAGCGGCAGCAGCGGCAAGGCCAGAAACAGATCGGTGAACCGCATCAACAGCCCGTCAAGACGGCGGAAATACCCCGCCAGCACCCCCACAAGGGTGCCCAGAATCAGGCTGAGTGCCATCGCCATCAGCCCCACCGAAACCGACGTGCGCCCGCCCTCGATCATTCGTGCCAGCGTGTCGCGGCCCAGTTGATCGGTGCCGAACGGATGCGCCCAACTGGGCGCCTGATTGCGGGCGCGGATGTCGATGAACGTGGCGTCGATGCCCCAGATCAGCGGCCCGACCAGCACCGCCACCAGAATGAACAGGAAAAACCCGAGGCCAGTCAGTGCGCCCTTGTGGGTGCGGAACTGATCCCAGACATCCCACCACTGGTTGCGCGGCTGGCGGGGTGTGTTTACCGGCTGTGCCGGGCCGACGGGAGTGACGGCAGCGGGGTCAGTCATAGCGGATCCTCGGGTCAAGCACACCATACAGAACATCGGCGATCAGGTTGAAAACCACGATCAGGATGGCGAAGATAAAGGTCAGCGTTTGCACCATGGGCAGGTCGTTGGCCTGAATCGCTGTGATCAGAAGCTGCCCGATCCCATTCACCTTGAACACCTGTTCGGTGATGATCGCGCCGCCAAAGATGCCAGGCACCCCGAGGGCAATCACGGTGACCACCGGGATCATCGAGTTGCGCAGCACATGCACCAGCACCACGACAGTTTCCGACAGCCCCTTGGCGCGGGCTGTGCGCACATAATCCTGATTCAGGTTGTCCAGCATCGACGCACGCATGAACCGCGAAATCTGTGCCGTGGTCTGCAAGGCCAGCACCATCACCGGCATGATCATCTGTTGCAGTTGCACCTTGAAACTGGCCCAGTTGTTGACCACGAGAGTGGTGTCATAGATCGACGGCAGCCAGCCCAGTTGCACCGAAAAGATCACGATCAGCAGGACGCCGGAAAAGAACGGCGGCACCGAATAACCGATCATCGACACGAAGGTGCCCGCCTGATCGAACAGCGAATATTGCCGATAGGCTGAATAGATGCCGATGGGCAGGGCGATCAGCACCCCGACCACATAGGACATGCCCACCACCCACAGGGTTTGCGGCAGGCGTTGGGCAACAATGTCCATCACCGGGCTGCGGGTCTGCCACGAGATCACCCGCAGTTTGCCCTCGGCAAATCCGGTGCCGAAGATGTTGTCGAACATGTTCAGCGGTTCGATCCAGAAAAACTGGATGATCCATTTGACGAACCGCACATGCACCGGTTCGCCCAAACCCAGCGCGAGGCGCATCTTTTCCTTGACCTCGGGGGGCACGGTCAGCGGCACCTGCGCCATCGGATCGCCCGGTGCCAGTTCCAGCAGCAGGAAGATTACCAGAGCGATGAACAGAAGCGTCGGGACAGATATGATCAGCCGGCGGATCGTGAAGGTCAGCATGGACGCCTCGGTTCATGTCTCGGGAAAGGGGGGCGGCCCCGGCAAATCTGCCGGGGCCGCAGCAGGATCACTTCACGCGGTGCCAGTCGGCGGCGTTCCACAGTTCGGAATCCCAGGTGTTCAGGATCACACCGCCCAGGGTGTTGGAATGGGCCGAAACCCGGCCGCGATCCACCAGACCGACGATGGTGTGGCTGTCCTTGGTCAGCATGTCGTTCAGCGCCTTGGCGATACGCCCGCGTTCGTCAAGGTCGCCGGTGCGGCCCAGTTCGGCAACCATCGCGTCATAGGCGGGATCGCAGAACCGGTTGATGTTCTCACCTTGCCACTGGGTTTCGGGGCGCGGCGCCTTGTCGCAGGTATAGGCGGCCAGATATGCCTCGGGGTCGGTGCCGTCAAAGTTGTTGGCGTACATTTCCACATCGGCATAGAACCGCTGGAACGTGTCGGGCGAGCCCGGGTCACCGCCAAAGAACACCGACGCGTCAACCGCGCGCAGCTCGGTCTCAACGCCGATCTCTTCCCACCACTGCTTGATCAACGCCTGGAAATCCTGGCGCACGGCGTTCACCGAGGTCTGGTACAACAGCGAAAGCTTCTTGCCGTCCTTGTCGCGTACACCGTCGCCGTTGGTGTCGCTCCAACCGGCCTCGTCCAGCAGGGCGCGGGCGCGGTCCTGATCCTGGGGCATACAGCTGGTGTTGTCCGAGGCATACATCGCCGGGGCGGGCACCAGGTTGCAGGTGGCGCGCCCGGCCTGGCCATAGCCGATTTCGACCAGCAGATCGCGGTCGATGGCGATGCTCAGCGCTTCGCGGACGCGGGCGTCGGACAAGATCGGGTGGGGGTGTTTGGTTGTTGCGCGTTCGCCCTCGGGCAGGCTGGGCGACGGATCGGTCAGGTTCATCTCGATCCGCTCGACCAGGGTGCCGAAGGCCGAAACCGGCGTGCCCTTGCCCGCGGCGGCCATGCTGGCGATCACTTCGGGGGCCAGTTGCAGGTTCCAGGCATAGTCGAACTCGCCGGTTTCCAGAACCGCGCGCCCCGCCGCCGCCGCATCGCCGCCGCCCTTGAAGGTGAGCGTCGCGAAGGCGGGTTTCGACGGATCGCGGTAATTCGGGTTGGCCGCCATGGTGATCACGTCGTTGGGGCGGAAATCGGTCACGACAAACGGGCCGGTGCCGATCGGGTTGAAGTTCTGCTCGGTGCATTCGGGCGCGCGCGCGCCGGTGCAGTTGGCAAATTGCGCCGCCTGGATGATCGGCGACTGGCCGCCCATGAATGGCAGATAGGGGTTCGGCTTGGGTTCGCTGAAGGTGACCTTGACGGTCAGATCGTCGATCGCCTCGACGGATTGCACGCCCTCGAACTTGGCCAACTGCGCACAGCCGCCTTCGGGGTTCATGCAATATTCCGCCGTGAACACCACATCGGCCGAGGTGAACGGCGTGCCGTCCGACCACAGGATGCCTTCCTTGATCTTCCAGGTGATGGTCGTCAGATCCTCGGACACGCCACCATTGGCAACGGTGGGGATTTCGGTGGCCAGATAGGGCACGAGATTGCCGTCCTGGTCATAGCGGCCCAGCGGTTCGATGACCAACGACGAGGCTTCGATGTCCTTGGTGCCGCCCGACAGGAACGGGTTCAGGATCGACGGCGCCTGCCAATAGATGATCTTGACCTCGCCGTCACGGCCACGCTCGCCCGAATGGGACTCGGCGAGGGCCATCGCGGGGATCATCGCCGACATCGCGGCGGCCCCCCAGAGGGTTGTTTTAAGTTTCATGAGTGTCTCCCTTGGTTATTGGTCTTGGGGTCGTTCAGCAGGTGGCAGGCGGCAAAGCGCCCCGGTTCCACCTCGCGAAAATCGGGATCAACCCGACGGCAGATGTCCATCACCCGTGGACAGCGGGTGCAGAAATTGCAGCCTTCGGGCGGGTTTGCCGGGCTGGGCACGTCGCCGGTCAGGATCTGGCGCTGGCGTTTGCTGGCAATTGCCGGGTCGGGATCGGGCACCGCCGACAACAGCGCCTCGGTGTAGGGGTGCAGCGGGCGGTCATACAACCCCTCGCGCGGGGCCAGTTCGACGATCTTGCCCAGATACATCACCGCCACCCGGTCGGCGATGTGGCGCACCATCGACAGGTCGTGGGAAATGAACAGATAGGTCAGGCCCAGCCGATCCTGCAAATCTTCCAGCAGGTTCACCACCTGGGCCTGGATCGACACGTCCAGCGCCGCGATCGGTTCGTCACAGACGATGAACCGGGGGTTCAGCGCAAGGGCGCGGGCGATGCCGATCCTCTGGCGCTGACCGCCGGAAAACGCGTGCGGGTAACGGTTGGCGAAATCGCGGCTCAGACCGACCTGATCCATCAATTCATAGATCCGCGCCATGCGATCGGCCCGCGTCAGGTTGGCATGCTCATCCAGCGGCTCGCCGATGATGGCGGCGACGGTCATGCGGGGGTTCAGGCTGGCCTGGGGATCCTGGAACACCATCTGCATCTTGGGGCGCATCTGGCGCAGCTGTTCGGCGCTGGCGGTGGCGATGTCGGCCCCCTCGATCAGGATCGACCCGCCGGTCACCTCATACAACCGCAACAAGGCCCGCCCACAGGTGGATTTTCCACAGCCTGATTCACCCACAAGGCCCAGGGTTTCACCCTCGTAGATGTCGAAGGTCACGCCATCGACGGCCTTCACAGCGCCCACGACCCGTTGCAAAAGCCCGCCACGGATCGGAAAATGCAGCTTGAGGTCGCGCACCTCGACCAACTTGCGGAGTGTCGGATGGCTCATCGCGCCGCCCCTTCGGTTTGCGACCGGGGCGCGGTCGGATGCCTCCGGCGGGAGTATTTGGGCAAGAAGAAGCCGGGGCGCGGTGCAGGCGGGACAGCGTGTTGCAGCAAATCAGACATCGCGCGCCGCCCCGGTGGCCGGATCCCAGAAACAGGCCACGTCATGGCCGAGGCCGACGGCAATGCGCAGCGGATTTTCCCGCGCGCAGCGGTCGAACCCTTGGGCACAACGCGGCCGGAAGGCACAGGCGCTGGGCGCGGCGGTCAGGATCGGCGGTTGGCCTTCGATCACCTGAAGCCGCGGTGCGCGGTCCCCGCTGACGGAGGGGATCGTTTTCAGCAGGCTGCGGGTATAGGGGTGCTGGGGATTGGAAAACAGCTCGTGCACCGGGGCCTGTTCCACCACCTGACCCGCGTACATAACCATCACCCGGTCGGCGATACCCGCGATCACCCCCAGATCATGGGTGATCCAGATGATTGCCATGCCCAGCTTTTCGCGCAGATCCTTGACCAGTTCGAGGATCTGCGCCTGGATCGTCACGTCCAGCGCGGTGGTCGGTTCATCTGCGATCAGGATTTCGGGGTCGCAGGCGAGGGCGATGGCGATCATCACCCGCTGGCGCATCCCGCCGGAAAACTGGTGCGGATAATCGTCCAGCCGGCGCCGCGCATCGGGGATGCCCACCAGTTCCAGAAGTTCGCCCGCCCGCGCCCGTGCCGCTGATTTCGACAGGCCCATGTGTTTGCGCAACGGTTCCATGATCTGGAATCCCACGTTGAACACCGGGTTGAGCGAGGTCATCGGATCCTGGAACACAAAGCCGATCCGTTTGCCCCGGATGCCGCGCAGCGCGTCTTCGTCCACCGCCAGCAGATCGCGACCGCCAAACAGCACCTGTCCGGCGCAGACATCGGCGGGGGGCGAAGGCAACAGCCCGATCAGCGACATCATCGTCACCGATTTGCCCGAGCCGGATTCGCCCACCACGCCCAAAAGCTCGCCCGGGCGAAGATCGAAGCTGACGGAATTGACCGCGTGGATTTGACCGGACCGGGTGTTGAAAACGGTCTTCAGATCCTTGACGTCAAGGATAGGCAGGGCCCCATCGGGCATGTACGGCTCCCCGTTCGGAAATATCTTTGACCCGGATCGGCACGGCGCCCTCACCGGGTGTGGATCAGCTTTACGCAAGAATTGGATTGCCACAACCATAATTCGGCTGTCTCTGCGTCAAGATTTTGCAAACGCGCAAAGATCGGGCAGCGCCGCTTGACCTTGGCCCGTCTAAGCCGCACCTTGCGGCGCAACCCGTTCTGAGGATACCCCATGCCGCACCTTTCCGCCCGTCAGATCATGGACAAGCTGGTCAGCTTTCCCACCGTCAGCCGCGACAGCAACCTTGAGCTGGTCGCATGGGTCGAGGCGTATCTCGACGGGTACGGCATTTCCGCGACGCGGGTTTACGACCCGACGGGCAGAAAGGCGGCGCTGTACGCCAATGTCGGCCCCGAGGTGGAGGGCGGCGTCGTGTTGTCGGGCCACACCGATGTGGTGCCGGTGGACGGCCAGGCCTGGGACACCGACCCTTGGGTGGTGACGGAAAGGGGCAGCCGGCTGTATGGCCGGGGCACCTGCGACATGAAGGGGTTTGATGCGCTGGCCCTGTCCGCGGTGCCGTTGGCGTTGGAACGGGGGGTGAAGCGGCCGCTGCAAATCGCGCTGAGCTATGACGAAGAGGTTGGGTGTGTCGGCGCGCCGCCGATGATCGACGAGATGGTGAAGCACCTGCCGCGGGCGGCGGCGGCGATCATCGGCGAACCGTCGATGATGAAGGCCGTCAGTGCCCATAAGGGCGGCATCGGGTTTCACACCCACCTGCGCGGCTTCGAGGTGCATTCCTCGCTGATCCATACCGGGGTCAGCGCCATCATGTTCGGCGCAAAGCTGATTGAATGGGCGAACCAGACGAACGCGGCGAATGCCGCCGCCACCCCCGGCGCGTTGGCCGGGGCGTTCGTGCCGCCCTATACAACCTTGCACGTCGGTCAGATTTCGGGCGGTACGGCGCACAACATCACCGCCAAGGATTGCCGGTTCGGCATGGATTTCCGCGTGGTGCCGGGCGAATCCATGGCAGATTGGAAACGGCGCTTTCTCGACAAGGTGGCCCAGATCGAAGCCGAGATGCAGGCGATCAATCCTGACACCGGCATCGACGTGACGCCGTATTTCACCGTCACCCCCCTCGCACCCGAGGAAAACGGCGTGGCCGAGGGGCTGGCCCGTGCGATCACCGGTGACAACGGCCGCCACGTTGTCAGCTATGGCACCGAGGCGGGGCAGTTTCAGGAACGCGGCTATTCTGCCGTGGTTTGCGGCCCCGGCGACATCGCACAGGCACATCAGCCGAACGAATACATCGAAAAGGCGCAATTCGCGGCAGGCGAGGCGTTTGTTGCCCGCGTGGTGGACAGCCTCTGCGCCTGAGCCTGCGCGCCCTGTCGTGACCGGCAAATTGAATATTCCCGCGGCCGGGGGTTGTGGTGCCTGTGACCACCCCCATCTGCGTCAAGCTGCCGCGAGACGCGGCGCCGGCCCTGCGTAACCGCGTTGCAAAGAAACATCATCCATGGATTTCCTTTACATTCTGCTCGGGTTCGCCGCGCTTCTGGTGGGCGGTGATTTTCTTGTGCGCGGCGCCGTGGCAGTGGCGCGGCGAATGCGCATCTCACCTCTGGTGATCGGGCTGACGCTGGTCGGGTTCGGCACCTCGACGCCGGAATTGCTGACTTCGGTGCAGGCCGCACTGGCGGGCAGCCCTGGCATCGCCGTGGGCAATGTGGTGGGCAGCAACATCGCAAATATCCTGCTGATTCTCGGGGTGGCCGCCCTTTTGGCCCCGATCGCGGTGGCCCGCGCCGGGTTCCGGCGTGACGGCAGTGTTCTGCTGGCGACGACAGGGCTGTGCGTCGGGCTGGTGCTGTGGGGCACGCTGGGGCGCGGCGCGGGGGGGGTCCTGATGGTGGGGCTGGTCGGCTATCTGATCTATGCCCTGAAAAGCGGCGATGTGGATGAAAGCGAAATTCCCGACACTGCCATGGCCACCGGGCCTGCGCTTTTGCTTGCGCTTGGGGGGCTGGCGCTGACGTTGGTCGGGGCGCGGTTCCTGGTGACGGGGGCAGTGTCGATCGCGGCGGCGCTGGGCGTGTCCGAGGCGATCATCGGGCTGACCGTCGTGGCGGTGGGCACGTCCCTGCCCGAACTGGTGACCAGCATCGTCGCGGCGCGCAAAGGCCAGGGCGATCTGGCCTTTGGCAATGTGGTGGGCAGCAATATTTTCAACATCCTCGGCATTCTGGGGGCGACCGCGCTGATCAAGCCGCTGGCCGTTCCAAGCGAAATCATCGGTTTTGATATCTGGGTGATGCTGGCGGCGACCCTGCTGTTGATCGCCCTGACCATGACCGGGTGGCGCATCGGGCGCGGCAAGGGGGCGATTTTGCTGGGGGCCTACCTTGCCTATCTGGCGGCGCTGCTGGTGATGGCGTAACGCCCTCTTGCCGCTGGTCGCGGTGTTTGACAGTGTGAAGCCAACCCCGCACAGGAGCCTGCACACCATGCCCGTCAAGAACCGTTTTGCCGATCTGCTGCCAGACATCACCGCATGGCGGCGCGATTTGCACATGCACCCCGAATTGCAGTACGACACCCACCGCACCAGCGGCATCGTGGCTGAAAAGCTGGCTGCGTTCGGCTGTGACGATGTGGTGACGGGCATCGGGCGCACCGGCGTTGTCGGCGTCATCAAGGGGCGCAAGACCGGATCGGGCAAGGTGATTGGCCTGCGCGCCGACATGGACGCGCTGCCGATCATCGAGGATACGGGCCTTGACTATGCCAGCACCACCCGCGGCAAGATGCACGCCTGCGGCCATGACGGGCACACCGCTATGCTGTTGGGGGCGGCGCAATATCTGGCCGAGACGCGCAATTTTGACGGCACTGTCGTGCTGATCTTCCAACCCGCCGAAGAGGGCGGCGGCGGTGGACGTGAAATGGTCAATGACGGTTTGATGGAGCGGTTCGGCATCCAGGAGGTGTATGGTATGCACAACTGGCCCGGAATGCCCGTGGGCACCTTTGCGATCCGGCCGGGCGCGTTTTTTGCCGCCACCGACATTTTCGAGATCACCGTCGAGGGCAAGGGCGGCCATGGTGCCAAACCGCACGATTGCGCGGATCCGATCGTCGCCGCGTCCCAGATGGTGACGGCGTTGCAAACCATCGCGTCGCGCAACGTCGATCCGGTGAAACAGGTGGTGGTTTCGGTCACGTCGTTCCAGTCGGAAGGCGATGCCTTCAATGTCATTCCGCCGCGCGTGCATCTGCGCGGCACGGTGCGCACCCTGGATGAGGGTGTGCATGATCTGGCCGAAACCCGGCTCAAGTCGATCTGCGACCTGACGGCGCAGGCGCTGGGCTGCGTGGCGCAGATCACCTACACCCGGAACTATCCGGTGATGGTCAACAGCGAGGCTCAAACTGAATTCGCCGCCGATGTGGCGCGTGATGTGTCGGGCGATTGTGCCGAGGCGCCGCTTGTCATGGGCGGCGAAGATTTCGCCTTCCTGCTCAACGCGCGGCCGGGGGCCTATATCCTGGTGGGTAACGGTGATACGGCGGGGGTGCATCACCCGAAATACAACTTTGACGATAACGCGATCCCGGCGGGCTGTTCCTGGTGGGCCGGCGTGGCGGAACAGCGGATGCCGATCGGCTGACGCACTCATTGCAGGCACGGCGCCCGGGAATTTGCCTCGGGCGCCCTCTGGCACCGGGTCGCGGGGGCCGGGCCGTGGACGGTTCTCAGCCCCCGGTATGGCTCATGTGGCGGGACATCTGGCCATCAGGGCGCTGCCGGGAATAGTCGAAATCGTGGCCTTTCGGCTTGCGCGCGATGGCGGCGCGAATGGCGTCATCCAACAGCGCGTCGTCCGGTGAGGCGCGCAGCGGCGCGCGCAGGTCGGCCATATCTTCCTGACCCAGACACATGTACAATCCGCCGGTGCAGGTCAGCCGTACGCGGTTGCAGCTTTCGCAGAAATTATGGGTCAGCGGCGTGATGAAGCCGATCTTCTGCCCGGTTTCCTCAAGCCGGACATAGCGGGCAGGTCCGCCCGAACGCTCGGCCAGATCGGTCACGGTATACCTCTCGCGCAGACGGGCGCGCAGATCCTTGAGCGACCAGTACTGATCCAGCCGATCCTCGTTGCCGAGATCGCCCATCGGCATCACCTCGATCCAAGTCAGATCGCAATCGCGCGCGGCGCACCATTCGGCAAGGCTGAACAGCTCATCCTCGTTGAACCCCTTCAGCGCGACAGCGTTCAGCTTGACCCGCAGCCCGGCCGCCTGTGCCGCGTCGATGCCGCGCAGCACCTGGGGCAGGCGGCCCCAGCGTGTGATCCGGGCGAATTTTGCCTCGTCCAGCGTGTCGAGCGAAACATTGATCCGCCGCACCCCGGCCGCGTACAGATCGACGGCATATTTCTCCAGTTGCGATCCGTTGGTCGTCAGCGTCAGTTCCGACAGCGCCCCCGATTCGAGATGCCGTGACATGGCGCGGAAAAACGTCAGAATATCGCGCCGCACCAAAGGTTCGCCGCCCGTGATGCGCAGCTTTTGTACACCCATCCGCACAAATGCCGAACACATGCGATCCAGCTCTTCGAGGCTGAGCAGATCTTTCTTGGGCAGAAACGTCATGTTTTCCGACATGCAATACACACAGCGGAAATCGCAGCGGTCTGTTACCGACACGCGCAGATAGGAAATGGCACGTTGGAACGGGTCGATCAAGGCATTGTCCATGATATAAGGTTAGGGGGCGTTCGGACGCACCGCAAGGGGGCATTGCACATTGCCGTGCCGTGGCAGGAGAGCTAACATGACCACATGAAACATGTTGTGTACCCCGCCGCGTTTTGCGGCCTCATCGCGCTGACCGGCTGTGCGCAAGTCTCGGGTGTCTTGCGCCCGGATCCCGCAGCACCAGCCGCAGCGGCACCCATTGCAGGCTCTGCCCAGCCGGGCGAAGCGCCGCTGCCAGAGGCCGTGCGCGCAGTGGTCAGCGCGCCACCGCCGCCCAGCGCCGCGCGCACCGCCGAACAGTTCGACACCACCACCGTCGAACAGCGCGCGGCGGCCGGGGCGGCCCCGTCCAGCGGCGGCGAAGTGCGCCTTGGCGAAACCGTCGCGTCGCTGGGCGACCCCACCCAACCGGGGTTCTGGATCAAATCACCTTTGGTGAAAACCGCCGGCCCCGGCCGGATTGAATATCCGGCAACGGGGAAATCCGCCGTGGTTGAGCTTATCCCGATGGGCGGCCCGTCTTCGGGCGGATCGCAGGTTTCGTTGGCGGCGCTGCGGTTGCTTGAAGCGCCGATCACCGATTTGCCAATGCTGATCGTCTACGCGAATTAGGGCAGGTTGCCTGCCGCCTCGCGCACCGCCCAGGGTTTCATCGCGGTGCCGTGGTCGGCCAGAAACGCGTCGGTCCGTGCCGGGGCATGGCGTGACAGGTCGCGCAACCACTGCGCCAGCGCCTTCTGGATAACCGGATCGTGATCCGCAGCCCAGCCCGCAGCCCAGCCGAGAATACGGTCCCGCGCAGCGCTTTCCTGCGGTTTGGGGTGGTTCTGCTTGGTCCAGGGCAGCGTCATCACGAGGGCGGCGCGGCGAGTCCAGAGATTGGGCGAGGTGGCCCAGTGTTCCACCTCGTCGAGGCGCGCAGGATCCGCGACCAGCCGTTTCTGTCCGGCGATCGACACGGCGTCTGCCACGGCCCAGCCGTCGAACTGTGGCACCCAGCAGGATGCAATCAGCGCCCAAACGTCGCCATCCGGGCGAATCCGCGCCTGTGTCAACAGTTTGGCGGCTGCAATGCGCGCCTCATGCACATTGCTGTCCCACAGCCCCGCCGCCAGGGCCAGTCGCGCCTCCAGCGTCAGACCGGCGCGCCAGTCGCGGCACAGCGCGTCGATTGCCTGGGCCGCCACGCCCAGATAGGGGCGATCCACCTTGTGATACCCGACCAGCCCGGCGGCCTTGCCCGGCACCGCATGGGCGTTCAGGGCGGCCAGTGCCGCTTCGGGTGTCATTCGACCGTGACCGACTTGGCCAGGTTGCGCGGCTGATCCACATCGGTGCCTTTGGCGATGGCGGTGTGATAGGCCAACAGTTGCGCGGGCACGGCATAGAGGATCGGCGCGAACACCTCGGCAACGGTGGGCAGGATCAGACAGTCCCAGGTTCCGGTCGCCGCCTCGGCGGCGCCCGCCGCGTCGGTGATCAGCAAAACCTTGCCCGCCCGCGCCATGACCTCTTGCATGTTGCTGACCGTCTTGTCGAACAGCGCATCGCGGGGTGCCAGAACGATCACCGGCACATGTTTGTCGATCAGGGCGATGGGCCCGTGTTTCAGTTCACCTGATGCATAACCTTCGGCATGTATATAACTGATTTCCTTAAGCTTCAACGCACCTTCCAACGCCAGGGGATACATCGCGCCACGCCCGAGGAACAGGATGTCCTGCGCCTCGGCCAGTCGGGCGGCGATGGTGGCGATGCGCGGCTCTGTGTTCAGCGCCTGCGCCATCAGCCCCGGCAAGGCGCGCAGGGCGGCGATGTGCGCCGCCTCGCTTTTACGGTCAAGCGTGCCCCGGTCCTGCGCCGCCTTCAACGCCAGCAGGGCCAGAACCGTCAGCTGGCAGGTGAACGCCTTGGTCGAGGCGACGCCGATCTCGCGCCCCGCAAGTATGGGCAGGGCCACGTCACTTTCGCGCGCGATGCTGCTTTCGGGCACGTTGACCACCGACAACACCGCCGCCTTGCCAGTGCAATAGCGCAGAGCGGCCAGGGTGTCGGCGGTTTCGCCGGACTGGCTGACGAAAACGGCCAGGGTGCGCGGCCCGATCGGCGGCGCACGATAGCGGAATTCACTGGCGACATCCACTTCGACAGGGATGCGGGCCAACTGCTCGAACCAGTATTTGGCAGTCAGGCAGGCATAGAAGGCGGTGCCACAGGCCACCATGACGATACGGTCGATCAGTGCGAAATCGGGCGCGTCCGTCGGCAGGGCGATGGCATCGCCGGTCAGGTAATGCGCCAGGGCATCCGCCACGACCACCGGCTGTTCGGCGATTTCCTTGGCCATCCAGTGTTTGTGCCCACCCTTTTCCACCCGTGTCTGATCGGCCGACAGGGTTTTCATGGCGCGCTCGACACGTTGCCCCAGATGATCGTAGATCGCCACCGACGTGCGGGTCAGCACGGCCATATCGCCTTCCTCAAGATAGGTCAGGCGGTTGGTCATCGGGGCGAGGGCGATGGCATCGCTGCCCACATACATCTCGCCCTCGCCATGGCCGATGGCCAGGGGCGATCCCCTGCGCGCCGCGATCATCAGATCGTCCTCGCCCTGAAACAGGAAAGCCAGTGCAAAAGCCCCCTCCAGCCGCGCGAGGGTCAGCCGGGTGGCGGTCACCGGATCATGGCCTTCGGCCATGTGGCGCTGGGTCAGCAGGGCGATGGTTTCGGTGTCGGTGTCGGTGGTTAACTGATAGCCCAGATCGTGCAGTTCCGCCCGCAGAGTGCGGAAATTCTCGATGATGCCGTTGTGCACCACGGCCACCGGCCCGGCCTGATGGGGATGGGCGTTGGTGACGGTCGGCGCGCCATGGGTGGCCCAACGGGTGTGGCCGATGCCCGACTTGCCCGCCAGGGGATGGTGCACCAGGTGATCGGACAGATTTACCAGCTTGCCCACAGCGCGGCGCCGGTCCAGCACACCCGCGTTTACCGTGGCGATCCCGGCACTGTCATAGCCGCGATATTCCAGCCGTTTCAGCGCCTCGACGATGGTCGGTGCCACCTCGTGGGTGCCCAGCACCCCGACAATTCCACACATTACCCAGAAACTTTCTGTTCGCTTGCCTTCAGCGCCTTCAATTTTTCGAACATTCGCAGTGCCAGCCCTGGCTTGTTCACCTGTTTCGCCCGGCCCAGCGCCAGAGCGCCGTCCGGCACATCCGACGTGATGACCGAGCCGCTGGCCGTCATCGCGCCCGCGCCGATGGTCACGGGCGCGACCAGCATGGTGGACGAACCGATGAAGGCGCCCCGCCCGATGACCGTGCGGTGTTTGAACACCCCGTCATAATTGCAGGTAACGGTGCCCGCACCAAGGTTGGTATTTTCACCCACCTCGGCGTCGCCGACATAGGACAGGTGGTTCACCTTGGCACCATCGCCGATCAGGGAATTCTTGATCTCGACGAAATTGCCGATTTTCACCTCATTGCTCAGCTCGGTGCCGGGGCGCAGCCGGGCATAGGGGCCGACCACGGCGCGCGCCCCAACGTGACAGCCTTCAAGGTGCGAAAAGGCACGGATCACCGCTTCGGTTTCGACGGTGACGCCGGGGCCGAACACCACGTTGGGCTCGACCAGCGCATCGCGGCCGACGTAGGTGTCAAAGCTGAAAAACACTGTGTTCGGGGCAATCAGGGTGACACCGTTTTCCAGCGCCTCGTCGCGTTTTGCGGCCTGAAAGATCGCCTCGCCACGGGCCAGTTCGGCGCGGGTGTTGATGCCCATCGTCTCGGCCTCGGGGCAGGTGACGGCGGTGGCCTGCAGCCCGCGCGACCGGGCGATGGAAACAATATCTGTCAGGTAATATTCCCCGCTGGCATTGGCATTTCCCACCGCATCGACCAGATCGAAAAGCACAGTGGCATCAATCGCCATTATGCCGCCATTACAGAGAGTAATGGTACGTTCTTCAGGTGACGCATCGTTGAATTCGACAATCCGCTCCAACCGGTGGCCGTCGGTTACCAACCGCCCATAGCGCCCCGGGTCAGCGGCCTGAAAGCCCAGCACGACGATACTGTTGTGCGCCCGCGCCTCGGCCATCCGTTGCAGCGTTTCGGCCCGGATGAAAGGCGTGTCCCCGAACAACACGAACACGGTGCCTGTCGCGCCGTTCAGCGCAGAGCGCGCGCAGCCCACCGCGTGTCCGGTGCCCAACTGTCGGGTCTGGTCGACAACGGTGATTTCGGGGTCAATGGTTGCCGCCGCGCGGCGCACCTGTTCGCCGCCATGGCCCACCACCAGCACCCGGTTGACCGGGTTCAGCGCATCACCCGAGGCCAGCGCATGGGCAAACAGCGGCGCGCCGCCGATCAGGTGCAGCACCTTGGGCAGATCCGAATTCATGCGCGTGCCCTGACCCGCGGCCAGAACGATCAGATGTGTGTCCATCACGGCTCTTTCTTTTTCTGTCGGGGTCTTTTACCTCAAGGCTGCGATGGCACAAGAGGCGGGCGGATCATACACCCTCTCGACCGATCACAGTCTGCGGGCAGAAATCCGCCAAGGAGACACGCGATGCGCACCGTAATCTTCGATCTCGATGGAACACTGGCCGACACCGGGGGCGATCTGTTGGCCGCCGCAAACGCCTGTTTCCGGGCTTTGGGTCATGGCGACGTGCTGTGCATCGAGACGGACAGGGGGGCCGCCCTGCGGGGTGGCAAATCCATGCTGACGCTGGGGTTCACCCGTCTGGGAATCGCGCCCGAGGCCGGACTTCTGGCGGCGCAATATCCGCTGTTGCTGGGTCACTATGCTGAAAAGATCAATGTGCACACCCGGCTGTATCCCGGTGTGGAAACCGCCGTGCGCACATTGCGGGGGCGCGGGTATGCTCTGGGCATCTGCACCAACAAACCTGTCGCGCTGGCAGAGACCCTGATGGTCAGTCTCGGCGCGCGGCACTGGTTCGCGGCGCTTCTGGGGGCCGACAGCCTTGCCGTGCGCAAACCGGACCCGGCGCATTTTCTTGAAACGGTGCGATTGTGCGGCGGTGATCCGGCCCGCTCCGTTCTGGTTGGCGATACCGAGACGGACCATTCCACCGCGCGCAACGCCGGCGTGCCTTCGGTGCTGGTGGAGTTCGGGCAGGGCAACACCGATGTGCGCGCGCTTGGTCCCGATGCGGTGCTGCGGCGCTATGACGATCTGCCGGATGTTGTGGCGGGGTTGATCGGTTAGGGCGCCGTGGCGCATTGACGGCGCCGTCCTCGCACCGCAGTGTTGAGCGGCACGAACCGGAGCATCACCATGAACGACGTTTTCACCGGCAGCTTCACCCAGCAGGAACCCATCCCCGACGAAGGCATCGAAGCCGCGCTGCGGGTGCTGCGCCACGGCCGGCTGCACCGTTACAACCTGGCGCCGGGCGAGGTGGGCGAAACCGCGCAGCTGGAACTCGACTTTGCGGCGCAGACCGGGGCGCGCTATTGTCTGGCTGTCGCTTCGGGCGGTTATGCCATGGCGACAGCCCTGCGCGCGCTGGGGGTGCAACCGGGTGACAAGGTGCTGTCAAACGCCTTTACCCTGGCGCCAGTGCCCGGTGCGATTGCCAGCCTGGGCGCGGTGCCGGTGTTCGTCGGGGTAACGCCCGCCTTGCGGATCGACCTTGACGATCTTGCCGCCAAGGTGGCCACGTCAGGCGCCCGCGTGTTGCTGTTGTCGCACATGCGCGGCCACATCTGCGACATGGATGCGCTGATGGCGATCTGTGACGGGGCAGGGGTGCGGGTGGTCGAGGATTGCGCCCATACGATGGGTGCGGCGTGGAACGGAACCGCCTCGGGCCGGTTTGGCGCCCTGGGCTGTTTTTCGATGCAAACATACAAGCACGTCAATTCCGGTGAAGGCGGGTTCCTGATTTCCGATGATGCCGATCTCATGGCGCGGGCGATCCTGCTGTCGGGGTCCTATATGCTGTACGACCGGCACAAGGCCGCGCCGCCGCCTGAGGTGTTTGCCGAAATCAAATACGACGTGCCCAATATTTCCGGCCGCATGGACAATTTGCGCGCGGCCGTCCTGCGGCCACAGATCGCCCTGCTGCCTGAACGGGCGGCGGCCTGGAACGCCCGCTATGCGCGCCTCGAACAGGGGCTGCGTGGCACGCCCGGGCTGACCCTGATCGACAGGCCGGCATTGGAATCCATGGTGGCCTCGTCGTTTCAGGCGCTGCTGCTGGACTGGCCCGCGCCTGCGATCGAGGCGGCGCTGGCACGCTGCAAGGTGCGCGGCGTCGAGTTGAAATGGTTTGGCGCCCCCGAACCCGCTGGCTTCACCTCGACCTACCGGCACTGGCACTACGCCCATCCCGGCTCGATGCCCGCAACCGATCGGATCCTTGCCGGGTTGGTGGATATGCGCCTGCCGCTCACATTCTCGCTGGCCGATTGCGATCAGATCGCGTCGATCCTGCGGGCTGAAATCGGTGCCGCCTGGCAGGCGCTGTAATCCGGTACGCCACGTCTGCGGCTTCTTCTTGCCTGAAATACTCAAATTCGCCCCCACCACCCGCATAAAGGCCCGATATGAACATCACGCTGCACCACTGTCACCAGACCCGGTCGATGCGGGTGCTCTGGCTGCTGAACGAGCTTGAGGTCGGCTATAATCTGCGGGTCCACCCGTTTGACCGCTCGCTTCGGTCGGAAGAGTTTCTGACACGCAGCCCGGCGGGCCGTGTGCCGGCGTTGGAGATGGATGGCGACGTGTTGTGGGAAAGCGGCGCCATTTGCGAGGTGCTGTGCGAACGCTTTCCCGAACGTGGCCTGGGCCGTATCCCCGGCGAGATCGAGCGCCCTGATTTTCTGGTCTGGCTGCACTTTGCCGAAACAATCAGCCAGCATTCGGCGGCCCTGACGCAACAGCACATCATGCTGTACGAGGACACCATGCGCAGCCCGGTTGTGATGAAACTTGAGTCGGCGCGCCTTCGGAAATGCTATGCCGCGATCGAGGGGCGGTTGTCGACGCCGGTGGAAAACCGCGATTATATCCTGACCAGCGGCTTTTCCGCTGCCGACATCTGTGTCGGACAGGCGGTATACATGGCGCGCCATTTCGCCGCGCTTGATGGATTTCCCGCAGTTGCGCAGTGGTATGACCGGATCACCGAACGCCCGGCGTTTCAGCAATCCTTGCCGCCAGAAGGCGCCGAACTTTTGTATGACCAGCCGTTTTATCCGGCCTGGATCGCGTGAAGCGGGCCTCGCGCGTCGGCCTTGCGGTTGACCCTTCCCCGGCCCGGGCTTAGACAGGCAACAGCCGAACCTGCGCCCGGACCGCCCGGCGCGAAAAGGAGCCGCCCCGTGGACGTTTATCTTCGAGAATACCTGCCGATCCTGATCTTTCTGGCCATGGCGATTGCCCTTGGCCTGATCCTGATTCTGGCCGCCGTGGTGGTGGCCGTGCGCAACCCCGACCCTGAAAAGGTGTCGGCCTATGAATGCGGGTTCAACGCGTTTGACGATGCGCGGATGAAATTCGATGTGCGCTTCTATCTGGTCTCGATCCTGTTCATCATCTTCGATCTCGAAATCGCGTTCCTGTTTCCCTGGGCCGTGGCATTCAGGGATCTGGGCGATGTGGGGTTTTGGTCAATGATGGTGTTTCTGGGTGTTTTGACCGTGGGCTTTGCCTATGAATGGAAGAAGGGGGCGCTGGAATGGCAATGACGGGCACCAACACCGCCGGTGCCGATCGCGAGGTAACGGTTCAAACGCTGAACCGCGATTTGCAGGACAAGGGTTTCCTTGTCACCAGCACGGCGGATATCGTGAACTGGGCGCGCACCGGCAGCCTGCACTGGATGACCTTCGGTCTGGCCTGCTGCGCGGTCGAAATGATGCACACTTCGATGCCGCGCTATGATGCCGAGCGTTTTGGCGTCGCACCCCGTGCCAGTCCGCGCCAGTCGGATGTGATGATCGTGGCGGGCACCCTGACCAACAAGATGGCGCCGGCGCTGCGCAAGGTGTATGACCAGATGCCCGAGCCGCGCTATGTGATTTCGATGGGGTCGTGCGCCAATGGCGGCGGCTATTATCACTACAGCTATTCTGTGGTGCGCGGCTGTGACCGGATCGTTCCGGTGGATATCTATGTGCCCGGCTGCCCGCCCACCGCCGAGGCGCTGCTGTATGGGATCCTGCAACTGCAACGCAAGATTCGCCGCACTGGCACCATTGCCCGCTGAACCGGGCAACGCCGGTGCAGCTGTCGGCCCTTGGGGCCGGGTACGACAAACCCACCAGGAGGGTGCATTGATGAGTGAGCAACTGAAAGAACTGGGCGCCCATATCGAGGCAAAACGCCCCGATTGCGTCCTGTCCTATGGGGTGATCCATGACGAGTTGACGATGGACATCGCCCCAAGTGCGCTGGTGTCTTTCGTCGAGTTTCTGAAAAACGACCGCAGTTGCAAATTCTCGACCCTGGTTGACATCACAGCCGTTGATTATCCGGAACGCCCGGTGCGCTTTGACGTGGTGTATCATTTCCTGTCGATGTACCAGAACCACCGCATCCGCCTGCGCGTCGGCGCGCGCGAAGACGATATGTTGCCCTCGCTTGTTTCAGTGCATCCCAGCGCCAATTGGTTTGAACGCGAGGTGTTCGATATGTTCGGCCTTCTGTTCACCGGTCACCCCGATCTGCGCCGGATCCTCACGGATTATGGCTTTCGCGGGCATCCCCTGCGCAAGGATTTTCCGACAACCGGATATGTCGAGGTGCGCTATGACGCGGCGCAAAAGCGTGTGGTCTATGAACCCGTCCGCCTGGTGCAGGAATACCGCCAGTTCGATTTCATGAGCCCTTGGGAAGGCGCCGAATACATCCTGCCCGGCGATGACAAGGCGAAGGGCACACAGCCATGATGATGGGTGGCAACGGTGTGATATGGTATCTGATACTGGCGGCTTTGGTGATTGTGCCATTCTGGCGGATCTTGCCACGATACGGGATTTCTCAATGGTTTGCGCTGTTGGCGCTGCTGCCCGTGGGGGCCATCATCCTGTTGTGGATCGTGGCCTTTCGCGACAATTTCACCGACCGCACCAAAGGCTAGGGTGATGGACAGCGCCACCTTGATGTTTTGTGTGGGGGCGACAAAATCGGGCACCTCCTGGCTGCACGAGGCGCTGTCGGCCCATCCGTCCTGTCATTTTCGTTCGGTCAAGGAACTGCATTATTTCGACGCGCTGGCACGGGGCAAGCTGGCCACACAGGCCGCCGAAATCAAGGCGTGGCGTGACCGGCTTGCCCAGCGTCTGATCGACGCCCCCGAGGAACGGCGCGCCGATCTGGCCCGCCGGGTGCAGGACCGCGACGACTGGCTGAAGGTGCTGGATCTGGGGCATGAAGACATCGCCGCCTATCTTGCCTATCTTCGTCAGGGTGCGGGCACGGCGCGGGTGATCGGGGACGTGACGCCGGCCTACGCACTCTTGCCGGTGGACCGACTGCGCGCCATGGCGGGGCTGACGGGGGACGTTCGGTTCGTCTATCTGATGCGCGACCCGGTGGCGCGGCTCTGGTCGCATGTGCGGATGATGGCGGCACGGCGTGGCGACGGCAGATCGGCCGAACCCGAGCGCGCGGCGCATATCCTGAAGCGCACCTTCGCGGGCAAGGAATCCGAGATTGAAGCGCGCGGCGATTATGCCGCGGCCCTGTCCAGACTTGACGCGGCGGTTGAGAGGGACAGGTTCCTTCCAATGTATTACGAAGACGTTTTTGAGGGCGCGGGCATGAAGCAGTTGTGCACGTTTCTCGGGATTGTGCCGCGCTCGGGCGAACAATCGCGTCTTGTGCATGAGGGCGGCGCGCTGGACATGCCAGCAGCGTTGCGCGACAAGGCGCGGGCGTGGCTGGCGCCACAATACGCATATGTGGCCCAAAGGATGGGCCGTCTGCCCGAAGCGTGGCAGACCAACAAAGCAGGGGTCTGACGATGAAAGACGGACAATTCGATGATGCGCTGACCGGCGAGCAGAAGATCCGCAACTTCAACATCAACTTCGGGCCCCAGCACCCTGCGGCGCATGGCGTGCTGCGGCTTGTCCTTGAGCTGGACGGCGAAATTGTCGAACGGTGCGATCCGCATATCGGGTTGCTGCACCGGGGCACCGAGAAGCTGATGGAGTCGCGCACCTACCTGCAAAACCTGCCGTATTTCGACCGGCTGGATTATGTTGCACCCATGAACCAGGAACATGCCTGGTGTCTGGCCATTGAAAAGCTGACCGGCACAGCGGTGCCGCGGCGGGCCAGCCTGATCCGGGTGCTGTATTGCGAAATCGGCCGGGTTCTGAACCATTTGCTGAATGTGACGACTCAGGCCATGGATGTTGGCGCCCTCACGCCGCCGCTCTGGGGCTTTGAAGAGCGTGAAAAGCTGATGGTGTTTTACGAGCGGGCTTGTGGAGCGCGGCTGCATGCCGCCTATTTCCGCCCTGGCGGGGTGCATCAGGATCTGCCGCCGCAACTGATCGAGGATATCGACGCCTGGGCGTACAGCTTTGTGGCGGTGCTGGATGACATTGACGGGCTTTTGACGGAAAACCGCATCTTCAAACAACGCAACGCCGACATCGGTGTCGTCACCGAACAAGAGGCGTTGGATTGGGGCTTTTCCGGCGTGATGGTGCGGGGTTCGGGCATGGCCTGGGATTTGCGCCGGGCCCAACCCTATGAATGTTATGACGAATTCGAATTCGGGATTCCGGTCGGTAAGAACGGCGATTGTTATGACCGCTATCTCGTGCGGATGCAGGAAATGCGCGAATCGATCAAGATCATCCATCAGGCCTGTGCGAAACTGCGGTTAGAACCCGGCCCGGTAATGACCCGCGGCAAGATGGCGCCGCCCAACCGGGGCGACATGAAAACCTCGATGGAGGCGCTTATCCATCATTTCAAGCTGTATACCGAAGGCTTCCATGTACCGGCCGGTGAAATCTATGCCGCTGTCGAGGCGCCGAAAGGTGAATTCGGCGTCTACCTCGTGGCCGACGGGACAAATAAACCCTATCGTGCCAAATTGCGCGCACCGGGCTTTTTGCATCTTCAGGCCATGGATCACGTTGCAACGGGCCATCAGTTGGCCGATGTGTCGGCAATCATCGGTTCGATGGACGTGGTGTTCGGCGAGATCGACCGTTAGGCGTGCCCGTGTTTCTTCTTTGTCAAAATACTCCCGCCGGAGGCTCCGCCCTCTGCCAAGTCTACAGGGATCCGATCTGATGCTCCGCCGCCTTAACGCTGAACAACCCGACAACTTTGCCTTCACCCCCGCCAATCTGGCCTGGGCCGAAGCGCAGATCACCAAATTTCCCGAAGGTCGGCAGGCCAGCGCGGTTATCCCGCTGTTATGGCGCGCCCAGGAACAGGAAGGCTGGCTGTCGCGCCCGGCGATCGAAGAGGTCGGGCGCATGTTGGACATGGCGTATATCCGGGTGCTTGAGGTTGCGACGTTTTATTTCATGTTCCAACTCGCGCCGGTGGGCAGCGTGGCGCATGTCCAGATCTGTGGCACCACATCCTGTATGATCTGTGGCGCCGAAGATCTCGTGGCGGTGTGTCGTGACAGGATCGCGAAACAGCCCCATCACCTGTCTGCCGATGGCAAGTTTTCCTGGGAAGAGGTCGAATGCCTGGGGGCCTGCGCCAATGCGCCGATGGCCCAGATCGGCAAGGATTATTACGAAGACCTGACCGCGGAAAAGCTGGCCGCGCTGTTGGATGACATGGCGGCGGGCAAGGTGCCGACGCCGGGGCCGCAGAACGGCCGGTATGCGGCCGAACCGTCGTCGGGGTTGACCAGCCTGACCGCCCACGCCGATGGGCGCGCACCACATAATGCCAGTGCCGGACTTGCCATCGCTCTGGGTGATACGCTGAAACGGATCGACGGCAGCGAGGTGCCTCTTGTCACCCCGTGGCGGCGTGACGCGCCGCCGGATGTGCCCGTTGATGCCACCGGGGCGCGGGGGCGGGGGCCAAAACCTGCGGCGCAGATTCCCGCCGATCAAACCGGCGTAACAAAACAGGAAGCGCCGGAAATCAACGCGGCCAGGCCTGTCGGTGGCGCCGTTGTATCTTCGGCAGACGATCTGCCCGCCTCTCTGTCTGCGGCCAGCCGTGCTGCGGCGGCGATTGCTCCGGATGACGCGGTGCGCCCGGCCGGGTTGGGCCAGGCGCGGGATGGCGTGGCCGATGATCTGACAAAAATCGAAGGCGTTGCGTCTTCGACGGTTGCGATGCTGAACGATCTGGGTGTGTATCACCTTGATCAGATCGCTGCCTGGTCGGCCTCCGAGATCGCCTGGGTGGATCAGACTCTGAAAGGCGCCAACTGTCGGGTCATCCGTGATGATTGGGTCGCCCAAGCGGCGATTTTGGCAACAGGACAGGAGACAGACTTCTCAAAGCGCGCTAGAAACTAGGGTATGCGACATTATGTCCGCGTGACTTGGGAAACAGCTGAAAAGGGAGATTCTGCTCATGTCGAAACAAAACCAAGACACCATGTTGATGGTGGGTGCATTGGCCGGAACAGTTGGATTTGTGGCCTTTGTTGCTTTGATGATCTTGGGCAATTATGCTGTGTCACCGGCGGTATTTCTGGCGGCACTTGTGGCAATTGTGGCCGGATTGGTTCTGATGATCGGATTTCACCGCAAGACCGACGCCCCGGTGCGTAAGTTAGACCGTGCGCCGTCCGTCGCTTCGTCCGCCCCGCCGCGTCCTGTGGCGGCAGCCGTTGTAACGACCGAGCCGGTTTCAGCCACAGCCGAACCTTCGGTATCGGCAGATGCGGCCCTTGCAACGCGGCCAAGCGCGCTGGCCGCGCCGCGCGACGGTGCGGCGGACGATCTGAAGCAAATCAAGGGAATCGGCCCGAAGCTTGAGGAACTTTGTCATTCACTTGGGTTTTATCACTTTGACCAGATCGCCGGTTGGTCCGACGCTGAGGTGGACTGGGTTGATGAAAACCTTGAAGGGTTCAAAGGCCGCGTCAGCCGTGACGCCTGGGTTGAACAGGCCAGATTGCTTGCCGCTGGTGGCGAAACAGAGTTTTCGAAAAAGGTTCGCGGGAGTGAGCTGCACTGACCTGCCACCCTCAACCGCGTTATGATCGGGCGGCCGTGCCCCGGCGGCCCGTTCAACCCCTGAAACCCCGAGGTCCGATGACGCAAAAAACCGATGCCGACCAGTCCCTTGCCCGCCAACAGCGTGCGGCGGGATTTGCGATCGCCGGGGCGATGCTGGGCTGGATGGCGCTGCAATACGCCGGCGCACGGGGCGTGGTCAGTGCCCGTGTGCTGTTTCTGTTCGATTTCGCCACGCTGGCCGTCATGGTCTGGGCGCTGCTGGTCACATTCAGGGTTTGGCGCAAACGGCGCGCCGACAAGACCCGCTGAAATAAGGACGACGTGATGCTGAAAGATCAGGACCGGATTTTTACCAATATTTATGGGATGCACGACCGCACGCTTGCGGGCGCCAAGTCGCGCGGCCACTGGGACGGCACCGGCGACATCCTGAAGAAGGGGCGTGACTGGATCGTTGACCAGATGAAGGCATCGGGCCTGCGGGGGCGGGGCGGCGCCGGTTTTCCGACAGGGTTGAAATGGTCGTTCATGCCCAAGGAAAATGACGGGCGCCCGTCCTATCTGGTGGTCAACGCGGATGAGTCTGAACCCGGCACCTGCAAGGACCGTGAGATCATGCGCCACGATCCGCACACCCTGGTCGAGGGGTGCCTGATCGCCGGTTTTGCGATGGGCGCACACACCTGTTATATCTATATTCGCGGTGAATATATCCGCGAGCGTGAGGTTCTTCAGGCGGCGATTGACGCCGCCTATGACGATGGGTTGCTGGGCAAGAATGCTGCCGGTTCCGGCTGGGATTATGATGTGTTCCTGCACCATGGGGCGGGGGCCTATATCTGTGGCGAGGAAACCGCGCTGCTGGAATCGCTTGAGGGCAAGAAGGGGATGCCGCGGATGAAGCCGCCGTTTCCGGCGGGGGCGGGCCTGTACGGCTGTCCGACCACGGTGAACAACGTCGAATCCATCGCGGTCGTGCCCACGATCCTGCGGCGCGGGCCGGAATGGTTTGCGGGCTTTGGCCGGCCCAACAACACAGGCACCAAATTGTTTGCGATTTCAGGCCATGTGAACAACCCCTGCGTCGTTGAAGAGGCCATGTCGATCACCTTTGAAGAGCTGATCGAGAAACATTGCGGTGGCATCCGCGGCGGATGGGACAACCTCAAGGCGGTGATCCCGGGGGGCAGTTCGGTGCCGATGTTACCGGGCAAGATCATGCGCGAAGAGGCGATCATGGATTTTGACTGGCTGCGCGAACAAAAATCGGGCCTGGGCACGGCGGCGGTCATCGTGATGGATCAAAGTACGGACCTGATCAAGGCGATCTGGCGGTTGTCGGCGTTTTACAAACACGAAAGCTGTGGCCAGTGTACGCCCTGCCGCGAAGGCACCGGGTGGATGATGCGGGTGATGGATCGGCTTGTGAAAGGCGATGCAGAGCCGGCCGAGATCGACATGTTGCTGGACGTGACGAAACAGGTCGAGGGCCATACGATCTGTGCGTTGGGGGATGCTGCCGCTTGGCCTATCCAGGGATTGATCCGGCATTTCCGCCCTGAAATCGAAGCGCGAATCGCGCACAAACGGTCCGGGCGCGGCCGCCCTGTGGCCGCCGAATGAGACGGATACGCGTGATTGCCGGTCTCTTGTTGGTTGTCGCCGTGGCGGGATGCGGGGTGCCGCAGCGGTTGGGTTTCAACCGCGTCGCGCCCGAGGCAGAACTGCCGTTCCGCAGCAAGCTGAACAAGGGAGAGACGCCGCGCCAGTTTTCTGTCGAGGTGGCCGCCGGTGGCGCGGATATTGGTGCAATACGCGAAAGCGTGCGCCATCCGGCCACCGGATTTTGTCTGCTGAATTTCGGCGGATCCGATATTGATTGGGATCTCGATGCCAGCGGTGAATGGCGGGCGATGTCTGTGGGCGTCGAGGGCGATCTGGTGTTCAGCGGCACTTGCGCCGTGCGATGATCCGCTGACAGGTCGGCGGGTTTCACCGCTCGGGCTTGAATACTCTGATCGGAAATCACACGTCTATCTGGTGGGTCGGTCGGACCGGCCAGGTTTGGAGTGTGCGGACACCTGAAACCGATATTCGGAGTTGAGCCATGACCAAGTTTTTCACCACTGCCGCCTTTGTGCTGGCCATGTCCACGGCGGCCCCGGCGCAGGCGCTGATTCCGCTGCACCAAGAGCCCACGGTACGTTCGATGTTTTACGCCATTGGCTTGGCCGACGAGGTTCGGCGAAACTGCCCGAGCATTTCGGCCCGCATGGTGCGCGCCTATCTCTATCTGCGGTCCATCGAATCCTATGCGCGCAAGGCGGGCTATTCCGAGGATCAGATCCGCGATTTGGCTGACAACAAGGCCGAGAAAGAAAAGCTGCGCGTTGTGATCCGCGCCGATCTGGCAAAACGCGGCGTCACCCCCGGTTCGTCGGACGGGTACTGCAAGGTGGGTCTGGAAGAGATCGCCCGCGGCACGGCCAGTGGCCGCCTGTTACAGGCGAACTGACCTGCGCAAAGCGGTTTGGCTGATCGCGGACTGACCATCGTGCAGGTGCTGCCGTTTTGCGCCCGGCCTGTTTTCGCGGCGCGCAAGTGGTGAAAACGCGGCAGATCGTTGCAACCTTGCGGATCGACGTTGCAGTCCGGGGCAATGTGTTCCAAGACAGGTCCAACCCCGGCGGTCTGCGTCGGGCCAACGGTTTTCGGGCCGCGCCGTCGGCCCGACGATGGGAAGGACGTTTGCGATGAGCACCCTGCGCAAGATCAACATTGATGGCAAAGAGATCGAGGTGGATCAGGCCCTGACGCTGATTCAGGCCTGCGAACAAGCCGGGATCGAGATTCCGCGCTTTTGCTATCACGAACGGCTGTCGATCGCCGGCAACTGCCGGATGTGTCTGGTTGAGATTGTGGGCGGCCCGCCAAAACCCGCCGCATCCTGCGCGATGCAGGTGCGCGATCTGCGCCCCGGCCCCGAAGGCGCCCCGCCGATGGTCAAGACCAACAGCCCCATGGTGAAAAAGGCCCGTGAGGGCGTGATGGAGTTTCTGTTGATCAATCACCCGCTGGATTGTCCGATCTGCGATCAGGGGGGCGAGTGTGATTTGCAGGATCAGGCGATGGCCTATGGTGTTGATTTCAGTCGGTTCCGTGAACCCAAACGCGCGGCGACCGATCTGGATCTGGGGCCGCTGGTCGAAACCCACATGACCCGCTGTATTTCCTGTACCCGCTGTGTGCGGTTTACCACCGAGGTGGCCGGAATCACCCAGATGGGGCAGACCGGCCGGGGCGAAGACAGCGAAATCACCTCCTATCTCGGCCAAACTCTGGATTCAGAGTTGCAGGGCAACATCATTGACCTGTGCCCGGTGGGTGCGCTGACGTCCAAACCCTATGCCTTCACCGCGCGGCCTTGGGAATTGTCCAAGACAGAGACCGTGGATGTGATGGATGCCCTCGGGTCGAACATCCGGGTTGATACCAAGGGGCGCGAGGTGATGCGCCTGCTGCCCCGCAACCATGACGGCATCAATGAGGAATGGCTGAGCGACAAATCGCGGTTTGTCTGGGATGGTCTGCGCCGCCAACGGCTGGACCGGCCTTATATCCGCGTTGATGGCAAGCTGAAACCGTCCACTTGGGCCGAGGCCCTTGGCGCGGCAGCGGCCGCGATGACCGGCAAAAAGCTGGCCGGTGTAGTGGGCGATCTGGCCCCTGTCGAGGCGGCGTTTGCACTTAAAACATTGATCGAAGGGCTGGGCGGAACTGTCGAATGCCGCACGGATGGTGCAAAACTGCCCGCGGGCAATCGGGCGGGCTATGTCGGCACGGCAACGATTGAAGACATCGACAGTGCCCGACAGATTTATCTGATCGGCACCAACCCACGGGTTGAGGCGCCGGTGCTGAATGCGCGGATCCGCAAGGCGTGGCTGCGCGGTGCCGATGTCGCCCTTGTGGGCGAAGCGGCAGACCTGACCTATGACATCAACCATCTCGGCACTGGTCCGCGAGATCTTGCGCACCTGTTGGACAGCGCCGCCGAGGGTGATGAACCTGCTTTGGTGATCGTGGGGCAGGGCGCGCTGTGCCGCGATGATGGTGCGGCGGTTCTGGCGCAGGCGATGGCGCTGGCCGGGAAAACCGGCGCCGGTTTGCTGATCTTGCACACCGCCGCTGGCCGCGTCGGGGCGATGGATGTGGGCGCGGTGACCGAAGGTGGGATCACCGCCGCGCTGGACGGGGCAGACGTTGTTTACAACCTCGGCGCGGACGAAGGCGATATTCCCGCTGGCCCCTTCGTGATCTATCAGGGCAGCCATGGTGACCGGGGCGCGCACCGGGCCGACATCATCCTGCCCGGCGCAGCCTGGACCGAAGAACAAGGGCTGTTCGTCAACACCGAAGGTCGGCCGCAGTTGGCCTTGCGCGCCGGGTTTGCGCCCGGTGAGGCCAAGGAAAATTGGGCGATCTTGCGGGCGCTGTCCGCCGAACTGGGCGCCACCCTGCCGTTTGATTCGCTGGCGGCCCTGCGTCGTGCGCTGGTCAAGGCGGTGCCTCATCTGGGTTTGATCGACATCATTCCGGTGAATGACGGGCCCGCGCTGCCCTTGGGTGACACGGCCGATGCGCCTTTCGTGGCAGCCGTGGGCGATCATTTCCTGACCAATCCGATCGCTCGTGCCAGCGCGCTGATGGGTGAGCTCAGCGCGAACGCCCGCGCGCGGCGTCAAACCCGGATGGCGGCGGAATAATCCCTTGCGGCTTATGGCCCCCTTGCTGATCGCCCTCGTGGCGGCCTGTCAGCCAGTGAACCCCACGGTTGATCAGCTGGGCCTTGTGCCCGATTATCTTGGGGTGCAGACGCGGCTGCTGGACGGCGATCTGGTGAATTTTCTGGTCGAGGCGCGCGGTGCGTTGCAATTCGGCGATGTTGAAAGCTATGCCGAATGTGCTGCGGCGCAGTATACGCTGATTCGCGGTTACAGTTTTGCCCGCCATGTGCGGACAAATGTGAGTCAACAGGGTGGTCTTTGGCGCGGCGATGCTGTTTACACGATCTCGCCAGCACTGCCACGCGGCCTGCGTACAATCGACGCTGAAGTGGTGGTGGACCGGTGCCGCGAACGTGGCATACCAACAGTGTGAGAGACCCATGTTTCAAAGGGACACGGTGACAAAAAATGGCTGATTTCCTGACGACAACCCTTGGAATCGCCCTGCTTGTCATGGCGCAATCGTTGTTGGTCATTGCGTTTGTGATGATCTCGCTTCTGTTTCTCGTCTATGGCGACCGCAAGATCTGGGCCGCCGTTCAGATGCGTCGCGGCCCGAATGTGGTGGGCATTTTCGGAATTCTGCAATCCGTGGCCGACGCCCTGAAATATGTGGTTAAGGAAATCGTAATCCCGGCGGGGGCAGACCGCACGGTGTTCATGCTGGCGCCGATGACCAGTTTCGTTCTGGCCATCCTTGCCTGGGCGGTGATCCCGTTCAATGACACTTGGGTGCTGGCCGACATCAATGTTGCAATTCTGTTCGTCTTTGCCGTTTCATCGCTTGAGGTTTATGGCGTGATCATGGGCGGTTGGGCGTCAAACTCAAAGTACCCATTCCTCGGGTCGCTGCGTTCGGCCGCGCAAATGATTTCTTATGAGGTCAGCATCGGCTTGGTGATCATCGGGGTGATCATTTCGACAGGCTCGATGAATTTCGGGGACATCGTGCGCGCGCAGGATGGCTCTTATGGGTTGTTTTCGTGGTATTGGTTGCCGCATCTGCCCATGGTGTTTCTTTTCTTCATCAGTGCACTGGCCGAAACCAACCGCCCGCCCTTCGATCTGCCCGAGGCGGAATCGGAACTGGTTGCGGGGTTCATGGTGGAATATTCATCCACACCCTACCTTTTGTTCATGGCAGGTGAATATATCGCCATCTTCCTGATGTGCGCGCTGACCTCTCTGTTGTTCTTTGGCGGTTGGTTGTCACCCATTCCGGGCCTACCCGATGGGGCGCTGTGGATGGTGGCGAAGATGGCGTTCTTCTTCTTCCTTTTCGCCATGGTAAAGGCAATCGTGCCACGTTACCGCTATGATCAGTTGATGCGCCTCGGGTGGAAGGTGTTTTTGCCGTTTTCCTTGGTTTGGGTCGTCCTGGTTTCGTTTTTCGCACATTTCGGAGCGTTCGGCGGCGCCTATGCCCGCTGGGCCGTTGGAGGTTGATCCATGACTCAAATCGACTATGCCCGCATCGGTAAGTACTGGCTTTTGTTTGACTTTTTCAAAGGCTTCAAGCTGGGGTTGAAATATTTCGTTGCGCCAAAGGCGACGCTGAACTATCCGCACGAAAAAGGCCCGCTCAGCCCTCGTTTTCGGGGTGAACACGCCTTGCGCCGGTATCCCAACGGTGAAGAACGCTGCATCGCCTGTAAGTTGTGCGAGGCGATCTGCCCGGCGCAGGCGATCACGATAGATGCCGAGCCGCGCGATGATGGCAGCCGCCGCACGACCCGCTATGACATCGACATGACCAAGTGCATCTATTGCGGGTTCTGCCAGGAGGCGTGCCCGGTCGACGCCATTGTCGAAGGCCCGAATTTCGAATTCTCGACCGAAACCCGCGAGGAACTCTTCTATGACAAGGAAAAACTTCTTGCCAATGGCGAACGGTGGGAAGCCGAGATCGCGCGCAACCTTGAGATCGACGCGCCATACCGCTGACATGACGGCGCAGGTCTGACAGAGGCCAGAAAAGGAACTGAACGATGGGCACTGCGGTTTTCGCATTCTATCTTTTTGCCATTACCCTTGTTGCGGCGGGCCTGTTCACGGTGATCAGCCGCAATCCGGTGCATTCGGTGCTGTGGCTGATCCTCGCGTTCCTGTCGTCGGCGGGGCTGTTTGTGCTGCTGGGGGCCGAGTTTGTGGCGATGCTTCTGGTCATTGTCTATGTCGGGGCGGTGGCGGTTCTTTTCCTGTTCGTTGTGATGATGCTGGACGTTGATTTTGCCGAGTTGAAGGCGGAGATGTCGAAGTACATGCCGCTGGCCCTGTTGATCGGGGTGGTGATCCTGATGCAGTTGGGCATTGCCTTTGGCGTCTGGGAGGCGTCTGAACAGGCCGAGGGGCTGCGCGCTGCCGTGGTTGCAGAGTATGGTGAAACCGAGAACACGGCGATGCTGGGGCAAATCATCTATGATGAATACCTGCTGCAATTCCAGTTGTCCGGGTTGGTTTTGCTGGTGGCGATGATCGGCGCGATCGTTCTGACGCTGCGCCACCGGTCTGATGTGAAACGCCAAAGCCCCTATGCGCAGATGATGCGCGATCCGGCTGTGGCGATGGAGGTGCGCGACGTGAAACCGGGGCAGGGGCTGTAACCATGATCGGCATCGAACATTATCTGACTGTCGCCGCTGCGCTGTTCGTGATTGGCATTTTCGGTCTGTTCCTGAACCGCAAGAATGTGATCATCATCCTGATGAGCATCGAGTTGATTCTTCTCGCGGTGAACATCAACTTTGTCGCCTTCTCGGCCTATCTCGGCGATTTGGTGGGCCAAGTGTTTACCATGTTTGTCCTGACCGTCGCCGCCGCCGAGGCCGCCATCGGTCTTGCCATTCTTGTGTGTTTCTTCCGCACCCGCGGAACCATCGACGTTGAAGACGTCAACGTGATGAAAGGCTGATCCAGTGGAAACGATAATCCTCTTTGCCCCCTTGGTGGGCGCTCTGATCTGCGGGTTCGGTTGGAAATTTCTGGGCGAAACCGCGGCGACTTGGATTGCCACGGGGTTGTTGTTCCTTGCGGCGCTGTTGTCCTGGGTGGTGTTCCTGACCTTTGATGGAGTGACCCAGCAGATTCCGATCCTGCGCTGGATCGAGTCGGGCAGTCTGGCGACGGAATGGGCGATCCGGATGGATCGTTTGACCGCCATCATGCTGATTGTCGTGACCACGGTGTCGGCCCTCGTGCATCTTTACTCTTTTGGCTACATGGCCCACGACGTCAACTTCCGTGACGGTGAGGTTTATCGCCCGCGGTTCTTTGCCTATTTGTCATTTTTCACCTTTGCGATGCTGATGCTGGTGACCGCTGACAATCTGTTGCAGATGTTTTTCGGCTGGGAAGGTGTGGGTGTCGCGTCCTATCTTCTGATCGGGTTCTACTATCGCAAGCCCAGCGCCAACGCCGCCGCGATCAAGGCGTTCGTGGTCAACAGGGTGGGCGATTTCGGTTTTGCCTTGGGTATTTTCGCGCTGTTCTTCCTGGTGGATTCAACCAACCTGACCGACATCTTTGCAGCGGCGCCCGAACTGGCCGAGACGCAGTTGCGGTTTCTCTGGGCCGACTGGAACGCTGTCGAGGTGATTTGCCTGCTGCTGTTCATCGGCGCGATGGGCAAGTCGGCCCAACTGTTTCTGCACACCTGGTTGCCCGACGCCATGGAAGGCCCGACACCGGTGTCGGCGCTGATCCATGCCGCAACCATGGTGACAGCCGGGGTGTTTTTGATTTGCCGCATGTCACCGCTGATGGAATTTGCACCGAACGCCACCGCTTTTGTGACCATCCTCGGCGCCACAACAGCTTTTGTCGCAGCGACAATCGGATTGGTGCAGAATGACATCAAGCGGGTGATTGCCTATTCAACGATGTCACAGCTTGGCTATATGTTTGTGGCGGCGGGGGTCGGGGTCTATTCCGTTGCGATGTTTCACCTGTTCACCCATGCCTTTTTCAAGGCGATGCTGTTTCTGGGCGCCGGTTCTGTGATCCACGGAATGCACCACGAGCAGGACATGCGCAATTACGGCGGCTTGCGCCACAAGTTCCCTTACACGTTTTGGGCGATGATGATCGGCACTCTGGCAATCACCGGCGTCGGTATTCCGCTGACCCATATCGGTTTTGCCGGCTTCCTGTCGAAGGATGCGGTGATCGAGTCGGCCTGGGGGGCGCTGTCCGGGCCCGGCACCTATGCCTTCTGGCTTTTGGTGATCGCCGCGTTGTTCACCAGTTTCTATTCCTGGCGTTTGATGTTCCTGACATTCTTTGGGGCGCCGCGGGGCGACAAGCACACGCATGAGCATGCTCATGAAAGCCCAGTTGTCATGCTGGTGCCGCTTGGGGTGCTTGCGCTTGGCGCGGTGCTGTCCGGTATGGTCTGGTACAATTCATTTTTTGGCGACCATGAAAGTGTGAACCGGTTCTTCGGTGTTCCCGTCGAACATTCCGCAAATGTGGTTGAAGGTGCGGCTGCGACGACGGCGCCAGAACCCGGGCAAGGTGCGATTTATACCGCACCTGACAATCACGTCATGGACGAGGCCCACCATGCGCCCACCTGGGTCAAGGTTTCGCCGTTCGTCGCCATGGTGATCGGGTTTGGCTTTGCCTGGTTGTTTTATGTCTATAATCCCAGCCTGCCTGGCCGATTGGCGGCGACCCAGCCGATCCTTTACCGGTTCCTTCTGAACAAGTGGTATTTTGACGAGGTGTATGACGCGGTATTCGTACGCCCGGCCAAGTCGCTCGGCCGGTTCCTGTGGATGCGCGGCGATGTCGGCCTTATTGACGGGGGCATCAATGGTCTTGCCTTGGGCATCATCCCGTTTCTCACCCGTCTCGCGGGCCGGGCGCAGTCGGGCTATCTGTTTCACTATGCCTTTGCCATGGTGATCGGTATCGCGGTCCTGATCACCTGGATGACACTTGGGCAAGGGGCCGAATAATGAACAACCTTTTGTCCATCGTCACGTTCCTGCCCGCCCTGGCGGCCCTGATCCTGGCGGTCTTTCTGCGGGGCAATGACGACGCGGCGCAGCGCAATGCCAAGTGGTTGGCGCTGATTGCCACACTGGCCTCTTTCCTGCTGAGCCTGTTCATCCTGACAGGGTTCGATCCGGCCGATACCGGCTTCCAGTTCGTCGAACAGCGCCAGTGGATTTTCGGATTGCAATACAAGATGGGCGTCGATGGCATTTCCGTGCTGTTTGTGCTGCTGACCACGGCGTTGATGCCGATCACAATCCTGGCGTGCTGGGATGTGAAGATCCGGGTCAAGGAATACATGATCGCGTTCCTGCTGCTGGAAACACTGATGCTGGGGGTGTTTTGCGCGCTTGATCTTGTGTTGTTCTATCTGTTTTTCGAGGCGGGGCTGATCCCGATGTTCCTGATCATCGGCATCTGGGGAGGCAAGGATCGGGTCTATGCCAGCTTCAAGTTCTTTCTCTACACTTTCCTCGGGTCGGTTCTGATGCTGGTGGCTATGGTCGCCATGTTTGTCGACGCGGGGACGACAGACATCGTCAAACTGCTGTCGCATAATTTTGGCTCGGCGTCGTTCAACGTGTTGGGTTTTCAGATCGTCGGGGGAATGCAGACGCTGCTGTGGCTTGCGTTCTTTGCTTCCTTCGCGGTGAAAATGCCGATGTGGCCGGTGCACACCTGGCTGCCTGATGCGCATGTTCAGGCGCCCACGGCCGGATCGGTCGTTCTGGCGGCGATCATGCTGAAGATGGGTGGCTACGGTTTTCTGCGGTTCTCGTTGCCGATGTTTCCGGTTGCATCCGATCTGTTGGCGCCCATGGTGTTGTGGTTGTCGGCGATTGCGATTGTGTACACCTCTCTGGTGGCTTTGGCGCAGTCAGATATGAAAAAGCTGATTGCGTATTCATCCATTGCCCATATGGGATATGTCACCGCAGGTATATTCAGTGTCAATCAACAGGGTCTGGATGGGGCGATCTTCCAGATGATCAGCCACGGCTTTATTTCCGGGGCATTGTTCCTGTGCGTGGGCGTCATTTACGACCGGATGCACACCCGTGAAATTGACGCCTATGGCGGCCTGGTGAACCGGATGCCGGCCTATGCGATGATCTTCATGTTGTTCACCATGGCCAATATCGGCCTGCCGGGGACAAGTGGTTTTGTCGGTGAGGTGCTGACCCTGATGGGTATCTTCCAGGCCAACACATGGGTGGCCGCCGTGGCAGCGACTGGCGTGATCCTCAGCGCCGCCTATGCGCTGTGGCTGTATCGCCGGGTGATGATGGGCGATCTGATCAAGGAAAGTCTCAAGTCTATCACCGACATGACCCGGCGCGAGCGTATCATTTTCGCCCCACTCGTGTTCATGACGCTTTTGTTGGGGGTTTACCCCAGCCTTGTTACTGACATCACCGGCCCCTCGGTTGCAGCGTTGATCTCGACGGTCGACACCGCGCTGATCGACGTTGGCGGTGCGACCGCCATCGCCCAGAACTGAGCCGGAACCCGAGAGAACACCATGACCCCATCCGATTTTCAGTCTGTCCTTCCCGAAGTCACCCTGGCGGTGTTTGCCTTGGCGGCCCTGTTGTTCGGGGTGTATACAGGCAAGGACAAAGCCGCGCCCATTTTGGTTTGGGCCAGTGCCGCGATCATGGTGTTTGTGGCCATATGGATTGGCCTGAACAGTGGCGGGCGCAGCGCCTTTGGCGGCAGCTTTGTCGACGATGGATTTTCGCGTTTTTCCAAGGTTATGATTTTGCTGTCTGCTTCGTCAGTTTTGTTGATGAGCGAAGGATACATGGCGCGGCGCAACCTCTTGCGCTTTGAATATCCGGTGTTGGTGGTGCTGTCGGTCGTCGGCATGATGACGATGGTCAGCGCAGGCGATTTGATCACGCTTTATATGGGGTTGGAATTGCAAACCCTGGCGCTCTACGTCTTGGCTGCGCTGCGCCGTGACTCGGTGAAATCCACCGAGGCGGGGCTCAAGTATTTCGTTCTTGGTGCCCTGTCCTCGGGTTTGTTGCTCTACGGATGCTCGCTGAGCTATGGATTTGCAGGGACGACGCAATTTACCGGTATCATAATCGCGGTGGGCAGTGATCAGGCGCCACTTGGGTTGTTGTTCGGGCTGGTATTCATCATTTCCGGCCTTGCGTTCAAGGTCAGCGCGGCGCCCTTCCACATGTGGACGCCCGATGTCTATGAAGGATCGCCCACACCGATTACTGCGTTTTTTGCGACGGCACCAAAGGTGGCGGCAATGGCGCTGTTCGCGCGGGTGCTGCACGATGCCTTTGGTGGGGTCGTGGGCGACTGGCAGCAGGTGATCGTGGTGTTGTCGGTCATTTCAATGTTTTTGGGGGCGATTGCGGCCATTGGACAGACCAATATCAAGCGGCTTATGGCCTATTCGTCGATTGCGCATATGGGATACGCTCTGATTGGCCTTGCGGCAGGCACGGTTTATGGTGTGCAGGCAATGCTGGTCTATCTGGCGATCTATGTCACCATGAATGTCGGTGCGTTTGCTTTTATCCTGTCGATGGAAAAGGACGGTCAGCCGGTGACCAACATTTCTGCGCTGAACCTGTATTCCAAGCGCGAACCAGTCCGCGCCTTGGCGTTGCTGGTGCTGATGTTCAGCCTTGCGGGGGTTCCGCCGATGCTGGGCTTTTTTGGCAAGCTGGGCGTGTGGCAGGCCGGGATCGCGGCAAACCTGTTCTGGTTGGTGGGTCTTTCGGCCGTCGCATCGGCGATTGGCGCCTATTATTATCTGCGCATCGTGTTTCTGATGTATTTCGGCAAGGACGATGACGCCCTCGATTCAGGCGGCGCGCCGGTTTTGTGGGGCTTTCTGGTGGTTTCCGCAGCGGCGATGCTGATCGGGGTGGTCAGCCTGTTCGGCATTGAAGGTGCCGCAGCCGCGGCCGCCGCAAGCCTTGTCAACTGATCCCGATCCGGGCCTTTGGCCCGAGGGTTACGCCCGTATTGTGCTGGAAACTGTTGACAGCACAAACGCCGAGGCCGCGCGGCTGGCAGAAGATCTGTTGCAGCCCGCATGGATTTTGGCACATCGCCAGACCAAAGCGCGTGGGCGGCGCGGCGCGCCTTGGGTCATGGCGCCGGGCAATTTTGCGGCCACCCTCGTGATGCGTCCGGGGGGTATGCCGGGTTGGGCGGCGCTGCGCAGCTTTCTGGCGGCCAATGCCCTGTTTGAAACCTTGGCGCTGCATGTCGATCGCACGCGGCTGGCGCAGAAATGGCCAAATGACGTGCTGCTGGATGGCGGCAAGGTGGCCGGCATCCTTCTGGAAAGTGTCGGCACTGGCAGGCTGGTGGATTGGCTGTCGATCGGCATTGGCGTAAACCTGAAAACTGCGCCTGTGATCGGCGATGTCGCCTTTCCTCCGGTCAGCCTGGCAGAACAGGCGGGAACCGAAGTAACGCCAGTGCAGTTTCTGACCGAGTTGGCGGGGTTTTACGCCACCGAGGAAGCGATATTGGAACAGCTGGGCTTTGGCCAGATCCGCGACCGCTGGCTGCGCAATGCTGCGCGGTTGGGTGAAGTGATCACCGCCCGAACCTCGACTGCCACCTATACCGGCGTCTTTGACGGTATCGACGATGCGGGTCAGCTTGTGCTGCTGACAGAGACGGGGCCGATGGCCATTCCCGCCGCTGATGTGTTTTTCTGAAGGGGCGCTCTGTTATGCTTCTGGCCATCGACTGTGGCAATACAAACACGGTGTTTTCCATCTGGGATGGCACTGGGTTTCTTGCGACCTGGCGCACCAGTACGGAATGGCAGCGCACGGCAGATCAATACTATGTCTGGCTGTCGACGCTGATGCACCTGCAAAAGGTTGATGTTCAGATTTCCGAGGTGATCGTCAGTTCGACTGTGCCGCGCGTGGTGTTCAACCTGCGTGTGTTGGCTGACCGCTATTTCAATTGCCGCGCCCTTGTGGTGGGCAAGCCCGATTGCCTGTTGCCGGTGGCGGTGCGCGTCGATCAGGGCACCGCTGTCGGGCCAGACCGGCTTGTAAATACCGTTGCGGGGTACGATCTGTATGGGGGTGATCTGATCGTTGTCGATTTTGGCACAGCCACCACATTTGATGTGGTCGATACCGATGGTGCCTATGTGGGCGGGGTAATCGCACCGGGGGTAAACCTGAGCCTTGAGGCGTTGCACAATGCCGCGGCCGCTTTGCCGAATGTGGACATCACCAAGCCGTCAAAGGTAATCGGCACCAACACCGTGGGCTGTATGCAGTCCGGCATTTTCTGGGGCTATGTTGGCCTCATCCGTGAAATCTGTGCCCGCATCAAGGCTGAGCGTGGGCGCGACATGAGAATCATCTCAACCGGTGGGCTGGCGCCGTTATTCCAGCAGGCCGAGGCGCTGTTTGACGCCTGGGACGACGATCTGACAATGCACGGGCTGACCGTGATACACCGCTATAACAAGGAAAATACAAGCGTATGAGCACCTCAAGACTGATTTACCTTCCTCTCGGCGGCGCCGGGGAGATTGGCATGAATTGCTACGTCTATGGCTATGGCCCGGCGCACAAGGAACGATATATCGTTGTCGATATGGGTGTTGCCTTTCCTGACATGGATGGCAGCCCCGGCGTCGATCTGATCTTTGCCGACATTGCGTGGATTGCGGATCGGCGTGACCGGCTGGATGCGATTTTCATCACCCACGCCCACGAAGACCACATCGGCGCGATCGGCATGGCCTGGAACCGCCTGCGCGCCCCGGTTTACGCCCGCGTTTTCACGGCCGGCCACGCCAAGCGCAAGATGGAAGAACACGGTCAAGACCCTGAGCAGGTCAAGGTCGTGTCGGCCTGGCCTGAAATGGTCAAAGCTGGCCCCTTCTCGGTGGGATTCCTGCCGATCTCACATTCAATTCCCGAGGCGAGTGCCCTGGTGATCGACACCCCCGAAGGGCGTATCATCCACACTGGCGACTTCAAACTGGACAAGACCCCTCTGGTTGGTGAGGCATTTGACCCGGATCTGTGGGCGGATGTGGCAAAAGACGGCGTCAAGGCGTTGATCTGCGATTCGACCAATGTGTTTTCCACCCGTGCGGGCCGATCCGAGGCCAGCTTGGGTGACAACATCACCGCGCTGATCAAGGAGCAGCCGGGCATGGTGGTGGCCACGACATTTGCGTCCAACGTGGCGCGGGTGCGCACATTGGCCGTGGCGGCGCGCAAGGCGGGCCGGTCGGTATGTCTGTTGGGCCGCGCGATGCAGCGTATGGTTGCCGCATCCGAGGCGGCCGGCGTGTTGCATGATTTCCCGCCAACCATCACCATCGAAGACGCCCGCGACGTGCCGCGCGAACACCTGATGTTGATCGTCACCGGCAGCCAGGGCGAACGCCGCGCCGCCAGCGCGCAACTGTCGCACGGCAAATATCTGGGCATGTCGATGAAAGAGGGCGATACCTTCTTCATGTCGTCCAAGATCATTCCGGGCAATGAACGCGGCGTATACCGCATTATCAATGCCTATTCCGAGATGGGCGTGGATGTGGTGGATGACAACAACGGCATGTACCACGTTTCAGGCCATGCCAACCGCCCAGACCTGCTGGAGATGCAGAACCTGGTCAAGCCTCAGGTGGTTATCCCGATGCACGGCGAACACCGTCACCTGCGCGAACATTGCAAACTGGCTACAACCGCAGGCCGTCTTTCGGTGCTTGCACCCAACGGCACCTGCGTGTCGCTGTCGGGGAATGTGCCGAAGGTCGTCGAATATGTTGAAACTGGGCGCACCTATCTGGATGGCACGGTTCAAATCGGCGCGTTGGATGGTGTCGTGCGTGATCGACTGCGCATGGCGCTGAATGGTCATGCCATTGTCACGCTTATCATTGATGAAAATGACGAACCGCTGGGCGATCCTTGGGTTGAAATCATGGGCCTGCCGGAAACCGGACGGTCGGGAACGGGTCTGATTGATGTGCTTGAGGCTGATCTTTCCCAGGTTCTGGGCCGTGCAGCCGACAAGGTTCTGGTTGATGACGACAAGTTGGATGAATTGATGCGCCGCGCGGTGCGCAACACCTGTAACTCTGAAATCGGTCGCAAGCCCGAGGTGACGGTGGTGGTCAGCCGCCTGAGTTGATGACAATGGTCAGATAGGGCGGGCGATGCCGTATTCTGTCAACGCCAGATTGACAAGCCTGCATATACTCAAATCAAAGGCCCCGGCGCGATGCGCAGGGGCCTTTTTCGTGTTGAGAAACGTTGGCCTGGTCGGCTTACAGTCGGGAACCAAACCAATGCGCGGCTGGTCAACCGGCGCTGCGTTCCTCAAAGCTCAGGGCGATGAAGCTGGGCAGGTGATCGCCCATGCCAACCACCGGTGTGTGATCCCCGCGTTCAGCACGCTCGCCGCTGCGGCTGCGCGCACCGCGTTCAGGGCGCGGCGACGACGCTTCGCGCGACTGCGCGCGCGCGTCAGGGGCAGCCTCGACAACAGGCGGGGCAGTCTCGGCGGCCACGCCAGGCTGTACTTCGGCTTGGACGGAGACGGGGGCGGGGGCTTCAGTCTGAGGCGCGTCGGTCCGGGCGGGTTTGCGTGACCGGGTGCGTGTCCGCTTTTCAGGGCGCGGGGCAAGATCTGCGGTTGGTTCGATTGGTGCGATGTCACCTTGCGGGTTGGACAGGCGCGGCACGGCGCGACCCAGCAGCCGCTCGATATCCTCAAGGTTCTTTTCATCCGACGGCACGCAGATCATCATTGCCTTGCCGTCACGCCCGGCGCGGCCGGTACGACCGATGCGGTGAACGTAATCTTCGGCATGGCTGGGCACGTCGAAGTTGAATACATGCGAGACCGCAGGCACATCCAGCCCCCGCGCCGCAACATCCGAGGCGACGAGGAACCGCAAGGTTCCGGCGCGAAACAGGTCCAATGTGCGGGTGCGCTGCGACTGTTCCAGATCGCCATGGATCGGCGCCGCGTCATAGCCATGTTTGGTCAGCGATTTTGAAACCGTGTCCACGTCCATCTTGCGGTTGCAAAATATGATCGCGTTGGAACATTTGTCGCCCTCGGCGTCGATCATCGCGCGCAACAGGTCGCGCTTTTCGGCGGCTTGCTTGTCCTTGCGCGACGGATGGAACATCACAACACCCTGTTCGATCGTCTCTGATGCGGTTGCCTGGCGGGAAACCTCGATCTTGACCGGGTTCGACAGGAAGGTGTTGGTGATCCTCTCGATCTCGGGCGCCATGGTGGCGCTGAAAAAAAACGTCTGGCGGGTAAAGGGCGTCAGGCTGAAGATGCGTTCGATGTCGGGAATGAACCCCATGTCCAACATGCGGTCGGCCTCGTCCACGACCATGATCTGGACCCCGGTCAACAACAGTTTGCCGCGCTCGAAATGGTCAAGCAGCCGCCCCGGCGTTGCGATCAGAACGTCAACGCCCCGGTCGATCAGCAGATCCTGTTCCTTGAACGACACGCCGCCGATCAACAGGGCCTTCGTCAACTTCGTATATTTGGCATAAGTATCGAAATTTTCGGCCACCTGTGCGGCCAATTCGCGTGTCGGCGCCAGGACCAGCGAGCGCGGCATCCGCGCCCGGGCGCGGCCGCGGCCCAGAAGGTGGATCATCGGCAGGGTGAAGCCGGCGGTCTTGCCCGTACCGGTCTGGGCAATGCCCAGAACGTCGCGCCCCTGCATCGCGGCAGGAATCGCCCCCGCCTGAATCGGCGTCGGCGTTTCATAACCCGCTTCAGCGATCGCCTTCATGATCTTCGGGTCAAGGTTCAGGTCAGAGAATTTTGTCATGCGGTTCCGTAGGTTGACGGACCGGTTCTGAGGCCCGTGCGCAATCTGTGCGGCGACCCGGATGGCCGAAATTGCCCCATGGGCACGCGCGATGACGGTTGCCTACTGCAAACCGTCCGAATGGTCAAGGAAACCGCTGTTTTTTGGGCCAAGAGAACAATTTGCCGCAAGACTGGGGTGGCCGCCGGAATTCGGGCCGGTTGCTCAGCACTGGCGACTGACGAAGGACCGACGTGAAGATGGCGCAACAAAAATGCCATACGGCTGAATGCAAGTCCAGGATCGCCCTGGACTCGATCCGCGCGGACCCGACGACGGCGGTGCCGTCGAAGCCATACGCAGTGCATTCGACCAGGATCGACGGATCGAAGTGGCAGGCGATTGCGAACATGGCGGCAAGACGCGGTGAAGTCTGATTTGGCGCGCGCACCCGATTTCGACGGCCGGTTGGTTCGCCGGGCGGTGAATTGGGTTTCGCGGCATGTGGGTTGATGTCTCGCGGCTCACGGCGTCAGTCGGTTTTCGATGGGGCGGGGGCGTTGCAGAGCAGGCGTTAAAGCATCTGTTGCGGACATGTTACCGGGGTAGAGTGACGATGATCGGCTGAACGCCGAACCCGTCGCAGACCGCATTGAACAGGCGCAGCTGCCGGTGACCCTGCACCGCATCAAAAGTATCGTCGATATGTCGCACAATCCGGGACCGGCGGGCGCAAAGGGTTGGCAGTGAACCGGACCAGCTCGCGGCCCATGCGGATCAGGGCGCGAGCATCGGGCAGGTTTTTCATACGCGAAATCGTCGGCTGCGAACACTACGCCGAATCTCTTTCAGGGCCACGCTCCGGTGTGATCCTGAAGCCCGGATCGTGCCGCAAGGCGGTCGCTTCGCTGGCGTCGTCATACCCCGCCCCGTCAAATCCGGGCAGGATCGGCTTGCCGTTTCAGCGTTGTTTCCATGGGCAGCGGCGGCACCCGCGAGGGCCGCGTCTTGTGGCGCTTGAGACTGGCCAAGCCCACATCGAGATACCGCTGCTGCCAACGCCAGACCGTGGGCACCCGGTTCTGACCGCCTGCAGCTGTTCGCTCTTGCAGGTCGATATTCCGATGGTGTCATGATTGCGTCGGGCGCAGGCGTGCGGGTCTACCTGGCTTGCGAGTTTACGGACATGCGGAAGGGGATTGCGGGCCTTGCCGGGCTGGCCCAAGACGTGCTGCGGAAGAAGCCCACCTGCGGCGTGGCGTTTGTGTTTCGCGGCCGGCGCGGCGATCGGATCAAGCTTCTGTATTGGGACGGTCAATGCTTTTTCTGGTACCACAAGGTTCTCGAACGTGGCCGCTTTCGATGGCCGTCGGCGGGAGATGGCGCGGCGCGGCTTGCCACGGCACAGCTGGCGATGCTGTGGGGGGAATCGAATGGCGCAGGCCGGAATGGGGCGCGCCGCCAGCCCGTGTCGGTTAACATCATCGTTCTGAACTTCTTGTTGTTATGGCATTTTGTGGCGCGGCATGCGAGGCGTGGGTGTGCCGCAAGCACCCTTGGCCCCAGGGCAGTCGCTTTTGGCCTAAACCGCTGATATGGTGTCGGGAAATTGGCCCAAGAACTTATCGTCCCACCCCGCGCGTTTGAGTTTGATGGACGGGGACGTCTTCGAAGGATCGCGCCGCAGCACGTCGGGCGCCTTGCCGTCGATTGCGATCACGTCGCCGTCCTTCAGCAGCGCGGCAACATTGGCCATAACCTTGCCAAACGCAACATCAAGCGCCTTGGGGCCGATCATCCGGAAGACGTCTTGGAAGAAATCGTGCGGCGGGATGGCGCGCGTCAACTTCAGAAAGTCCCTGAAAACACGTTCTTTTGCGCGTCCGATCGAGCCATCTTCGTGCAGGAGCTTGATCCGCCTAGCGCTGACACGAAGGCGATCACCAGCAACTCGCCCGAGCGGAAGTGGTGGCTTTGCAGCACCTCCCCGATCCGACCATTGAAGCGCTCGACCAAGCCGTTGGTCTGGGGGTGTCGCGGCGGGGCCAGGGGGTGCTCGATGGCCAGTTCGTTGCAGAGTTGATCGAACTCGTGGTTGCCGGTGACGGCGCGTTTGCGCAGACCGAAGAGACAGCCGGTGATCTCTTTGCCATTGTCGGCACGTATGGTTCGGATGCGCAGCGGGCGGCGCGTTTCAGGTTGCGCAGGAAGCGCCGGGCATTTGCGGCGGTCTTTGATTTGTAGACGCAAATGAACACCCGGCGGCGCGGGGTTTTGTCAACCAGTCACTTCCCGGCAGGGCAGTTCCAACGGAAATGTCCCGAAAGGGTGAGGCAGATACTTGACATCGACTTGCAGAAAGCCGGGTCTCGCAGCCCTTCAACGCCTTGTGTTCAGGTCGGGGCAATTGCGTCTGCAGGTTCCGCAGATTGCCCATCCCATGCCGACGCAAACACCGATCCAGCCCCGTGAGCGACACCTCCGGGTTCAAGAACTCCCGCATCTCCGCCAGCAGGTCGTCAATAGACACCAGCAGCCCTCAGGACAACCGCTGCCGCCTCCTGCGTCGGGGTCAGCGTGGTTTGCAACCGGTGCGGTGTGTGGCTGCGATCAAGCACGCTGTCGCGGTGCTTCCACTTGTGGACCGTCTGCCCGGTCGTGCCAAAGCGTTCTGCAAGGGCCGACGCAGGCTCATCGCTGCCCTGGATCGCCGCCCGCAATTAGGGCGTCGTCGTGGCCTGGCTGTGAAGATGGATCAGCATCTGGCACCACGTTCCGAATGTTCCCCAGACCCGAATTTGCCATAAAAATGCAGAGCGACGAGGGCCCATGTGATCCTCCGCAATGGAACAGCTATGTCTACTGCGTGATTGCACGTCTGATCACCATGCTTGCCATGCTCGCGATCACCCTGGTGACGACGGTGGCCTCCACGCATGCCGCGTGCATGGGCATGGGTCCGGGTCCGGAACACATGCCCATGCCGTTGAAATGATGCACTCTTCGGACGTTGCAAGCCTCGCCTGTGACGCTGGGAAGAGCTGTGGATCGGCGGATGCCGAGAAGTGTAAATTCGTGTGTACGGTTTTTTCGGCGTTCCTCACGTCGACCGGCGGGCGCGCCTACGGGCCCGTCAGCCATGACTTACCTTCCGATGCAATCCACGTCAGCCGCGCGCCGGGACTGAACAAACGCCCTCCCAAGCTCCATCTTCTCTGATCACGCCCGGGCTATGGTCCGCAGCGTAGGTGACCTGGTCGTCGTAGACCGCGTGGAAGTCTGATCAACCGCTGTCTTCACACCGCGGGCCTGAATAAACATGCGTGTGATAAAAGCACACATGCCTACACCATCCATTTCTTCTTTGTTCAAATACTCAAAATTCCAACCTTTGATCCGGGTCAGACCGTTTCTGGGACGCGCCACGCCGGGGGGGTGTTGCGCGACCGGGCAGAGGTGATGCGCCCGTCGATCACCGTCATTCCCACACCGGGCAAGTTGCCCAGCTGAACGGATTCAAGCAGCGTCTTGCCGCCGGAATGTTGTGCCTGGTCCATCAGAACGAAATCGGCGCAGAATCCGGTTTCGATCAGGCCGGTGTCCAGCTTGCGCTGGCGTGCTGTGTTGCCGTTGCCAAAGCAAAAGGCGACTTCCGCCGGGACATTGCCAAGTGATGACAGCATGGCGATCATCCGCAGGATGCCCAGAGGTTGCACCCCTGATCCGGCGGGGCCATCGGTGCCCAGGATCAGTTGATCCAGCTTGTCCAGTTCGCGCGCCGTGTTCAGCGTCAGCAGGGCGGCGCGTTCATTGCCGTTGTGCACGATTTCCAGCGCTGCCTTGCAGGATTCACACAGGCACACGATCTGATCGTCGGGCAGGGCGGAATGGCCGCCGTTGATGTGGCCCACCACATCGGTTCCGGTTTCCAACACCATGTCGGCGTCGATCAGCCCCGATCCGGGGATGGATGGCCCGCCGGTGTGGATCGTGCTCTGGATGCCGTATTTCCGGGCCCAATCCACCATTTGCCGCGCCGTCCTGCCATCCTTGACCGAGCCGAGCCCGACCTCGCCCAGCAGTTTAACACCGGCCTTGGCCAGATCGGCAAAGTCTTCCTCGACCATGCCATGTTCGATCACCGGTGCCCCTGCGTGCACCTTGACGCCCGAGGGGCGGAAATTCTCGTACCAGCGCTGTGATGCGATCGCCATGGCCTTCAGCCCCACGATGTCCTTGGGGCGGCCCGGCATGTGCACCTCGCCCGCCGAAATCAGGGTGGTGACACCGCCGTGCAGGGTGCTGTCGATCCAGTGCAACTGTTGCTGACGCGGTGTGTAATCGCCCACCACGGGGTGCACATGGCTGTCGATCAGGCCCGGCGCCAGGGTGGTTTCGTTGGCATTTACGGTGGTGGTCGCGCCTTCCACGTCCATGTCTTTTTCAGCGCCCCATTCGGTGATCTTGCCATTCACGGCAATGATCGTGTCGGCCTCATAGATCGGCTGTTCGATCTTGCCCGACAACATCAGGCCGATGTTCCTGATGACGAGCTTTTCGATGATTTCGTCGGGCATGTTACACTCCCAGATGTTTCGTGAGGGTTTCGGGGTTGGCGCGCAGCGCATCGCCGCGCAGCGTGTCGATGGTGCGGCCGTTTTCGATGAACACGGCGTGGTCGGCCATCGACAGGATCGCCTGCATCCGCTGTTCGACCAGCAGCACGGCCAGCCCCTCGGCCCGCATCCGCAGCACGACATCGCGAATTTGCGCGATCATGCTGGGTTGCAGCCCTTCGGTGGGTTCGTCGAGCAACAGCAGTTTCGGCCGCAGGCACAGGGCGCGGGCCGTGGCCAGCATCTGTTGTTCGCCGCCCGACAGGGTTTCGGCGCGCTGCTTCAGGCGTTCGCGCAGGCGCGGGAACAGCGACAGCACCCAATCGCGGGTGTCGTGCCCTTCGCCACAGGCCATCAGCCCCACCTCGATATTCTCGGCCACACTCAGCTCGGCAAACAGGCGGCGCCCCTGGGGCACATATCCGATACGCTGTTTCGGGATGCAGTCGGCGCGCAGATTGTGCAACGGCGTGCCGTCCAGCGTGATCGTGCCCCCGGTGATCGGCAACAGGCCCATGATGGCGCGCATGACGGTGGTCTTGCCCGCGCCGTTGCGGCCCAGCAGACAGGTGATTTCGCCGGCACGGGCGCTCAGCGACACGCCATACAGGGCGTTCACCCGGCCATAGGCGGCGTGGATGTCGGTGATTTCAAGCATCCTCTGTTCCCAGATAGGCGGCCTGCACATGGGGGTTGGCGCGGATCTGTTCGGGTGTGCCCTCGGCCAGAATTGCGCCATGGTTCAAAACGGTGATGAACTGCGCGGTTTCCATCACAACCGACATATTGTGTTCGATCAGCAGGATCGTGGTGCCGCTCAGCCCCCGGATCAGCGCCTTGAACTCGGCCACTTCGGATTCGGCCAGGCCCTGTGTGGGTTCGTCAAGAATGAACAGGCGCGGTTTCTGGGCCAGACCCATGGCGATTTCCAGGATACGCTGATGGCCATAGGACAGATCGCCGGCCGGTTGATCGGCGCGGTCGGACAGGCCGACGCGGGCCAGTACCTCGGTCACGGTGGCCTCCGTGCCCCCGGCGCGGTGGGCCGCCAGCGCGACGTTTTCCCGAACGCTCAGCCCGGTGAACACCGAGGTGATCTGGAAGGTATAGGCGATGCCCAGGCGGATCCGCCGGTGTGCGGGCAGGCGCGATATGTCCTTGTTGTCGAACATGACCGTGCCGCGGGTTGCGGGAATGCGGCCGCACAACATGCCCACGAACGTCGATTTGCCCGCACCGTTCGGCCCGATCAGCGCGCGAATCTGTCCTGTAGGCAGGTCGAAATCCACATCGACATTGGCCTGCACACCGGCATAGGTCTTCGTCAGGCCACGGGTTTGCAGGATCGCGGGCGCACCCGCTGCACCTAGGGCAGCCATGGAAGGGCCCGTTTGCGCAGAGTGCCCAGCATGCCCTGTGGCAGGAACATCGTCAGCAACACCAGAACCACGCCGGCGATCAGCATATAGGCATCGGTGAGGCTGGAACTCAGATCGAACAGATAGATCATGAACGCCGTCCCGACCAGCGGGCCCAGAGTGGTGCCGGCCCCGCCAAGCAGGACATAAAGCAGCGGCAGGATCGAATAGGGGACAGCGGCAAAACTGGCCCCGGCATACCCGAACAGCAGGGCATAGGTGGCCCCGGCCAGCCCTGAAATCGTGCCCGAGACGATGATCGCGAACCATTTCAGCCGCTGCACGTCATAGCCCAGCATCGTCGCCCGTGGTTCATTCTCGCGGATCGCGATCAGGGCGCGGCCAAAGGGGGCGCGCACGATTGCCCCGATCAACAGCAAGGTCAGTGCGAACAGCAACAGCGCGGCAAAATAGCGGCCCGCAGCACTGCTCAGATCGAACCCGGCAAAGCGGCGCAGTGCCTGGGGCAGGACGAACCCCTCTTCGCCCCTCGTCCAGGCGCTGAAATACAACGCGGTCAGATAGCCGGCCTGGGCAAACATCAGCGTCACGATCATGAAGGCCACGCCCTTTGTGCGCAGGGCCAGCACCCCCACCACCGCGGCCACCAAGGCCGATGCGACAAGCGCAATCAGCAGCGCCGGCAGGGTGGGCGCGCCGAAATGCTGCATCGACAGCGCCAAGCCATACATGCCCGCCCCGAAAAACAGCGCATGGCCCAGCGACAGCAACCCGGTGTAACCGAACGCCAGATTGAACCCCATGGCATAGATCGCCAATACCATGATGCGCGCCAGATTGCCCGCATGATAGGCGGGCAGGACGAAATAGGCCAACCCGAGGGCGGCGATCACACCAAGGTGCAGGGCAAGGGCACGGTCCATGCTCAATGCGCCTTCTTGCCCAACAGACCCTGTGGCCGGAACACCAGAACCATGGCCACCGCCAGCGTTGCGGTTATTTTCGCCAATGTGGGCGAAAAGAACACAGAGATCACGCCATCGGAAACCCCGATCAGCACCGCCGCGATCACCGTGCCGGGCAGCGACCCCAAGCCGCCGATGATCACCACGATGAAAGATAGCAACAGCGGATCGTGACCCATCAGGTAATGCGCCTGCTGGATCGGCACGACCAGCACTGCCCCCATGGCGGCCAAGGCCGCGCCCAGCCCGAAGACCAAGGCATAAACTCGGCCCACCGGAATGCCAAAAGCCTGTGCCATCGCGCTGTCCTGCTGGGTCGCGCGCATGACAAGGCCCGCCCGGGTGCGCGTCATGAACAGCCACAGCGCAATCAGGATCAGCGCCGCTGCGGCAATGACAAACAATTTGTACGAGGTGATCGACAGCCCCCAGGGATAATAGAACGACAGCTTGCCCTCGGCCCATTCCAGCCAGGGCAGGGGAATGCGGCTGTTGAACGGCGGCGCAACGGGCCGCGCATCGGGGCCGAAGGTCATCAGCGTTCCCTGCTGGATGATGTAGAGCATCCCGATGGTGGCGACGATCGTCCGCTCGGGGTCATAGCCGATGCGTTGCAGGATCAGCATGTCCGCCACCGCAGCAAGGCCCCCGACAAGCAATGGCGCGAGGATCAGCGCAGCAACAAAGCCCAGCGCCGGATGCGCCCCAAGGGTGATTGCAACGAACCAAGCGATGACCGCGCCCAGCATGTAGAACTCGCCATGCGCCACGTTGACCACCCGCATGACGCCAAACACGACCGACAGCCCCATGGCCGTCAGTGCCAGGATCGCAGCGGTCACCGCGCCTTCGAGAATGGCAAGCATCAGGTGGGGGCCGAAGTCCATGAACCGGGAGCGCCTTTTGTTGTATTGGGTTGGAGGTACGCCATTGCGACCACATTGTGGACGGCATCTGTCGGATTCAGGTATTTTCAGCAAGAAAGAGCATCACCCGCTCTTTCTTGCCTTAAATACCTGAAACCGTCGTCCGGGCCGGGCGCGGCGGTGGAGGATCAGAACGATCGTGTCGTGTAATCCACCTCGTCCTCATACAGGGTGTCTTCGATGCTGGTCGTGTGCGCCAGCAGCAACTTGCCGCTCTCGACCCGGGTGATGTATTGGTGCCCGAATGTCTGGTGCGTCTTGCCGTTGAATATCTTCGCGCCCTGCGGGTGATCCATGCCGAGGGGCATGGCGCTCATCGCTTCGACCGCCTCGATCAGCGCGGCGCGGTCACCTTGTCCCTGATACCCTGACGCTTCCATCCCGGCCTTGATGATGTTCAGCGTTTCCCAGCAGCCGAACATATGGGCATAGGTGCTGATGTCGCGGCTGTCCGAGACCGAGGCGCCGTTGTCATCGACACCCACGGCGGCGCGGAACGCCTTGTCGTATTCCGTCTGGTCGGCTTGGGCATAGCGCGGATTGCCCTCCCACATATACGACCCTTCGAGAAATTCGAGGCCAGGTGACGCAATGTCGACCGCTTCGAGGCTGTCAATGAAGCCGAACAGTTCGGGGCGCGACGGGCCGAAGAATTCGCCCAGTTCCTTGACGAAGGTCAGGACGGCGGGGCCGACCATGACATGATAGATCACCTCGGTGTCGCGGGGAATCTGCGGAAAATACTTGGTAAAGGCGGTTTCGGTGGGCGGGATGGCGATCATTGCGTTGATCGTGCCGCCCTGGGCCTCGAACGCGGCCGAGAAATAATCGCGGTGATCGTGGCCAAAGGCGAAATCGGGGAAGATCATGCACACCTTCTTGCCCAGATTTGCGGCGACGAAGGGTGCCATTGCCTGAACCTGGCTTTTCACATCGGTGATGCCGGGTTGCAGGGTATAGCGGTTCAACATTCCCGAGGCGACATGGTGGCCTTCCGAAACCACGAAATAGGGCAGCTTCAACTCGCCCGCGCGCGGGGCCGAGCCGATCACGACATGGGAAAACAGCGTGCCGAAGGCGACATCACAGTTGGACTGGGTGGCGAATTTCTCGATCACCTCGGCGCCGCGTTTTGCATCGGTGCCGTCGTCCTCGGGCACCAGTTCGACCATGCGGCCGTTGATCCCGCCGGCGTCGTTGATCCGCTTGACGGCGGCCTGCGAGGTGCGGTCATACCAGCGGCCATACGAGGCGCCGATGCCGGTGCGGTGCACCTGGAACCCGATGCGGATCGGCGCACTGCTTTGCGCCTGGATGAAACCCGGCATTGCCGTGGTCGCGGCCAAGGCACCGGCCCCAAGGCCGAGGGTTTTCAAAGCGCCGCGACGGGTGAAACCGGAGGGCGGGATGAGCTTTTGCGTCATGTCAAACTCCTTGTCGGACAGGCGGGGGATTCGCCGGGGAACGGGCGCTTTGCGGCCCTTGTATTTCCGTCAGGTTGTATGTGTGCGAACGATCTGTCCACATTTTTCTTTACCTCACGCCCCTCTTGGTGCGGCCAGCAGCCAAAGGCCCAGCAGAGTGTACAGCACCATGAACACCGCCAGGGGGCTCTGGGCGATTGCGGCACGCCGGTGGCCGCCGTAGATCTGCGTGGCCATGCGATGGGCCATCAGAACCCCCAGAATATGCCCGGCGACGATGAGTCCGGCCTGCGTCAGCCAGATCGCGCGCACGCTGCCTTGGGTATTGAAGAACCCGGTGGTGACATAGAACTGACCCAGGTTCAGAAGGTCTGCGCCGCTGGCCAGCGGATCAGTGATTGCGGCGACACTGTATTGAACGCCGACCAAGAAAGCGGTCAGAAAATGGGCAACATGATAGGCAAAGGCGATGGGCAACAGCGACAGGGCCAGCTGCGCGATGGCGTCGCGCAAGCGGGGCGCGGGGCCGCGCAGCGCCAGATGGCCCAAAGCGATGCAGCCGGCAAAGGCCAGCGCCAGCGCAACGTTGGCCCCCAGCAGGCCCAGTGTCGTTGACCAAACGACCGCGCTGCGGCCCGGAAATTCCAGCGGATTGACACCGATCTGTGCCAGCCAGAAGAATGTCTTGTGCAGCCCGTCAAAGCTGCCCGAGGCCAGCAGCACAATGACGAACACGCCCAGCGACAGCGGCACCTTTTCGGCTGTCCGGTCCGGTATCGCCGCCCAGCCGGGCAGGCCGATGGCCAGATTCGGGCGGGTCTGGAGCGGCGCAAGACTGGCGAACAGGCGCAGCAGCAGGGTGAAACACTCGGCCCGCCCAAGCCAGGCATGGGCGCCGAACAGCGCCATTCCGGCAAAGGTGAACATCGCATATCCCATGACGAAGGCGGCCAGCCGCGCCGGATCGTCAGGCGCCGGATCGGCCAGCGCAAAGCCGGTGATGGCGACAAAGCCGATGATCGCCGGGGCACAGCCCAGCGCTTTGGGCAGGCGCAGCGGCGGCGGTGCGTCGCCCCACACCAGGCCATGCAGCCCGCGCCACGGATTGATCCAGGCCCAGAGATCGCCCAGCACCCCTTGCAGGGTGAACAGGGCGATCCACCACAGCGTCCATATCGTCAAAGGCAGAAGGTTGGACAGCGGATCGCGCGGGCCAATGAACCCGACCCACAGCAGCGCGGCCAGCAGGGCCAGCGACAGCAGGCTGGTCAGTGCGCGGGCGGTGGCCAGATCGGGCGCGTGGCCCAGCGCGCGCGGGGCGAACAGCCGGGCCAGCGCCCCGGCGGGCATCAGGGCGACGATCAGCACGCTCAGCCCGACGGCGGCGCAGCCTGCCGCGATATAGATGTCGGTGGGCAGCAGCAACACGAACCCGCCCTGCGCGGGATGGGCCAGCGCCGCCCCGGGGGCGGTAATGCCGGCCAGGGTGACGACGGAACGGTTGACGAAGGAGCGCAGCATCCACATGCTGGACAGCAAGCCACAGCCGGGGGGCTTTGCCAATGAATCTGCGCCGCGCCGTTGCACTTTTCCTGACGCTCGGGGTGCTGGGCGGCGGCGCGGCCTTTCTTGCCCTGCGCGAAGCCGCCGTGCCGATTCGCGTCGAAAACGCCACAGCAGTGCCGCTGACGGGCGATCCGGGTGCACTGCGCCTGTTCTTGACGCTGGTGAATGATGGCGGGCCCGACAGGCTGATCTCGGCCAGTTCACCGGTGGCCACGTCGATCGAGATCGTCGCGCCCGGGCCCGACATCACCGTTCCTGCGCACAGTGCGCCGATCCTGGCCGTGGATGGGGCGCATTTGCGCATGGTGGGCGTCGGGGCGCTGGGCAATGGTGCAGTTTTGCCGTTGACGCTGCGATTTGCCAGCGGGGCGCAGGTGGCGACGCGCGCAGTGCTGAACGACCCGATGGCGCAGGGCGCGGCAGCGGCGGTGGGGCTGTTGTCCCTCGGCGAGATCTGCCGGGTGGGCGAGGGCGAACCGGCGCCGCAGCTTGCCGTGCGCGTGGCGGCCGACGGCGCAGGGTGGCGCGTGACGGTGCAGGCAGAACAGTTCATCTTTACCGAGATCGTCGATGGGCTGGGCCATATGCCGGGCTATGGCCATGGGCATCTCTATCTGAACGGCGTGAAGTTGCAGCGCATCTATGCGCCCGAGGCCACCATCGGCGCCTTGCCGCCGGGCGACCATCTGATCGAGGTGACGCTGAACACCAACGACCACCGCGCCTATGTGGTGGACGATCTGCCGGTGACTGCCTCGGTACGCCTGCGGGTGCCGTGAAACCTGTTGACAGGGGGCGCGCGGTTTTTGATGGTGTACTAACGAAACATCGCTTTCACGGAGTGTTCCATGGGTCATTTCGCGCCGCACAATCTTGGCGATGCCCTGTCGGCCCTGGCCAGCCAGGACGGGGCGCGGATTTTGGCCGGGGGCACAGATTTCTTTCCGTCGCTGGGCGAGGCGGTGCCGCCCGGCACGATCATCGACATCAGCCGCGTTGCCGAATTGTGTGGCATCACGGCCACCGCCGCAGGCTGGCGCATCGGGGCGGCTGTCCGCTGGTCTGACATTGCCAAGGCCCCGCTGCCGCCATGCTTTGACGCGCTGAAGGCGGCGGCGGGTGCTGTGGGTTCGGTTCAGATCCAGAACGCGGGCACCCTGGCGGGCAACCTGTGCAATGCCTCGCCTGCCGCCGATGGGGTGCCGCCGTTGTTGGCGCTGGGCGCCGAGGTTGAACTGGCGGGGCCGCTGGGCCTGCGACGGCTGGCGCTGGGCGACTTTCTGCTCGGGGTGCGCAAGACGGCGCTGGGCGCGGGCGAACTGGTGACGGCGGTCCATGTTCCGGCCCAGCCCGACGGCAGCGGTTCGGCGTTTTGCAAGCTGGGCAGCCGGCGGTTCATGGTGATTTCCATCGTCATGGTGGCGGCGAATGTCTGGGTTCTTGACGGGCGGATCGCCGGGGCGCGTGTGGCGGTGGGGGCGGCGTCACCGGTGGCGCGGCGGCTGCCGGGGCTTGAGGCGGCGCTGATCGGTCGCCCGGTGGACGATATGGGCGGTTTCACGCAGCCGGGGCATCTGTCCGGCCTTGCCCCGATCGATGATGTGCGCGGCACCGCCGGGTATCGGCTCGAGGCGGTGGCCGAGCTTTGTGATCGCGCCATCGCGGGGGCGCTGATCCATGGATAAGCGCAGCGATACGGCACACACGGCGCTGACCCTGAATGGCCGCATTGTCGAGGTCGCGGCGCGGGTGGGCGAGCGGTTGTCGCACAGCCTGCGCGAACGGTTGGGCGCGCGGGATGTGAAGGTGGGCTGCAACGCGGGCGATTGCGGGGCCTGCACTGTTCTGGTCGATGGGGCACCGGTCTGTGCCTGTCTGATGGCGACGCAACAGGCGGCGGGGCGGTGCGTCGAAACCCTGGCCGGGCTGCGCGACAGCGCCGAGGGGCGCGCCCTGCACCAGCGGTTTCAGGGCCATCAGGCGGCACAATGCGGCATTTGCACCCCCGGCATGGTGGTGTCGGCGGTGGCGCTGTTGCGCGTGGTGCCCGACCCCGATGAAGATCAGGTGATGCAGGCGTTGGGCGGGGTGCTGTGCCGGTGTACCGGCTATCGCAAGATCATCGACGCGGTGATGGGCAAGCCTGCGCCGCTGCACGGCACGGGCGCCGTGGGCGATGCCATACCGCGTGTCGATGGCGCGGCCAAGGTCGCGGGCACCGAGGCGTTTGGCGATGACGTGGCACCGGCCGATGCGCTGGTGATCCGGGTGATCCGCTGTCCGCATCCCCGGGCGGCGTTTGCCTTGGGCGATCTTGACGCCTGGCGCGCCGCCACCCCCGGCGTTGTCGCCACCCTGAGTGCCGCCGATGTGCCGGGCCTGAACGCATTCGGCGTGATCCCGGCCTTTGTCGATCAGCCGGTCTTTGCCGAGCATGAGGCGCGCTTCCGCGGCGAAGCAGTGGCGGCGGTGGTCTGCACCGCCGATACGCCGCTTGATCTGTCCGGCTTTCCGGTGACGTTCACCCCATTGCCCGCCGTGGAAACCGTGGACCAGGCCATGGCCCCCGGTGCGCCGCTGCTGCACGACACCCGCGCGGGCAATGTGATGACCGGCGGCTTTGTGCAGTGCGGTGATGCTGCGGCGGCGCTGGCGCGGGCCGATGTGGTGGTCGAGGGGCGGTTCACCAGCGGTTTTGTCGAACACGCCTATATCGAGCCCGAGGCCGGGTTCGCCCGGATGGTGGGCGACCGGGTGGAAATCCACGCCTGCACACAGGCGCCGGTGATGGACCTGGAAAGCATGGCCCTGATCCTTGGCTGGCCAAAGGAACGTGTGCGCATCGTGCCGACGGCGGTGGGCGGCGGCTTCGGGTCCAAGCTGGATCTATCGGTGCAGCCCTATCTGGCGCTGGCGGCGATCAAGACGGGCCGGGCGGTGCGGATTGCCTATTCGCGCGGCGAATCGATGCAATCGACGACCAAACGGCACCCGTCCGACCTGAGCGTGCGAATCGGTGCAACCCGCGATGGCCGGTTGTGCGGGATGCAGTTTGACGGGCTGTTCAACACCGGCGCCTATGCGTCCTGGGGGCCGACCGTGGCAAACCGCGTGCCGGTACACGCCAGCGGCCCCTATCGCATCGCCGATTACCGGGCCTCGGCCAAGGGCATCCACACGCACTGCCCGCCCTCGGGGGCGTTTCGCGGTTTTGGCGTGCCGCAATCGGCGATTGCGCAGGAATCGCTGTTCGATGAGCTGGCCGAAAGGCTGGGCCTTGATCCGCTGGAATTCCGGGCAATCAACGCCCTGCGCAACGGCACCCCCACGGTCTGTGGCCAGGTCTTTGACCAGGGTGTGGGCATCGGCGCCTGTTTCGAGGCGCTGCGCCCGGCCTGGGCGCAGGCGCGGGCGGAATGCACAGCGTTCAACGCGAAACATGAGCATGTGAAACGCGGCGTGGGTATCGCCGGGGGGTGGTATGGCTGTGGCAACACGTCCCTGCCCAACCCGTCGACGATCAAGGCGGGGCTGCGCGCCGATGGCACGCTTGTGCTGCATCAGGGGGCGATGGACATCGGCCAGGGGGCCAACACGGTGATCGCCCAGATCTTTGCCCAGGCGCTGGGCGTGCCGGTGGCGCAGGTTACGCTGATCGGTCCCGACACCGACCTGACCCCTGACGCGGGCAAGACCAGTGCCAGCCGCCAGACCTTTGTCACCGGTGCCGCCGCGAAACTGTCGGGCGAGGCGATGCGCGCCAGCATCCTGAAGCTGTGCAACGCGCCCGAGGATGCGGTGATTGCGCTTGGCGATGGCGGGCTGAGCGTGACAGGTGCCGAACGCCACCACATCCCGCTGGACCGGATGCCGCGCGATGCCGAAGGCTATGTGATCCGGTCCTGCGAAACCTATGATCCGCCCACCAAACCGCTGGATGCCAACGGTCAGGGGCATCCCTATGCCCAGTTCGGCTATGCCGCCCACATGGCGCTGGTCGAGGTGGATCTGGCGCTGGGCACCGTCAAACCCATCCGCTTTGTCGCCGCCCATGATGTGGGGCAGGCGATCAACCCGTTGTTGGTCGAGGGTCAGGTGCAGGGTGGCATCGCCCAGGGGCTGGGCATGGCCCTGATGGAAGAATACCTGCCGGGGCGCACCGAGAACCTGCACGATTACCTGATCCCCACCATTGGCGACATGCCCCCGGTGGACACCCTGATCGTGCAAGAGCCTGACGCCCACGGCCCATACGGCGCCAAGGGGCTGGGCGAACATGTGCTGATCCCCACGGCACCCGCGCTGCTGAACGCGATCTGCAACGCCACCGGGGTGCGGCTGCACGCTGTGCCCGCCACCCCGTCGCGGCTGCGCGATGCGATAAGGGATGCGCGATGAGCGAGGACAAGATCCGCTGCGATGCCTGCCCGGTGATGTGCTATATCGCGCCGGGCCGGGCGGGGGCGTGCGACCGCTATGCCAATCACGCGGGCGCGCTGGTGCGGCTGGATCCGCTGACGGTGATCGACGGGGGCGCGCCTTTGGTGCCGTTTCTGGGCCGCGACTGGGATGGTGACATCGTGCAGGGCGCCAGGCCGATCGTTGAGCGGCCCTTTGTCACCGCGATCGGCGCCGGCACGACCTATCCCGATTACAAACCGGCGCCCTTCATCGTCAGTCAGATGGTGGGCGATGCCGACATGATCACGGTCGTCACCGAAGGCATCTTTTCCTATTGCGGGGTGAAGGTGAAAATCGACACCGACCGCCACATCGGCGCGGAACGCGCCATCGTCCGGGTGCAGGGTGAACCGATCGGTCATGTGATGACCGGCGAATACGGCTCGAAAATGCTGTCGCTGGGCGGGGTCGATCACCTGACCGGGGGCAGCAAGGCCGAAGGGCGCGTCACCTGTGATGCGCTGCTGCGGCTGTGCAACCGCGAACCGGTCGAGATGACCATCGACGCGGGCGTCACGATCATCGTGCAGGCGGGGCAGGCGCCGATCATCGGCGGCGTGACGGAAAAGCTGATGCGCGTCGGCTGTGGGTCGGCCACCATCGGCATGTTCGCCCTGCAATGGGCGCCGCATGTGGACGAGGTGATCGTCGTCGATGACCACATCACCGGCGTGCTGACCGAGCATGAGGCAGGCAAGCAGCTGAACATGAAACCGGCGGGCCTGCGCGTGACCGGGCGGCGCAGCACACCGGGGCGGTATTTTCAGGTGGCGGGTCATGGCACAGGCTGGGGCGGCACCGATGTGACCGATCCGCTGTCGGTGATAAAGCGGATCGACCCCAAGGTGGCCTGGCCCGGTCTGCGCCTGCTGATGATTTCCACCACGGGCGAACAGTGGGCCTATTTCGAACTGGACGCCGATCTGGTGCCGCAGGTTGCGCCGATCCCCGACGCCCTGCGCGCCATTGCCGAGCGGATCGCCGACACCTGCGAACCCTCGCTGTGTTCGGTGCTGTTCATGGGCGGCGCGGGTGGCAGCTTGCGCGCCGGCGTCACCGCCAACCCCGTTGGCCTGACGCGCAGCGTGAAACAGGCGCTGACCCGGGTGACGGTGGGCGGGGCGCAGAGCTATGTCTGGCCCGGCGGCGGAATCACCGTGATGGCCGATGTAATGGACATGCCCGGCAATGCGTTCGGTTATGTGCCCACGCCTGCCCTTGTGGCGCCCATCGAATTCACCATGCGACGCGAAGACTATGCCGCATTGGGCGGGCATACCGACCGTATCGTTCCGGTCTCGGAGGTGTTGAGCGATGGCATCCGTCGGGTGCGGCGCCCATGATCGCGGCGCGCCTGCCTGGCGACCGGCTGCATTTGCGGCATGGCCCGATCGACCTGATCCTCGGGGCAGACGGGGCAGACGGGGC
>Ga0100398_1000177_pt1 | contig 60076 bp, 49 predicted proteins | sample CryGeymeta201522_FD_81568 | JGI IMG/M metagenome (GOLD analysis project Ga0100398, IMG submission 81568) | Groundwater microbial communities from Crystal Geyser aquifers in Utah, USA - Crystal Geyser metaG 2015-22 | ecosystem: Environmental > Aquatic > Deep subsurface > Groundwater | place: USA...
ATGGAGCCACCGGCAACGTCAACATCAGGATTGATAATTGTCAATCCGTTGATTGACTTGCGTAGACTCAGCCTTGATCTTTCGGGGGCATTGAGATGATAAATTTATATAAGTCATTTATTTCATTAATTTTTCTCTTCAATAGTGATCCAGATCAAATCCTTTAGGCATCAGAGCAGAAGAAATGCGGCAACGTCCTTGGGCGCACAGCCATTACACTGATCCGTTACTCTTGCCGGAGATTCTGCCATGCAGACAATTGCCACCGCCAGCCCTGCCGATCAAACGCGCGCCCTGAGCCTGAGCACCATCGCCTTTACCGCCTGTTTCGCAGTCTGGACGATCTTTTCCATCATCGGTGTCGCCATCAAGGCCGAGCTCGGGTTGACCGAGTTCCAGTTCGGTCTGTTGGTGGCAACGCCCATTCTGACCGGGTCTGTCACCCGTCTGTTCCTTGGCATCTGGACCGAAAAATACGGCGGGCGGTTGGTCTTTTCCGGCCAGATGATCCTGACCGCGCTGGCAACCTGGGCACTGACGCTGGCGGATACCTATATCATGTATCTGATAGCCGCGCTTGGCATCGGGCTTGCCGGTGGGTCGTTCATCATCGGTGTTGCTTATGTCAGCCGCTGGTATGGTGCCGGGCGTCAGGGCACGGCACTGGGTATTTTCGGTGCGGGCAATGTCGGCGCGGCGGTTACCAAATTTGTGGCACCCTTTGTCATGGTCGCTTATGGCTGGCATGGCGTGGCCTATGTCTGGGCGGCGGCACTGGCCCTCATCGGTGTGCTGTTCTTCGTTCTGGCCAAGGACGACCCTGCGCTGGTCGAACGGCGCAAGACGGGGGCCAAGGCACCGTCACTTGCCGAACAATTCGCGCCGCTGAAGAACCTTCAGGTGTGGCGGTTCTCGCTCTATTATTTCTTTGTGTTCGGGGCCTTTGTGGCGCTGGCGCTGTGGTTGCCACATTACCTGATCGACGTTTATGACATCGACGTGCGTTTTGCGGGTATGGCAGCGGCATCGTTCAGCTTGTCGGCGTCGCTGTTCCGGGCCTATGGCGGGGTGTTGTCCGACAAATTCGGCGCGCGGGCGGTCATGTATTGGACCTTTGGCTTCAGCATGGTCTTTCTGTTCATGCTGTCCTACCCGTCAACGGATTACGTCATTCAAGGCAAGGACGGCCCGATCGCCTTTTCGACGCAAATGGGCCTGTGGCCGTTCATTGTTACAATGTTTGCGCTTGGCTTTTTCATGAGCCTTGGCAAGGCGGCGGTGTTCAAGCACATTCCGGTCTACTACCCCAACCATGTTGGATCGGTCGGCGGGCTTGTCGGCATGATCGGTGGGCTTGGCGGTTTCATCCTGCCCATCACCTTTGGCGCGCTGCTTGACCTGACGGGCATCTACACCTCGTGTTTTGCGCTGCTGTTTGTTCTGGTCTCAATTGCGCTGGCCTGGATGCACCTGTCGGTCCGCGCGATGGAACGTGCCGCTCACGGCGAAGCCCTGGACCAACTGCCGCAACTGCCTGAAATGCAGGACATCCATCACCCGGAAACCACCACCATGCCGCGGGTTCTGGAAGACTGGCGGCCCGAGGATGCGCAGTTCTGGGAAGACAAGGGCCGGGCCGTTGCCCGTCGCAACCTGTGGATCTCGATCCCCGCGCTGCTGTTGGCCTTTTCGGTCTGGATGGTCTGGTCGATGGTCGTGGCGCGTCTTCCCGCCATCGGTTTCGATTTCACGTCCAGCCAACTGTTCTGGCTGGCGGCCTTGCCCGGCCTTTCGGGCGCCACGTTGCGGATCTTTTACAGCTTCATGGTGCCGATCTTTGGCGGACGGCTGTGGACAACGCTGTCAACCGCGTCGCTGCTGCTGCCCGCCTTGGGGATCGGCTATGCCGTGCAAAATCCCGAAACCCCTTACCTGATCTTCCTGACGCTGGCGCTGCTCTGCGGCTTTGGCGGCGGCAACTTTGCCTCGAGCATGGCCAATATCGGATACTTTTTCCCCAAGGCGGAAAAGGGCAATGCCTTGGCGATGAACGCGGGTCTGGGCAATCTGGGCGTGTCGGTCATGCAGTTTCTGGTGCCCATCGTCATCACGGCGGGTGTTTTCGGGGCCCTGGGGGGCCAGCCGGTGACGATGTCGGACGGCGGGCAACTGTGGATGCAGAACGCCGGCTTTGTCTGGGTGCCGTTCATCATCGCGGCCACCATCGCCGCATGGCTGGGGATGAACGACATCGCCGATGCCCGCGCCAGCTTTGCTGATCAGGCGGTGATTTTCGGGCGCAAGCACAACTGGCTGATGTGCGTCCTTTACACCGGCACCTTCGGCAGCTTCATCGGCTATTCCGCCGGTTTCCCGTTGCTGACGAAACTCGCCTTTCCTGAGGTGAACGCCCTGAACTATGTCTTCCTCGGGCCACTTGTCGGCGCGCTCAGCCGCGCCGGAACCGGCTGGATCAGCGACCGTTTCGGTGGCGGGCGGGTGACACTGTGGACCTTCGTCGCAATGACCGCGACCACATTCGGGGTGATCTTCTTTCTTGGGGTAGGATCCTTCATTGGCTTCTTTGCCTGCTTCATGGCGCTGTTTTTCCTGACCGGTGTTGGCAATGCATCGACCTTCCAGATGATCCCGGTGATCATGGGCCGCGAAGTGCCGCGCCTGATGCCGCATCTTGGCACAGACCAGATGAAGCGGCAGATCGGCATGGAATCCGGGGCGATTGTCGCCTTCACCTCGGCCATCGCGGCCTATGGTGCCTTTTTCATCCCCAAGGCTTACGGCACATCCATCGCGATTACCGGCTCTGCCGTCGGCGCGCTTTGGGCCTTCCTGATCTTCTACGTGATCTGCGTCGTCCTCACCTGGGTCGTCTATACGCGCCCGGGCGGCCTTCTGCATGACATTGAACGCGGGCGTGGTGCGCGCGTCTCTGCCCAACCTGCCGAATAACGAAAGGACCAAGCCATGAGCCATCTGCTCGACAGATTGAATTTCTTCAAAAGCAAGGAGTTGGAGCAATTCTCGGACGGTTGGGGTCAGACCACATCCGAAAACCGCGACTGGGAGGACACTTACAGAAATCGCTGGCGGCATGACAAGATCGTCCGCTCGACCCATGGGGTGAACTGCACCGGGTCGTGTTCGTGGAAGATTTACGTCAAATCCGGCATCGTGACCTGGGAAACCCAGCAAACCGATTATCCCCGCACCCGCGCGGGGATGCCCAATCACGAACCGCGCGGTTGCGCGCGCGGCGCCTCCTACAGCTGGTATCTCTATTCCGCCAACCGGGTGAAGAACCCGCTGATCCGGGGCGCCCTGATGCGCGCGTGGCGCAAGATGCGTGGAACGATGACGCCGGTGGCCGCCTGGGCCGCGATCCAGAACGACCCTGCCTTGCGCGCCAGCTATACCAAGACGCGGGGCAAGGGCGGGTTTGTGCGTGCCACCTGGGAGGAAGCGACCGAGATTGTCGCCGCCGCCAATGCCTATACCGCCAAGACATATGGCCCTGATCGGGTGTTCGGCTTTTCGCCGATCCCGGCGATGTCGATGGTCAGCTATGCCGCTGGCACGCGGTATCTCAGCCTGTTGGGTGGCACCTGCATGTCGTTCTATGACTGGTATTGTGACCTGCCGCCCGCGTCGCCGCAAACATGGGGCGAACAGACCGACGTGCCGGAAAGCGCCGATTGGTACAACGCGGGCTTCCTGATGCTCTGGGGATCAAACGTGCCGCAGACCCGCACGCCCGACGCGCATTTCTACACCGAGGTGCGCTATCGCGGCACCAAATCTGCCGTGGTCAGCCCAGACTATTCCGAGGCGGCCAAGTTTGGCGACATCTGGCTGAACCCGCAGGCGGGCACCGATGCCGCGCTGGCCATGGCCATGGGTCATGTGATCCTGCGTGAATTCCACCTCGACCGGCAGGCCGGGTATTTCGAGGATTACGCCAGAAAATATACCGACATGCCGATGCTGGTGCGGTTGGACGAAAAAGCGGGCCACCTTGTGCCGGGGCGGATGCTGCGCGCCGAGGATTTCGACAACAAGCTGGGCGAGACAAACAACCCCGACTGGAAAACCGTCGCCTATGACGAAGCGAGCGGCCAGATCGTGGTGCCCAATGGGTCCATCGGGTTTCGTTGGGGTGAGACCGGCAAGTGGAACCTTGAAGAGCGCGCCAAGGGGGCAGAGGCCAAATTGCGCCTGACCCAGATACTGGACGGCGATCACGATGAAACCGTCGGTGTCGATTTTCCCTATTTCGGCGGTGCGGCGTCAAGTCATTTTGTCAAATGCGACCACCCCGAGGTGTTGACCCGCAACATTCCCGCGCGACGCGTTACGCTGGCCGATGGGCAGACGGTGCTGGTCGCCACGGTGTTTGACCTGTTTTGCGGCAACTATGGCCTTGATCGCGGTCTTGGCGGCAATTGGGTGTCGAAAGATTTCAACGACGACAGCCCCTATACCCCCGCATGGGCCGAAAAAATCACCGGCGTCGAGCGGGAAAAGATCATCGCGGTCGCCCGTCAGTTCGCCGGAAATGCTGAAAAGACCCATGGCAAATCCATGGTCATCCTTGGGGCCGGGATCAACCACTGGTATCATATGGACATGGCCTATCGCGGCATCATCAACATGTTGGTGATGTGCGGCTGTATCGGGCAAGAGGGCGGCGGCTGGTCGCATTATGTGGGGCAGGAAAAGCTGCGCCCGCAGACCGGCTGGCAACCGCTGGCCTTTGCCCTGGACTGGAGCCGCCCGCCCCGCCACATGAACGCGACCTCTGCCTGGTATGCCCACACCGATCAGTGGCGCTATGAGACGCTGAGCGCGGGTGAAATCCTGTCGCCCACCGCCCCTGAAGGCGATTGGGACATCAGCCTGATAGATTACAACATCCGCGCAGAGCGGATGGGCTGGTTGCCGTCGGCTCCGCAGCTCAAGACCAACCCGCTGGAAGTGTCGAAACAGGCAAAGGCGGCGGGCAAGGAGATCAAGGATTTCGTCGTCGAGCAGCTGAAATCCGGCGATATGCAGATGTCGTGCGAAGACCCGGATGCGCCGGAGAACTGGCCGCGCAACCTGTTTGTGTGGCGGTCAAACCTGCTGGGGTCGTCGGGCAAGGGGCATGAATATTTCCTCAAGCATCTGCTGGGCACCGATCACGGCGTGATGGGCAAGGATTTGGGCGAGGAAGGCGGCGTGATGCCGAAAGAGGCCGTCTGGCATGACGAGGCGCCCAAGGGCAAGCTTGACCTGCTGGTGACCATCGACTTTCGCATGTCCACGACCTGTGTCTATTCCGACATCGTGCTGCCGACGGCAAGTTGGTATGAAAAGGACGACATGAACACGTCGGACATGCACCCGTTCATCCACCCGCTTCAGGCGGCGGTGGACCCGGCCTATGAGAGCAAATCCGACTGGGAGATCTTCAAGTCGATCGCCCGCAAGTTCAGCGAAGTTGCGCCCGAGGTGCTGGGGGTCGAGACCGACATCGTTCAGCTTCCGCTTTTGCACGACACGCCGGGCGAATTGGCGCAGGCCGATGTGAAGGATTGGAAAAAGGGCGAATGCGACCTGATCCCCGGCAAGACCGCGCCGAACTACATTGCGGTTGAACGGGATTATCCAAACCTTTACAAAAAGTTCACCTCAGTCGGGCCGCTGCTGGAAAAGCTGGGCAACGGCGGCAAGGGGATCAACTGGGACACCAAGGTCGAGGTCGGCCATCTGCGCGATCTGAACGGTGTCGTGCTGGACGAAGGCGTGTCGCAAGGCATGGCCAAGCTGGACAGCGCCATTGATGCGGCGGAAATGATTCTGATGCTGGCCCCCGAAACCAACGGCGAGGTGGCCGTGAAGGCGTGGCACGAGCTGGAAAAACCCACCGGGCGCGAACATGCCCATCTTGCCGAAGGCGCGCACCACACGAAAATCCGGTTTCGCGACATCGCGGCGCAACCACGCAAGATCATCAGCTCGCCCACCTGGTCGGGGATCGAAAGTGATACGGTCTGCTATAACGCCGGCTATACCAACGTGCACGAATTGATCCCGTGGCGCACCCTAACCGGGCGCCAGCAGCTTTATCAGGATCACCTGTGGATGCGCGCCTTTGGCGAGGGTTTCGTCAGCTATCGCCCGCCGGTGGACCTGAAAACCATCACCAAGGCCGTCAACAACGACGCGGCCGAGGGCAGCCCGCATGTGGTGCTGAACTTCATCACGCCGCACCAGAAATGGGGCATCCATTCCACCTATACCGACAATCTGCTGATGCTGACGCTGAACAGGGGCGGGCCGGTGGTCTGGATGTCCGAAGTGGACGCGCAAAAGGCCGGGCTGGTCGATAACGATTGGGTCGAGGCCTATAACATCAACGGCGCGTTGACCGCGCGGGTGGTGGTATCTCAGCGGATCAAGCAGGGCACACTGTTCATGTATCACGCGCAGGAAAAGATCGTGAACACGCCCGGATCGGAAAAGACTGGCAATCGCGGCGGCATCCATAACTCGGTCACCCGCATCACGTTGAAACCCACGCACATGATCGGCGGCTATGCACAATTGTCCTATGGCTTCAATTATTACGGCACCGTGGGCAGCAACCGCGACGAATTTGTCATCGTGCGGAAAATGAAAAAGGTTGACTGGCTGGACACGCCCGCGACCCGCAAAGTGGAGGCCGCAGAATGAGAGTTCGCGCGCAAATCGGCAAGGTTCTGAACCTTGATAAATGTATCGGGTGTCACACCTGTTCGGTCACCTGTAAAAACGTCTGGACCAGTCGCGAAGGCGTTGAATACGCTTGGTTCAACAATGTCGAGACCAAGCCTGGGCTTGGTTATCCCACCGATTGGGAAAACCAGAAACGCTGGAACGGCGGCTGGGCGCGGTCGAAATCAGGAAAGCTGCACCCCAAACAGGGATCCAAGTGGCGGATTTTGGCGAATATCTTTGCCAACCCCGACCTGCCGGAAATCGACGATTATTACGAACCGTTCGATTTCGATTACGACCACCTGAAATCCGCGCCTGACATGAACGCCTTTCCCACTGCGCGCCCCCGGTCGAAGATCACCGGCGAGCGGATGGAAAAGATCGAAAAGGGCCCGAACTGGGAGGAAATTCTCGGCGGTGAATTCTCGAAGCGGTCCAAGGATTACAATTTCGAGAATATCCAGAAGCAGATCTATGGAGAATATGAAAATACCTTCATGATGTATCTGCCGCGTCTGTGTGAACATTGTTTGAACCCAACTTGTTCGGCCTCTTGTCCCTCGGGCGCGATTTACAAGCGCGAGGAAGACGGCATCGTTCTAATCGACCAGGAGAAATGCCGCGGCTGGCGGATGTGTATTTCTGGCTGTCCCTACAAGAAGATTTATTACAACTGGGAAAGCGGCAAATCGGAAAAATGTACATTCTGCTATCCACGCATCGAAAGCGGCCAGCCCACCGTTTGTTCGGAAACCTGCGTTGGGCGCATCCGCTATCTAGGCGTGATCCTGTATGACGCCGACAAGATCGAGGCGGCGGCAAGTTCCGAGCGCGAAATCGATCTTTACGGTGCACAACTGGACGTGTTTCTTGATCCCAATGACCCCGAGGTGATTGCAGCGGCCCGTCGTGACGGTATTCCCGAGGATTGGATCGAATCCGCCAAGGTCAGTCCGATCTGGAAAATGGCGATGGAATGGAAGGTCGCTTTCCCGCTGCACCCCGAATACCGCACCCTGCCGATGGTGTGGTATATTCCGCCTTTGTCGCCCATCCAGAACGCCGCACAAGCCGGACAGATCGCGATGAGCGACCAGATGCCTGACGTTCGGTCCTTGCGCATTCCGGTGCAATATCTGGCGAATATGCTGACGGCGGGTGACGAAGAACCGATCGTGCACGCGTTGGAGCGGATGTCCGCGATGCGGCTTTATATGCGCGCGCTGTCCGTCGATGGGGTGCGCGACGAAGGCATCGCCGCCCGCGTTGGCATGTCGGGTCGGATGATCGAGGATATGTATAAAATCATGGCCATCGCTGACTATGAAGATCGCTTTGCCATTCCCACCGCGCACCGCGAACAAAACGAGGCAGGTGCCGATATTCGCGGCGGTTGTGGCTTTACCGATGGCAACGGCTGTTCCAGTGGCGAAACCGGTAAAACCACCATGTTCGGCGGCAAGAAAAAGCAGTTTTCCCTTCCGACGGAGACATTCTGATGATGGATCGCACACTCAAATCCCTGTCGCTTTTGCTCAGCTACCCATCGACGGAATTGCAGGCGGCAATGCCTGAGATCAGCACCGCATTGGCCGCCGATCCCCGTGTTCCTGCTGCGACGCAGCAGGGGCTGGGCACACTGGTCGACTGGATGGCGACGGGCGACATTTATGATGTGCAAGAGGCCTATGTCATGCTGTTCGATCGGTCGCGCACGCTGTCTCTGAACCTGTTTGAACATGTCCATGGCGAAAGCCGCGACAGGGGCGGGGCGATGGTCAGCCTGCTGGAAACTTACCGCGATGGCGGGTTTGATCCGGTGACCAGCGAATTGCCCGACCATCTGCCGGTGCTGCTGGAATTCCTGTCCATTCGCCCCTTTTCCGAGGCGCAGGATATTCTGGCGGACGCGGCGCATATCTTTGACGCGATCCGCACCCGTCTTGACCGCCGTGAAAGCCATTATGGCCCCGTATTTGCGGCGCTGATGCATCTGTCAGGCACCACCGTCGACACGGCTGCCGTGGCCGAAATGCTGGCCCAGCCCGACGACGACCCGACCGATCTGGAAGCCCTCGATGCGGCTTGGGAAGAAACCGAAGTGACCTTTGGCCCTGATCCGAATGCCGGGTGCCCCCAGGTTCGCGACATGCTGGCAGGCATGGATACCCCGACACCTCTGAACAGGAGCGCATGACATGTTCGGCAATTTCGATCTTGACTATCTTATTTTCGGCATCTTGCCCTATGCCGTGCTTGCCATTGCGCTGATTGGCACGATCGCAAGGTATGAACGCGACCCGTTTACCTGGAAAACTTCGTCCAGTCAGCTTTTGCGCCGCAAACAGCTGATGTGGGGATCGGTGTTGTTTCATGTCGGTATACTTGTGCTGCTGGGCGGTCACCTGATCGGGCTGTTCACGCCGGTCTGGGTGCTGGACATGCTGGGCATTCCCTATGCTGCAAAACAATGGCTGGCTGTGCTTCTTGGCGGCGCGGCGGGAATTGCGGCGTTTGTTGGCGCCTCGATGTTGCTGCACCGACGTTTGTTTGACGTGCGGATTCGCGTCAATTCAAGCTTTGCCGACATCGCCATTCTTGGGGCGCTGTGGTTGCAGGTCGTCGTGGGGCTGGGCACGATCACCTTGACGCTCGAACACATGGACGGGGTGGATATGATCCGCTTTATGACATGGTCGCAAAGCGTCATGGGTCTGCAAATCAACGCCTGGGAGCAGGTGATCGACGTGCATTGGCTTTACAAGCTGCATATTGTGCTGGGCATGGTGATCTTGGCAGCGTTTCCGTTCACCCGTCTGGTGCATATGCTGTCGGTGCCGATCCGTTATGTCACGCTGCGCCCTGGGTATCAGATCGTGCGCTCGCGCCGTCGCCGTCCGCTTGAGGAACGCCGCAAAGCGTTCGATGCGCGACAAGGCAAACCTGGTCCTTCGGCCAGCACACCGGCGGAGTGACAAACATGACCCTTTTCCCGGATGTCGTAGTGAACGGCGAAACCATTCCCTCGGCGGCGGTTGCCGCCGAGGCCCAGAACCACGAAGCGCCCCGCGACAAACCCGGCATTGCCTGGCGCAAGGCGGCGCAGGCGCTGACGATCCGTGCATTGCTGCTGCAAGAGGCCGAACGGCGCCGGTTGACGCCTGACCCCGAAGAACTGGCCCCCGGTCGTGTCGAGACCGAAGATGAGGCCCTAATCCGTGCCCTGCTGGATGAAGCGCTGACCATCGCGCCCGTCCGCGAGGACGCGGTGCGCGCCGAATGGGAACGCGACCCCGATCGCTTCCGCTCGGCCCCGCTTTGGGACGTGTCGCATATCCTGTGCGCGTGTGATCCGCGTGATGACGCAGGACGCACGGCAGCCGAGGCACGCGCAAATGCGATTCTTGCGCGGCTTGATGGCGATGCCAAGGGGTTTGCCGCCGCCGCCCGCGAAAGCGATTGTGGCTCGAAATCGTCGGGCGGGCATCTGGGCCAGCTTGGCCCCAATGACACCGTGCCCGAGTTTGAGGCGGCCCTGCGCACCCTGCCCGAGGACGGCATGACGCCCGCGCCCGTTCTGTCGCGGCACGGCTGGCACATCATCCGCCTGAACGCGACCGCACCGGGCCAAGTGCTGCCCTATGATGCCGTCCGCCCGAAAATCGCTCAGGCGTTGGAAAAGGCGGCCTGGGCGCGTGCGTCGCGGGAATTTGTCGAAACCTTGGCCAGGGGGGCGCAGATTTCTGGCGCCAACCTTGCGCCAATCTGAACTGCGGGAAAGGGCGCGTCATGAAACAGCCAGTCCGGCGCGGCACAGCTGATACCCCGACAGACCTGAACCTGCTTGCCGATCCTCTGGTATTCATAAGCGAAGACCACCTGCGGGAACGCCAGATTTGTGCCTTGATCGACGGGCAGGTGGCAGCGAAGTGTTTAGAGCGCCAGGCAACTCTTCGCATTCTGCGTTTTCTGAACGAAGAGCTGAATGTACATATACGCGATGAGGCCGAGGATCTGTTTCCACTTCTTGCGCAGCGGTGCACGGCTGAAGATGCCATCGAAACCGCGATCAACCGCATAAGGGCCGACCAGAATGAGGTAACCGATCTTCTGCCTGATCTGCGTCTCAGTCTTGCATGTTGTCTCGACACGGGGTCAAATCTGTCTGCGGTTGGACAGGCGATGTTGGCCCGCCTTGCCTGTCATGTCAGGCGGCACCTCGTGGCCGCGAACGCTATCTTGTTGCCTATCGCGCGGGCACGATTGACGCGCGCCGACCTTGACGTGCTGTCACAGCACATGCGATCGCGGCGCGGTCTGGCCCCGGTCAGCAAGGCAGTCAAAGCTGACTGATCCAGGTCTGCGCGCCATTCGCCGCTGCAACCGTTCAGCCAGCGCCGCCTGATTTGTCAAAAAACCGGACGCCGCCTAAAGCTATCTCAGCATGAAAAGCGCGGCCGATGGCGATGAGGCCGATGCGACGCAGGCGGCTCAGGTCAAGCTGCGCCTCGATTCGGTGACGCTCGAACCCGGCAAACGGCAACCTCAGTGTCTGCCACCTGGTCTCGGCGACAAAGCTCTGACGGTACGATTGCCAGGGGCGGGTCACGTCCGCAGTGCGCAGATGCAGGTTGTAGCTTTCGTCGTTGCCCAGGATGTCGATCTCGATTCCCGACCAGCCACTTGCATCGACCGACGATCCATCAGCAGCAAGATCGAGGGCGATCTGAAGGAACCCACCGTTATTTTCAAGGCTCACATCGCCCTGCATCTGGATCGCTTTGCGGCCCTCGACAAGCTCTCGGCGCATCGTGCCGTTTGAAACCCCGCCCATGACATGGTCGGCGATCAACTCCCAGGCGGCACCGTTGCTTGCGCGCGGTGGCGGCGCGCTCAGATCGTCGATGGCATTGTTCGCTGTGGCCAAGCATGGGCTCCGGTCATGTCCCGCTGCGATCATCGCAGCGCACGCATTGGTTCTAAGCGTGTTGATCTTCGCGCGCCAGTCAGAAGGCATCGCTTTCGATCACTGAAAACAGCGCGTGTTTAAACGCCGTGCTTTGCGAAATCAGGTTTCAGCGATCGGAACCCATCCTGTTTGCGGCGCATTGAATCAGGACATGCGCAGAAAGGAATACCGCCATGACGATATTCTGGAAATTTTCGTTCTGGGCGCAATGCTTGCAGTTGCAGCATTCGCGTACAATGTCTCAGCACGACAGTCGCGCCGACTGTCCATAGGTCAGTTATCGCGCATGCGCCAAGATGCTGACCGCTCACGCGCATCGGCGGGCCACGGCCCTTTGTGACGTGAAGCCGCCCGTCTTTGACAATCCGATCATTGCCAAGGACGGGTGGTTTGCACTCCTGCCACCGTGGTTCGCTGGTATTGTGCGGCCGTTCGGGGCGAAAAACATAAACGTGAAAGAGAAATTGATGCAAATTCAGGTGAACACCGATGACAATGTCGAAGGCCGCGAAGCGCTGGCCGAACAGATCAAGGCTGACATCCGGGATGGCCTGTCGCGCTTTGCCGATCAGATCACGCGGGTTGAGGTGCATCTGAGCGACGAGGCTGCCGGCAAAGGCGGAAGTGACGACAAACGTTGCCTGCTGGAAGTGCGCCCGACGGGTCAGCAACCCGTTGCCGTCACGCATCAAGGCGGCTCGTTGCAAGAGGCCAGCGCGGGTGCGATACAAAAGATGCAGCGCAAACTGGAAAGCAGCTTTGGGCGCCAGAACACGGCCAAAGGTGGAGGTTCAATCCGTGATCTGGATGCGATCTGATCGCTTTGCCCGATGAATCGATAAGAAACTGACGAATTTTCCAGAACGAGCCGGCCCAAACTGACCGGGGCAGCCTTGGCCCTTTGTTTGGCGGGTCGAACTGTCGACAATCTGCAACGGCGGCCGGGTTTCGGCGGTTCGACGGGGCTTGTTTCCGACGGGTATTGCAACAGCAGTTAAACCGCTATCGCGCCTGTGAGACAAGCCGCAGGAGGGTGCGAAAATATCCCCTCATATGGCGCGGTTATGTGGAACATAACGGCGATTGTGCGCGTTGATCGTTGCACCGGATTTGGAACAGGGCGTGATATGGATACCGACCGCATCGCGCCCAAACCCCCCGTATCAGTCCGGCCTGGCGGCATCGGTCATCTTGATCGCGGCGCAATTCAGATCCTGATGCTGACGCTGATTGCCGTCGTGCTGGTCGTCGCGGCGCTTGATCTTGCCAGCGCCATTGTCGTGCCTTCGGTCATGGCGGTTCTGGCGGCCATTGCTTTGGCACCGCTCGCGCGGCAGGTCGAAAAGCTGCGCGTTCCGGCGTCCGTTGCCGCTGCGGTGATTGTTGCCGGGCTCGTATTCTCGTCTGTGGCCATGATCTATGCGCTGTTGCCGTCGGCCGAGGCGTGGAACGCCCGTGCGCCGCAGGTCATCCGCGAGATCGAGCTGCGCGTGCGTCACATCAATGTCAGCTTTCTCGACTCGATTGGCGCCACAGCAAAGGACGTTCCAGAACAGAGCGTTACGGATGGCACGACCAACCCCGCGGATGTCGCGCCAAAACCGGAAGAAGAGAAGCCGGTCGAGGACGAGGACGCAATCGGCAAACTGGTTGGTGATGGTCAAGGCGTGGTCGCCGACTGGGCGATCAGCGCGCCCGGTATCGTCGCCAGTGCCGTCTATTGGTCGGTTCTGACATTCTTTTTGCTGCGTGACCGCAAGATGCTGGGGCGCAAACTTCTCGCGCTCGGGCTGGTGTTTTCGGTCCGGCGTGCATTGGGGCGCGCGATGCAGGACGTGCAAAGCGACGTGGCCAGCTATCTGTTGGCGGTCACGCTGATCAACGTCGCCTTGGGTTTTTTTGTGGCAGGGGCGTTCTATCTGTTCGGCCTGCCGAATGCAGCGCTGTGGGGCGTGGCGGCTGGGGTTTTGAACTTCATGCCGTTTATCGGGGCGGCGATCATGGCGCTGATCACACTGGGCGTCGGACTTGTATCGTTTGACGAACCGCTGATTGCGCTTTTCCTCCTTGCCGTTGTGGTTGGCCTGAACACGATCGAAGGGCAAATCGTGACGCCGATGATCATCGCGTCGCGGATACGCTTGCCTGCCATCGGCATCTTCGTCTCGATTGCCTTTGGGGCCTGGCTGTGGGGTGCCATGGGGGCGCTGGTAGCAACGCCCACGCTGATTGTGTGTACTGCATTTTTAACCCGGCTGAGTGCAACCCGACGTGCCGGCCGGCGTGATTGAAGCTGGCGCCCGGTCTGGCACTGACCATAACATTCTGTGCCGGCGGGAACGATTTTGCAGTCCTGAACGTTTCCATGAAAAGGAATAGGAACCGACATGGATCGTCTCAGCATATTTTTAACGCTCGCGGTGGGCTCCGTCGTGACGGGCACATTGATTGTCATCGTCATGACGCTGGGCTGGTATTCGTGGTCTGCAATCGGTGGGGCAGCTGCCGTTGGCGTGCTGTCAACATGGCCGCTGAGCTATGTCCTGTCCCGAAGGATCAAGCGGCAGGATCCCGGTTGGGATGAAACCAAGGTGGACAAGGTGCAGAGTGTCGTGCCCGAACCCTCGGCGCCCGAAGTATAACGCCCTGTCGGCACTGGCCGATGATCCGAACGCAGCCGTGGGGTTTTGCGGATGGCGCAAAGCGGCGACGGGTGGGGAAACACGATGTGGAACGCCTGATCCGGTTGCGCGTTTCAACGCGGCCAACCACAGGAGAAACCCCATGGCACCGCTCGGGCACCGCTCGCGCGGGCGACTGAGGCGGTTGCCCGTTTTGCGAAACACACGAAGACCAAAACGGCAGGCGGGGCTAGGTGGCACGCCCGGCCATCTGATGGCGGGGATGCGTCTTTGGACACCAAACGATCTGGTTGGCGATCCGGCATCGTTTTGTGCGCCGCTCCCTTTTTGATTTGCCTGCAAAGAGACCGATGAACTTTCGCAAGGAACAACAGTGACATTCAGCAATATCAACAGCCCTGGATGGGGGTATGACGACCTTCGTCGCGCCGTCGATGCGGCAGGTGTGGCAATGTGGTTGTGGAATGTCGATACCGACAGTTTGGCGATGGATGCCCGCGGGTATGAATTGTGGGATGTCCCGCCGATGAAGAACTTGTCATTCGAGAAGCTGTCCGAAAAGATACACCCCACAGAACGTGACCGGGTCAGGGAGGCGTTTTCGGCGACACGTTCGGTTGAGGGCGACTATGAGATAGATTTCCGCACGCTTGCCGGGTCTGAAGTGCGGTGGATTTCGGCGCGCGGCCAGGGCGGCGATGTGGGCATCATCGACCGGGCCATGACGGGCATATTCATTGACATCACTGGCCGAAAACAAGCCGAAGAAGGCAATGAACTGCTTGCAGGGGAAATGAGCCACCGGGTCAAGAACCTTCTGGCGATTGCCGCCGGTCTGACCAAGATTACCTGTCGCTCTTCGTCCTCGGTTGACGATGTGTCCAGGCAACTGACCCAGCGGCTGATGGCACTTGGTCGGGCGCATGATCTGGTGCGCCCGCTGCCGGGCGGCCAAGGCTCGGCCGCGTTGTTGGGGGATCTGTTCACCGTGCTGTTGGCCCCCTATGACGATGAGGGTGCATTTGCCGGACGTATCCGCGTTGCCGTTCCGCGGATGGGCATCGGCGAAGCCGCAGCGACCAGCCTTGCCCTTGTGGTGCATGAACTTGCCACGAATTCTCTCAAATATGGCGCGCTTTCAGATGACAAGGGCTCCCTTGATATATCAGGCTGTCTGACGGGCGACGACATCCGGATCGACTGGACCGAGCACGGCGGCCCGGATGTGATCATGGGGCGGCCCGACGACAGCTATGGCAATAAACTGATCCGACAAACGATCGATTCGCAGCTCGGCGGTTCGATTTCCTACGACTGGTCGAAAAACGGACTGATGGTGACGGTGCTGATCCGTGCAGAACGATTGAAGAGCTAGGCCGCTGTGCCGCGCTGCGCCTGACGGGCCGTTGAGCGCGGGTGAGGGCGCGGATGCTGAATCGCCGTCGGGCTTGATTGTCTCGCCGCAGCCATCCAAAAGGCTGGCACGTCGAAGTGGCCGGCCGCCGTGCCCCGAATTTTCGGGCGAGCGGCGGTAACGCATCTGCATTGTGCTGGCGCTGACCTTGGGCCAAACAGATGATCGCGGATGACCGCGTTTTGGGGCTGTATCTGTCGGTGCAGGCGCAGATCGCCCCCTGCCTGAGGATTTCAAGCAAGAATTCGGGTTGACCCGAGCCAACATCGCCCATGATCTGGCCATCTGATGGCTGCGTGATGCGCTTGGCCCGCGCGAACACTGAACCCTCTGGAGAATGTGAATGTCTGCCTTTACCACGCGCCCCGAAATTCTGGGCCGCTTCGGGGTTGTCACCTCAACCCACTGGATTGCTTCGGCTGTGGGGATGAAAATCCTTGAACAGGGGGGCAATGCCTTTGACGCCGCTGTGGCGACCGGCCTTGTGCTTCAGGTGCTTGAGCCACACCTCAACGGGTTGGGGGGCGATCTGCCCGCGATCCTGTATTCCAAGGCGAAAGACCGGGTCGAGGTGATCTGTGCCCAGGGGGCCGCGCCTGCCGGCGCAACGCTTGAGCACTATCGCGCGGAGGGGCTGAGGGTCATCCCCGGTGACGGGCTGTTGGCCACGGTGATTCCGGGGGCCTGGGATGGCTGGATGCTGATGCTGCGCGACTATGGCCGGCTGTCCCTGCGTGACGTGCTGGAACCGGCGATCTTCTATGCCGAAAAGGGCCACCCCGTGCTGCCTCGGGTCGCGGCGACGATTGCCGGTCTGGGCGATTTCTTTGCCAGCGAATGGCCGACATCGCACGAAACATGGCTTCCCGGCGGTGTTGCACCCGCCCCGTGGTCGAACGTCACCAACCCTGTTCTGGCCCGCACATGGACGCGGCTGTTGTCCGAGGCCGAGGCAAAGACCGGCCGCGCGACACAGATCGACGCCGCGCGTGATGCGTTCTATCGCGGGTTCGTGGCCGAAGAAATCGCCGCCTATCTGGACAAGGCCGAGGTGATGGATGCCTCGGGCCGCCGCCACAAGGCCGTGTTGTCCGCCGATGATCTGGCCGGATATTCCGCCCACCTCGAGGCGCCACTGACCTATGATTACCACGGTTGGAGCGTGGCGAAATGCGGCCCGTGGAGCCAGGGGCCGGTGTTCTTGCAGGCGCTGTCGTTGCTCAAGGGCTTTGATCTGGCCGCGATGGACGCGATGGGCGCCGATTTCATCCACCATGTGATCGAGGCCAAGAAGCTGGCCTTTGCCGACCGCGAAGTGTATTACGGCGATCCGGATTTCGCCGAGGTGCCGCTTGAGGTGCTGCTGTCCGACAGTTATGCAGATGCGCGGCGCGCGCTGATCGGTGCCAGGGCCAGCATGGAACTGCGCCCGGGCATCGTACCAGGCTTTGAAGACCAGGCCGACCGAACGATGGCACTTCTGGATGCGCTCAGCCGCACCGATCAGGCTGTCTATGAACCGACAATGGCGCATCTGTCCGAAAAGAGGGGCGATACCGTTCATATTGACGTGATCGACCATGAGGGCAACATGGTTTCGACCACGCCTTCGGGCGGTTGGCTGCAATCCTCGCCCACGCTTCCGGGGCTGGGGTTCTGTCTGAACAGCCGGGCCCAGATGTTTTGGCTGGAACCGGGGCTGCCCACCTCGCTGGAGCCGGGCAAACGCCCGCGCACCACGCTGACACCATCGCTGGCGCTGCACGAAGGTATGCCGCAGCTGGCGTTCGGCACACCGGGCGGCGACCAGCAGGACCAGTGGCAGTTGGTGTTCTTCCTGCGCTATGTCCACCATCGCATGAACCTGCAAGAGGCGATCGATGCGCCGCTGTTTCATTCGATGCATTTCCCGTCCAGCTTTTTCCCCCGCTCACGCACGCCGGGCATGATGATGGCCGAGAAAAGCTTTGGCACCGATGTGCTGAACGATCTGCGTGCGCGGGGCCATCTTGTGACCGAGGCCGAACCCTGGAGCGTCGGCCGCATGACCGCCGCACGCCGTGATCCCGACGGTTTGTTGCGCGCTGCCGCCACCCCCCGCCTGATGCAGGCCTATGCCATAGGACGTTGAGACGTGACCGGTGCCATCGTTGCACGGGATCTGCGCCAGCCATCCGGGCATTGCCGGGGGTGTTCGCCGACACCTAGGCTGCCTATCAGGGCACAGCGGAAAAACCCTTTGCCGAACGTGGGTTGATCGCCATGCAGGCCGGTGAGGATGCCGGTGGCGACAAGTGTGGCAAGCAATCCACCTGTCTTGTCCTGTACTGCGATCAGGATCATTCTTGGTTGAACATGCGCGCCGATGACCATGGTGATCGCCTGACGGAGTTGCGCCGTCTTCATTCTGTTGCGCAACCGAGGCGCCTGCATTTGGCCGAAACCATGGTCCCCCGTGAAAACCCGCAGGGCATGATTGACCGGCGCAAGATCGACGACACTATCGCCATGTTTGAGGCCGAGCGTGTCGCAGCGGGGCGACCCTTGACATCATACATGCTGCAGAAAGGCTGGGATGGTGGCATTGTGTATGCCGCCGCAACGCCCCTAGACCTTGCCGCGCGCATGGTCCATATCTGTGCCAACGGATCGGAGGCCGAAATGGGCATTCTCACATCACTCTTGCGCGCTGTCACCTGGTGGAACGGCCAGACGTTGAACACCCAGCTGTGGACATGGCGCAAGGGGCGGCGGGTTGGCGAAGACGCCATGGGCAACGTGTTTTATGAAAACGCTGACAAATCCCGCCGCTGGGTTATTTTCAGTGGCGAATCCGAGGCTTCGCAGGTGTCGCCCGACTGGCATGGATGGTTGCATCACACCTGGGATCAACCGCCCACCGCGGCGCCGCTGACCCACAAGTCATGGGAAAAGCCGCATCTGCCCAACCAGACCGGCACCGACAACGCCTATGCGCCGGCAGGGTCGCTGCGCCGCGTCACTCCCAAGGCGCGCAGCGATTATGAGGCGTGGACGCCGGAGTAACACCCCTATGCCGGCCCTGATTTTCAAACGCAGGCGGGGGGCCTTGGCGCTGAGCCTGGGGGTGGTTTTTGCGCTGTCCCAGCCGCATCTTGCCCGTGCCGAAACCCGAACCGAAAAGGCGCGCGTGACCAGCGCACCAGGCGCGATGCTGCGCGGGCTGGACAAGGTGTCGGGCGTGGTGTCGGAAATCGACATCGCTGTGGGGCAGACGGTGGCGCTTGGCAAGGTTCAGATAACCTTGGGCGATTGCCGCTATCCCACACAAGACCCCGCAGGCGATGCCTTTGCCTGGTTGGTGATCCGCGATGCCGGGGTGGACGAGCCGTTGTTCCAGGGGTGGATGATTGCGTCCAGCCCGGCGTTGAGCGCGCTGGAGCATCCACGCTATGACGTGTGGGTCATGCGCTGCAAGATCTGATCGGCGGCGGGGACCGCCCCGGCCCGGTTGAAATCGGCGGGCAGGCGCACGGCGCTGTTCAACTGCCGCAGATAGCGGGCGCGCGGGATTTCAATCGCGCCGAGGCTGGCCAGGTGTGGCGTCAGAAACTGCGTATCGAACAGCATGAACCCGCCGAGGCGCAGCCGGTCGATCAGATAGGCCAGCGCCATCTTTGACGCATCGGTGCGGCGCGAAAACATCGATTCGCCAAAGAACGCCGCGCCGATCGTGACGCCATAAACCCCGCCGACCAGCGCGCCCCTGTCCCACAACTCGACCGAATGGGCATATCCCGCCTCATGAAGCGCGGCGTACAGCTGAAAGATCGTATCGTTGATCCAGGTTTCCTCACGGCCCGCACAGCCGGTGACGACCGCCTGAAACCCCTGATCGAACGTCACAGCAAAGGGCGCAGAGCGGATCCGCCGCCGCAGCGAGCGCGATATGTGAAAACCATCCAACGGGAACACCCCGCGCCGCTGCGGGTCGATCCAGTGCAGATCGGGCGAATCGCGGCTGTCGGCCATCGGGAAAATCCCTGTGGCATAGCCTTGCAGCAGTTGCGCTGGGGTCAGGGCAGGGGGCGCACCATGGGGCACCGTCGTCTAGCCGAGATTGGTCTCAAGCCAATGCTCCAGCCAGTGGATATTGTATCCGCCGGTCTGCACGGCCTCTTCGCGCAACAGCGCATGGAACAGCGGCACCGTGGTGCTGACGCCATCAACGATCAACTCGCCCAGGGCACGCGACAGTCGCGCCAAAGCTTCGGGGCGGTCGCGGCCATGGACAATCAGCTTGCCGATCAGCGAATCGTAATAGGGCGGAATGCGATAGCCGTCATAGATTGCCGAATCCATCCGCACACCCAGCCCGCCGGGCGCATGGTACTGGCTGATCCGTCCGGGCGAAGGCGAAAAATTGGGCAGCTTTTCGGCATTGATCCGCACCTCGATCGCGTGACCGTTCAGGCGCAGGGTGTCCTGATTGAACTCCATCGGCAGGCCGGCGGCGACGCGGATCTGTTCGCGCACAAGGTCAACACCGAACACCGCCTCGGTCACCGGATGTTCGACCTGAAGGCGGGTGTTCATCTCGATGAAATAAAACTCATCGTTTTCATACAGAAACTCAATCGTGCCCGCCCCGGAATAGCCGATCCTGGCCACGGCATCGGCACAGACCTTGCCGATGCGGGCGCGCTGTTCGGCGGTAATGCTGGGGCCGGGGGCCTCTTCCAGCACCTTCTGGTGGCGCCGTTGCAGCGAACAGTCGCGTTCGCCCAGATGCACGGCGCGCCCCTTGCCGTCACCGAACACCTGAATTTCAATGTGTCGCGGCGTGGTCAGGTATTTTTCGAGATACACCTCGTCATTGCCGAAGGCGGCCTTGGCTTCGCTGCGCGCTGTGCGGAACGCGGTTTCCAGATCGCCCGCCGATTTGGCCAGCTTCATGCCGCGCCCGCCGCCGCCCGCTGTTGCCTTGATGATCACCGGATAGCCGATCTGCGCCGCCACCTTGCGCGCGGTCTCCAGATCGGGCACGCCGCCGTCAGATCCGGGCACACAGGGCACACCCAGTTTGCGCATGGTGTCCTTGGCGGTGATCTTGTCACCCATGATGCGGATATGTTCGGCACTGGGGCCGATAAACGTCAGTTGGTGATCCTCGACGATCTGTACGAAAGCGGCGTTTTCCGACAGAAAACCATAGCCAGGGTGAATCGCCTGCGCCCCGGTGATTTCACAGGCGGAAATGATCGCGGGAAAGTTGAGATAGCTTTGCGCCGCCGTGGGCGGGCCGATGCAGATCGATTCGTCGGCCATGCGCACATGCATCGCATCGGCGTCTGCGGTCGAATGCACGGCGACGCTGGCGATACCCATCTCGCGGCAGGCACGCACGACGCGCAGGGCAATTTCGCCCCGGTTGGCGATCAGGATCTTGTCGAACATCGGCCGCCGTCCTTATTCGATGATCATCAGGGGGGCGCCGAATTCAACCGGTGTGCCGTCCTCGATCAGGATACGTTTGACGGTGCCGCTGCGGGACGACGGGATCTGGTTCATCGTCTTCATTGCCTCGATGATCAAAAGGGTCTGCCCCTCTTGCACCGCATCGCCGATCTTGACAAAGGCGGCGGCACCCGGTTCTGGCGACAGATAGGCGGTGCCGACCATGGGCGAGGTGACGGCACCGGGGTGACTGGCCGGGTCGTCATTGCGCGGCGCGGCGGCGACAGGGGCACCGGGCGCGGCGGCTGTGGCCAGTGCTTGCATCGGGGCGGGGGTGGCAAATGCCGGCGCGGCACTGCGTGACACGCGCACATCCAGGCTGTCGTCTTCGCCATACTCGCGTTTGACGCTGAGCTCGGTCAGGTCGTGTTCGCGCAGCAGTTTGGCCAATGCCTCGATAAAGGCGACGTCAGAAGTGTGCTTTGTATCGGTCATGCCATCCTCATTGCCTGCGGTGCGCGGCCCGCCTTGCGTTGGTATATGTCACCACCGCTGCGGTTGAAAGACGTAAAACCCGGGCATCCGCCCCTGACAGCGCCCGGAAATCGGGCATCACTGCGGGGCGCTTGGCCGCAGGATATTTTACCAGTTGATAAAATTTGTACCTGTGGCACTCTGATTGGGTCAGGCAAGCGCAGGAGGCGGCGATGGGCAATTCTCAGATGACACCGGGTGTGGTTGCGGGGCGGTTGCCGCCCGAGGATTATGCCCAGAATTTCACCGACCTGCACGCGCCGCTTGACGCGCACGAGGCGGCGGTTGCCGCTGACCGGTGCTATTTCTGCCATGACGCGCCCTGCATCACCGCCTGTCCCACGGCCATCGACATTCCGTTGTTCATCCGCCAGATCGCGACCGGCACGGCGCGGGCGGCGGCGATGACGATTTTTGATCAAAACATCCTCGGCGGTATGTGCGCCCGTGTTTGCCCGACGGAACAGTTGTGTGAACAGGCCTGCGTGCGCGAGGCCGCCGAGGGCAGGCCGGTGGAAATCGGCCGCCTGCAACGCTTTGCCACCGACACGATGATGCAGCGCCCGCACCCCTATGTCCGCGCGCCCGAAACAGGCAAACGGGTGGCCGTGGTGGGGGCGGGGCCTGCGGGCCTGGCCTGTGCGCATCGCCTTGCGATGTTGGGCCACGCCGTGACGATTTACGAGGCGCGGCCCAAATCGGGCGGGCTGAACGAATATGGCATTGCCAGCTATAAGACGACCGATGGCTTTGCCCAGGCCGAGGTCGCGTGGCTGTTGTCGATCGGCGGGATCAGCGTGGAGCATGGCCGCGCACTGGGCCGCGATCTGACCCTTGCAGAATTGCATGACACCTGTGACGCTGTTTTCCTCGGTTTTGGCCTCGGCGGTGTGCGCGCCTTGCAGGTTGAAGGCGGTGACACGGCGGGTCTGCGCGATGCGGTCGATTTCATCGCCGACCTGCGCCAGGCGTCCGACCTGTCGGCCCTGCCCGTGGGGCGCAACGTGGTGGTGATCGGCGGCGGCATGACGGCGGTGGATGCCGCCGTGCAAAGCAAATTGTTGGGCGCAGAAAACGTCACGATCGTCTATCGCCGGGGCAGGCCCGACATGTCGGCGTCTGAATATGAACAGGGTCTGGCCGCCGCGAAAGGTGTGCGGATCATCCACAACGCCGCCCCCGTCGCGGTGATCGGCAACGGTTCGGTGCGCGAGATGGAGTTTGCCTATACCGACGCCACCGGCACCCCGCAGGGCGAGCGGTTTCGCCTGCCCGCCGATCAGGTGCTGCGCGCCATTGGCCAGGTGATCGACACGCGTCCCGATGGGTTGGAACGCGACGGGGCGCGGCTGGCCACCACCGGGGCGGGGCGTACATCGCGGGCTGGCGTCTGGGCCGGGGGCGATTGCGTGGCGGCGGGCGATGACCTGACCGTCACCGCCGTGGCCCAAGGGCGCGACGCGGCGCTGGACATACACGCAACCCTCATGGGAAAGGGCGCATAAATGGCTGATCTTTCAACAAATTTCGTCGGTATCAAATCGCCCAACCCGTTTTGGTTGGCCTCGGCACCGCCAACCGACAAGGCGTATAACGTGGTGCGTGCCTTCAAGGCGGGCTGGGGCGGCGTGGTGTGGAAAACCCTTGGCGAAGATGGCCCGCCCGTGGTCAACGTCAACGGCCCCCGCTATGGCGCGATCTGGGGCGCCGACCGCCGCCTGCTGGGGCTGAGCAATATCGAACTGATCACCGACCGCCCGCTTGCGGTGAACCTGCGCGAGATCAAGCAGGTGAAACGTGACTGGCCCGACCGCGCCATGGTCGTCTCACTCATGGTGCCCTGCGAAGAGGCGGCGTGGAAGGCGATCCTGCCCCATGTCGAAGACACCGGCGCCGACGGGATCGAGCTGAACTTCGGCTGCCCCCATGGGATGAGCGAACGCGGCATGGGTTCGGCGGTGGGTCAGGTGCCGGAATATGTTGAAATGGTTGCCCGCTGGTGCAAACAGAACACCCGGATGCCGGTGATCGTGAAACTGACCCCCAACATCACCGACGTGCGCCAATCTGCCCGCGCGGCGGTGCGCGGTGGCGCCGATGCGGTGTCGCTGATCAATACGATCAACTCGATCACCGCCGTCGATCTCGACACGATGTCGCCGGAACCGTCAATCGACGGCAAGGGGTCGCACGGCGGCTATTGTGGCCCGGCGGTGAAACCCATCGCCCTGCACATGGTGGCCGAGATCGCCCGCGACGCCGAATGTCAGAACATCCCGATCAGCGGCATTGGCGGCGTCACCACCTGGCGCGACGCGGCGGAATTTCTCGCCCTCGGGGCGGGCAATGTACAGGTCTGCACCGCCGCCATGACCTATGGGTTCAAGATTGTGGCCGAGATGAAATCGGGCCTGTCGCAATGGATGGATGAAAAGGGCTATGCCTCGGTGACCGAAGTATCGGGGCGCGCGGTGCCCAACGTCACCGACTGGCGGTATCTGAACCTGAACTATGTCGCCAAGGCGCAGATCGACCAGGATCTGTGCATAAGCTGCGGCCGCTGCTTTGCCGCCTGCGAAGACACCAGCCACCAGGCCATCGCCATGTCGCCGGACCGCGTGTTCGAGGTGATCGACGCCGAATGTGTCGCCTGCAACCTGTGCGTCAATGTCTGCCCGGTGGAAAACTGCATTACAATGCGCCCCATGGAACCCGGCACGACAGACCCGCGCACTGGCCGCGTCGTGCAACCCGGATACGCCAACTGGACAACCCACCCGAACAACCCCGGCGCCGTGGCGGCGGAATAGCTCAGGGCGCGATCCACCCCCCTGCAAACCCATCGGCGCGGCGGAACACCGCCCGCCGGTGCGGCGTGCCAAGGTGCAGCGTCTCGATCTGTTGCACCGCGCCGATCAGTACCGCAAACCGGTCACGTTGCGGGGTGTCGTCATGGTCTGATGGCGTGGCCAGTGCGCAACCCGGCGGCGGCATCCCCCCATAGGCGCGGCGCGGCCCATTCGGAATGCCCTGCCAGCGCGCCTCGACCGTCGCACCGGACACCACATCAAACCGGGCGCGCAGCCGGATCTGCAACTGATCGCCGGGCAGCCAGAACAGCAGCGTCGCGCGCGGCTCGGCCCGCAGTTCGGCAACCTTGTCCGCCATCAGGTCACTGTGCACCTCAACCGTTGCCGCTGTCGCGTCGCAATCGCGCAACACCACCATCCGCGCCGCGCCGCCATCGCCCACCGTGGCCAGCACGGCAAAGCGACATGGCGCATCACGCGCCGTGACGCCCCGCGCCAAGGCTTCCCAGACATGGGCATGGGTGCCGGGCAGCGTGGCCAGATCAGTCATGTCGTCAGTCATATCCGGTCATCTCCAGGTATCCGCGCCCGCCGTGCGATCCTTCGATGCGCACCGGCCCTTCCCAATAGGGCACCGAGGTGTCCATCCAGGCCGAACGGTTCAGCGCGCGGATCGTCACATCCACCCCCCGGTCGGGCAATTCCACCCGCCACACCACCGGCACCGCGCGCCCCGCCACCTCCTGCCGCTCAAGTGGCGTCAGGCGCAGCGCGCCGTCACCATAGGGCGTGGGCGTGCCATCGGCGGCTATCCAGGTGGCCGAGGTAAAGCCGCCCCCGCCATCGCGCAACACAAACCCCATCAGCTTGTCCCCCGTGTCGAGGTGCAGCGAAATCCAGTCCCAGCCGCTTTGATCGGCGTCCAGCAGTTGCGACGACCACTCGCGGTCCAGCCATGCCTGACCGGTCACCGGCACCGGCCCATCGGGCAGATCCAGCAGCCCCGAAACGCCATAAAACGGCTGGGAATAATATCGGCTGGCCTGCCCGAGCGCCGATTTCACCGAATATCCGCCCGCGCCCTGGGCGACCAGCGGCCCCTGTGCCCGCAGCGCCAGGTCATACCCAAAATCACCGCCCTGTGCGCGCAACCGCAAATCGTCGATCCCGGCGCCGCGCATCTCCCAGTCGTCGATCCAGGCCGCGAACCCATCGGTGACAGAGACGCCCGCCTGACCCGTGCCGCCGCGGGCCAACCGCTCGGCCACGAAATGGCGATCCTGCGTCGTCACTGCGGCATGCCCCATCCAGGCCTGGGCACTGTCCCACCCCGCGCCCAGATCGCGCCCTGGTGCCATGGCGGACCGGAACAGCGTCCATTGCACACCATATTCGGCCCCATCCTTCCCGGTCAGGTTGGCCGTGACATACCACCATTCGATCCGAAATCGCGGATGTGGCGCGTGGTCCGCCGGAAAGGCGAAAGGCCCCGGCTGAACCTGCGCATATCCATCCTCGGCCACCGCAAGTCCGGCGAACCCCTGGGCCAGCGCCGCCCCGCACAGGCACAGGCTCAGCAGGAAAACCAGAATGCCCGGTTTCTTCTTTGTCCAAATACTCCCGCCGGAGGCGTCCCGCCACCGTCCCAAGCGCCTAACGCTCATGTGCAAACACCCCCAACAGCCGCGCCGGCGGCATCCGCGCGATGCGCAGCGCCGGCAACAGCGCCGCCGCCCCCGCCGCGACCAGCGACAGCGCCGCCAGCACCGCCCAGTCGCCCGGAAACAGATACAGCGGCAGCCGCCAACCGAACGCCTCGACATTGATCACCGCCAGCAAGACCCAAGCCAGCATCAGCCCCACGGGCAGCGCACAGATCATCGTCAGCGCCGCCAGAACCAGTGCGCGCAGCAGCTCCAGCCGTGCCAGCCCGCCCCGTGCCACACCCAGCGCCCAGACCGGTGCCAGTTGCGGCAGGCGCATGGCGGCGAGTGTTAAAAGGCTGGTCAAAATCGCAAATCCGGCCACCGACAGGGTCAGCACGTTCAGTGCACGCGATACGGTGAAGGTGCGCTCGAACACCTGCAGGGAAAACGCCTTGATCGACCTCTGATCAATCAGGTTCGCAGGCGCCAGACCAAAGTCGTTCACCAGATCCGCGCTCAGCTTCGCCACCGCGTCGGGCGCCACACGCAGGCCAAAGCGCAACCGCTCTACCTCGGGAAACCGCGCAACCATCGGTGCCAGCCCCATCAACACCTGACCCAGGGGGTTGCCATAATCGCTGTACACACCCAGCACCGGCGCGCCGCCACCGGGCAGGTCTATCACGCTGCCCGGCCACAAATCGGCCCGACGCGCCAGTTGTTCGTTGACCAGCACGCCATCGCCCGCGGCGATCTTATCCCACACTTCCGGCACAGCCTCGATCAGGGGCCAGTTGTCGCGATATGTGGGGTGATCGGCGACGCCATAGATTTCGCCGGGCCGCCCGGCCAGATCGGCGTCGATGTTCCAGATCGGCAGGATCGCCTGCACCCGCGGCTCAAGCCAGGTCAACATGGCCTGCGCCTGTTCCGGGGTTTCGGCGGTGACATACAGTTCGGACGCCAGCCGCTGATCCAGCCAGCCGGTGAAGGTCAGCCGAAAGCTCGACACCATGGTGCCCACTCCGATGTTGGCGGCCAGCGCCAGCAGCAGCGCCATCAGCGCCAGGGACAGGCCCGGCAACTGCTGCCGGGTGTCAGCCCAGAACCATTGCGCCAGCGGCCCGCGCGCCATCCGCCCGCCCAGCCACATCGCCCCGTACAGCACAAGCGGCAGTGCCAGCGACGCCGCCACCAACAGCGCGCCCAGCATGACAAATGCCGCGATCAGCCCGCTGCCGAACAGGATCAGTCCACCCGACAGCGCCGCCAGCCCAAGCGCCGCCGCCCCCTGCCAGACCAGCGCCGCCTCGGACGCCCGCGCCCAGGCGCGCGGCTGCGCCGGTGCCAGCAGTGGCAGGCGCGCCACTTGCCACAGCGATGATACGGCGGCCAGCCCGGTGCCCAGCACTGCTATGCCCAACCCCGACAGCCACCAGATCGGCCGGATCGACAGCGTGCCTTCAACCGATGCGCCATACAGCCCGCGCAAGGTGGCCGCCACGTCGGGGATCAGCGCGCTGGCGATCAGATAGCCCAGGGCGATCCCCGCCGCCCCCGCCACCAGCGCCAGCACCAAAAGCTCGGCCAGCAGCAGCGCCAGAAGGGTGCGCGCCGGCAGGCCAAGGGCGCGCAAGGTGCGAAACACCGGGCGGCGCTGTTCAAAGGCCAGACCGATCGCGCCGCGCACGATGAACAGGCCCACGGCAAAGGACAACAGGCCAAAGGCGGTGAGGTTCAAATGGAAACTGTCGGTCAGCCCTGCCATGTCATTGCCCGGCGCCGGCGGGTTCAGCACCGCACCGGGCACCACTTCGGCCAACGGCGTGCGGTTGCGCGGCTGATTGTCCAGCAAAATAAACCGGTCAAGCCGCCCTTGCCTGTCCAGCAATCGCTGCGCCACGGGAATGTCGCCATAGGCCAGTCCCGGCGCCACACCGGGCAGGACGATCAATCGGGGCAAATCGGCGCCCGCCAACCGCGCGGCGGTTTCCGGCGCGACGATCAGCGGCCCGTCCGGGCCGAGGAACGACAGATCGAACGCCGTCTCGCCGGTTTGGTCGGGCAGGTCTGCGCCGGGCAGGGTGAACGGATCAATCCCCAGCACCCGCAGCGGGCCTTGCGCGGTGGCCATCGTGCCCTCGACCAGCGGCGTCACCAGCCACCCGGCCCGGCGCAGGGCGACAAAGGCCGCCTCGTCCAGCGCGGTGCCATCGGGGCCGGTGATCGTGGCACGCGGCGTCGGGCCAAGGGCGCTGGCGGCGCGGTCATAACTGCTGCGCGCCTCGGCGTTGATCGCCTGCACCCCCGACCACAGCGCCGTCGCCGTTGCGAGGCCCAGAAGCAGCGTCAGCAACTGGAACGGCCGCCGCCGCCAGTGTGACAACAGCGCCGCCATCGCCGCCCGCCTCATGCTGCGATGCGCCCGCGTTCCAGGTGCAGCCGTGCCCCCAGCCGCCCGGCCAACCGCATCGAATGGGTCACCATCAACAGCGCCGTGCCGCTTTCGCCCACCAGTTCCAGCATCAGGTCCAGCACCCGTTCGCCGGTGTCCTCGTCGAGGTTTCCGGTCGGTTCGTCGGCCAGAACAAGGGCAGGGCGGGCGGCCAGGGTGCGGCCGATGGCGACGCGCTGTTGCTGCCCGCCCGACAGTTGTTCGGGATATTTCGCCGTATGGTTCTGCAACCCCAGACGCTGTATCAGGCTGTCGGTCAGGGCCGGATCGGCGCGCCCGGCCAGACGCGCCTGAAAGGCGATATTGTCGGCTACGTTCAGCGACGGGATCAGGTTGAACTGTTGGAAGATGACGCCGACGGTGCCCCTGCGCAGGGCCGCGCGGGCCGCATCGTCGAGTTGCGTCATTTCCTGCCCGGCCACGGTGATGCTGCCCGTATCGGCATGGTCCAGCCCCGCGATCAGGTGCAACAGTGTGCTTTTGCCGGATCCGCTTTCGCCGGTCAGTGCCAGGGATTGTCCGGCGGCCAGGGTCAGATCGACGCCGCGCAGCACTTGCTGGCGCGCCTCGCCTGTCCCCCATGATTTGGTAACGCCCCGAACGTCCAGCACCCTTGTCTCCCAGACTTGCCACAGACCGAACTTAGCATGGTCAGGCGTCGGGTACAGGGGCGGGGTGTCGCGCTGTGTCAGCGCGGGGCGGTGCCAGCCCCATCCTGTTGCGGCGCCACCTCTGCAAAACGGCCCGCCACGAACAACAGTGGCGCGCCTGGCAGATGGCAGGCCGACAGGACGCGCCCGACGACGATGGCGTGGTCGCCGCCGTCATGCACGGCGTGGCGTTCACATTCGAACCGCGCAAGGCACCCCTCGATCAGCGGCGCGCCACTGGCCCCCGCCGCCCAGTCCAGCCCGCCAAAGGCCGCGCCATCGCGGACAAAGGCGGTGGCCAGTGCGGCCTGTGCCGCGCCCATGACGTGGATCGCAAAATGCTGTGCCCCCTCGAACACTGCAAACCGCCCTGCGCTGCGGGCTGGCGACCACAGCACCAAGGGCGGGTCCAACGACACGCTGGCAAAACTGTTGGCGGTGATGCCGACGGGGCCATTGTTGGTCTGCGTGGTGATAACGGTGACACCGGTGGCAAACTGCCCCAGTGCGTCACGAAACGCCCGCGCGGTTTCGGGACCGGGTACAAAGACATGGGGCGCTTGTGTCACCTAAGGCACCTCATGGCCGAGCGCGTGGGCATACAGATCAAACCACGTCTGGCGATCCATATTCACATCAAGAGCATCAGACAATGTCTTGATTCGGTTTATGTTATTCGTTCCCATCACAGGCAGGATCCGCGCCGGATGGGCCAGCAGCCAGGCCACCGCCACCGCCGCCATGTCAACGCCCTGTTCCTTGGCCAGCGCGGCCAGCGCGGTGCGCAGCTTGCCTGGCCCCGCCTTGCCGGTCATCAGGCCGCCACCCCCCAGGGGGGACCAGGCCATAGGCGCCACCTTGCGTTCCTGAAGAAACGCCAGATCGCCGTTGGTGAAGGGCGCGACATGGCCCAGCGACATTTCGATCTGGTTGGTCACAAGGGGTGTCTGCATGGCGGATTGCAGCAGCGTCCAGTCGTGCAACCTGAAATTGCTGACGCCCACCGCCCGCACTTTACCGGCCGCCACAAGACCATCAAGCGCAGCACCGGTATCATCCGCATCCATGAACGGATCGGGCCGGTGGATCAACAGCAGGTCGATATGGTCGATCCCCATAAGGCGCAGGGAATGATCGACCGACATTTCTATATGGGCGCGTGAGGTGTCGTAATGTTTCACCCGCCGGTCGGCATAACGGCCCACGGGCGCGACGATATCGCATTTTGTGACGATCTCGATCCGGTTGCGCAGGGCGGGCGTCAGGGCAGCGCCCATGATTTCCTCGGCCATGTAACCGCCATAAATATCGGCCTGATCCATCGTGGTAATGCCCTGATCGAGGCAGGCGTCGATCTTGGCGCGCACATGGTCGGGGTCGGTAGCAGTGTCATCGCCCAAACGCCACATGCCATAGACGATACGGCTGAGCGTCACATCGGGGGTCAGGGCGATACGTTGCATTCGCGGGGACATCAGCGGCGTTCTCCGGCGCCCAGAGGCGTCATTGGTGTTTGGTCGGGCACACGCCCATAGAGATGGGGCAACGAACAGGTTTTCAAGTGAGGCAGCACCCTTTGGCCGAAGGATTTGCATTCATCCATATGCGGATAACCGGACAGGATGAAGGCGCGGATGCCCATCTTGCGGTATTCCTCAAGCTTGCTCAGCACCTGGTCGGTTGATCCGACCAGCGCGGCACCACAGCCCGAGCGCGCCCGCCCGATGCCCGTCCACAGGTTGGGTTCGACATAGCCGAACTTGTCTGCCAGTTCCCGCGCCTTGGCCTGATGGGCAACCCCCAGCGAAATGCTGTCATGCGCCCGGTCGCGGATCAACTTGCCGTAATCGTCGTCCAGTTTGCTGACCAGATGGTCGGCATAGTCCCGCGCCTCGGCCTCGGTGTCGCGCACGATGACATGCACCCGCAGGCCGTAATCCAAAGTTCTTCCATGTCTTTCAGCAGCTTGATGCGCATCTTTCATGCGTTGCATGAGATTTGCAACGGGTTCGGGCCACATCAGATAGACATCGCAATGCTGGCCACACAATTCCAGTGCGTCGGGGGAATAGCCGCCGAAATACAACAGCGGGCCGCTGGTCTGGTACGGACGGGCGGGATCGGTGGAAATACCTTTGAATTGATACACTTCACCATCAAAGTTGATCTCGTCCCTCGTCCAGGCCTGTTTCAGGATCTCGACCACTTCGCGGGACCGGCGATAGCGCAGGCTGCTTTCGGCCACCTCGCCGGGGAAGTCCGAGGAAATCACGTTCAGCGTCAGCCGCCCTTTCAGCATGTGATCCAGCGTTGCCACCGTGCGGGCCAGCATGATTGGCTGCATCTCGCCACAGCGAATCGCGGCCAGCATGTTGATGCGATCGGTGATCGCCGCACAGCCCGCAACAAAGCTGAGCGTGTCCTGCCCGACCTGATAGGACGAGGGGCACAGGATGTTGCGAAAGCCTTGCGCCTCGGCCTCTTTCAGGATGCCGCTGCAATGCTCCCAGCTTGAGCGCAGCGCGCCGTCGGGCACCCCCAGATATTCGTAGTCATCGGAACACAGCGCCGCGAACCACGACACCTCGGCGGCGTCCAGATCGGCAGAGGTGACGGGCACAACGGTCATCGAATCTTTCCCTCCGGTATGGTGTTTCCCCTTGCCTAGCACCGGGTTTGATGTGCATCAATAGTAGATCAATTTTACGGCGCGGATATGAGCGACCCACGGACCCTGCCCAAATACCTTCAGGTCAGCGACATGCTGCTGCGCGATATCGCCGCTGGCCGCCTGATCGAAGGTGAACGCCTGCACCCCGAGCGTGACATGGCGGCGGCATATGGCATTTCGGTGGGCACCCTGCGCAAGGCGCTGGCCGATCTGACAGACAAGGGCCACCTGGAGCGGCGGCAAGGTTCGGGCAATTATGTGCGCCACACCCGCGACGCCGGGGGCGTTTACGCGTTCTTCCGGCTGGAACTGGTCGGGGGCGGCGGCCATCCTTCGGCGCGGGGGCTGTCGGTCGATCTGCTGGACAAACCCGAAGGTGCGCCCGATTTCGGGCCGTCGCTGCGGGGCTGGCGGATGCGGCGGCTGCGGTTGCTTGGCGGCACTCCGGCGGTGGCCGAAGAAATCTGGCTGGATGCCGCATGGGCCGACAGCGTGACCCTGAGCGATCTGGATGGGTCGATGTATCGGTTTTACCACAGCCGCCTGGGCCTGAACATCACGCGGGCCGAAGATCAGGTGGGCGTCGATGTTCTGCCTGACTGGGGCGGGTTGGGGCCTGCGGGGGTGCCGTGCGGCTTTGTCGAACGACTGTCGTGGGATCAGAACGGCGAGCGGGCCGAGTATTCGCGCAACTGGTTTGACCACAAGGTCGCCCGCTATGTATCGCGCATGAAATAGGAAGATTTATGAGCAAGACTGTAAACTATGGCCTGATCGGCTGTGGCATGATGGGGCGCGAGCATATCCGCAACATCGCCCTGATTCCCGGCGCCCGCGTTGCGGCGATTTTCGAACCCGACGCCGCCATGGCCGCCGCCGCAAAGGCGCTGGCGCCAGAGGCGGTGATCTGTCCGTCGTTGGATGCCCTGCTGGCCCATCCGGGGTTGGATTGTCTGGTGGTTGTGTCGCCCAATCACACCCACGCCGATATTCTGGCGCAGATCGCGGCGCGGCGGCCCTTGCCGGTGCTGATGGAAAAGCCGCTGTTCACCGACCCGGCCGACGCGCCCCGCGTTTTGGCCATCGCTGACTGCTTTCCGGCGCCGATCTGGGTGGCGATGGAATATCGTTATATGCCGCCGGTGCAGACATTCATTTCGCAGGCGCAACAGGCGACGGGCGGCATCACCATGCTGACAATCCGCGAACACCGGTTTCCGTTTCTGCAAAAGATCGGCCACTGGAACCGGCACAACCGCAATTCAGGCGGAACGCTGGTCGAAAAATGCTGTCACTTCTTCGATCTGATGTGCCTGATCCTGCAATCCGAACCGGTGCGCGTCATGGCCAGCGCCGGGCAGGTGGTGAACCATCTGGACGAGGTGTATGACGGCAAACCCTCCGACATCTGGGACACCGCCTATGTCATCGTCGATTTTGCCAGCGGCGCGCGGGCGATGCTGGATCTGTGCATGTATGCGGAAGGCGCGCGGTATCAGGAAGAAATCATCGCCGTCGGCCCGCATGGCAAGATCGAGGCGTTGGTCCCCGGCCCCGGCCGGTTCTGGCCCGACCATCTGGGCGCGCCGCCGGTGCCACAGGTGATTGTTTCGCCGCGCAACCCCAAGGGGCCGATGATGGTGGAAATCCCGGTGGACCCGACGCTGTTGCAGGCGGGCGATCACAACGGTTCGACCTTTTACCAGAACCAGCGGTTTCACGCCGCTGTGCTGGGCCAGGGGCCGGTCGACGTGCCGCTGCGCGATGGCGCCCGCGCGGTTTCCATGGGCCTTGCGGCGCAGCGTTCGGCCGTCGAGCATCGGGTGATCGACCTGTAGATGTCAGGCCACGACCGTGCTGTCATATCCGGCGGCCTTCATCGCGGCGGCCAGATCGGCGGCGGGCAGGTGGCTGTCCACCGTCACGATATGCGCCGGGATGTCACAGGTGACGCGGGCGTCTGGATCGGCGGCCTTGATCGATTTTTCGATGGCGGCGGTGCAATGGCCGCAGCTCATGTCGGGGACGGTGAAATTCATCGCGGGCTCCGTGTTGATGTAGGGCAGACAGATGGGCCTTCCTGTTGGGGGAAGGTCAAGTGGCTGTTTAACTGCCCCTTGCCCCTTGACCTTCCTGTTACTGGAACCCCCATGTAAGGGGCGGAATAGTTTTCAGCGAGGCCGCCAATGCCCCTTCACATGACCCTTTCGATTGACGGCATGACCTGCGCGTCGTGCGTCGGGCGGGTGGAGCGTGGGCTTGCGGCGGTGCCGGGGCTGGGCGATGTATCGGTCAACCTTGCCACCGAAACCGCGCGGTTTGCCTTTGACGATCCGGGCGCGGTGGCGCAGGCAATCGCAAAGCTGCACGATCTGGGTTATCCTGTGCGCCACAGCGCCGTTACGCTGAACGTCGGGGCGATGACCTGTGCCTCTTGCGTCGGGCGGGTCGAGCGGGCGCTGGCCGCCGTGCCCGGAGTGCTGGAGGTGTCGGTGAACCTGGCCAGCGAAACCGCGCGTGTCACCTTTGCCGAAGGCGCCAGCGATGCCACCGCACTTGCCAGGGCGGCGACCCAGGCCGGCTATCCTGCGGATCTGGCGCGGGCGGACGCCAGTGCCACCCGCACCGCCCGCAAAGAGGAAGAGGCCCGCGTTCTGGCGCGCCGTTTTGCCCTGGCGGCGGCGCTGACCCTGCCGGTGTTCCTGATGGAAATGGGGGGGCATCTGTTTCATGCCGTTCATATGGCGATCGAAAACTCGATCGGGCAGCAGACCTCATGGTTGATCCAGTTCGTGCTGACCACGCTGGTGCTGGCCGGACCGGGGCGGGCGTTTTATCGGCTGGGCTTTCCGGCGCTGCTGAAGGGCGCGCCTGACATGAACAGCCTTGTGGCGGTGGGCACTGGTGCTGCCTACGCCTATTCCGTGGTGGCCACCTTTCTGCCCGGCCTTCTGCCTGATGTGGTGCGCGCCGTTTACTTCGAGGCAGCGGCGGTGATTGTGGTGCTGATCCTGCTGGGCCGCTGGCTTGAGGCGCGGGCCAAGGGGCGCACCGGGGCGGCGATCCAGAAACTGTTGGGCCTGCAACCGCGCAGCGCACGGGTGCTGCGCGACGGGCAAGCCGTTGAAATCGCACTTGAGGCGCTGCGCACCGACGACATTCTGGTGGTGCGTCCGGGCGAACGGATCGGCGCCGATGGCGTGTTGATCGACGGCACAAGTCGGGTGGACGAAAGCATGATCACCGGCGAACCCGCGCCGGTGGCCAAGGCCGCGGGCGATCCGGTGACCGGCGGCACGGTGAACGGCGCGGGCGGCTTCACCTTTCGCGCCACGCGGGTGGGGTCTGACACGACACTGGCCCAGATCGTGCGTATGGTGGAAGAGGCGCAGGGGGCCAAGCTGCCGATTCAGGGGCTGGTTGATCGGATCACGCTGTGGTTCGTGCCGGCAGTGATGGCTGTGGCGGCGCTGACTGTCGGGGTGTGGCTGGTGATCGGGCCTGATCCGGCGATCACGCTGGCGCTGGTGGCGGGGGTGTCGGTTCTGATCATCGCGTGCCCCTGTGCGATGGGACTGGCGACGCCCACCTCGATCATGGTGGGCACCGGGCGCGCCGCCGAAATGGGGGTGCTGTTCCGCAAGGGCGATGCGTTGCAGGCGTTGGGCGATGTCGGCATTGTCGCGCTGGACAAGACCGGCACGGTCACCGAGGGGCGGCCGGAACTGACCGATCTGGTGCTGGCGCCGGGGTTCGAGCGGGCCGACGTTCTGGCGCGCCTCGCCGCGGTTGAGCAACGATCCGAACATCCCATCGCGCAGGCGATTCTGCGGGCCGCGCAACGCGAACGGCTGAACCTGCCCGACATCAGCGATTTTGCGACGATCACCGGGCACGGCGTGCGCGCGGTGGTGCAGGGTGCTGTCGTTCTGGTGGGCGCCGACCGGCTGATGCGGCGCGAAGGGGTGGACGTGGGCGATCTGGCCGAGACCGAAACCGCCATTGCCCGCAAGGGGCGTTCGGCGCTGTATGCCGCCATTGACGGGCGGATTGCGGCGGTGATCGGCGTGGCCGACCCGGTGAAACCATCCAGTCGCGCCGCCATTGCCGCGTTGCACGCGCGCGGTCTGAAGGTGGCACTGATCACCGGGGACAAGCGTGAAACCGCCGAGGCGATTGCCGCCGAACTGGGCATTGACCATGTGATCGCCGGGGTGCTTCCCGATGGCAAGGTGGCGGCGCTGGACGATCTGCGGGCGGGTGGTGCAAAGCTGGCCTTTGTCGGGGACGGGATCAACGACGCGCCCGCGCTGGCCCATGCCGATGTGGGAATCGCCATCGGCACCGGCACTGATGTGGCGATCGAGGCCGCCGATGTGGTGTTGATGTCGGGCGATCTGCGCGGGGTGGTCAATGCCTTTGCCGTATCGCGCCACACCATGCGCAACATCCGACAGAACCTCGGCTGGGCGTTCGGTTATAACGTGGCGCTGATCCCGGTGGCGGCGGGGGCGCTGTATCCGGCATTCGGCGTGCTGTTGTCGCCGATGCTGGCGGCGGGGGCGATGGCGCTGTCGTCGGTCTTTGTGCTCAGCAATGCTTTGCGCCTGCGCCGGATCGCGCCTGCACTTGCCGAGACGGCGGCGCAGGAGCGACCGCACGGCGCGGTGCCGGCGCCAGCGGAATAGGGAGACTGCGATGCACATAAAGGATGTCGCCCGCAAATCGGGCCTGCCGGCCAAGACGATCCGGTATTACGAAGAAATCGGCCTGATCACCCCGGGGCGTTCTGCCAACGGCTATCGCGCATTCCGCGAATCCGATCTGCACAAGCTGGCGTTTCTCGGGCGGGCGCGGGCGCTGGGGTTCAGCATCGAGGATTGCCGCACCTTGATGGCGCTGTACGATGACCGGCACCGTGAAAGTGCCCAGGTCAAGGCGCTGGCCCAGGATCATCTCCGCGCAGTTGACGACAAGATCGCCCAGTTGCAATCAATGCGTGCCACCCTGTCGCATCTGGTGGACAGTTGTGCGGGTGACGCGCGGCCCGATTGCCCGATCCTGGCCGATCTGGCGGCCCCACCGGGCACCGCACGCTGAGCAGGGGGTCAGCCGCCGATGGTGATCGTCGCGGGCAGCGGGTGGCGGATGATCTCAAGCGCGTTGGGCATGTCATTGCCGTTCATCCGGGCAAAGGCGGCCTCGCCATCCAGCCCGTGTTCGCGCCAGCGTTGCATCAGCCGGGCGCGCAACGTCGCCTCGGGCACGTCCAGCCGGATCGACAGCGCCCAGAGACCGGCCAGATCGCGCCAGTCGGGGTGATCGTACAACAGATAATTGCCCTCGACCACCACCAGATCGGTTTCTGCGGCCAGTTCGCCCGCACCGGCCACGGCCAGATCGCGATCGCGGTCAAACAGCGGATAGACCACCGCGCCGCCGGTCATGATGTCCTGCAACAACCGCCGAAAGCCGCGCACGTCAAAGGTGTGGGGTGCGCCCTTGCGGGCGCGGTCGTCGCGCCCGTCAAGGATGGTGTTGTCCAGGTGAAAGCCGTCCATCGGCACCACCTGGGCAATCCGCCCGGCCAGCGTCAGCTCATAGGCCAGGCGATGGGCAAAGGTGGATTTGCCGCTGGCGGGTGGCCCTGCCACCGCGATCAGGTGACGGCCCGCAGGCAGGCGCAGGGATTCGGTGACGGGATCAACGCTCATGCTGCGATATCCGGTTCTTTCGCGCCGGTCATGAAGGCGACGGCATCGGACATGGTGTAATCGCTGGGGTTGATGATGCACAGACGCTTGCCCAGACGGTGGATGTGGATCCGGTCGGCCACCTCGAACACATGGGGCATGTTGTGCGAAATCAGCACGATGGGCACCCCGCGCGACCGTACGTCCTGGATCAGTTCCAGCACCTTGCGCGATTCCTTGACGCCAAGGGCCGCCGTGGGTTCGTCAAGGATGATCACCTTGCTGCCGAAGGCCGCCGCGCGGGCCACGGCCACGCCTTGTCGCTGTCCCCCCGACAGGGTTTCCACCGCCTGGTTGATGTTCTGGATCGTCATCAGGCCCAGTTCGGTCAGCTTGTCGCGGGCGAATTTCTCCATCGCGGGCTTGTCCAGCATCCGCAGCCATTTGCCCCTGAACCCGGGGCGGCGCAATTCGCGCCCCATGAACATGTTGTCGGCAATCGACAGGGCAGGTGACATGGCCAGTTGTTGGTACACGGTTTCGATGCCGTGATCGCGGGCATCGAGGGGCGAGGCGAAATTCACCCGCTTGCCCTCAAGATAAACCTCGCCCTCATCCGGGATCACGGCGCCGGACACAGCCTTGATCAGGCTGGATTTTCCAGCGCCATTGTCACCGATCACGGCCAGAATCTCACCGGGATAAAGCTCAAAATCGCAATGATCGAGGGCGGTCACCTTGCCATAGCGTTTGACCAGGTTCTTGCCTTGCAGGATGGGTTGCGCATTGGATTGCATGGTCACACCGACACCTTTCTGATCCACTGGTCCACCGCGACGGCGGCAATGATGAGAACGCCGATCAAAAGATAGGTCCACTGGGCATCTGCCCCCAACAGCCGCAGCCCCAGGGTGAACACCCCGACGATCAGCGCGCCGAACAACATGCCCATGATCGAGCCGCGCCCGCCGAACAACGAGATGCCGCCGATCACCACGGCGGTGATCGATTCGATATTGCCCAGCTGCCCCGAGGTGGGCGAGACCGAACCGATCCGCCCGATCAGCGCCCAGCCCGCAAAGGCGCAGATCAGCCCTGACAGGGCATAGACCTGAATCAGCACCTTGTTCACCTGCACGCCCGACAGTTCCGCCGCCTCGGGATCGTCGCCCACGGCATAGACGTGGCGCCCCCAGGCCGTCTGGCGCATGATCCAGGCCAGCAGCAGCACGAGCGCCACCATGAAGATCACCCCGACTGTCATCCGCGCGCCGGCCACCTCAAAGCTGGTGCCGAACAGTTGCAGCATCGGTGCCTGTTCGGCGATTTCCTGACTGCGGATGGTTTCGTTGGCAGAATACAGGAAATTCGTCGCCAGCACGATTTGCCACATCCCGAGCGTCACGATGAACGGCGGCAGTTTGATCCTGGCCACAAGATAGCCGTTCAGCGCGCCGATGGCCGTGCCCACGGCAAGGCCACAGACGATGGCCACCGGCGTTGGAATGCCATAGCGGAAGGTGAACTGCCCCATGATGACCGAGCTGAACACCATGATCGCCCCGACCGACAGGTCGATTCCCGCCGTCAGGATCACCAGCGCCTGCGCCGCGCCCAGGATGCCGACGATCTGGACCTGTTGCAGGATCAGCGTCATCGCAAAGGGTGAAAAGAATTTCGGCCCCAACAGCACACCGAAGATGATGATCGACATCACCAGAACGATCAGCGGCACCAGCGATGGTGTCTGGTGCAGGGCATATTGAAACGTGTGGATAAACCCGCGGCGGCCGCTGTCGAACTGGGCGACGGCCTGTGGGCTGTTGCCGATGCTGGACTCATAGTCCTGCCCGGTCGGGCCAGTCTCTGACATGGGTTCCCCCCCGTTTGCTGTGTGAGACGTCTTGTTGCGCCTTTCGGGCTAGTGTCGGCAGGGCGATACGCCCCTGTCAAGCACGGCGATGGCGGGGAAAGGGCGGGTGCGCCGCCCTTTCCGGTGTCATGGCGCGGGGATCAGCCCCAGCACAGGTCTTTGCCTTCGGCGACCGAGATCGAATCGACCCCCTCGACCGGCTTGTCGGTGACAAGGGCCACGCCGGTGTCGAAGAAATCTTTGCCCTCGGTCGGCTTCGGCAGGGTGCCATCCTTGGCGAAGGCGGCGATCGCCTCGATGCCCAAGGCCGCCATGCGCAGCGGATATTGCTGTGCGGTGGCGCCGATCACACCGTCGGCCACATTCTGCACGCCCGGGCAACCGCCATCGACCGACACCACCAGAACATCATTTTCGCGGCCGATTGATTTCAGGGCCTCATAGGCACCGGCGGCGGCGGGTTCGTTGATGGTGTAGACGACATTGATCATCGGGTCGGCGGCCAGCAGGTTTTCCATCGCCTTGCGGCCACCTTCCTCGTTGCCGGCGGTGACATCGTGACCCACGATGCGGGAATCAGTTTCGTCGCCCCATTTGTTCGGGTCGCCCAAAGCGATGCCAAAGCCCTGAAGGAAGCCCTGATCGCGCAGCACGCCGACGGTGGGCTGGCTGACCGCAAGGTCAAGCATGGCGATTTTCGCGTTGGCGGCTTCGGCGCCCAGGGTGGCGGCGGCCCATTGACCGATCAGCTCACCGGCCAGAAAGTTGTCGGTGGCAAAGGTTGCGTCGGCGGCATCGGCGGGCGACAGCGGCGTGTCCAGCGCGATCACCACAAGACCGGCATCGCGGGCCTGTTGCACGGCACTGACGATCGAGCTGGTGTCGGAGGCAGTCAGCAGAATGCCCTTGGCACCGTCCAGGATGCAGGTCTCGATGGCGGCAACCTGGGTTTCATGATCGCCATCCACCTTGCCGGCAAAGGATTTCAGCTCGATCCCCAGTTCGGCGGCCTTGGCCTGGGCGCCCTCTTTCATCTTCACGAAGAACGGGTTGGTGTCGGTCTTGGTGATCAGGCAGGCGCTGACGTTGGCATGTGACGCGGCAAAGGCGGTGCCGGTGGTGGCGGCCAAAGCGATTGCGGTTCCGGCGAGAAGTTTCTTCATCTGGTGTCCTCCCAAAATGTGGTGACGGGCCCGAAACGCTGGGCCGATCCATGTCCCGTCGGGGCAGTTTCCCGTCAGGATTGCCCTTTTAAGCCTGAAACACCTTCGCAGGTCAATAAATAAATCAAGTTGATTTATTTATCCGTGCGGGCCACCTTTGACCTATGGAAAAACCCGTGCACGAGATAGCCAGCGATCCCCGCAATCCGGCCAGCGGCGTCAATCAGGCGCGGGTGCGCGATCACAACGAACGTCTGGTGCTGTCGCTGATCCAGCGGCACGGTGGGTTGCCGGGCAGTGACATCGCGCGCCGCTCGGGCCTGTCGCCGCAAACCGTGTCGGTAATCCTGCGCGGGCTGGAACGGGATGGGTTCGTGGTAAAAGGCGAACCCCAGCGGGGCCGGGTGGGCAAGCCCAGCGTGCCGATGACCCTGGCCCCCGACGGGGTGCTGTCGATCGGGCTGAAGATCGGGCGGCGCAGTGCCGAACTGGCGCTGATGGATTTTCTGGGGCAGGTGCGCAGCGCCCGGCAGGTAACCTATGTCTTGCCGCTGCCCGATACGGTTTTCGGCTTTCTGCGCGAGGGTCTGACCGCGTTTTCGGCGCTGCTGAGCGCAGTGCAGCGGCGCCGGATCCTGGGCATCGGCATTGCCGCGCCGTTCGAGCTGTGGAATTGGCATGACAGCCTTGGCGCGCGACAAGAGGACATGGCCGTCTGGCGCGATTTGTCCTTTGCGGCGAAGATCGCCGAATTTTCCGATCTGCCGGTGCATCTGGAAAACGACGCAACCGCCGCCTGCCGGGCCGAGCATGTGTTCGGGCTGGGCCAGACTCTGGGCGATTTCGGTTATTTCTTCGTCGGCTCTTTCGTCGGCGGCGGGATCGTGCTGAACCGTTCGGTCTATCAGGGGCAGGGGGGCAATGGCGGTGCGTTCGGGTCGCTGCCACTGACCGCGCCGGGGGGCGGGCGCAAACAGCTGATCGACATGGCGTCGATCTATCTGCTGGAGGCGCGGTTGCGCGACCTTGGCCATGATCCCGACCGGTTGTGGCACATGCCGCAGGACTGGAGCGGGTTTGATGCCGCCCTGACCGAATGGATCACCGACAGCGCCCGCGCCCTGGCCCAGGCCATCGTGGCGGTGGAGGCGGTGATCGATTTCACCGATTTCGTGATCGACGGTGCCGTGCCCGACGATGTGCGCGAACGGTTGGTCAATCAGGTGCGCAATTTTGTCGCGCGCGAGGATCTGCGCGGGCTGACCCAGCCGCAGGTGCACAGTGGCACCGTCGGGGTGAACGCCCGCGCCATCGGGGCCGCTGCGGTGCCGATCTATGCGCAGTTCCTGCTGAACAGTCACGCGGCCTGGGTCTGATCCCAATCCGGCGGGATATTGCACCGCAACGCCGGATTTCCGTTTTGTCGTTCACGATCTTGCGCTAAGACGGGTGTAAAGGTCGGAACAGACCGAAGAAGCAGAGCAGGCCATGACATTTTTCAAACTTTCGGCTCTGGCCCTGTGCGGGCTGTTGGCGATGTCGCCTGTTGCACGGGCGCAGGACGGGCTGACCGCGCTGGCCCGGCCCGACCTGTCGCGCTCGTCCATCGCTGATCTGGGGGGGGATCTGCAAATCACCCTCGCTTTGTCGCAGCCGGTGCCCTGGCGCATCTTCACCCTTGCGGCGCCGCCGCGCCTGGTGGTCGATTTCGCGCAGGTCGACTGGACCGGCCAGACGGTGGGCGAGATCGTCAACAGCGACAGTGTGTCGGAGGTGCTGACAGGTGCTTTCCTGAATGACTGGTCGCGTCTCGTGCTGACCCTGAGCCACCCGATGCTGTTGGAAACCGCCGGTCTGACCACCGGGCAGGACGATGGCGGCGCGACTCTGAAGGTGCAGATGGCGCGCACCGATGCCGAAACCTTTGCCGCCCAGGCCGGTGCGCCCGATGGCGCCAGCCTGGCCCGCCTTGCCCCCCCCGATCTGCCGGCACCGCGCACCCGCCAGACGGGCGCGCAGCCGATCATCGTGGTGCTGGATCCGGGGCACGGCGGAATTGACCCGGGTGCCGAGGTTGAGGGGGTGGTCGAGGCCGAAGTGATGTTGCGCTTTGCCAATGATCTGCGCCGGGTGCTTGAGGACACGGGGCGATTCAGTGTGTTTCTGACCCGCACAGAAGACACGTTCGTGCCGCTGGAAACCCGGGTGACGGTGGCGCGGCAGGCGGCGGCGGATGTGTTCCTGTCACTGCATGCCGATGCGCTGTCCGAAGGGCGCGCGTCGGGTGCCACGGTTTACACCCTGTCGGACGAGGCCAGCGACGAAGCCTCGCGCCTGTTGGCTGAGCGTCACGACCGGGGCGATCTGTTGGCCGGTGTCGATCTGGCCGATCAGGACGACGTGATCGCCGGGGTACTGATGGACATGGCCCGCCGCAACACCACCCCCCGGTCCGAGCGCCTGGCCGGTGCTTTGGTGGCGGGGCTGGCCGAGCGGACCGGCGATCTGCACAAGCGTCCGCGCCTGCGCGCCGGGTTCTCGGTGCTCAAGGCGCCCGACATTCCTTCGGCACTGATCGAACTGGGGTTTTTGTCCTCGGAGCGCGACCGGGCACGGCTGACCGATCCGGCATGGCGCGAAAAGGCGGCGATGGGGTTGCGCGACGGGTTGTTGCGTTGGGCCGAAGCTGATGCCGCCGAGGCGCGATTGCTGTTGCGCCAATAAGGCGGATCACAGGTGATCCGCCACGCCGCGCAACGCGCGGCGGCCTGCGGCGCAGGTATTTCAGGCAAGAAAGAGACGCGCATTCGGCCGGGCGGGTGCCGCCATCGTGACAGTGGGATCGGCGATGTTTCGCGCCTGATGTTTTGACCCCGTGCGGGGTGCAGGCTATACCCGGGCGAGATTCAGGGGAGTTTTCAGGCATGGTGCGGTTTTTTCTGTCGACGATCGGGGGCATCTTCAGCTTTTTGACCATTGGCACATTGTTTGCCGCACTGACCGTGGGCGCGATTTTCTGGATGTATTCCAGGGATCTGCCCAATACCGACCAGTTGGCGCAATATACCCCCCCGACGATTTCGCGGATTTATTCGCGCGAGGGGCGGATCATTGACGAATTTGCCCAGGAGCGGCGGCTGTTTGCGGCGGCTGAGGACATTCCCGATCTGGTGAAAGGCGCCTTCATTTCGGCGGAAGACAAGAATTTCTATAGCCACAGGGGATATGATCCGCGCGGGATGCTGGCCGCCGCCGTGGATGCCGCGCGGGGTGGGGCGTTGCGCGGCGCCTCGACGATTACCCAGCAGGTGATGAAGAACTTTCTTCTGGGGGGCGAGCGCAGCGCCGAGCGCAAGATCAAGGAGCTGATCCTGGCCAGCCGGATCGAAGGCACGCTGAGCAAGGACAAGATACTTGAACTGTATCTGAACGAAATTTTTCTGGGCCAGAACAGCTTTGGTGTGGCGGCAGCGGCGCAGACCTATTTCAACAAGACGTTGGGCCAGTTGGTGCCCGAAGAAGCGGCCTATCTGGCGGTTCTGCCAAAGGCGCCGTCGAACTATCACCCGGTGCGTGACATGCAGCGCGCGATCGAGCGGCGCAATTTCGTGCTGCGCGAAATGTGGGAAAACGGATATCTCAGCGAAGAGCAATACAGCACAGCCCGCCTGCAACCGTTGCGCAGCGTACAGAATGGCGATTACGAGTCGTTCAAGGGGGCGTTGCCGCCGCGCGATTACTTTACCGATGAAATCCGTCGCCAGCTGAGCAGCGAATTCGGCGAGGGCGAGTTTTTTACCGGCGGGATGAGTGTGCGCGCGACCGTTGATCCGGAGATGCAGGAGATCGCCGCCGAGGCCCTTCGCCGGCAACTTGAAAGCTATGACAGGGGCCTTGGCGTGTGGCGCGGCACCGGCAGGACGATTGCCAAGGCGGAGTTGGACAGCGAGGAACGCTGGCGCGCTGCGCTGGGGTCGGTCGATGTATCGCGCGACGTGGATCTGGAGCAGCCCTGGTATCCGGCGGTGGTGCTGTCGGTGGGCGACACCAGTGCGCGCATCGGGATCGAGGATGTGGCCGAAGACGGTGACGGCCACTGGATTGAGCCCAAGGATGTCGAATGGGCCCGCAAGCGCAACGCCGACGGCAGCCTTGGGCCGCGGGCGCGGGTGGCGGGCGATCTGCTGGACGTGGGTGAGGTGGTTCTGGTGCGCCGCATGACACAGGACGGCGACAGCAGCTTCATCCGCTGGACGCTGCGTCAGATCCCCGAGGTGCAGGGCGCCTTCATGGCGATGGATGTGAACACTGGCCGGGTTCTGGCAATGCAGGGTGGGTTTTCCTATCAGCATTCGGTGTTCAACCGCGCCACTCAGGCGACCCGTCAGCCGGGATCGTCGTTCAAACCCTTCGTCTATGCGGCGGCGCTGGATTCGGGGTTCAGCCCGGCCACGATCGTGGTGGACGCGCCGATCGAGGTGGACACGCCCCAGGGCATCTGGCGACCCAAGAACTATTCCAACAAATTTTATGGACCGACGCCGATGCGCACCGGCATCGAACAATCGCGCAACCTGATGACCGTGCGTCTGGCGGAAGAGGTGGGCATGGAAACGGTGGCCCGCTATGCTGAAAAGTTCGGGGTTTACGACAATATGGGCCGGTTTCTGGCCAATTCCCTTGGCGCTGAGGAAACGACGCTGTTCCGTATGGTGGCGGCCTATGCGATGTTCGCCAATGGCGGTGAGCGGGTCGCGCCGACCCTCGTCGACCGGGTGCAGGACCGCTATGGCGCAACGGTTTACCGCCACGACCAGCGTACTTGCCCGGAATGCACATTGGCCAGCATTGACCCGGGCGCAGCGCCGGCCATCACCAGCAACCGCGAACGGGTGATGGATGCCATTACCGCCTATCAGCTGACCTCGATGATGCAGGGTGTGGTCGAACGCGGCACGGCGGCGGGCAAAGTGAACCTCGGGGTGCCAACGGCCGGCAAGACCGGCACCACGAACGAAGAAAAGGACGCGTGGTTTGTCGGCTTTACCAGCACCATCGCGGCGGGCTGTTACATCGGCTATGACCGGCCGCAGCCGATGGGCCGGTCGGGTTCGGGGGGCGGGCTGTGTGCGCCGGTGTTTGACCGGTTCATGAAAGAGGCCGTGAAGAAATACGGCGGTGGCCCGTTTGCGGTGCCACCAGGCGGCAAGTTCATCAAGATTGATCGTTTCACCGGCGCGCGGCTGTCCGACGACGCCAGCGGCAACAACGTGATTGCCGAATATTTCCGTCTGGGCGAAGAGCCGATGTTTGGCGTGGCCTTCGACGGCGGCTGGTCGATGGGCAGCAACCTGCCGCTGCTTTCAAGGGGCGAAAGTGTCGAGGCGGACGGATCTCAGGTGCGCACTTCAACCGGTGGCGTCGTGGTCATTCCCAAGAAAAAGGCGACATTCGGTTCGCTGTCATCCGGTGGGTTGTACTAGAGCGTGCTGTGCTCAGCCTGACTCATCCCTCCTCGGAGTGGATGCAATAGGGCGCAACACGCTTGAGGGGCCATCTTGCCCCCCGGCCCCGGCGTTGGTATCAGCGGGGGCTAACACCGCCCTTTGCCCGACCCCAGCAGGAATGCCAGACCCATGCGCGCCGAAGCCCAGAACACGATCGAGGCAATCCGCAAATCGCTGACCCTGATCGGTCAGCGGATGAATCGCGACACGGCGGATCACAGACTGGAAGAATTCAACGCGATGGTTGAAACGCCCGGTCTGTGGGATGACCCTGAAAAGGCGCAAAAGCTGATGCGCGACCGGCAGGTTCTGGTGGATGCCATTGCGCGTCATGACGGCATGGCGCAAGAACTGTCGGATAATATCGAACTGATCGAGATGGGCGAGGCCGAGGGGGATGAAGACGTCGTAACCGAGGCCGAAACTGCCCTGAAAAAGCTGCGCGACACGGCCGGCAAGGCCGAGATCGAAGCGCTGTTGAATGGCGAGGCCGATGGCAACGATACGTTCCTTGAGATCAACAGCGGCGCGGGCGGCACCGAAAGCTGTGACTGGGCGTCGATGCTGGCACGGATGTACGTGCGCTGGGCCGAGAAAAAGGGATATACCGTAGAATTGCAGTCCGAAACGCCGGGCGAGGAAACCGGGATCAAATCGGCGGCCTACAAGATTTCCGGCCCCAACGCCTATGGCTGGCTCAAGTCTGAATCCGGTGTGCACCGTCTGGTGCGGATTTCGCCCTATGACAGCGCGGCGCGGCGGCACACGTCGTTCTGTTCGATCTGGGTCTATCCGGTGGTGGACGACAACATCGAGATCGAGGTAAACCCGGCCGACATCCGGCTGGATACCTACCGGTCGTCCGGGGCCGGCGGGCAGCATGTGAACACTACCGATTCCGCCGTGCGGATCACCCATATGCCGACCGGCATCGTGGTGACCAGTTCGGAAAAATCCCAGCACCAGAACCGTGACATTGCCATGAAGGCGTTGAAATCCCGGCTGTATCAACTGGAACTGAACAAGCGCAACGCAGCAATCAACGAAGCGCACGAGGCCAAGGGCGAGGCGGGCTGGGGCAACCAGATCCGGTCCTATGTGTTGCAACCCTATCAGATGGTTAAGGATCTGCGCACCAATTTTGAGACATCCGACACCCAAGGCGTGCTGGACGGCGATCTTGACCGGCTGATGGCCGCGACCCTGGCAATGGACGTAACCGGTAAATCCCGCGCCGAGGCCAACGCCGAAAGCTGATCGGGCGAAAAGACATCCGGCGCGTGATCGGTCTGTCAGCGGGGCGCGTTGATCTGGATCAAGGTGACAGGATCGGTGCTGTCGCAGCATTCGCGCAGTCAGAGAAAGTGACATCATGCCATCAGAGCCTGCGCGACGCCCGGAAATTGCCCTACTGACCTTGGGCGACATTGCCGCAGCATTGCGTCTCGGCTGGTCTGATTTCCGCCGGGCGCCGTTGTTCGGGGTATTCTTTGGCGGGTTCTATGCGGTGGCGGGGCTGCTTTTGATCGGGCTGGGGGCGGGCACTGTTGCTTGGACGCTTGTCGTTTCCCTTGGGTTTCCGCTGGTCGCGCCCTTTGCCGCGGTTGGTCTGTACGAGGTAAGCCGCCGCATAGAGACCGGGCAATCGCTGAAATGGGGCAAGGTTCTGGGCGTAGTCTGGACGGCGCGGGGCGGTCAGATTCCATGGATCGGCGGCTTGATCCTGATTTATTTCCTGTTCTGGACGTTCCTCGCACACATGATCTTTGCGCTGTTTCTGGGGCTGTCGCCGATGGCGCGGATGAGCGATCTTGCCGGGCTGTTGCTCAGTGCGAATGGGCTGACGATGCTGGCGGTGGAATTTGCCGTGGGCGGCGTTCTGGCGTTCTTGCTGTTCTCGCTGACCTGCATGAGCCTGCCGATGCTGCTGGAGCGTGAGTTGGATTTCGTCACGGCGATGATTCTGAGCATGTCCTGCGTCACGCAGAACATTGGCGTTCTTCTGGTTTGGGGGGCCACTATTGCGGGGCTCAGCCTGCTGGGGATGATCCCGGCCTTTGCGGGCCTGTGTGTCGTGCTGCCCGTGCTGGGCCATGCGACCTGGCATTTGTACCGACGGGCGTTGATCTGGCCGTGAAACGCAAAAAGGCCCCGCAGCGAATGCTGGGGGGCCTTGGCTGGGCGTCGCGGCCTGGGCCTGAGCGGCGAGGATCAGGCTTTCGTGGGTTCGCCCGCAGGGGGGCGCGGCGCGTTGCCTTGGGCCGATGGGTTCAGCGGATCGTCGCGGCGTTGCACCGACCCTTCGAAATGGGCACCGGATTCGATTGCAATGGTTTTATGGATGATGTCGCCTTCGACCTTGGCGGTCGAGGTCAGCCGCACCTTGAGCCCGCGGACGCGGCCCACGACCTTGCCGTTCACAACCACGTCGTCTGCCATCACTTCGCCCTTGACCGTGGCACCTTCGCCAACGGTCAGAAGATGGGCGCGAATGTCGCCTTCGACTGTACCTTCGATTTGGATGTCGCCGGTGGTTTTCAGATTTCCCTTGATGACCAGATCGGCAGACAGGATCGACGCGGGTGGCTTGGCCTTGGGGGCCGTCGGGCTGAAATCGGTAGAGGTGCGTGTCGCATGAGCACCGTCGCCTGACAGCGCGTTGGATGATTGCACGGATTCGCCTCCCTGTTTTGGACCAGGCTCGTTGATTTTGCTCTTAGAAAACATCTTGCGCTGCCTTGATATAGGTCATCGGATTGACGGCCTGACCGCCTACGCGCACCTCATAGTGGAGATGGGTGCCGGTGGAACGTCCTGTGCTTCCCATAGCACCGATCTGTTCGCCGCGCGAGACCCTTTGGCCCACCTTGACGCGAATTTCCGATTGGTGCGCATACCGGGTTTCGATGCCGAACTCATGCTGGATCTTGACCAGCTTGCCATAACCAGACTGCCAGCCCGCGTGGATGACCACACCGTCGGCGGTCGCATAAATCGGGGTTCCATATGAGGCGGCGAAATCGGTGCCTTCGTGCATCCGCCCCCAGCGTTGGCCATAGCCGCTGGTGAACCGGAACGCCGATTTCAACGGCAAGGCAAATGGCGCCTTCTGGGCTGCGATACGGTACAGATTCATCCGGTCCAGTTTGTCCAGAATGCCATTCGCCCGCAGGCTGTCTGCATCCAAAGGCTGGCCTTTTGTGGAAAAGGTGATCGGGGTCAGCGGGCCGCCCTGTCCGGAATACCCCTTGCGCACTGTGTTCAGCAGGGTATCGGTGTTCAGCCCGGCGGCGCGGAACATCTTGTCCAGCGGTGCCACGGAAATCGCCACCGCATCCTCGAGCTGGCTGAAAATCTGGTCATTGCGGCGTTCAACCAACAGACGCTCGTTCAGGGTTGTCTCGGCAAAGGCTTCGGCATCGGCGGCCTCTGTTGCCATCTTGTCGCGTTGCGCGGCTGTGGTATTTAGCGCCGTCGACAGATACTCCATCGTGGCCTCGGCATCGGCCATGCGGCCTTTTTCGCGGCTGTTCAGGCCGGTATCTTCCAGCTTCGCCGCCAGTGTTGCGGCCTCGGCGCGGGCCTCGTCGCGTTCTTTGAGGGTGCGGCGCAAGGTGTCCTGGGTCAGGGCAATGCCGGTTTCCAACTCGGTGCGTCGCGCTTCGGAGTCTAGAAGGCTGGATTGCATCATCGAGACCTGGGCGAGAGCGGTGTTGAACCGGTCATGCGCCGCTTCGGCGGCCTGGGCGCTGGTGTCGCGCTCGCCCGATAGGGCGTTCAGCCGCATTTCATAGGTGATCCGCTCGCGCTGCGCCTGATCGCGGACATTGCCGGCGCCTATGGTGTCCATCAGCAGAATCGCGGTGGCAATGATCGACCATCCCACCAATACTGCGCTGCCCGAAACCGCCAACAGCTGTGTTCCCGACGAAAGCCGGACAAAGCGTGTTGCAGTTTCAGAACGCAGAAAAAGCCGCTGTTCGGGAAAAGCCCGTTCAAGGGCGGCCCGCAGGAAGTTCTTGTTATGTATCGTCAATTATTCTGTCCCGTTTGCTTGGCCACGCAACGTGGCAGCAGGCGGTCCCCAACCGAATGCTGTTTGTTCACTAACGGCCCCCGCCGCGTCTCGCAACAATTTTGCTTATATCCCGAGGGTTGAGCGGCGTGTCGCCTGTTGACTCGGCGGAAACTTGCCTAATTTCGGGGGGCTTGCGTGAATCAGCCATGGTGTCGGACCATGGCAAAAGGTGCTGAGGGTCTGATCAGCTCTGTTTGGGCGCAATTGATCGAGCTTCGCGGTTTCAGCAATCTGACCTGTGCATGATCCTGCGATTGGCTGTGCGCACACGCAACCGTTGATTCGAAGGTCTGCCTGTCATTTCCCGGATCAGCAGGTGGTCCCTCACTTGGCTGCCATGCAGGGCGGCATTGTTGATTTCCCGATTTTTGGGAATGCGAGGCGAAATCGTTCAAGTAGGCAGGACCGTCAGGACGAATCCGATGTATGACGCGGCAATCCGGGCATTCATGTATAACAATCAGAGATCTAGGTTAATCTGTGACACAAGGAGAGATGCCTTGACGCAGACGAATATCATTCCCATTCGATGGTGCCGGGGGGCTTGCTGGTTATGTCATAGGTCACGCGGTTGATGCCCGTGACCTCGTTGATAATGCGGGTTGCGGTTTCGCCCAGAAACTCATGGCTGAAAGGGTAATAATCCGCCGTCATTCCATCGACAGACGTGACCGCCCGCAGCGCGCAGGCGAAATCATAGGTGCGCCCGTCGCCCATGACGCCCACGGTGCGGACCGGCAGGATGGCCACGAATGCCTGCCAGATTTCGTCATAAAGGCCATGTTTGCGGATCTGGTCGATGAATACGGCATCCGCCTTGCGCAGGATACCCAGCTTTTCGCGGGTTATCTCGCCGGGGCAACGGATGGCAAGGCCGGGGCCTGGAAACGGATGTCGGCCAATAAAGCTGTCGGGCAGGCCCAATTCGCGGCCCAATGCGCGGACCTCGTCCTTGAACAGTTCGCGCAACGGTTCGACCAGTTTCATCCCCATTTTTTCGGGCAGGCCACCAACATTATGGTGGCTTTTGATCGTCACTGACGGCCCGCCGCTGAACGAGACCGATTCGATAACGTCGGGATACAGCGTGCCCTGGGCCAGAAATTCGGCTCCGCCGATCGCATCAGCGTGTTTCTGGAACACGTCGATGAACAGGCGGCCGATGATCTTTCGCTTGGTTTCCGGATCACTCACGCCATCAAGTTCACCCAGAAACAAGTCAGACTCATCGGCGTGGATCAGCGGCAGATTGTAATGCTCGCGGAACATGCCGATCACCTGTTCGCTTTCGCCCTCGCGCATCAGCCCGTGGTCGACATAGACACAGGTCAGCTGCTCTCCGATCGCCTCATGGATCAGCACCGCCGCAACGGAAGAATCGACACCGCCTGACAAGGCGCAGATCACGCGCCCGTTGCCCACCTGATCGCGGATCGCCTGCACCGCCTGTTCACGGTAGGCGCCCATTGTCCAGTCGCCGGTGAACCCCGCGATCTTGATGAAATTCTGATAAAGGGTTTTGCCGTTCGGGGTGTGGTGCACCTCGGGGTGGAACTGCACCGCATAAAAGCGGCGGTTCACATCGGCCACCACGGCAAAGGGCGCGTTGGGCGAGGTGGCGCAGACCTGAAAGCCTGGGGCGATCTTTGCCACATGGTCGCCATGGCTCATCCAGACCTGTTCGCGTCCGTCGAGGAACCATCCAGTCAGCAGATCGGTCGCATTGTCGGTCGGCGTGACATAGGCCCGTCCGAATTCAGCGGTGCCATGGCCGCGCAAGACTTCGCCGCCCAGCATCTGCATCATCACCTGTTGACCATAGCAGATGCCCAGAACCGGTATGCCAAGGTTGAACAACTGTTCCGGCGGGCGAGGCGAACCGGCGTCGATCACGCTGGCCGGCCCACCTGACAAGATCACCGCCTTCGGGGCAAAGTCGGCCAGGAAGGCCTCTGTCACGTTCTGGAACGGATGGATTTCGCAATAGACATTCAGTTCGCGCAGACGCCGCGCGATCAGCTGGGTCACCTGGCTGCCGAAGTCGATGATGAGAAGGCGGTCGTGGTTCAGACTGGTCATGTCCTGTGGGATAGGGCAGGGCTGCATGTTGCGCAAGATGGCGCGAGACGCGAAGTTGAAGTCAGGTATTTTTGGCAAGAAAGAGCAGCAGCGTCGCTATTGGACCCGAGGCGACGAAAACCGCTGCCGACAGCAGAGTGTTACGCGCTATTGCAGAGGCAAACAGTCAAGAGGTGGGATGATGTCACAGATTGAAGCGCCCCGGCGGGCACGGGGCGGCGGCGGCGCGGCGCGGCGGGCAGACCGCACGGCGGTGCGATTCGAGGTGGCGCGGTTCATCGAGCGCAATATTCCCAATTTCGAGATCCTGAACGATGAGGCGATCGAGATCATCGAGCGTAACGCGGAAACCGTGCTGGCCGAAATTGGTGTGAATTTTCCCGAAAACCCGGCCGCACTTGAGCGTTGGCAGCAGGCGGGGGCCGAAATTGAAGGCGACCGTGTGCGCATTCCGCGCGGTCTGGCGCGGGCGTTATGTGCGACGGCGCCTTCCACCTTTACCCAGGTGGCGCGCAATCCGGCGCGCAATGTCGAGATCGGCGGACGCAATCTGGTGCTTGCGCCGGTCTATGGCCCGCCCTTCGTGCGCGATGCGGCGGGCGGTCGACGCTATGCGACGATGGAGGATTTCCGCAACTTCGTGAAGCTGGGCTATATGGCGAAATGGCTGCATCATTCGGGGGGTACGGTTTGCGAACCCACCGATGTGCCGGTGAACAAGCGCCACCTGGACATGCTGTACGCCCATATGGTGTTTTCCGACAAGCCGTTCATGGGATCGGTGACCGAACCCAGCCGCGCGCAGGACTCGGTGGAAATGTGCAATATCCTGTTTGGTGCCGATGTCGTGCAGGCAAAAACCGTGATGACCAGCCTGATCAACATCAATTCGCCGCTGACCTTCGATGCCACCATGATGGGCGCGCTTGAGGTGTATGCCGCCAACAACCAGGCCAGCATCGTGTCGCCGTTCATCGTTGGAGGCGCGATGGCGCCTGTGTCGGTTGCGGGCACGCTGACCCAGGTGTTGGCGGAAATCCTGGCTGGCGTGGCCTATGCGCAACTGGTGCGCCCCGGCGCGCCGGTGATCGCGGGGGCCTTTGTGACAAGCATCGACATGAACAGCGGCGCGCCCACCTTTGGCACACCCGAGGCGGCGCAGATCACCTATGGCACCGGTCAGCTGGTGCGCCGTTTGGGGCTGCCTTATCGCAGTGCGGGCGGGTTTTGCGGATCGAAGCTGCCGGATGCGCAGGCGGCATACGAATCGGCAAACAGTCTGAATGTCGGATTGTTGTCAGGTGTCAACTTCATGCTGCACGCCTGTGGCTGGCTGGAGGGCGGGCTGGTCAGCAGTTACGAAAAGTTCGTGATGGACGCTGACCAGCTGGGCGCGCTGCATGGGTTGGCGCGGGGCATCGACATTTCAGAGAACGGCCAGGCGATGTCGGCGATTGCCGAGGTGGGGCCGGGGGGGCATTATCTGGGCTGCCAACACACACAGGCCAATTTCCAGGCAGCCTTCTGGCGCAGCGATCTGTTCGATTATAAACCATTCGAGACCTGGGACGAGGAAGGCGCCCGCGACACGGAAACGCTGGCCACGGGGCGGGTGAAAAAGCTGTTGAACGATTATGTGCAGCCGGATCTTGACGCCGACATTGCCGAGGCTCTGGCAGATTACGTGGCGCGCAAAAAGGCCACAATGCCCGACGCCTTTGGCTGAGGCGGCGCGCGCCCCGCCCGTCAGGCGGGGGCAGAGCCAGATTTGCATTGTGCAGATATGGGGCATCGGTTCGTACGTTTGCCCTTTATCTGTTCGGTCATCTGATCGCCCTCAGCGACCCCAATTGCGCACCGCGCCGCAATCCATGTGCACGAAGTCAGAGCTGGAATAGCGCCCGACGCCCCCGGCAGCACAGGCCGAAGCCGCGCGCGCCATCTGGTTCACCGACCGGGACTGCAACCGCAGATCGGCGGCCTGTCCCCGCAGGTGCAGCGAATTGCGTGCCACCCCCGACGACCGGCTGCGCAGCATTGCGTTGGTTTCGGGCGAGCGATAGCCCGAGAGCAGCATGTAGGGTTCGCTGGTGCCCATCAGGTTGTGCGCAGCGGTCATGATGTCGACGGTGCGGTTGTCGATCCCGATTGTCTTGTTGTTGCGCCAGTCGCGCATGAACAGCGTGATTTCCTTGAGAGCATCGGGTATGTAATTGCCTTCGATCCAATAGATCATGTCAATACTTTCACCGGTGCGGCCCGAATACATTCGGATCCGGCGTATGTCGCCGGCGCCACGCAGAAGGCCGAAGGCATTGGAATAGGTTGGTGCCGAAACGACGGTCGTGGCGGCGAATGCCCCCAACAACGCACGTCTGGTCAGGCCCTTGGAGCATGTGTTGGTCATGGATATCTTGTCCCGTTCTTACCTGTCGCCGCTTGCGGCAGCTTTGTTGCCACCTCGTTTCCCCCAGCAGCGACCCTTCTATGGCACGGGGTGTGCCGGGGACCAAGACAGAAGGTGACCACCTGTGGCTGTAATGCCCCCAATAGGCTGAAATTTGCTTAACGGCATTTCGCTTGTTCTGGTTTTCTCGACCGGATTGGGGTTTGACATCGCATTACGGTGCAGCGCTCTGGCGCAATCGTGAATGGACAGTGGCCGCCGACACGGCGACAGTGTGGTTATGCGCTTTTGAGCGGTATCGCATGTTTTTATGGTTGATACGGAGACTTATGTTGTGAAAAGCCTAACCAGAATCGCTTCGTTGACCCGGTTTCGTGCGCTTGCGGCTGCCGCTCTTGTGTCTGTTGCCGCCCTGTCGGTCGGCAGTGCCACGGCGCAGGTGACAGCCTTCAAGCAGGCCATCGCCGAAACCGCCGCACAGGATGACGCGCTGTCGGTGTTCTATCGCGAAAACGGATACAACCCGATCTGGGTTGGCGATGACGAAGACGATCTGCGGCGGCGGGCCGCTTTCTTGCAAGTGCTGGAGGTGGCCGGAGATCATGGCCTGCCCGCTGACCGGTATCGCCCCGAGGACGTGCGCGCCCTGCTGGCCGGCGCGCGCAGCACCCGTGACCGCGGGCGCATCGAGGTCGAGATGAGCCGCCTTTTCCTGCGATTCGCGGTGGACAAGAACACCGGAATCCTGACCCCGGCATCGGTTGACAGCGGAATCAAGCGTGCGGTGCCGGTACGCGACCGGCTGCAAATGCTGAAGGATTTCGAGGCCAGCCTGCCCTTGGCCTATCTGCGCGGCCTTACCCCCACGTCGCCGGAATACACCCGCCTGGTCCGCGAGAAGCTGAAATTGGACCAGCAGATTGATCAGGGCGGGTGGGGCGTACGGGTGACGGCCGCCTCTTTGGCGCCGGGCGCCCAGGGGGCACAGGTGGTGGCGCTGCGTGATCGGTTGATCGCCCAAGGCTATCTTCACCGCTCGGCGACCAGCGTTTATGATGACGAAATGCGCCGTGCCGTGGCGCAGGTACAACGCGACAACGGGTTGTCCGACGATGGTGTCGCGGGCAGCACCACCCTGGATCGGATCAACATCGCCCCCGAGACGCGCTTGGCGCAAATTCTTGTGTCGCTGGAACGTGAACGCTGGATGAACATCGCGCGGGGCAAGCGGCACATCTGGGTGAACCTGACAGATTTCAAGGCGCAGATCATCGACGATGGCGAGGTGACGTTCGAAACCCGCAGCGTGATCGGCAAGGACGAGACCGACCGGATGACGCCGGAGTTTTCAGACGAGATGGATCACATGGTGATCAACCCGTCGTGGTATGTGCCACGCTCGATTGTCGTGGGGGAATATCTGCCGGTCCTTCGCTCGAACCCGGGCGCGCTCAGCTATATGGAAATCACCGACAATCGCGGGCGTGTTGTGCCGCGCAGCGGTTTTTCACAGTACAGCGCCAGCACCTTCCCCTATGCCATGCGACAACCACCGGGCCCGCGCAATGCGCTGGGGCTGGTCAAGTTCATGTTCCCGAACAAATACAACATCTATCTGCACGATACCCCTGCGAAAGACCTGTTCAGCCGTGAACGCCGTGCGTTCAGCCATGGCTGCGTCCGGCTGAACGATCCTTTCGATTTCGCTTATGCCCTGCTGGCCAAGCAAACAGACGATCCGGTGGCGGTGTTTCAGGGACATTTGCGCACAGGCCGAGAAACCCGGGTCAATCTGGAACAGCCGGTGCCGATTCATCTGGTCTATCGCACCGCCTATACCAAGCCGGGCGGCGGGATGGAGTATCGCGCCGACATCTATGGCCGTGATGCCCGTATCCTTGCCGCCTTGCGCACGGCCGGGGTGGCCATACCGCAGAACGGCAGCTAAAGCTGCGCCCCAACAACCGGGGGTGCAAAATGGCTTTTACCGTCGAACAGATCGCGGCGGCGCTGGGGGCGAAAGCCTTTGGCGCACGCGACATTCCGATCACCGGAGCGGCCGAACCGGCCGACGCCGGGCCGGGCGATCTGGCTCTGGCGATGCAGCCCCGATATGCCGAAGGGCTGGCCCGCGGGCGCGCCCGGGCAGCCCTTGTTTGGGAAGGGGCCGATTGGGCGGCGTTGGGGCTTGAGGCGGCGCTGGTGGTGGTGCGGCCGCGCCTTGCGATGGCGCATCTGACCCGCCTACTGGATCCGGGTCCGCAGATCGCACCGGGAATCCACCCCAGCGCAGTCATTGCACCGGGGGCCACCCTTGGGGCGGGCGTCGCCATCGGCCCGCTGGCGGTGATCGGGGGGGGGGTGGTGATCGGGCCGGGCGCGCGCATCGCCGCCCATGTGGTGATTGGGGACGGCGCGAAAATTGGCGCTGACGCGCTGATCCATGCGGGGGTGAAGATCGGCGAACGCGTGGTGATCGGCGACCGGTTCATCGCCCAGCCGGGCGCGGTGATCGGCGCCGATGGTCTGTCCTTTGTCACGCCCCAGACGGCAGGGGTGGAACGGGTGCGCCGCACCCTTGGCGATCAGGGCACGATCGTCCAGCAAGGCTGGACCCGAATCCATTCCCTCGGCTCTGTGCGAATCGGTGATGACGTCGAACTGGGTGCCAATACCTGCATCGACCGTGGCACGATTCGCGACACAGTGGTGGGTGACGGCTGCAAGATCGACAATCTGTGCCACCTGGCCCACAATGTCGTCCTGGGGCGCGATTGCCTGTTGGCGGGACAAACCGGTATCGCGGGCAGCACGGTGGTGGGCGAGCGGTGTGTATTCGGCGGGCAAAGTGGCGTGGGTGACAATCTGGTGGTGGGCAACGATGTCATCATCACGGGCGCCACCAAGGTTTTGTCGAACGTGCCTGCAGGCCGGGTGATGATGGGCTATCCTGCGGTGCGCATGGATCAGCATGTGGAGATGTACAAGGCCACGCGCCGCCTGCCACGGCTGTTGCGCCGGTTGGCGGGTGAAAAAGCGGTTTCAAAAACCGGCGAGAGTGACTAAGCCAACTGCAAAAGAGCCAGCCTTGCGAGAATGCCATGACCGACCCGATCCACGACACCGTGATCCGCATCCTTGCCGAGCAGGCAGTGCTGGAACCGCGCGACGTGTCGCCAGAGCAGACGTTGACCGATCTCGGCATCGACAGCCTGGGACTGGTGGAATGCATTTTCGCCATCGAAGAAACATTCGATATTTCAGTGCCGTTCAACGCCAACGACCCGGCCCAGAGCCAGTTCGACATTTCATCGGTCGCTGCGATCATCGGTGCGGTCAAAACCCTTATGGCGGATCAGAACGGCGCATGAAGCGGGTTGTCATTACCGGTGCGGGAACGATCAATGCGCTGGGTCATTCCGTGCCCGCGACCTTGGCCGCGATGCGCGAAGGCCAGTGTGGCATTGGCCCGCTTGAATTGCGTGATGTCGAGCGGTTGTCGATCCGCATCGGCGGTCAGGTTCATGGCTATGACCCCGAGACCGCATTCAACCGCCAGCAGATCGCGCTGTATGACCGGTTCACCCAATTCACCCTGCTGGCGGCGCATGAAGCGATAGCGCAGTCGGGCCTTGAGTTTGACGGTGAACTTGCCGCGCGCGCCGGTGTCGTGCTGGGCACGGCCGGGGGCGGTGTGCAGACCTGGGATGAAAATTATCGTGCCGTCTATGAAGATGGCAAGAACCGGGTGCACCCGTTTGTCGTGCCGAAACTGATGAACAACGCCGCTGCGTCGCATGTATCCATCCAATACAACCTCAAGGGTCCGTCCTTTACCGTGGCCACCGCCTGTGCTTCGTCGAATCATGCCATGGGGCAAGCCTTCATGATGGTGCGCTGTGGCATGGCACCGGCGATGGTGACCGGCGGGTCGGAATCGATGCTGTGTTTCGGCGGCGTGAAGGCATGGGAAGGCTTGCGCGTCATGTCGCGGGATGCGTGCCGACCATTCTCGCTGGGCCGCAACGGGATGGTGCAAGGTGAAGGCGCCGGCATCTTCGTGTTCGAGGAATATGAACATGCGCGCGCCCGCGGGGCCGAAATTTTGGCCGAGGTGGCCGGATTTGCGATGACATCCGACGCCTCGGATATTGTGATGCCCAGCAAACAGGGCGCGGCGCGGGCTATCGCGGGGGCGATGCGCGATGCCGGGGTGAACCCCGATGAGGTGGGCTATATCAATGCCCACGGCACCGGAACGCTGGCCAATGACAAGACGGAATGTGCGGCGGTGGCTGATGTGTTTGGACATCATGCCGACGATCTGATGATTTCGTCGACCAAATCCATGCACGGCCACCTGATCGGCGGCACCGGGGCGGTTGAACTGTTGGCCTGCATCATGGCCCTGCGCGACGGGGTGATTGCCCCGACAATCGGCTATGAAGAACCCGATCCAGAATGTGCGCTGGACGTGGTGCCGAACGTGGCGCGTGACGCCAAGGTCGGCGTCGTGTTGTCAAACGCCTTTGCATTTGGCGGGTTGAACGCAGTTCTGGCGTTGCGCGGGGTGTGACAGGCCGGCACGTTTGTGCCGCTTGGCCCGATCATCGCACTGGGGCGCTTTTGGAGAATCGGATGCACGTCCTCACGCGCCGGGGTGAGCCGTTATTGCGATGTGCAACGCATTCACCCCGGTAAATATTTTCGTCCGACAGTAAACCGCTTTAGTTGCCGTTGGCGGTGTTCACTGCGTCATACCCAGCGGTAAATCCGACAAGTGACACCTTCAACGCCACCTTTTCATCGGGGGCGGCGGCGGGTACGATTGTCATGGTTGCGGCGGCTCCGGCCTTGAACGCCGCGACATCAGCGTTGGTAAAGCCAATGCGCGCGAAACATCCGGTGGCAGCACAGAACGTATAGGGATAGCGTTTTGCCGCGCCGGTATCGACGGCCAAAGTCAGTTGTGCTGTCAACAGCGTTTCCAGCGGCGTGATCACAGTAGCCCCCGCCGCCGCCTGCTGCCCGGCGGGCAGGCCGAAAATGCTGATCTCGGCCACCGCATTGCCCTGTGCGTCGGACAACAGTTGGTACAGCTGACATGGGTCATCGCCTTCGGCGGCGCGCACACAGCGCATTTCCCAATCGCCATAGGCCCCTGCGACATAGGTTGTTCCGACGCCTTCGTCGGTCACTTCCTGGCCCAACGCCAAACCATCGGCGCTGACACCATCGGCGGGGGCCTGTTCCAGGGCGGGCGCAGTCGGCGCCTCGGCGGCCGGGCTTTCCG
>Ga0100398_1000179_pt1 | contig 59731 bp, 65 predicted proteins | sample CryGeymeta201522_FD_81568 | JGI IMG/M metagenome (GOLD analysis project Ga0100398, IMG submission 81568) | Groundwater microbial communities from Crystal Geyser aquifers in Utah, USA - Crystal Geyser metaG 2015-22 | ecosystem: Environmental > Aquatic > Deep subsurface > Groundwater | place: USA...
GGTCCTCCCGGGGTCTGGTTGGCATGAGGCACCCCTTGTATGCGCCCTGAGCTTACCCGCCCCGGCCCCTCCCGGCATCCGAACTCTTCGTGAAATCGCGTGAGCGGGCCGAGGGTGAAGGGAGGAGACAGCGGCAGGGCGCAGGGCCTGCGCGGGGGAATGTCCGCTCTGCGGACAAAGCGGACGTCCTTCCTGATCGGGTGGAGTTACACTGACCAGATGGATGGGCTGCAGTCAGGTTTGGAGCAGAACCCACTACGCCGGTGGCAGCTTCCTGACCGCATCTTCTTCGGGCATGGGGCATGTCATATCTGTGCGGGAATATACCTTGAAGCCACACCTCTCGCCGGATTCATCACCGAGCGATGGTCACGCCGGGTGACGGTCATGCCGGAAACGACATATTCGTAACAGACGGCGTTCTGGCCATTGATTTTCATGGATATTCCTACAGAAGAAGCCTCCTGCGCCATCACTGCTCGGGATGGTCAAGAGCGTCGGGAACGGATTGGCACTCCACTTTTGAAAGAGTGGAGTTTGCTCTTCTCGACACCACTGGGTTGAATGCCCGGAAAATGCTTGGTCCAGACCAGTATTTCAAGGATCCCCGACCACGCCCGCGCGCCCTTCTGATCGCTACGATCACCTTGCCGCATCCAAGAAGGTGAACGGAAGTGTTGGTTGATCCGCGTGTGAAGAGGGCGCAATGCCGACCCTGGTCGCCACGCCGGCAAGGCTCCGCCAAGGCCGGGCGCGCGACGCAGACCTGCCGCCGCGCAGCTTGCTCAGATCCTTTACATTTCCTTGACGGAATTGGCTTTGCTGAACCTTTTCAGAGGTTTGACCCCCCTTATCACGCGTGATAAGCTCTCGGAAGCGCCTCAGGTCATCCGTCCCGTCACAGCCTCCGCCACCACCCGGATCGCCCGGATGTTCTCGCCATAGGGGGCCGGATCCTCTGCCGACCCGCCCCGGAACACGGCCGAGCCCGCCACCAGCACATCCGCCCCGGCCCGCGCCACCAGCGGGGCCGTCTTCACGTCCACTCCGCCGTCGATCTCGATATGGATGGGCCGGTCCCCGATCATCGCCCGCAGGCGCGCGATCTTGCCCGACAGGTCGATGAAGGATTGCCCGCCGAACCCGGGATTGACCGTCATCACGCAGACCAGGTCGCACAGGTCCAGCACATCCTCCACCGCGCTCGCGGGCGTGCCGGGGTTCAGCGCGACGCCCGCCTTCATCCCCCCGCCGCGAATGGCCTGCAAGGTGCGGTGGATATGGGGCCCCGCCTCCACATGGGCGGTCAGGATATCCGCGCCGGCATCGGCGAAGGCGTCGATATAGGGATCGACCGGCGCGATCATCAGATGCACGTCCATCACCGTCTTCACGTGACGACGCAGCGCCGCCACCATCGGCGGGCCGAAGGTCAGGTTCGGGACGAAATGCCCGTCCATCACGTCGATATGGACCCAATCCGCACCCTGCGCCTCCACGGCGCGCACCTCGGCCCCGAAATCGGCGAAATCGCCTGCAAGGATCGACGGGGCGATCTTGATGGAACGGTCGAACGGCATGGCGGCACCTCCGTCGCGCGCAGACCCGCGCGCCGATTCAAACTGCGTTCCGCCTGTTACTCCCTGCCAGGCCCCTTGGCAAACCCCGCGACCGCGCGCAGGGTCCCGGCAATCGACCCCTGACGGAGCCCCAGTCCATGTCCCCCGCAATCCTGTCCCCGCACATTATCGTTCCGTTGCTCGTCATCGCGATCGGCGGCGCCTGCAGCGCCATCCAGGCGCCGATCAACAGCCGCCTTGCGTCCTATGTCGGCGATCCGGTGACGGCGGCAGCCATTTCCTTCGCGATCGGGTTTGTGATCCTCGCGGCGATCGCCGCGGCCAGAGGAGCAATCCCGACCGGCGCGGGGCTCGCCTCGGCCCCTTGGTGGGCTTGGGCAGGCGGCGCGTTCGGGGCGATGTTCGTCTGGTCCGCCGTCTGGTCGGTCGGCAGCCTCGGCGCTGTAACGCTGGTGGCGGGGCTGATCTTCGGGCAGTTGGCCGCAGCCCTCACGATCGACGCCGTCGGCGCCTTCAGCCTGCCCGTGCGCGAGATCGGCTGGACCCGCCTCGCCGCTGTCGCGATGGTGGCCGGTGGGCTGGTCCTGTCGCGGCATTAGAGGGTTTGACCGTTTGGTCAACCTTGCCATTGCGCCGTGCCCGTGAGACGCTTGTCCGACCCCCTTCCCCAGGCTCGCCATGACCGAAACCGCCACCCGAACCACCGCCCCAAACCAGACAACGCAGGCCGACCAGTTGCCGCAAGTTCATCTGCCCCGCAATGCGGCGATGGAGCTTGATCTGGATTGGGTCGCGCGGGTGCAAGCCAATACGTCCGCGATCGAGCGACGCGCGGCGACGCTTCCCGGCAGACGGTCGGTCAAGAAGGCGCATCAGGCCGCGTGGCTGGCCAAGGCCATCACCGTGATCGATCTGACTACGCTGTCGGGCGACGACACAGCGGGCCGGGTCCGTCGCCTTTGCGCCAAGGCGCGACAGCCGGTGCGGCAGGATATCCTCGACGCGCTCGGTTTGCCCGCGCTCACCACCGGTGCGGTCTGCGTCTACCACGACATGATCGAAACGGCAGTCGAGGCATTGGACGGCTCGGGCATCCCGGTCGCCGCCGTTTCCACCGGCTTTCCGGCGGGCCTGTCTCCGCTTCATCTTCGCATCCGCGAGATCGAGGAAAGCGTGAAGGCGGGCGCGAAGGAGATCGACATCGTCATCTCCCGCCGCCACGCCCTCACAGGCAACTGGCAGGCGCTTTACGACGAGATGCGCATCTTTCGCGCGGCGTGTGGCAAGTCGCATGTGAAGGCCATACTCGCCACCGGGGAATTGGGGACGCTGCGTAATGTCGCCAAGGCATCGATCGTCTGCATGATGGCGGGGGCAGATTTCATCAAGACTTCGACGGGCAAGGAAAACGTGAATGCAACCCTGCCCGTCTCGCTGGTGATGCTGCGCGCGATCCGCGAGTACGAGGCCCGCACGGGCTTCAAGGTCGGCTACAAACCGGCGGGCGGGATTTCCAGGGCCAAGGATGCGCTGGTCTACCTGAGTCTGATCAAGGAAGAGTTGGGCAACCGCTGGCTTGCGCCAGACCTTTTCCGCTTCGGCGCATCATCGCTTCTGGGCGATATCGAGCGGCAGTTGGAGCATCACGTTACAGGTGCCTATTCGGCGGGGTATCGGCATGGGATGGGGTGACGCACAACCTGCCCGGACATTCAACCGACGCACCGGGGATAGACAATGACCCTGAACGCGATCGTCTTCATGGCGCTTATCCTTTACGTGATATGGATGGCTGTCACCGAACACCGCGCCGAACGCGCCTCGGCCGCAACACTCACTTCGGATCAACGGCGCGCTTTCGACGGCACATACGCCCTGTGGCGCGAGAATGCGGACTACCCGGCAGAGCTTCGCGCCCATGCAGCCGTTGCTCAACGGGCGCGCATCCGGAAAGGCGCCGCGTGCGTGATCCTGGCATTTGTCCTCGTCTACTTCCTGCTCAAGGGGCTTTGAGATGACCACGCGCGAAATCTTCGACTCGATGGAATATGGTCCTGCCCCCGAAAGTGCGGCCGAGGCAATGGCATGGATTGCGTCCAAAGGTCCGGAGTTCGGCCATTTTCTCGACGGTGCCTTTATCGAGCCGGGTGAGATGTTCGAAACCCGCAATCCGGCAAACGGCCAAGCCCTTGCCGGGATCACCCAAGGCACGCGCGGAGACGTGGACACGGCCGTCCGCGCCGCTGCCAAAGCCTTCCCGAAATGGGCGAAACTCAGCTGCCACCAGCGCGCGAGATACCTCTACGCCATCGCGCGCCTGCTCCAGAAGCATTCCCGCCTGTTCGCAACACTGGAGACACTCGACAACGGCAAGCCGATCCGCGAGTCCCGCGACATCGATATCCCCCTCGCGCAGCGCCACTTCTACTACCACGCGGGCCTTGCCCAACTTCGCGATGCGGAAATGCCGGGCCACGCACCCATTGGCGTCTGCGGCCAGATCATTCCGTGGAACTTCCCGCTGCTGATGCTGGCCTGGAAGATCGCACCGGCACTGGCGGCGGGCAACACCGTCGTCCTGAAACCCGCCGAATACACATCTCTCACGGCGCTTCTTTTCGCCGATATCTGCCGCGAGGCAGGATTGCCAAAGGGTGTGGTGAACATTGTCACGGGCGACGGGGCCACGGGCGAGGCCATCGTGACCCATGAGGGCATCGCCAAGATTGCCTTCACCGGCTCCACGGCTGTGGGCCGACGCATCCGGGAGCAGACGGCGGGCACCGGCAAGGCGCTGACGCTGGAGCTTGGCGGCAAGTCCCCCTACATCGTCTTCGACGATGCCGACATGGATTCAGCGATAGAAGGTCTGGTCGACGCCATCTGGTTCAACCAAGGTCAGGTCTGCTGCGCCGGATCGCGCCTGCTGGTGCAGGAAGGCATCGCCGCAGAGTTCCACGCTCGCCTAAAGATCCGCATGGGCCGCTTGCGCATCGGCGACCCGATGGACAAGAGCGTCGACATCGGCGCCATCGTCGATCCGATCCAGCATGCCGCCATTACGGCGATGGTCACTGGCAACAGCGACGGAGAGACCTTCCACGCCCCCATCGACCTGCCCGATCGCGGCTGCTTCTACCCGCCCACCCTGATTACAGGCCTGCACACCGCCCACCCCCTGATGCAGGACGAGATCTTTGGCCCCGTGCTGGTCTCCACCACCTTCCGCACACCGACCGAGGCGGTGGAGATTGCCAACAATACCCGCTACGGCCTTGCTGCGACCCTGTGGACCGAGAACCTGAACCTTGCCCTCGATGTGGCGCCGAAGCTGTCTGCGGGCGTCGTCTGGGTGAACGCGACGAACCTTTTCGACGCCGCAGCGCCCTTCGGCGGGGTGCGCGAGTCCGGCTTCGGACGTGAAGGGGGATGGGAAGGCCTATCGGCCTATCTGAAACCCGCCGTCAAACTGACGCCCGCCAAATCCATCGCCACGCCCAAGATCCCCGACACGCCGGCGGCACCAAGTCTCGATCGCACGGCGAAGATGTATATCGGCGGGAAACAGGCACGTCCCGATGGCGGCTACAGCCAGGCCCACTACTCGAGACAAGGTGCATTGCTGGGCCATACCGGCCTTGGCAACCGCAAGGACATCCGCAACGCGGTGGAGGCCGCCGCCGCCGCGAAAGGGTGGTCAAGGACCACTGGCCACCCTCGCGCGCAGATCCTTTACTACATTGCCGAAAACCTCTCGGCACGCGCGGCGGAGTTCGAGACGCGCCTGCAAGACCTCTGCGCCACAACCAGAGCCAAGGCGCGGATGGAGGTGGAGGCGACGCTCGAGACCCTCTTCACCGCCGCCGCCTGGGCTGACAAATACGACGGTGCCGCCAAAGGCGTGCCCTTGCGCGGCGTCGCCTTGGCGATGCCCGAACCCGTCGGCATCATCGGCGCACTGGCCCCCGATGCCGCGCCCCTGCTGGCGCCGGCGACCCTGATCGCAAGCGCCATCGCCATGGGCAACCGCATCGTGCTGGCCCCGGGCGAGGCCGCGCCCCTTGCCGCCACCGACCTCTACCAGGTACTCGATACATCGGATGTCCCGGCGGGCGTGGTGAACATCGTCACCGGTGCCCATGTCGATCTTGCCCCCACCCTCGCCAGTCATATGGAAATCGACGCGCTCTGGTCTTTCTCGCCCCATGCCGACAGCGCAGCGCTGGAACGCGCATCTGCGGGCAACCTCAAGCGAACGTGGATCAATCACGCGGGAAACCCGGATTGGCACGACCCAGGCCTGCGCCCCTTCCTCGCCGCCGCGACCGAGACCAAGACGATCTGGGTTCCTTACGGCGAATGACGGAACGGGAAAATCCCGCACCCTTCATTCATCTTGGCGAAACATGCCTGCCGCAGGCTGCACAACAACCGCATAGCCATGCGCCCCGCCCAGATTGCCCGCTACCGCCCGCCGAAGCGGTCCTTCAGCTTCGCCCACCGCACGCGGGTCGCGTCGGCGGCAGGCACGATCACGCGATCCTCGAACCGCTCCCAGATGCGCCAGATCATGAAGATAAGTATCACCAGAACCAACAGGATCACGAAGCTCAACCACGGGATCGGTCGCGCATCAGGGCCATCGACAGGCCGGATCGACAGCGCATTGGGATAGGACGACAACAGGTTGCTGCGCCATCCGTAGTGGGTGATCGCCACCCAGACCGGATCGGCAGAGCTGGAGGTCAGGTTGGACGCTTCGGCGTGCAGGTCGGCCGAGTCCAGCTTGAAATAGGGGGGCCAGCCGAAGCCTGTATCCTCGTTGCGGAACACCAGTGGGCGCCCCTGCGACGGGTCGACACCCTCAGCAGCCGGGCGCACCGTGTTGATGAAGCGCAGATCGCGGCTGTCGCTGGTCACGCCGCCTGTGTCGCCCTGCGCGTAGAACCAGCGGTTCAGGCCCGACAGGTCCGTGCGGATCACTTCGGTTCCGGTAATGCGCACAACCTCGGTCTGCGGCAGGGTATAGTGCAGGAATGCGCCGAGAAAACTCAGCACGATCAGCAGGAAGATGATCCGGGGCCAGCGCATCGGCGGCGCTCCTTCAATTGGTCAGCCAGACGAAGGCGAACAGTCCGACAAGGGGAATGACATAGACGCCGATCGCAAGCCACACCCGAATCCGGCCAGCGGCCCGTTCGATGCGTTCGTCGATCCATGCCTCGCGCTCGCCGGGTCGTCCCGCATGTACCCAATCCTCCTCCAGCCGCATTCGTGCGCCCGAACGAAGGTAGTAGAACATGCAGACGTAGACGACCGTCAGCCCGATCATCATCACGATCGCAACGCGTCCCAATCCAAGCATCCCGCAAAGCTCCCGTTTCCGCTCTTCTCCGGACATATGCGAATTCGGTCGCGAATGGCAGGGCTTGCGACGATTTCGCCGTTGGCGCAGTCTCGCGCCCATGTCCGAAACAGCCCTCCTCTCCGCCGTTACCGCCCGCCGCGCCGACCTGGTCGCCCTCACCCAGGAGTTGATCCGCATCCCGACGCTGAACCCGCCGGGCCTGCATTATCGTGAGATCTGCGATTTTCTCGGCGCGCGCCTGAAAGCGCGCGGCTTCACGGTCGAGATGATCCGCGCCCGTGGTGCCCCTGCCGACAGCGACAAATACCCACGCTGGAACCTTGTTGCGCGTTTGGCAAGTGGGGCCGGGGACTGCGTCCACTTCAATTCCCACCACGATGTCGTCGCCGTTGGCCACGGCTGGACCCGCGATCCGTTCGGCGGCGAGCTGGACGGCGACAGGATCTACGGCCGCGGTGCATGCGACATGAAAGGCGGCCTCGCGGCCTCCATCATCGCGGCGGAGGCCTTCCTCGATACCCACCAGGCCTTCAACGGCGCCATCGAGGTCTCGGCCACTGCGGACGAGGAATCGGGTGGCTATGGCGGTGTCGCCTACCTGGCCGAGCAGGGCTATTTTTCGCCCGACCGCGTGCAGCACGTCATCATCCCCGAACCGCTCAACAAGGATCGCATCTGCCTTGGCCATCGGGGCGTCTGGTGGGCCGAGATCGAAACGCAGGGCCGCATTGCCCATGGCTCGATGCCGTTCCTCGGCGATTGCGCCGTGCGGCATATGGGTGCGGTGCTGGAGGAGATGGAGGCAACATTGTTCCCGCTTCTGGCAAGCAGGCGCACCGCCATGCCTGTGGTACCGGAAGGCGCGCGACAATCCACGATGAATATCAACTCGATCCATGGGGGCGAGCCAGAGCCCGAGGCCGATTTCACCGGCTTCCCGGCGGCCTGCGTGCCGGATCGCTGCAAGATCACCATCGACCGCCGCTACCTGATCGAGGAGAACGCGGACGAGGTGCGCGCCGAGATCGTCGCGCTGCTTGAAAAGGTGAAGGCGCAGCGCCCGACCTTCACATACGAATTGAAAGAGCTCTGGACCGTGTCGCCGACCATGACGAACCGCGACGCTCCGGTGGTGAAGACGGTGGCGGCCGCCATTGCCAAGGTCTTGGACAAGCAGGCGGATTTCGTGGTTTCGCCCGGGACCTACGACCAGAAACACATCGATCGTATCGGCAAGCTGCACAATTGCATCGCTTACGGACCGGGCATTCTGGACCTTGCCCACCAGCCCAACGAATGGGTCGGTGTTCAGGACATGGAAGACAGCGCCAAGGTGATGGCGCTGACTCTGGCCGAGCTGTTGGCGTAGTGCTCAGACGGTGTCGACGAACCCAAGGTGGTGCAAGGCGCGCGCCGCCATCTGGCTGGCGGTCCGGTCGCCGGTCATCAGGTCGGCATTCAACCGCTTGACCACAGCGCTCAACATGCGCGCATCCGCCTGTTTCTGGATGAATGAGGCGATATTTTCGCCCTTGATTGAAAGGATGTCCTCAGAGCTTGGCATCGGTCTCATGTGTCCCCCATGATCGGCTTCATTCTTTATTCGCGAACCGTATAAACCGATTCTTAACGATTGCTTCATTTATCGTCACACAACTGAAACCTTTGCCAGACGGTCGGATTGCCGCAGCCCAAAAATCAGGCATCTTGCACCCCTCGGGCGGCGGCAGCTAATGTGCTCTGACCGCCTCTTGAGGCGCAGCCAGGGGGCAACATGACCGACGCCAGGACCTTCGATCACCTCCTGTTAGGCGCAGGTGCCATGAAGGCCGGCACGACCTGGATATATGATGCACTCAATCGCCACCCGGGCGTGCATTTCTGCCGCGAGAAGGAAATCCACTACTTCTACGCCCGCCACATCAATTCCGACATCCTGTCCGACAAGGCCAGGATGCGTCGCGCAAAGGCCTATCTTTCGTTCGACCCCGAGGTTTCGGCGCGTCCGGTCCTGCAACGGCGGGTGCAGTGGACGGCGAACTGGCTGGACGCGGCACCGGACGGGACGTTGGATGACGCGTGGTTCAACGCGCTTTTCGTCCACAAGGGCGACGCGCAATGGATCGCTGAATTCTCCAACCTCACGGCGCTGCTCCCGGTGGAAGCCTGGGCTGGATTGCAGGCCCGCACCAACAAGCTGCGGGTCATCTATACCCTGCGCGAGCCGATGGACCGGCTATGGTCGCACGTCCGGTTCCATCTCAAGATGCAGAAGGCCTCGGAAAAGCTGGAGGAATGGAGCCTCGATGAGTTGGAGCACCATATTCGCCGCGGCGGCGATTACATGGACCATTCCAACTATGTCGCAGCCTTGTCCCGGATGCAGGCCGCGCTGCCGCCCGAATGCCTCAGGGTCGATTTCTTCGACCGCATCCCGGCAGATCCGCGCGGCTTCATTGCGGATATCGAGCGGTTTCTCGATCTGCCCGCCCATGATCTGCCCGACGACATCGTCAGTCGCGTGGTCAATCCGTCTCCGCCCCGCCCGATGCCGGAGGGGTTGGCTGAACGCTTCGCCGACGATGTGGCGATGCAGGTCGAAGGCCTGAAGGATATGGGTGTGACGCCGCCGCGCAGTTGGGGCTGACATGTGCCCGTGCACTTTTCGATAGGATTCGACCGCCCCCCTGCGGCAGACTGGAGAAAACAACACGGAGACCTCGATTAATGACCCATCGTTTTCGCACCCGCCTTGGTCTGAGCGCCACCGTGCTGGCGCTGATCACCCGCGCCGCTTTGGCGCAGCAGACCGACATCACCATCGGCATGCAATTGGAACCGCCGATGCTCGACCCTACCGGAGGCGCTGCGGCAGCGATCGACGAGATCGTCTACTCGAATGTGTTTGAGGGGCTGACGCGCTTCGCTTCCGACGGATCCATCATTCCCGGCCTCGCAGAGAGCTGGGAGATTTCCGAGGACGGCACCGAATACGCCTTCCATCTGCGACCGGGCGTGACGTTTCATGACGGCGCGGCGATGACTGCCGAAGATGTGGTCTTCTCCCTCGATCGGGCGCGCGCCGAAGGTTCCACCAATGCGCAGGCTGCCCTTTTCGCCAATATCGTCAATGCGGAGGCGATCGACGACAGCACGGTGATCGTCACCCTGGACGGTCCGGATGGCGCGTTCCTGTTCGACATGGCCTGGGGCGACGCAGTGATCGTGGACCCGGCCTCCGCCGACACGAATGCCACCAACCCCGTGGGCACCGGCCCATTCCGCTTCGACGAGTGGCGGCAGGGCGACAGCGTCAGGTTGACCCGCTACGACGATTACTGGGGCGACGCGCCCGCGCTGACGGACGTGACGTTCCGCTTCATATCGGACCCGACCGCTGCGCTGGCGTCGATGATGGCGGGCGATGTGGATGCCTTTCCCGTCTTCCCCGCCCCCGAGAACCTCGGCCAGTTCGAGGCCGATCCAAGGTTCAACGTCATCGTCGGCTCCACTGAGGGTGAGACCATCCTTGCGATGAACAACGGCGCCGAAGCGCTGTCCAACCCGCTGGTGCGCCAGGCGATCAGCCACGCGATCAACCGGCAGGACATCATCGACGGCGCGATGTTCGGCTATGGCACCCCCATCGGCACCCATTTCGCGCCGCACAATCCCGACTATGTCGACCTGACCGCGCAATCGGCCTTCGACCCGGACCGGGCACGTGAATTGCTTGCCGAGGCCGGGGTGGAAAACCTGTCCCTGCGCATGATGTTACCGCCGCCGTCCTATGCGCGGCGCGGTGGGGAAATCATCGCCAGCCAGTTGCGCGATGTGGGAATCGCGACCGAGATCACCAACCTCGAATGGTCGCAATGGCTGGAACAGGTGTTCAGGGGCTACGATTTCGACCTGACCATCGTCAGCCATACGGAACCTGCGGACATCAACATCTATGCCCGGCCCGAATATTATTTCCAGTATGACAATCCGGATTTCCAGGCCCTGATGGAGGAGCTTTCGGTAACGACTGACCCGGCCGAACGCACCCGGATCAACCAGGAAGCGCAGCGCATGATCGCCGACGATTACGTGAACGCCTACCTGTTCCAACTGGCCAAGACCGGCGTGGCGAACGCCAATATCGAAGGCCTCTGGGCCAATGCCCCGACGCAGGCCAATGACATGACCGGTGTGCGTTGGACCGAGTGACCAACACACGGGGCGGCCGAAAGGTCGCCTCTGACAACGCCATGGACCTCATCATCCCGATCGTCCCAGAAGGAGAGCCCGAAACCTCCCGCCCCGATCCAGATCGCGTGGTGTCAGGCGATCCGGTGCACCGGACATGGAGTCAAGAGGACCGCGACGGGATTTTTGCCGGCATCTGGGAATCCAACCCCGGCGCATGGCGGATTTCCTACGTCGAATGGGAATATTGCCGTATCCTGTTCGGCACCTCGATCCTGCATCCAGATGGCGGCAGGCCGATGACAGTGCAGGCGGGCGACAGTTTCGTCATCCGCCCCGGCTTCACAGGCATCTGGGAAGTGCTTGAGACGACCCGCAAGGACTACGTGATCCGCCTGCCGTGACCCACTCCATCGGCGAATTGTCATGTAACCGTCACGCGCCCGGACTATTACCCCGCAAGACCAAGACACGTCGATTGACTGGGATGACTGACATGATGCTTTTGACCCGCCTGAGCGGCACTGCTGCCTTGACCCTCTGCCTGGGTGCTACGGCAGGGATGGCCGAAACGCTGCTGGTGACGAATTTCGATCCCGCAGGGGACGGCTCGCTTCAGGCCGCTCTGGACGCTGCCGCCGCCTCGCCCGAGCGCACCACGATCCTTGTGACCGAGACCGGCGGAACCCTGACGACCGAGACGGGTCTAAGCTATACCGGCTCCTCCGCCCTGACGATCTTCGGCAATGGCCTGACGGTCGCCTCGCAAGCAAATGTCACGCTGTTCTCGGCCATCGGAACAGAGGAGCTTCATCTTGACGGAATCAGCTTCCAAGGCCCCGGCGGTTTTTCGATCACCGAGCGCGGGGACCTCGACGGCGCGGCGGCCAAGGGCATCTTCCTGGACGTGGCCGACGATGCGGCGGGCGATATCGACCTGATACTTTCGAATGTGTCTGTGGCGGAGGTTGCGGGCCACGGCATCCATGTGTCTGATTGCACGCTGGCAGATGAGTGCGGCGGGGGCGGCGGTGGCGCAGGCGAGGGCTCACCCGCCTCAATCAATGTGCAACTGACGAATGTCCGCATCCAAGGCGTCGGCAATGGAAGCTTCGACGCCGACGGATTGCGTGTTGACGAACGCGGCGACGGCGACATCACCTTCACGGGCCAGAACGTTCTTGTGCAGGGCGTGGGCGCGGACGGGATCGAATTGGACGAAGGTCAGGATGGCGATGTGTCGATCGAGTTGATCGGTGGCGTTTTCATAGGGAACGGTGCCTATTGCGACCCGGAACTGCTGGCCGGGTACATGCCTGCCGAGCCCGAAGGCGAATTCGACGAAGGGGAAATGGCCGCTGACGCAATTCCCGGCCTCGTCGTTGAAAGCCCCGACGATAGGTGCTTCGAACGACAGGTTGATTTTTACGATGACGGTTCGGTCGAGGAATACGAATTCGCTATCGACGTGGATGACGGCTTCGACGTGGACGAGGCCGGCACCGGTTCGTTGTTCGGCACCTTCTCCGGCGGCGAGATGAGCGGAAATTTCGACGAAGGCTACGATTTCGACGAGGAAGGCCCCGGCGATATCGATGTGGTCTTCACCGGCTTGATCGCCACCGGCAACACCGACGACGCCATCAAGCTGAGCGAGGCGGATGACGGCCATGTCTACGCAGTGTTCACGGCGGTGGAGGCCACCGGCAACGGGGGTGTCGGGATCGTCGGAGAAGAGGAAGACTCGGGCAACCTGCAACTGGTGCTGGTCGGGGTCGCCACCGCTGGCAATGACGACGGTGACTTGGGCGTCGAAGGCGTGCAGGAAGACGACGGCGAAGGCCTTGTCTACGTCATCGACAGCGAGATCGCGGACGGGATCGAAACCGAGGGCGCAACGCTGACCGCAAACTGAATTTCAACAGCAGGCCCGCTGCCATTCAAGGGCCGAACCTATTTCAATGCCCCCGCCGTTTCCACGGTGGGGGTTTTTCATGCGCTCTTCGGAACATTCGGCTGAACCATGACGCGCCAGGGGGAACCGATCAAGTCGCCTCTGGCCCAATGTGCGGCGGCACCCTAACCTACGTGAGATGACCCGCTACCTGCTCACCCGCGCGCTGTCCCTGACGTTGACCCTGATCGTGGCCAGCATCGTAATCTTTGTCGTGATTGAGGTCATCCCCGGCGATCCCGCCGCCTACATGCTCGGGCTGAACGCCACGCCCGAAGCGATCGACAACCTGCGTGCCGAGTTGGACCTGGGCGGCTCGATGGGCGTGCGCTACTTCGCTTGGATCACGGGCATGCTGAAAGGTGATTTCGGCACCTCCTACAACTATCGCGTGCCCGTGGCGGGTCTTGTGGCGGACCGCATCTGGGTGTCGCTACCGCTGGCCCTGCTGGCACTGGCCCTGTCGACCCTCATCGCCATTCCGGCGGGCGTGATCGCGGCCTCGGCGCGCGGACGGGCGGGTGATTTCGCGGTGATCGGCGTCACGCAACTGGGCATCGCCGTGCCGAATTTCTGGTTCGCGATGTTGCTGGTCGCGGCCTTTGCCGTGGCGCGCCCGTGGTTCCCTTCGGGCGGGTTTCCCGGCTGGGATGCGCCGCTTTCGGCGTTGAAATCCTTGACCCTTCCGGCCATCGCGCTGGCGCTTCCGCAGGCTTCCATCCTGGCGCGGGTGATGCGCTCGGCCCTGATCGAAACGCTGGACCAGGACTATATCCGCACGGCGCGAGCGAAGGGCCTCAACCCCGGACAGGCGATCCGCCGCCATGCCCTGCGCAACGCGCTGATCCCCGTGCTGACGATTCTGGGCCTGCAATTCAGCTTCCTGTTGGCAGGTGCCATCATCATAGAGAACGTGTTCTACCTGCCCGGCCTCGGCCAGTTGATCTTCAACGGCATCACCCAGCGCGATCTGGTGGTGGTCGAAAGCGTCACCATGCTGCTGGTCTTCGCGGTCATCGTCGTGACCTTCGCGGTGGACATCGCCTATGCCATCGTCGATCCAAGGCTGCGCCGCAGATGATGCGCCTGCCTCCGACCTTGATCCTTGGCGCGCTGATCACGGTGTTCTTTGCTGCGTTGGCCGTGCTGAGCCTTGTCTGGACGCCCTATGACATCGCCTCGCTCAGCGTGTCCAACCGCTTTCAGCCGTGGAGCGGCGCGCATCTGCTGGGCACCGACCAGTTCGGGCGCGACATTGCGTCGATGCTGATGGAAGGAACACGCACCTCCATCGCCGTGGCGCTGGTGGCCATCGGCATCGGCGTAGCGCTTGGCGTGCCACTTGGCCTTGCCGCCGCCGCCCTGCGCGGATCGCTGCTGGACGAGGTGATCATGCGCGGCAACGACATGATCTTCGCCTTTCCCTCCCTGGTCATCGCCATCCTGATCACCGCGATATGGGGGCCGTCGGCGACCAACGCGATCCTTGCCATCGGCATCTTCAACATCCCCGTCTTCGCCCGTGTCGCGCGCGGCGGCGCACTGCCGATCTGGACTCTGGACTATATCCTTGCGGCCCGCACGGCGGGCAAGTCGCGCGCGCGGATCAGTGCCGAGCATGTCCTTCCCAACATCGCCAACCTGCTGATCGTGCAGGCCACGATCCAGTTCTCGCTGGGGATCCTAGCCGAGGCGGCGCTCAGCTATGTGGGCCTCGGCGCACAGCCGCCCACGGCATCGCTTGGCAAGATGCTGTCGGACGCCCAGACGCTGACCTATTCCTATCCCTGGCTGGCCATCCTGCCCGGCCTGTCCATCGTCGTTCTTGTCCTTGGCCTCAACCTGATGGGCGACGGGCTGCGCGATGCGCTGGACCCCCGGCTGCGGAGGATGCGGGGATGATCGCGGTAGATGGCCTGAACCTCTCCATTCGCGGCATGCCGATCCTGTGCGAAGTGTCGATGCAGATTGCGCAGGGCGAGATTTTCGGGCTGGTGGGCGAGTCCGGGTCCGGCAAGTCGATGACCGCGCTCGCGCTGATGGGCCTACTGCCACGCGGGGCGGCGGTTTCCGGCCATGCCAGTCTGGATGGCACCGACCTGCTGGCCCTGCGCGAGGCGCAGTTGCAACGCCTGCGCGGCAACGACATCTCGATGATCTTTCAGGAACCAATGACGGCGCTGAACCCGGTGCAAACCATCGGTGACCAGGTGGCCGAGACTCTGCTGATCCACCGCCGCGCGGGCCGGGTCGAAGCGCTGCGCCGCGCACGGGCGCAGTTGGACCGCGTCGGCCTTGGCCACATCGCGCTGGACCGCTATCCGCACGAGCTGAGCGGTGGCCAGCGGCAACGCGTTTGCATCGCCGCCGCCATCGCCCTGCATCCCCGCCTGCTGATCGCAGACGAACCGACGACCGCGCTTGACGTGACGACGCAAGCGCAGATCCTCGATCTGCTCAAAGACCTTGTGACGGAAGAGAACATGGCGCTGTTGCTGATCACCCACGACCTTGCCGTGGTGTCGGACATAGCGCACCGCATCGCCGTCATGCAGCGCGGCGCCATCGTCGAACAGGGCGAGACGGCGCAGGTGCTGCGCGATCGGGCCCACCCCTATACCCGCGCGCTCTTCGCCGCGTCGGCCCACCAGCCCGACCGGGCCGCTTCGAAAACCGCCGATGCAATCCTGCGCGTTGAGGATGTGCACCGCCACTATCCCAGCCCGCGCAAGGGACTTGCTCGGGGCACGCCGGTCCGCGCCGTCGATGGCGTCAGCTTCATGCTCAGGCGCGGCGAAAGCCTTGGATTGGTTGGGGAAAGCGGCTGCGGCAAATCCACCCTCACCCGCGCCATCCTTGGTCTTGATCCGCTCAGCGCGGGCAGCATCACGCTTAATGGCCATCCCGTCTCACCGACGATGCCGCGTGCCGTGCGAGCCGACATGCAGGTGGTGTTCCAGGATCCCTATGGAAGCTTCAACCCGCGCTGGCGCGTCGACCGCATCCTGACCGAGCCATTCCACCTGCTCGATACGCTACCGCCCCGCGATACCGCCATCGCAGAAGCGCTTCACGCCGTGCGCCTGTCGCCCGATGATGCCCTGAAATACCCGCACGAGTTTTCCGGAGGCCAGCGCCAGCGCATTGCGATCGCACGCGCGTTGATCACCCGACCGAGGCTGCTGGTCCTTGACGAGGCCGTCAGCGCGCTGGACGTGTCGGTGCGGGCGCAGATCCTTGACCTGCTGGCCGAATTGCAAGGCCAACTTGGCCTCAGCTACCTGTTCATCTCCCATGATCTGACCGTCGTGCGTGCCATCACCGACCGGGTGCTGGTCATGCAGGCCGGTCGCATCGTGGAAGACGGCGCCACAGAAGCGGTCTTCACCAACCCACGCCATGCCTATACGCAAGCCCTGCTGACCGCCGCCCCGCGCCTGCCCAACTCTTTCGGAGCCTTCATTCAATGACCGACCTTCCCCTGTGGTTTGATCCCGCGCTGCTGTTCATCGGTGGCCAGTGGTCCCCCTCCGCCACCGACGAGACACTGCCCGTCATCGACCCGTCGACCGGCGTGGAAATCGCCCGGATCGCCCGTGGGGGGAAGGCCGATATCGCTGCCGCGGTCATCGCCGCCGAAACCGCGCTAGCGGGTGCGTGGGGCGCGATGCCAGCCTTCGAACGGGGCCGCATCCTGTCCCGTCTCGGCATGCTGGTATTGGATCACGTCGATGCGCTGGCCGAGATGGAAGCCCGCGATGTCGGCAAGCCGCTTCGCCAGGCGCGCAACGATGTGATCGCACTGGCGCGGTATTGCGAATTCTACGGCGGGGCGGCAGACAAGCTGCATGGCCAGACGATCCCGTTCCAAGCCGGCTTCACGGTCTACACGATGCGCGAACCCCATGGGGTGACAGGCCATATCATCCCGTGGAACTACCCGATGCAGATCCTCGGGCGCTCCATCGGAGCGGCGCTGGCCACGGGCAATGCCTGCGTCCTGAAACCGGCGGAAGAGGCGTGCCTGACGGCCCTTGCCTTCGCCGATCTGGCCCGGCAGGCGGGGTTTCCGCCGGGGGCCTTGAACGTCGTGCCGGGGCTGGGGCTTGAAGCCGGGGCCGCGCTGACCGCAAATCCGGGCATCCGCCATCTATCGTTCACCGGCTCCGTCGCCACGGGCCGCCATGTCCAGATCGCGGCGGCCGAAAACATCGTGCCGGTAACGCTGGAGCTTGGCGGCAAGTCTCCGCAACTCGTCTTTGCCGATGCCGATCTGGACCGCGCTTTGCCGTTTCTGGTGAACGCGGGCATCCAGAACGCGGGCCAGACCTGCTCCGCCGGATCGCGCATCCTTGTGCAACGTTCAATCCACGATCAGCTGGCAGTTCGGCTCGCCTCCGCGATCAACGCCCTGAAGGTCGCGCCCGCGATGGACGATGCCGATGTCGGACCGCTGGTCTCGGCCCGGCAGAAATCCATCGTCGAGAGCTTCTTGGCCAAGGCCACGCCCGGCCAGATCCTTGCACAGGCACCTCTGCCCGCAGGCCTGCCACGGGGCGGCAACTACATCGCGCCCACCCTGATCGGCCACATTCCCCCGGACCACCCGCTGGCACAGGACGAGATATTCGGCCCGGTGCAGGTCCTCATTCCGTTCGATGACGAAGATGACGCGATCCGCATCGCCAATGGCACCAAGTACGGGCTTGTCGCCTCGGTCTGGTCGGCGGATGGCGGGCGGCAGATGAGGCTCGCCAAACGGCTCCATGCGGGGCAGGTGTTCCTGAACAATTACGGCGCGGCAGGTGGGGTGGAACTGCCCTTTGGCGGCACCGGGCATTCCGGCCACGGCCGCGAGAAGGGGTTCGAGGCGCTGTATGCCTTCACCGCGCTGAAAACGGTTGCGGCCTGGCACGGATAGGCTTTCCATGGACGCCTCGCACGACCGCCGCTAGGCTTGCCAAAACCACCAAGGACCCCCGATACCGCATGGGCAAGTTCCCCACCTTCTTCGTCCTCCTGTTGCTGGCCGGCGTGGCCGGGGCGATCTTCGGCGCGCTGCACAACCAACTCAGCTACACGGTCGGGCCAAGCTATTTCACGGCGTTCAAGTTCCCCCAGTTCGATATCGCCGAGGCGCTGCCCCACCGGATCGGCGCAGCTCTGGTCGGCATCTATGCAAGCTGGTGGATGGGCGTTCTCGTGGGGCTGCCTGCATTCGCCTTCGGCCTGCTCACCGTGCCGTCGGCTCGCACCTATATGGCGGCGGGATTGGGTGCGATATTCCTCGTGGTGGTGCTGGCGACCTTCGGCGCGTTGGCGGGCCTTCTGGGCGGGCTGATTGCGGACAATACCGGCCTTCTCGACCCATACCTGACGTTCCGGGACGGACCCACGCGGTCCGATTTCATCCGAGCAGGCTTCATGCACGATGCCACCTATGTCGCGGGGGCGCTCGGTGCGCTTGCCGCGTTCTTCCCCATGCGCCGCGCCCGTCAGATCGACCTGCGCCGCCCCCGAACGGAGACCTGAACCATGCGCCTTGCAGGCAAGACAGCCATCGTGACCGGTGCCGCGTCCGGCTTTGGTGCGGGCATTGCACGGGTGTTCTCGCGCGAAGGCGCTTCCGTTCTGGTGGCCGACCTGAACGAAGCCGCCGCCATCGCCGTCGCGGATGAGGTCGGCGGAACCGCGATCCGCACCGATGTGTCCAAGGGCGCGGATGTCGCCGACATGGCGCAGACTGCCATGGCTCAATGGGGCCGCATCGACATCCTTGTGAACAATGCTGGCATAACGCATCGCAAGGGAAATCTCGAGGATGTCAGCGAAGATGAATTCGACCGCGTCCTTGCCGTCAATGCCAAGTCCGTCTACCTGACAGCGCGCGAGATCGTGCCGCACATGAAGGCGGCCGGAACCGGCGCGATCTTGAACATCGCGTCCACTGCGGGCCTGTCCCCGCGGCCGCAGCTCAACTGGTATAACGCCTCCAAGGGTTGGATGATCACGGCGACGAAGACCATGGCGGTGGAACTTGCGTCCGCAGGTATCCGCGTCAACGCGCTTTGCCCTGTGGCGGGCGAAACGCCGCTGCTGGCGAGTTTCATGGGCGAGGATACTCCCGAGATGCGCGCCAAGTTCCTCGCCACGATCCCGCTCGGCCGCTTCAGCCAGCCGCAGGATATGGGTGAGGCGGCCGCTTTCCTGTGCTCGGACGCGGCCTCCATGATAACCGGCGTAGCGCTGGAAGTGGACGGGGGGCGCTGTATTTGAGGCAATTCCCGGTGCCACAGCGAGCTTCAGACTGCGGCGTTCCGATGGCGACCCTTGAAACCTCACCCGGGCGCGAAGCCTCGGGCTACGGGCAAGGCTACCGTGCGGGTGTCCGGCGCGTCGCGGGCGATGTTCCGCCCCCGCCTGCGATGGCACCATGACCGGCAGCCCCTATACCCGCCACGATCTGCCCGCCGACATCGCCGTCTTCAAAGGCGATTTCGCCAGCCAGCCGCTGGTCTTTGCGCATCTTCTGGACGCCGCACCGGACCTTGATCTTGACCATGTGCAGGTGATCCAGTCGAAGCGAGCGCTCCGCCTCGCGGCCCATTTCGACCCGCCGACTTGCGCCACCCTCGAAGCCGCCAGCGCGAACACGCTTGTCCTCATCCTGCCCGCCGCCTTTCCCGGCCTCAGTTGCCCCCTTGCCCGGACCAGGCGGCTCGCGCCCCTCGGAACCTTTCGCGGAACCGTTCCGCATTTGAGCGCCGCACCATGATGACGCCCGGGTCCCGGAACCTCATCACCGATGTCGCAGGGCTAAAGGTCGGCAATGCGCAGAACGACCATATCAAGACTGGCGTGACGGTTCTGGTCGGCGACAGGCCGTTCACCGCCGCTGTGCATGTCATGGGCGGCGCCCCCGGCACGCGGGAGACGGACCTGCTCGCTCCCGACAAGACAGTGCAGCAAGCCGACGCCTTCGTGCTCGCGGGGGGATCGGCCTTCGGCCTCGACGCTGCGTCCGGCGTGGCGGACGCGCTGCGCGCGCAAGGCCGAGGATTTGCGGTCGGCGACCAGACGGTGCCGATCGTTCCGGCTGCGATCCTGTTCGATCTCATCAACGGAGGCGACAAGGAATGGACGGCGAACCCCTATAACGCGTTGGGACGCGAGGCCCTTGCAGGGGCTTCCGACACTTTCGCGCTTGGCAGCCATGGCGCTGGAACCGGTGCGCTGATCGCGGACCTCAAGGGCGGGCTTGGATCTGCCTCCATCCGGATCGGGGAACATACGGTGGGCGCTCTGGTCGCGGTGAATGCGCTGGGGCGGGTGACCGTTGGCGATACCAGGCATTTCTGGGCCGCACCGTTCGAGATGGAGGCCGAATTCGGCGGCCATGGCACGGCATCGTCCTTCGATCCGCAGGCGATCCCGCCGGTCAAGGGCGGGGCACAGAACACCACCATTGCCATCGTCGCCACGGATGCCGCGCTGACGCAGGCGCAGGCGACCCGCATGGCCATCGCGGCTCATGACGGAATGGCCCGCGCGATCTATCCCAGCCACACCCCGATGGACGGAGACCTCGTCTTCGCAGCCGCGACCGGCGCGGTGCAGGTGGCATCTGAGGCCGAGTCTTTGCTTCTGGGCCATGCCGCCGCCCTTTGCCTCAGTCGCGCCATCGCGCGCGGTGTCCATGCGGCGACGCCCGCCCCCCATGACGCCAAGCCGACCTACCACATGCTCCATCGCTGAAACAATGTGGGGCCGCCGCTGGTGCCCTGACCTTCCCAAGAGGATGGGCGCGGCATACACTGTTCCCAGGCCACAAAAGGAGTTCGACACCATGCGCCCCGCCATTCTTGCCGCCCTGCTCATCCTTCCCCTGCCAGCCGCCGCCGACACCATCACCGATGCTCTCACGGCCGCCATTGCCGCCTACGAGGCCGGGGACATCCCCGATGCATTGGGTGAGGTCGCCTATGCGACCCAGCTTCTGAACGCGCTTCAGGCCGAGGGCTTGACCGATTTCCTGCCCGAACCCTTGGCCGGCTGGCAGCGAGAGGTCAGCTCTGCGGCCAATGCATCGCTTGGCTTCATGGGCGGCGGCACGGCTGCCGAGGCCAGCTATACCGGCCCCGGCGGACGCTTCACGATCACGCTGATGGCAGACAATCCGATGGTCGCTTCCATGGGCGCGATCCTTGGCAATGCGGCGCTGATGGGGTCCATGGGCCAGTTGGAGAGGATCAACCGCGAGAATTTCATGAACTCCGACGGCGAGTTGTCGGGGCTGATCGGCGGCCGCATCCTGATCCAGGCGAACGGATCGGATACCGATGCGATGATCGCGCATCTGGAGCAGATGGATTTCCGGGCGCTCGAGGATTTCGGGCGCTAGAAGGCGACCTTGCCGTAACAGCGCCTTGGGCCGTGAACTGAAAAGGCCCCGCCGGTCCAGCGGGGCCGGTCCAATCTCGGGCCGTATGACTCACTGACTCACCTTGTCTCGGGCGCGTCGGCGTCAGTGCAGTCGCTGGCCAACCTCGTCGATGGCCTCGTCGATCATCTTGTTCTGATCGGCAGCGCTGGTCTGGCCCGCGATGATTTCGGCGGCGACGGCGACAGCGACCGACGCTGCGCGGTCGCGTACGGCGCGGCTCGCCTTGGCTTCGGCGCTGGCGATCTGGTCTTCGGCAGCGGCAAGACGGCGCGTTATCGACCGCGCGATGTCGGCTTTCGCCAACTCGGCGGCTTCTTCGGCACTGGCGCGGGCCTCGGCCACGATGCGGGACGATTGTTCTTCCACTTCACGCGCGCGACGCTCGTAGGAGGCCAGAAGCGTCTGCGCCTCCTCGCGCAGGGCGCGGGCCTCGTCCAACTCGGCACGGATGCCTTCCGCGCGCTGATCCAGCATCCGGCCCAACATGGCGGGAACGCCGAAGTAGAACAGGATCGCAAGGAACAGCAGGAACCCGATCAGGACCACGAAATCGGTGTTGCCAAGGGACGGATCGAACAGACCATGGGGGGCGTCATAGCCTTCTTCGCCTGCGGCGAAGGCGGGCGTGGCGAACAGCATCAGGGCAAGCATGTAGCGCATGATCCTAACCCCTCACACGGGCGGCGACAGCGGAGGCCACCGCGTCGGCGTTGATATCCTGTCCCGGCGAGAGGACTCGAATGATCTCGGCGGCGACGTCGCGGGCGACTTCCTCGGCGGTGGCCAGCGCGCTGGCCTCGATCTCCGCGATGCGGGCCTCGCCTTCCGAGGCACGCGCGGCGATCTGCGCATCGGCACGGTCGATCTCGACTTGCAATTGCGCCTTGATCTCTTCCTTGGTTTCCTGGTTGATGCGCTGCGCTTCGGCGCGGGCATTGGCCAGCGCGGTGTTATACGCCTCTTCGGCATCGGCAGCCTGGCGCTTGAAATCTTCGGCCGCAGCCAGATCGTTGGTCAGCGCGCCCTGACGTTCCGCGATCACGGCCGAAATGCGGGGCAGCGCAATCTTGGCGAGCACGAAATAGATCGCCAGCAGTGTCAGAACAAGCCAGAAGATCTGGTTCGGAAACGTCGAGAAATCGAGTTGCGGCATCCCCGGACCGCCCGCATGGGCAGCATCGGCAGCCCCATGAGCGGCATCTGCGGCAGTTGTGGCTTCGTCGGCCATTGTGTCCTCCAACCGGGGTGACTTTTGACTACGAAGGCGCGCCCGTCATCGCAGGGCGAGCGCGCCAACCGTAAGGCGCTGGCGGTGTGCTTAGACCGCGAACATCAGCAGCAGCGCAACGAGGAAGGCGAAAATGCCCAGAGCCTCGGCAAAGGCGATGCCGATGAAGAGGGTTGCGGTCTGACCGGCAGCCGCAGAGGGGTTGCGCAGGGCGCCGGCAAGGAAGTTGCCAGCCACATGGCCCACACCGATAGCGGCGGCGCCGGAACCGATGGCGGCCAGGCCGGCACCGATGAATTGACCCATTTGTGCGATATCGCCTTCCATGATGTATCTCCTTACGGTTGGAAGTTTGTCCCGGTCGGGCAGCACGCCCGAACCGAATTAGTGATGCGGATGCAATGCGTCCTTCAGATAGACGCAAGTGAGGATCGTGAATACGTAGGCCTGGATCGCGGCAACCAGCACCTCTAGCCCGTAGATGGCGACGATGCCGACGATCGGCGCGATCCCCGCAAGGCCAAGCGCGCCCGCGAAGCCCGCGAACACTTTAAGCACCGCGTGGCCCGCCATGACATTGCCCGCCAGACGAATGGAATGGCTGACCGGGCGCACGAAATACGAAATCAACTCGATGACGGCGAGGATCGGGCGCAGCGCCAGCGGCGCGGAGGCCACCCAGAACAGGCTCAGGAACCCGGCGCCATTTTTCACAAAGCCAAGGATCGTGACTGTCAGGAATACCGCCATCGCAAGGATCGCCGTGACGGCGATGTGCGATGTGGTGGTGAAGCTCGTGGGGATCAGGCCCAGGAAGTTGGCGAAGAGGATGTAGAGAAACAGAGTGAAGATGTAGGGAAAATAGGGTAGCGCGTCCTTGCCGGCCACATCCTCGACCATCTGGCGCACGAAGCCATAAGCCAGTTCCGCCATCGACTGTCCGCGCGACGGGATCACATTGCGTCCGCGCGTTCCGAACACCATCAGCGCCAGAACCGACAGGACGGACAGCGCCATCCACAGGGTCGCGTTGGTGATCGTGAAGATCCCGACCGCGCCATCGCCGAACAGCGGCGAGATTTCGAACTGGTCCATCGGGTGGATCGCAAGTCCGCCTGCGTAATCGTCCAGGAACGCCGCGATGAAGGCAAGAACGGCCAGGCCGATCAGGACATATGCCACAACGCGGCCCGGGCCGGACTTGGAGTCTGTAGTGGTGCTTTCAGTCGCCATCCTGCGTCCCCATCTTCTTCGCGGTCTCGCCGCGCGCCAACGTCGTCTCGCGCTTCAGCGCGTCATTCTGCATCTCGTTCGCGGACCGGATCATCGTCTTGACCCCCGCGATGAAGCCCAGGATCACAAACACGACCATCAGCCACGGTGTGGTGCCGAACGCCCGGTCCAGCCCGTAGCCTATCCCGAAACCGATGCCCAAACCGGCCACCAACTCGATCACCATCCGCCACGCCATCTGGGCTTGGGAATGGTGTTCCTCCGCCTGGGACCGGGTCGGATTGGCCCGCGACTTGGCCGATGCGATCCGCGCTTCCAACGCGGCCATGCGGTCTTCGTCGCTTTGGGCCATGGCCACACCACCCCCTCAGGAAGGATGCGCGAACCTAGGCGGCGATCCGCGCCGAGTCAACGCACGATCGAACCAGATAAGCATCTGATAACGCTCATTATTACTTCCGTGCGACACTCAAACGCCCATGCGCGGACACTTTGCTATATTCAACCAACTGGTTGACGATCGCACCTGATCACGCCTAATCGCGACATGGCCCTGACCCTCGACGCCACGTTCTCCGCCCTCGCTGACCCAACCCGGCGCGCCATCTTGCAGATGCTGCTGGAGGATGACATGGCCGTGACCGATGTGGCCGAGCCTTTCGCGATGTCGCTTGCCGCGATCTCGAAACACCTCGCCGTGCTGACGGCCGCCGGCCTCATCACGCAGGAACGGCGCGGTCGCGTGAAATGGTGCAAGCTGGAGCCGGACGCCATGAAGGCGGCATCTGTCTGGATGCAGGGTTTCGGGCAGTTCGAGCCGGTCAACCTCGACGCGTTCGAGGCCTTTCTGGCCCATGAATTTCCCGGCGACCCGCTCGACCGTCCCGCCGCGATGCCAGACGAGTCCTGATCGCGCCGCGTCGGTTTGGTGATATCGACGCCGCATCCACCCGAGCGACGGAGATCCCGACATTGCGCATGTTGCTTGCGGCCCTGCTCGTCCCCACCGCCGCAGCCGGACAGGACATCTGCACCCCCGGCTTCGTTCCCCGGGCCGAAACGGTGCCGTCCTGCTGGTCGAGGGCATGGTGTGGACGATCCGGTGCGCTGGACCGCTTCGCCGCCATCATGGCGATGCCGCCCCCCCGACGTTCACGCACAGATGACGGGCGCCATGGGCAGCGACCTGCTGATTGCGGTCTAACAAGACGGCTGGTTCGTCACCTTCCCGATGGAGGGGCAGGTGGACGGGTTGTTCATCGGGGATGGCGCGGGCGAGGATACCGCGTTCACGATGGATCTTGCCGTTACCCCCCGTCACCCCGGGCATGGGCCAGATGTGGCAGGATCTGCTTGGTCGGCTCGGTTTGTGCACCGACGAGGGCGCAGGAATGGGGTTGCTGTCGACCAACGCCACGAATGCGATGGGCACGCATACGGACGGGGCCGCGTCCTTCGCGGCGCCAGGAAGCGTGATGGTCGACATCGACATCGCCTGCGCGGACACCCGGATGGAGGTGTTCGTCCAGTTGCCAGCCCAATCGGAACCGTCACCTACCTGCTTGAACGGATCCCCGAACCACGCATGCCGCCAGCGTTTCGCCGCGCCTTCGATGATCGGTTCGGATGACCGGCAGGCGTCCGTGACGCCTCACAAGATCCCGGCGAACCGCAGGACCACGACAACGACGACGGCAACACCGATGATATAGAATATTCCTCGCATGGTCTGTCGCCTCAGATGAAGTTGATGATGGCGACGACAACGACGACAAGGCCGATAATCGTGAAGATGGAGCGCATGACGGGATCCCTTTCGATGTGCGAAGAGATAACCCCGACGAGGGCGATCTGGTTCCCTTGACCACAATCTCTAATCCTTGAGCAGCATCCCCAATGCCAGCACCGTCAGCCCGACACCGCCCAGAACCAGCACCGCTGGCACCGGCTGGCCCAACGCGATCTCCCACAAGATCACCCAGGACGGCGTCAGGTAGGTATAGGCCATCACCTTCGAAGACGGCAGCCGAAGCGAGGCGAACTGGATCAGGAATACCGTCAGCGCGCTGGCGAAAACGGCCGTGTATGCGATCGCGATCCAGACCATCGGCCGGAGCGCACCCCAATCGGTCGCCACCATGTCTCCCGCACCCCATATCGCGATGGTCCCCGCGCAGGCCAGCAAGGTGAGGAACGAGAAGACCAGCGCACTTTCGCCCCGGTTCAGCACCCGCACCATCGGGGTGTACAGCGCGTGGGCGATGCAACCCACGAAATAGATCACCTCGCCCCGGCCGATCTCGAAGGCCAGCACCGCCGAAAGGTCGGCTCGGAAGATCACCCACGCCGCCCCCACGCCCCCGACAAGTAACGCCATCGCTATGCGCCCGCCGACCACCTGCCGCAGGACCACCCAGCCGAACAGCGCGCTCATCAACGGGGTCAGGGTGAACACGGCCGCAGCCGACACCGGTGGTGCCGTCTTCAACCCCTCGAACATCAGCACGAAGTAGACGGCGAACAGCCCGCCCAGCACAAGGTAGCGCCAGGGCGCATGCAGTGCCTCGCGCGCGACGCCGCCCCGGGCCCAGACCACCGCCCCCATGATCACCGCCGCGATCCCGAACCGCACGGCGTTCAACGCGGTCGGCGCAATCTCGGCCGCCACCTGCCCGCCAAGCGAGAACGACCCCGCCACCAGGCCCGAAAAAGCCAACATCGCAAGATGGCCCTCGCGCGTCGATCCTATGGCCTCGCGCATGTCCCACCTCCTGACGGATTCATCTTCGCACGAAACGGCGGGGCGGGCCGAGGGACGGGGGCGCTGCCCCCGATGGGGGTGGGAGGGCGGGCCCTCCTACCCTTCGGCATGCACCACGGAACCGATCGGCGCAGAACCCTCGATGTCACTCCACCGGCCAGGACTTCACCTGCTCCTTGAGGTGCCGCACGAAGGTCTGCACCTTTGCGGTGCGGTGCAGGTCCATATGGGTCACCAGCCAGATCTTCGCGGTCCAGTCCTCCAGCGGCGGCAACATCTCCACCAGGTCGTCCGTGCGATCCTGGTCCCAGGACGCCACGAACCCAATCCCGATGCCGGCCAACACCGCCTCCTTCGCGGCCACCATGGACGAGGCGCGGAAATAGATCGACCGGGCCGGAACCGTGGCGTTCAGCCAAAGGTAATAGGGTGCGCGTGGGGCTTCTTCGGTGGTTCCGACGAACCGGTGTTCGGCAACATTGTCGCCGGTCAGCGGGCCATATCGCTCCACATAGCTCTTGCTCGCCACCAGCTTCAGGGTCTGCGTGAAGAAGGGCTGCACGATGTTGTCGGGTTGATCGGGCAACTTGCCTGCACGGATCGCCACATGCGCCTCACCATATTCCAGCCGGAACAGCCGCGTGTCAGAAATCAGGCGAACCCGCAGGTCGGGGTGGCGGTCCTGAAACAGCGCGATCGTCGGCACCAGAAGCGACGACAAGGCACCCAGCGAGGTCACGATCAACTCGCCCGTCACTTCGTCTCCGCGCCCCTTGATGCGGCCCGCAAGCTGGGTGAACTGGTCATCGGTCTGGGCGGCCACGGCCAGCAGGTCCTGCCCGGCCTCGGTCGCGGTGTAGCCACGCGCATGGCGCTGGAACAGTTTCGCGCCCAGCCGCGCCTCCAACGCGTCGATGTGGCGGATCACCGTGGCATGGTGGACGCCCAGAACCTCCGCCGCACCCGAAACCGTGCCGACCTTGGCCACCTGAAAGGCGGTCCTGATCTCATCCCAATTATCCATCAGAACCCAAGCGCTCCCGTTGCGCCGTGCGCTTGCGCCGCACACGGCCATTATCGGGGACAATGGGTTCACATCGCGGCGAAGGCAACGGGCGCTCGGCCCGTTCGCGGGGTTTTCTGTGCGCATTCGAACCGTTGCGCCGCATGTCCAGAAAACGAAAGCCCACCGCTGGAGATCACAACCCGCCCCGCCGACCGTCTGGTCCTGTCCGCCGACCGCCGCAAGATCGCGTTCCTGTGCATCGTCGGCGCGCCCGTCCTGGTCTGGCCTTGTCGCAAGATGGTGCAAGATGGCGACACGGAATGGTTCGGCTGCGTCTTCACCGCACTCGGGGTCGCCGTCGGCCTTGGCGGTGTCGCGGCGATGTTCCTGCGCATCAGCCTTGTTATCGACCGACCCGACGACACCGTCTCCGCCTGACCCGCCACAGCCTCGGCGGACGCCGCCACCGGACGCTCCCGCTCGGGGCAGTGGACCGGGTCGAGATCCGCGAGCTTGTGACGAACCGACAATCCCATTGCGAGCTCGTCTTCGGCCACGGTCCGATTTCGGCCTTCCCGAGTTGAAGGTAAGGGAATTCTGGACCCGCGCCGCCGCCGAGGACGCCCATTTCACGATCAACCGCAGGCTGCATCCGGACCGACGCGACCCCACTGTGAGCAGGCAGACCCCTGTGCTACGCTCCCGCCATGCGGCCCGTTTGTGCAGCCCTTGTCCTGACTGCCCTTCTCGGCACGCTGGCCACGCGCGCCGAGGCGCAGACCTGCACGCTCGACTTCACCATCGAAGTGACGCAGGGCGTCGGCACGATCCGACCCGGCGCGCGGCTGCCGGGCCACGCGATCTATACCGGGCTCGGCCGGAGCTTCCGGCAGGAAGGCGGCTCCACCGCGCATCTGGCCTCGGGCGAAATGACCCTGGGCGACAGCATCTCGGGCCCGATCTGGACCCTTGTCACGACTTCTCGCGGGAATGCCGCGGACCTGATCGGGGTCTATGCCCACCATGTCAGCGGCCTGAACGTCGCGGGGGTCGAGTTCGAAGGCCCCATGGCCCTGACCCTGTTCGGAGCGCCCGGCACCCGCGCCGATACCGCCCCCCCGACCGAACAGGCGGAATGGGACGCCATGACGCTGCGCCGCGCCTTCTCGCTCCATGCCCACGGCTCCGACATGCTGGCCGGCACCGTGCTCGACCTCGTGGTCGATTGCACCTGACAGACCCGTCCGCGCCACTGGCGATTGACTCTGCCGCCGGATCCCCTTAACCGCACATCAAATACCGGAAAGCCCATGCTTCCCGGTCCCGCGCGCGTCCGCAGGATCGCCCCCCGTCAGCGAGGTTTCGCCCACGGGGGCAAAAGCCGTTTGGACGATCGCGGGACTTGGGGCCGGGGCACACTCCCCTTACCTGATTGGGGAACCGACACGATGAAAAGGGGCCGCGCCCATGTTTGAGACCCTCTCCGACCGCCTCTCCGGCGTTTTCGACCGCCTCACCAAGCAAGGGGCGCTGTCCGAAGAGGACGTGCGCACCGCCATGCGCGAAGTGCGCGTCGCCCTGCTGGAGGCCGACGTCTCGCTGCCCGTGGCCCGCAGCTTCATCAAGAATGTCGAGAAGAAGGCCACCGGTGCCGCCGTCACCAAATCCATCACCCCCGGCCAGCAGGTCATCAAGATCGTCCATGACGAGCTGATCGCCACCCTGCGCGGCGAAGGCGATCCCGGCGTCCTGAAAATCGACAACCCGCCCGCGCCGATCCTGATGGTCGGCCTGCAGGGCTCGGGCAAGACGACGACGACCGCGAAACTCGCCAAGCGCCTGAAGGAGCGGGAGGGCAAGAAGGTCCTGATGGCCTCGCTCGACACCAACCGCCCGGCAGCGATGGAACAGCTGGCCATTCTCGGGATGCAGATCGGCGTCGACACCCTGCCGATCGTGAAGGGTGAAGACCCGGTGGCAATCGCCAAGCGCGCCAAGACGACCGCCAGCCTCGGCGGCTACGATGTCTACATGCTCGACACTGCCGGGCGCCTCCATATCGACGCCGATCTGATCGCGCAGGCCGCCGCCGTGCGCGACGTGGCCAAGCCCCGCGAAACGCTGCTGGTGGTCGATGGCCTGACCGGTCAGGACGCGGTCAATGTCGCCACCGAATTCGACGACAAGATCGGCGTCACCGGCGTGGTCCTGACGCGAATGGACGGCGACGGACGCGGCGGCGCGGCCCTGTCCATGCGCGAGATCACCGGCAAGCCGATCCGCTTCGTCGGCTTGGGCGAGAAGATGGACGCGCTCGAAACCTTCGAGCCCGAGCGTATCGCCGGCCGCATCCTCGGCATGGGCGACATCGTGGCGCTGGTCGAACGCGCGCAGGAAACGCTGGAGGCCGAACAGGCCGAGCGCATGATGAAGCGCTTCCAGAAGGGGATGTTCAACATGAACGACCTCAAGGGCCAGTTGGAGCAGATGCAGAAGATGGGCGGCATGCAGGGCATGATGGGCATGATGCCTGGCATGGCCAAGATGTCGAAACAGATCGAGGAGGCGGGCTTCGACGACAAGACCATCGTGCGCCAGATCGCCCTGATCCAGTCCATGACCAAGAAGGAACGCGCCAATCCCGCGCTGCTGCAGGCCTCGCGCAAGAAGCGGGTCGCGGCGGGGTCCGGGCAGGAGGTGGCCGACCTCAACAAGCTTTTGAAAATGCACCGCCAGATGGCGGACGCGATGAAGAAGATGGGCAAGATGGGCAAGAAAGGCCTGATGCGCGGCGGCCTCGGCGCGTTGCTTGGCAAGGGCGGCGGGATGCCGGCCGGCATGGGCGATATGGGCGGCATGGGCGGGATGGACCCGGCCGCGATGGAAAAGGCCGCCCGACAGATGGGCATGGGCGGCGGCGACCTGCCCGGACTGGGCGGCATGGGTGACCTGTCGGGATTGGGCAAGAAGAAGTGACCAGTCCGGCTCCAACCTTGCAGGCCGGGCGGCTGACGCTCAGGCCGATGCGCGATGGCGACTTTCCTGCCTATGCCGCGCTGATGGCCTCGACCCGCGCGACCTTCATGGGCGGCCCCTACGACACGCGCGCGGCTTGGGGCCTTTTCTGCCACGACGTTGCCTGCTGGGCGCTCTACGGCCATGGCGCGCTGATGGTGGACCGTCGCGATACAAGCGAGACGGTGGGACAGGTCGGCCTCAATGCCGGGCCGCTGTTCCCGGAAACGGAACTGGGCTGGACGCTCTATGACGGCCACGAAGGGCAGGGCTTCGCCACCGAAGCCGCCGCCGCCCTGCGCGACTGGGCCTTCGACAGCCTCCCGCTTGCCAGCCTCGTGAGCTATATCCATCCCGACAACGCGGCCTCCCATGCCGTCGCCCGCCGCCTTGGCGCGGTCGGGGATACCGACGCCCCGCGCCAAGACCCCGAGGATATCGTCTTCCGCCACCACCGGAAGGCCGCGTGATGTCCGGCTTGCACATCCCCGCTCGCTCCACAGGCTTGCCCACAGGCAGACGTCGTGTCCCTTGCACCTTCCCCGCGTCCGCCCGAGGCCCGCAATGACCGCGCGCCTTGTGGATATCCCGCAGCTGGAGACCGACCGCCTGATCCTGCGCGCCCCGCAGGCGTTGGATTTCGACGTGCTGGAACCCTTCATCCGCTCGGACCGCGCGCGCTATATCGGCGGCGGCGCGGACAAGGACCGGCGCCACGCGTGGAACGTCCTGACGATGCTGGCCGGGCATTGGCAGATGCGCGGCTACGGCACCTTCGTGGCCGCGTTGAAATCCACCGGGCAGCCGATCGGCTCCATGGGGCCCTGGCACCCGATCACATGGCCCGAGCCGGAATTGAGCTGGACGATCTGGGACGCCGCCGCCGAGGGCAAGGGATATGCCCGCGAAAGCATGCTGCGCATCCGCCGCCACGCCTATGCCGATCTGGGCTGGACCACCGCCGTCAGCTATATCGACCTGGCCAACGCCCGTTCCATCGCGCTGGCCGAACGCCTCGGCTGCACCCGCGACGACGCGGCCGACCGCGTCCACCCCGACGACCTCGTCTACCGCCACCCGTCCCCGGCAGAGGTGCCGGCATGATCCCCGTTCTCACCACCGAGCGTCTGACCCTGCGCGCGCCGCGCCAGTCCGATTTCGCCGCCCATGCCGCCTTCAAGGCGTCCGACCGGGCCGATTTCGTCGGCGGCAAGACCACCGAGGCCGAAGCCTGGGCGCATCTGTGTGCCCTGATCGGACAGTGGCAGTTGCGCGGCTATGGCCGCTGGATGCTGGCCGAGACCACCACCGACCGGCCCATGGGGATCGTCGGCCTGCACCACCCGCTCGATTGGCCGGAACCGGAAATCGGCTGGACCGTCTATGCAGAGGGCGAAGGCAAGGGCTATGCGTTCGAGGCGGCCACCGCCGCGCGCGACTATGCCTACCGCACACTTGGCTGGTCCACAGTCGCAAGCTTCGTGAACCCGGACAACACCCGGTCCGTTGCACTGGCAAAGCGCATGAGATGCCGCCCGGACGGCGTGCATCACCACGCGGTGCATGGCCCGCTGCACATCTGGCGCCATCCGGCCCCGTCGGAGGTCGCGGCATGACGCACCCGATCCGGACGGACCGCTTGACCCTCCGCGCCTTCCAAGCGCAGGACCTTGCCCCCTACGCCGCCCATTACACCGGCCCCCGCGCGGCCGGCACCGGCGCGGCAATGCCACCCCATGTCGTGGTGGAACGCTTCTGCGCCATGATCGGCCATTGGACGCTGCGCGGCTTCGGGCGCTATGCGATCTGCCTCGACCCGGCCGCGCCGGGCATCGGCCACGTCGGCCCGATGCAACTGGGCGATGACGCTCCCGAGATGACATGGACCCTGTGGTCCGCCGACCACGAAGGGCAAGGCTTCGCGACCGAAGCCGCGCGCGCCGTGCTCGATCACCTCTTCACCAGCGGCTGGTCCGACATCCTCGCCCATGTGGAGGCCGCGAACACCGCGTCACACGCCGTCGCCCGCCGCCTTGGCGGCCAACCCACCGACGCGCCCCCCGCGCCCTGGATGCCCACCGGCATCCAATATCGTTTCACGCCGGAGGCCCCATGACCCAAGACACCGCCAGCCGCGCCGCCGAGATCCTGAAGGGCCACCGCGCCTCCATCGATCGGCTGGACGCAATCCTGATCTACACCCTGGGCGAACGCTTCAAGCACACCCAGGCCGTCGGCCTGCTCAAGGCCGAACACGACCTTCCGCCCTCCGATCCCGCGCGCGAAGCGCACCAGATCGCACGGCTCGAAGATTTGGCGATGCAGGCCGACCTCGACCCCGACTTCGCCAAGAAGATCCTCCGCTTCGTCATCGACGAAGTCATCCGTCACCACGAACAACACCAGTCGTAGGGCGGGGTTCACACCGCCGCCCCCAATCATTCCATGCGCCCGCAAACAACAACGTGACAGGGCAAACAATCAGGAGAAACTCACAATGGCCATGAAAATTCGTCTCGCCCGCGGCGGCTCCAAGAAGCGCCCGTTCTATTCCATCGTCGCATCCGACAGCCGGATGCCCCGCGATGGCCGCTTCATCGAGAAGCTGGGCACCTACAATCCGCTGCTCGCCAAGGACAGCGAGGATCGCGTCAAGATGAACATCGAACGCGTGCAGCATTGGCTTGCTCAGGGCGCGCAGCCGACCGACCGCGTCAGCCGGTTCCTTGAAGCCGCAGGCCTCGTCGAGAAGAAGGAACGTGCCAACCTGAAGAAGGCTGTTCCGGGCAAGAAAGCCACCGAACGCGCCGAGGAAAGGGCCGCCAAGGCCGCAGCGGCCGCCGAAGCCGCCGCCGCCCCGGCCCCTGCTGAAGACCCTGTGGAGGACACCGCAGCGGAAGAAACCGCCGAATAAGTCTCGACCAGCGCGCCCGTCCCTCTGGCGGGCGCGCGCCATCCCCACCGCTCGCAAAGGGCCGCGCCGCCATGGCAAACCGGGATCTGATCTGCGTCGGCGCCGTCATGGGCGCTTTCGGCGTGCGCGGCGAAGTCCGCCTGAAAAGCTTCTGCGCCGAACCCGCAGACATCGCCACCTATGGCCCCCTCTCGACCGAGGATGGCAGCCGCTCCTTCACCGTGACGCTGACCCGCCCGGTGAAGTCGGGATACGGTGCGTCGCTTACGGGCATTTCTTCCAAGGAAGACGCCGACGCGCTGCGCGGCACAAGGCTCTACGCCCCGCGCAAGGCCCTGCCCAACCTCCCCGATGACGAATATTACCACGCCGACCTGATCGGCCTGACCGTGATGGATACCGGCGGGGTCGAGATCGGCCGGATCGTCGCCGTTCACAACCACGGCGCGGGCGATCTGTTGGAGGTCAAGGGCGCGGGCCTTGGTTCCGGCGTGCTGGTGCCGTTCACGGCCGCCATTGTTCCGACCGTGGATCTGACGGCTGGCCGCGTCATCGTCGATCCGCCTCCCGGGCTTCTGTCGGATGCCGACGAGACCGAGGAGCCGGAACCCCGGATCGGCCAGGTCGACGGCTTCGACTAGGACCGGATGCGCCAGCCTGTCTTGAAGATCCATCCGATCATGGCGATGCAAGCCACCGTGAAGCCGAGGATCGCCATGATGGACCATCCCACCGACACGTCCGCCGTCCCGAAGAAGCTCCACCGGAAGCCGGAGATCAGGTAGACCACCGGGTTGAACAGACTGATCGTCTGCCAGACCGGGGGCAGCATGGTGATCGAATAGAACGACCCGCCCAGGAACACGAGCGGTGTCACCGCCAGAAGCGGAATCAACTGCAACTGTTCGAAATTCTGCGCCCAGATGCCGATGATGAAGCCGAACAGGCTGAACGACAGGCAGGTGAGAACAAGGAAGGTCAGCATCCAGAACGGGTGCAGGATCTGCAACTCGACGAAGAAGAAGGCGGTCAGCAGGATGATGATGCCAATCACGAAAGCCTTGGTGGCCGCCGCCAGCACGTAGCCCGCCGTGATCTCGAAGAACGAGGCGGGAGCCGACAGAAGCTCGTAGATCGTCCCGATGAATTTCGGGAAGTAGATGCCGAAACTCGCGTTGGAGATGCTTTGGGTCAGCACCGTCAGCATGATCAGCCCCGGAACGATGAACGCGCCATAGCTGACGCCTTCAACCTGTTCGATGCGGCTGCCGATGGCGGTGCCGAACACCACGAAATAAAGCGATGTCGACAGCACCGGGGAGACGATGGATTGTGCGATGGTGCGGAAGGTGCGTGACATCTCGAAGATGTAGATCGCGCCGATGGCTTGCAGGTTCATGCCGCGTCCTCGCCATTCTGCACCAGTCCCACGAAGATCTCCTCCAGGCTCGATTGCCGGGTTTCCACATCGGCCACCACCAGCCCCGCGGCCTGCAGCGCGCCGAGCAGCCGCACGATCCCGGTGCGTTCGGCGCGCGTGTCGTAGCGGTAGGTAAGCCACTTGCCGCCGTCGGACAGATCCAGACCGCGGCCCTCCAGCTCCGCCGGGATCGACTCTATCGGCGCGCTCAACTCGATGCGCAGTTCCTTCTGGCCCATCCGGGCCATCAAGGCGGTCTTCTCTTCCACCAGCAGGATGCGACCGCGGTTGATGACGGCGACGCGGTCGGCCATTTCCTCAGCCTCCTCGATGTAGTGGGTTGTCAGGATGATGGTGACGCCGCTCGCTTTCAGATCGCGCACCACGGCCCACATGTCGCGGCGCAGCTCCACGTCGACCCCCGCCGACGGCTCGTCCAGGAACAGCACGCGCGGCTCGTGGCTCAGGGCCTTGGCGATCAGGACGCGCCGTTTCATGCCCCCCGACAGCGTGCGGATCGCGTCGTCGCGCTTGTCCCACAGGGACAACTGCCGCAGGATTGCCTCCAGCTTGGCATCGTCGCGCGGTTTGCCGAACAGGCCGCGCGAAAAGCGCACCGTGTTGATGACCTTCTCGAACGGCTCCAGGTTGATCTCCTGCGGCACAAGGCCCACCAGCGCCCGTGCGGCGCGGTAATCGTCAATCGTGTCATGGCCACCGATGGTCACCCTGCCCTGCGTGGGCTGAACGATCCCGCAGATCGCCGAAATCAGCGTCGTCTTGCCGGCGCCGTTCGGCCCCAGAAGCGCCAGGATCTCGCCGTCTGCAATCTCCAGCGACACGGCATCAAGCGCGGTGAACCCGCCGTCATAGGTCTTGGTCAGCCGGTCGATGGACACGACGGGCCGGGGGATTTCAGGCTGGGACATGGGCAACTCCTCGCGAAACGGCACCTTATTGCCGGGGGCCGGGACGGGCAAGATGCAGGGATGCATGGCATCCATTCGGATCCGTGCGTCCCTGCAGGGTTGCCTTGCGGCAAGGGTGATGGGACAGGGACCTTTGCCCGGAACACCCCGGGTTGCCAACGGACCGATTGATCGCCGCAGCCGGGCCGCGTAGATGCAGGCCATGACCGACGATACCGCGCCCAAACCCGCCCGCTCCCATGGCCGTCTTGCCCAGTCCGCAAGCCTCAAGCCGCGCGAGTTGATCAGCGACACCCCCCACCTTGCCCGCGCCTGGCGGGCCAAGGTCATCACGCTTTTCCCCGAGGTCTTTCCCGGCGTCCTCGGCGCATCCCTCACCGGCAAGGCCCTTCAACAGGGCCTCTGGACGCTGGAGGCGGTGGATTTGCGCAGCTTCGGCACGGGCAGGCACCGGCAGGTCGATGATACGCCCGCGGGGGGCGGTGCGGGGCTGGTGATGAAGCCCGACGTGATGGGCCGCGCGCTCGACATGGTCGGCGCGGGAGCGCCACAGGATCGCGCGGCGTGGCCCATGGTCTACCTCAGCCCGCGCGGCAAGCCGTTCGATCAGCGCGATGCGGAACGGTTCGCCGGCGCACGCGGCGTGACGCTGATCTGCGGTCGCTTCGAAGGCCTCGACCAGCGCGTCATCGACCATTACGCGCTGGAGGAAGTATCCCTCGGCGATTACGTCCTGACCGGCGGAGAGATCGCGGCGCAGGCCCTGCTCGACGCCACGGTGCGCCTGTTGCCGGGTGTGCTCGGCAACGCCGCCTCGACCGAGGAGGAAAGTTTCTCCGACGGTCTGCTCGAACACCCGCACTACACCAAACCCGCCGACTGGCGCGGCCACCCGATCCCGCCGGTGCTGCTGTCTGGCGACCACGGCAAGGTGGCGGCGTGGCGGCGCGCCCAGGCAGAAGCCCTGACCCAAGCGCGCAGGCCCGATCTCTGGGCTGCCTATCGCCGCGACCGGGGCTGACGCGCCTCTCGGGCGACCCGGCGCAATCAGGCACAATCAGGCACAATCAGGCACGAACGTAGGTCAGGCGGATCACATCGCCGTCCATCGTTTCGCTCGACCGCAGGCGCAGCGGCGGCAGCGGGCCATCGAAGAACGGTCTGCCCTGCCCGAGGATGACAGGGTGCACGTAAAGCCGATACTCGTCGATCCGTCCGAATTCGCCTGCCTGATGCGCCAGAGCCGCCCCCCCAAGATCCGCGCAAGCCCCGCCAATCCCCTTGCCTGCAAGCCCGCCGCCCCTTATACGCCCCTCATCCGGGGTCGGAATCGGCCATCCGGACGGTTGCCTTTTGTCCGGGCCCAACTTTCGGGGCCACCCACGGGCGCAAGACCGACACGACAGAACGCACGTTGTTACCTCTGGCGGGCGCCCCCGGAACGGGACCAAGGCGAACCCGGTCGAAGACCAGAGCTCTGGGACGGCACCACACCTCCGCGGGCAAACCGTGGGCACATCAGAAGGAGCGCATCAGATGAACCTGATCGCACAGATCGAAGCCGAGCAGATCGCTGCCCTGGCCAAGGACATTCCGGATTTCAAGGCGGGCGACACCATCCGCGTCGGCTACAAGGTCACGGAAGGCACGCGCACCCGCGTGCAGAACTACGAAGGCGTGTGCATCGCGCGCAAGAACGGGTCGGGCATCGCCGGATCCTTCACCGTGCGCAAGATCTCCTTCGGCGAAGGCGTGGAACGGGTCTTCCCCCTGCACTCAACCAATATCGACAACATCACCGTTGTCCGCCGCGGCCGGGTCCGCCGGGCGAAGCTGTATTACCTGCGCGATCGTCGCGGCAAGTCGGCGCGCATCGCCGAGGAAACCAACTACAAGGCCCCCTCGGGCGCCAACGTGTAAGGAGATCCTGAGATGAAAAAGGACCTGCATCCCGACTATCACGAGATCGACGTGAAGATGACCAACGGCGACATCGTCAAGATGCGCTCGATCTGGGGCAAGGAAGGCGACACCCTGTCGCTCGACATCGACCCGACCGTGCATCCGGCCTGGACCGGCGGCGGCGCGCGCCTGCTGGACACCGGCGGCCGCGTGTCGAAGTTCAAGAAGAAATACGAAGGCCTGGGCTTCTAGGCCAGCAGACCGCTTGCATGATCAAGACGCCGCTCCCACCCGGGGCGGCGTTTTTCATTGTGGCAGACGGCACGCCAACGCGGGGACCCCCGCCGTCAGGCAAAGCCCGCAACCGGCACGCCCTTGGCAAAGACGGGACGGCGGGTCGCCACCGCGCGCCGTGCCTCGTCCCGCTGACCGGTGCGCAACAGGCAGACCAGCCAGGTCAGCTCCAACAGGTCGCGCTGCGCCCGCGATCCGCCCAGCCGCGCGGTATCCGCCATCGCCGGCGCCAAGGCCTCCAGCGCGTCCGCCCAGTCGCCGCGCGCCACCGCGCCCCAAGCCCGCGCCACCGGGGCGACCAGATCGGCCGCATACCCCGCCCGTGCCTCTGCCAGCCGCGCCAGCGCCGCGCCGTCGCCCGCCATCGCATGGGCCAGCGCCGCGTGCATATCCGCGAAACTGTGGCCCGGATCGGGGAAATGCTGCCCCGCGAACGCACTCATCCGCCGCCATTCCTCTGGCGGCACGTCGATCCCCGCCACCTCTGCCCGCCACAGCAGCGCCGCGCCATCCGCCACCACGTTCAACGGCAGCGACGTGCTGCACCCCGGTGCGATGGCCCCGTGGTAGTGCCGCCACAACGCCGTGGCGTCCCCCTGTTCCAATGCCCACAACGCCTCGTGCCACGACAGATGCCCATGCAACAGCGCGCGCGGGTCATATCCCGCCAACCAGTCCGACAGATATGCCCGTCCCGCGTCCGTCTCGCCCCGCTCGTAAAGCGTATGCGCCTTGAAATGCGACGCATTGGCGTTCGCGTTGTTCAGTGCCAGCGCACGGTCCATCAACCCCGTCGCCTCGTCCAGCCGCCCGACCTCGCACAGGGCCTGCCCGTGGACACTCAACAACCACCAATCGTCGCCCAGATGCCGGAACAGCCCGGTGGTATAGGCCAGTTGCGCGGCCTCGCGCCCCGGCTCTCCGCTCAGGCCGATCAACCCGAAGATATTGGTGCAGACCTGCGCCACCATCACATCGCGCGGCCAGTCCTGCACATGCGCCTCCACCGCGCGCCGCGCCGCCGCCACCTGTCCCGACAGCAGCAGGCCGAACACCGCGACGTGGCTCGCCTCCCGCGCGCTGACACCGCCAGACAGCGCCGCGGCCCGCGCCAACGCCGCCTTTGCCGCCGCCATGTCGAACGCATACATCGCCGCCCGCGCCGCCCCCACATGGGCCAGCGCAAAGCCCTCATCCGCGGCAATGGCCCGCGCGAAGGCCTCCTGCGCCCCGTAAGTCGCCGCAAGGATATGGTCCACCCCTTCGACATAGGCGGCAACCGCGACGTCCGATCCCGTGCTCAGCACATTGCCGTATCGATCCTGCACCATCTCCGATCCCCCCCTCTTGCGGCAAAACGGTCGCATGGATATGGGGATTCGGTCCAACACGATCGGCTTTGGCCTTAACAGCGCCCGCCATTGCAATTATACTCCCACCTCAACACCTCGCGCCCCACCCAAGAAGGGCGTCCAGATGTTGGGGCACAATCCCGCGCTTTCGCGTGGATCAGACAGGGCGGGACAGGCAATGGCGCATATCATTGTTCTCGGCAACGAGAAGGGCGGTTCGGGCAAATCCACCACCGCCATGCATGTGGCAACCGCGCTCGCCCGCATGGGCCATGTCGTCGGCGGCCTCGATCTGGACCTGCGCCAACGCAGTTTCCACCGCTACCTGGACAACCGGAACGGTTGGACCGCGCGCAAGGGCCTCGACCTGCCCTGTCCGATCCTGCTCGACCTGCCTGACCTCGCCCCCGAGGACGTGCCCGAGGGCGAGAACATCTACGATCGCCGCCTGTCGGCCGCCGTGGCCGAACACGAACAGCGATGCGATTTCATCGTCATCGACTGCCCCGGCAGTCACACCCGCCTCAGCCAGGTCGCCCACAGCCTTGGCGATACGCTGATCACGCCGTTGAACGACAGCTTCGTCGATTTCGACCTGCTGGCCAAGATCGACCCCGAAACCTACGCCCTCAAGGGCCCGTCCGTGTATTCCGAAATGGTCTGGCACGCGCGCCAGCTGCGCGCCAAGGCGGGTCTGAAGCCGACCGACTGGATCGTGGTGCGCAACCGCCTGCCCGCGCAGGCCATGCACAACAAGCGCAAGATGGGCCGCGCGCTGGAGGAACTGTCCAAGCGCATCGGCTTCCGCGTTGCCCCCGGCTTCTCCGAACGCGTCATCTTCCGCGAATTGTTCCCCTCCGGCATGACGTTGCTGGACCTGCGCGAGATGGGGGTGGACCGCCTCAACATCTCCAACGTTGCCGCCCGCCAAGAACTGCGCGACCTGATTTCGGCGCTCAACCTGCCGGGCGTCAGCGTGGATTTCTGAGCGACCCCTCTTCATTATGGCCCTACAATGGCGGGGGGCAAGAGCGTGCCGCGCTCATGCGCAATCACGCGACCCGCTCTGACCGATTGATACCGCACGTCCGCGACGCGCAAAACCGGTGCCCACTTTTGCGCGACGTGCTCTGGTCACCCAATTCTGACCGGACGCGATGCGGGCAACGCCCATTCCGCGTGCTCAGGACCGCGCGCGCTCAGTCATACCGCAGATTGGTCGCCTTGCCGCGAAAGATGACATAGGCCAGCACCGAATAGCCCGCGATCACCGGGACCACGAAGCAGGCGCCCACAAGGATGATCAGCAGGCTTTCGGGGGCGGCGGCGGCCTCGTAGATCGTCAACCGCTCGGGCACCACGTAGGGATAGAAGCTGTAGGCCAGCCCCACATAGGCCAGCGCGAACAGGCCGGTCGACACCGCGAAGGGCTGCCAGGACCGCACATCTCCCGGATAGGGCATCGCACGCAACATCCGCCACAGCCACAGCACCGCCAGCCCCGACAGGATCGGGATCGGCATCAGCCACAGCACTTCGGGGAACTGCAACCAGCGATCGAGGATGCGCGCCGACACGAAGGGCGTGGCCAGCGACACCGCCCCAATGCCCAGGATCACGCCCAGAAGGCTTTCCTTCGCCCATTGCACGGCCTTGATCTGTAGCCTGCCTTCCGTCTTGTGGATCAACCATGTGGACCCGATGAAGCTGTAGCCCACCAACAGGCAGAGGCCGGTCAGAACGGCAAAGGCGTAATGCGCCCAGGTCTGCTCCAAGCCCATGATATACAGACCCAACATGAAGCCTTGGCTCAGCGCCGTCAGGGCCGAACCCGCAAAGAACAGCCGGTTCCACAACACCTTGTGCCGCGCATGGGCCTTGGCGCGGAACTCGAACGCCACGCCGCGCAGGATCAAACCGATCAGCATCAGGAACACCGGCAGATACAGCGCCGTCAGGATCATCCCGTGGGCGCTCGGGAAGGCCACCAGCAACAGCCCCACGGCCAGCACCAGCCAGGTCTCGTTGGCGTCCCAGAACGGCCCGATGGAGCCGATCATGCGATCCTGCTCCTCCGGTGTGGCAAAGGGGAACAGGATGCCGACGCCCAGGTCGAATCCGTCGAGCACCACGTAGACGAGGATCGAGAACCCCATCAGGGACGCGAAGGCCCAGGGCAGCCATTCGGCTGGATTTGCGAAATCGGGAAACATCTGCGCTCACTCCGCCGGGTTTAGGATCTGGACCTGCGCCTTGCCCGAATGGACCATGTCGTTCGCGCGTCCGTCATCACCGCGCGCCGCCTTGCGCGCGAGGTAGACCACGACGGAGATGTAGGCGAACAGCAGCAGGCCATAGACCACCAGGTAGCCCGCCAGCGTGCCGGCCACCATCGGCGCCGGCACATCGGCCACCGCCATTTCCGTCGTCATCACGCCCTGCACCAGCCATGGCTGACGCCCGATCTCGGTCGTGTACCAGCCCGCCAGCGTGGCGACCCAGCCGCTGAACGCCATCGGCACCAGCGCCCAGAAGAACGGCTTGGGCAGCCCCTCCACCGCCAGCCAGTGGCCCGCCTGCGCGTCCACATGCAGGTGGCGGCGCTTCCACATCACGAAGACCGTGGCCCAGGACACCAGCAGCATCGCCATGCCCGTGCCGACCATGGTGCGGAAGCTCCAGAACACCGGCAGCACAGGCGGATGCAGCGCCGTTCCATCCTCGGCCACGAACTCGTTCAGGCCCTGAATGACGCCGTCGAAGTGATGCGTCAGGATCAGGGAGGCGACGCCGGGGATGCCGATCTCGAACCGGTTTTCACGCGCCTCCTGGTCGGGGATTGCGAACAGCAGCAGCGGCTGGTTCGGCCCGGTCTCCCAGATGCCTTCCATCGCGGCGACTTTCTGGGGCTGGTATTCAAGGGTGTTCAACCCATGCATGTCGCCCATGTAGATCTGCACCGGGATCAGCAGCGCCCCAATGCTCACCCCCACCTTCAGCGCCGTGCGCACGTCGCGCGACCGGTCGCCCAGCAACCAGCGGAACGCCGAAACGCCCGCGATCAGGAAGGCCACCGTCAGGCCCGAGGCCAGCAGCATGTGGGCAAAGCGGTAGGGCATCGACGGGTTGAAGATGATCGCCCACCAATCGGTGGCGAAGGCCACGCCGTCCACCATCTCGAAGCCTTGCGGGGTGTGCATCCAGCTATTGAGCACGATGATCCAGAACGCCGACACCGTGGTGCCAAACGCCACGAGGAACGTCGCAAGGATATGCAACCAGGCGGGCACGCGGCTGAACCCGAACAGCATGATCCCCACGAAAGCGGCCTCCAGGAAGAAGGCTGTCAACACCTCGTAGGCCAGAAGCGGCCCCGCGATGTTGCCGACGGTTTCCATGAAGCCCGGCCAGTTGGTGCCGAACTGGAACGACATCGTGATGCCGCTGACCACGCCCATGGCGAAGCTCAGGGCAAAGACCTTCACCCAGAAGCGGTAGATGTTCATCCACTTTTCGTCCCTGGTCTGCGCGAAGCGCACCCGGAAGAACAGCAGCACCCAGCCCAGCGCGATCGTGATCGTCGGGAACAGGATGTGGAACGAAATGTTGGCCGCGAATTGAATGCGGCTCAGGATCAGGGTGTCGAGGGCTTCCATCGTGTCAAATCCTCACTTGCGTTTCATCAGGGCGGGGAAGGCGCTGCCGGCCTTGTCGACCAGCCCCGCGATGCGGCTTCCCAGCGTCATCATCTGGACCAGGCGTTCGGTCTCCAGCTTCTCCATGTCGGCGTAGAAACCGGTCATCAGTTCGATCATCTCGCGCAATTCCGCGATGCGGGCTTCGGCGTAGTCGTCGCCTGCGGGGCCCTGCATCTCCAACTCGCGCAACTTGGTCAGGGTCGGATCGATCTCGCGCTTCTTGCGTTCGGCGATCAGGATGCGGGTGATCTCCCACAGGTCTTCGGGCGTGGTGAAGTAATCGCGGCGGTCGCCCTGGACATGGCGCAGCCGCACCAGGTTCCACGCCTGCAGTTCCTTCAGCCCCATCGAGGTGTTGGACCGACTGATCCCGAGCGCTTCGGTGATCTGCTCCGCGTTGCGCGGCGCGCTGGACAGGAACAGCAGCGCATAGATCTGTCCGACGGTGCGGTTGATCCCCCACCGGCTGCCCATCTCTCCGAAATGCAGGACGAAGTCCTGCTGTAGAGGTGTCATCTTCATCGTCATTCCGTTCGCGCTATCAGAGATTTCAGTAATTTCTGAAATTGATGTAGAAGGTCATGCCGCGAAAGCAAATCCGCCGGGGTGCGACATACCGGCCGGTCTTCCCCTTTGCATCGTTTCGGATCGTTCCAAGCACGTCGCGCAAAAGCGGGTGCCGGTTTTGCGCGTCTCGGACCGGTTGGGGGACATTGCGAGGGCATCGGAAAAGGACTCTCGCCATGGCCATTCTCAGCACAAGCACCGTCACCGACACCGACCCCGCGAAGCCCGGCCTTGCAAAGCCCGGCCTTGCAAAGCGCGCCGCCGCCATCCGACTGCGCCGCGTCACCACCTTGCGCCCCACCGCCGCAAGAAGATCCACGACGCGCCCCTTCAAGGTCGCCGTGGACGTCGAGGAGATCACGAAGAACGCCGACACCCGGCCCAGTTCCGATGTGATCTCGTGCGCGATCCCGTCCACCAGGCAATCCTTGTCGGCGCGGCCCGTGAGGTTGGTGAACGGCAACACTGCCAGCGACGGGATCGTCGGCAGCGCAGGCCCCGGCATCGGCTCGGGTTCGGGCGTCGCCTCCAGGATCAGGCGATACCCCACGCCCGGCACCGTCTTGATGACCTCGCGCCCAAGCGCCACGGAAAAAGGCCCCGTGCATCGCACACGGGGCCATCTAGTCTAGGGTGTCTCGACCCATCGGGGAACAGTTGGGGGGCAGCAGGCCAGAGCAACCCGTGAACCCGGAATGCACCATCATGTGCGTCCCGACCTCTCCCGAAGCGTCACCGCCATCTGTAACAGGTGTGTGGCATCCCGGTCGCGCAGCGGACTTATCCCCAGAAAACCGCGCCGACGCGACGAATGGCTCTGCACACGAACCGGGTTGGCGCGGGCAGGCCGGACGATCGGTCCGCAACACCCCCACCAACGAAAAGGCCCCGCCGTCCTCGGCAGGGCCCCTCCAATCGTCATGACGCGTCAGGCGCTCAGTTGTCCTGCTTCAGCGCTGCGCCAAGAATGTCGCCCAGTGAAGCGCCGCTGTCGGACGAACCGAACTGCTCCACGGCTTCCTTCTCTTCGGCAATCTCGCGCGCCTTGATCGACAGGCCCAGCTTGCGGGACTTGGCGTCGATATTGGTCACGCGGACATCCACCTTGTCGCCGATCTGGAAGCGCTCGGGGCGCTGCTCGGACCGCTCGCGCGACAGGTCGGACCGGCGGATGAAGGACTTCATGCCCTCGTAATCCACCTCGATGCCGCCATCCTCGATCGCCGTCACGGCTACGGTGATGACGGAACCGCGCTTCACGCCTTCGATGGTCTCGCCGAAGGGGTCGCCCTCGACCGCCTTGATCGACAGGCTGATCCGCTCTTTCTCGGTATCGACCTCGGTCACGACCGCCTTGACGATATCGCCCTTGCGGTAGTCGCCGATCACGTCCTCGCCGCGACCTTCCCAGGTCAGGTCGGACAGGTGCACCATGCCGTCGATCTCTCCATCCAGCCCGATGAACAGACCGAATTCGGTGATGTTCTTGACCTCGCCCTCGACAGGCGTGCCCTCGGGGTGGGTTTCAGCGAAGACTTCCCACGGGTTGCGCATCGTCTGCTTGAGGCCAAGCGAAACGCGGCGTTTGACCGTGTCGATCTCCAGCACCATGACTTCCACTTCCTGCGAGGTGGACACGATCTTGCCGGGATGCACGTTCTTCTTGGTCCACGACATTTCGGACACGTGCACCAGGCCCTCGACGCCCGGCTCCAGCTCCACGAAGGCGCCGTAATCGGTGATGTTTGTCACCCGGCCCGTGTGGACGCTGTCCAGCGGATAGGATTTCGAAACGGCATCCCACGGATCTTCCTGCAACTGCTTCATGCCAAGGCTGATGCGGTGGGTTTCCTTGTTGACCTTGATGACCTGCACCTTGACCGTCTCGCCGATGGACAGGATGTCCTTGGGGTCGTTGACGCGACGCCATGCCATGTCGGTGACGTGCAGCAGGCCGTCCACACCGCCCAGGTCCACGAAGGCCCCGTATTCGGTGATGTTCTTGACCACGCCGTCCACCACGTCGCCTTCGGCCAGCTTGCCGATGACTTCCGCGCGCTGCTCGGCGCGGGATTCTTCCAGGATCGCGCGGCGCGAGACGACGATGTTGCCCCGGCGACGATCCATCTTCAGGATCTGGAACGGCTGCTTGAGGCCCATCAACGGCCCCGCATCGCGGACGGGACGGACGTCAACCTGCGAACCGGGCAGGAACGCAACCGCGCCGCCCAGGTCCACGGTGAAGCCACCCTTCACGCGGCCGAAGATCGCGCCATCGACACGCTCTTCCGCGGCATAGGCTTTCTCCAGACGATCCCACGCGGCCTCGCGGCGGGCCATCTCGTGCGACAGCACGGCCTCGCCACGGGCGTTCTCGACGTTGCGAAGGAACACTTCGACTTCGTCACCGACCTCGATCGTGGAGGTCTCACCGGGATTTGCGAATTCTTTCAGATCGACGCGGCCTTCCATCTTGTAGCCGACATCGATGATGGCCTGGCCCGCTTCGATCGCGATGACCTTGCCCCTGACAACAGAGCCCTCGTCGGGCGTGTCAACTTCGAAGCTTTCATTCAGGAGGGCTTCGAATTCCTCCATTGTTGCATTTGCCATGTGGCGGTTTTGATCCTTTGGTTCTCGTTTCCGGCCGTGCGGTTGTCTCCGCCGGTCTTTGATTGCGGGTTGGTCACGCAGAAAACAAAACGGGCCGGAAACTCCGACCCTGTTCATCTTCTGCTCTGCGGCGTTCTTGCCGTTCTGACGCTCGCGCGTATACGCGGCGAATCCCTCGGATGCAAGTCCATAGGCCGATGCGCAGCCCCCCCGCCGGTCCGGTCCGCCGCTCGCGGCCAGTTCAGACACCTTGGTCGGCCTGTTTGCGTGCAGACGGCTTTCGTGGCCTCTCGGCGCGCATGCACGGCCCCTCAACTCCGCGGAAACCCGCTCCCGAACACGAAATCCGGAAACAGCCGCGTCGGGCTGTTGGGACCAGCATTGGACGGCCAGACCGACAGAAGCCGGATTATGCGAACCCGTCGAATGCATGATGGCGGTTTCACAAGGACGGGCACCCCGCCCCGCCATGCTCAAGGACCGATCCAATGCCCAGAATGATCTCCATCGCCCGCGCCGATCGCAACAAGGTTCCCGCCGACCACGTCGCCGCCCACAATGCCGCGTTCGGCACCTGTGCCACCATGCTTGCAACCTTCCCCCATGGCGGTGACACCAGCCAGATCGCCGCCCTGTTCGAGGTGCACGACCTTGAGGGATTGCGCCGCCACTCCCGCACGGCCGAAGCCGATGCAAAGATGCGCGACATGGGCTTTGTCGAGCAGTCGGACCAACTACCTCGAGGCCTGACGCCCAGGGCGGTCGGGTTGGCCCTGCGCGCGCAAACCCGACCGTCGCCGCTTACCCGTGGCCCCCCCGCCGGCAGCCCAAGGCAAAGCCCGAAGCACTTCCGGTTTCCATTTTGGATCAGAGGCTTGCGCCATGCGCTTAATCCCGGGCAACCCTGCGCACAGCGGCGCGGCTCACAATTCCTGACCGCGCTCCAGCAGATCCTCCAGCAAGCCGCGCGTGTCGCCGCCCCCGAAGACCAGCGCGCCCGAACTGTAGGTGTCGCCATAGGTCTGCGCCAGCGTCACCGTCTGCGCGAGGCCCGAGATCAGCTGCTCGGCCTGCAACTCCTCCAGCGGGTGAATGAAGGTCGACCACAGCCGCCCGTTGGCCACCGCATAGCGGGCATCAAGCGCGCTGTCGAAATTGGCCTGCATCAGGCGCAGCAACTCCGCCTCTCCCAGTCCCTCCACCGACGCGATCGGGACAAGGATGCGCATCCGGTTGGCGTTCGGATCGACGACCACCGTCACCGGCACCGCCGCCACCGTCAGGGTCATCCCCCGCGCCTCGACCACCGTCGCGGGGTCGATGGCTGTCAGAATGGCACCAAGCCGATCCACGTTCATCGGCGGCGACAGAGCCTGCGGCGCCTCGGCGGTCTGGGCGGACAGCATGTCGGGGGCAGCGGCACAAATCAGGACAAGAACAAGGATGCGCAGCATGGGATGACCTCCAGGGGCAAATGGCCGGTGTCGAATCCTACCGCCTGCGTGCCGTTCGACAAAGGCTGGAATGTGCCGCCGATGGTCACGAGATCGGCACCGTGTCAGCCCCGGCGGGCGGCTTCCACCTGCGCGATCGCCGCCGCGATGGCCGCCTCCGCCGACATTTCGGACGTGTCCAGAACCGTCGCGTCCTCGGCTGCACGCATCGGGGCGGCCTTGCGGTCCGCGTCGCGGGCATCGCGGGCGCGGACATCGGCCAGCACGGAGGCGAAATCGGCCTCCAGCCCGCGCGCCCGCAACTCCTCCAGCCGCCGCCGCGCGCGCACCTCGGCGCTGGCGGTGACAAACAGTTTCACGTCGGCGCGCGGGCAGATCACCGTGCCGATATCGCGACCGTCCAGAACCGCGCCGCCGGACCGGTTTGCAAAAGCGCGCTGGAAGTCCAGCAGGGCGGCGCGCACGTCGGGGATCACGGCCACCTTGCTGGCCGCCTGCGCCACATCGGGGGACCGCAGGGCATCGGGGTCGCTCAGGTCGGCGGGCGTCAGACCCAGCGCCGCCGCCTCGGCCCGTTCGCCCCGCAACATCCGCGCCCCGACCGCCCTGTAGAGCAGCCCGGTATCGAGGTGGGCAAAGCCGAAATGCTCCGCCACGGCACGTCCGATGGTGCCTTTTCCAGCGGCGGCGGGGCCATCAATGGCGACAGTAAATCTCATGCAACCTCCTTTGGACCCGTTTGAGCGGGGCGCGCGTCGGGCCAACACGCTCCCTGGGGCTTAGGGCTGGCCGCCCCGGTCGATCTGCGCTCCAAGCCCGCGCATCAGCGGCTCGAAGATCGGAAAGGACGTGACGATGGGCCCCGCGTCATCGACGGTGATCGGCTTGGCGCTGGCGAAACCGGCACACAGGAACGACATCGCGATGCGGTGATCCAGATGGGTCGCCACCATGGCCCCACCGGGCACACCGCCCGCACCGCGTCCATGGACGATCCACCAATCCGGCCCATCCTCGACCGCCACCCCGCAGGCACGCAGGCCGTCCGCCATGGCGGCGATCCGGTCGCTTTCCTTGACCCGCAACTCCTTGACTCCACGCATGATAGTCTGGCCCTGCGCATTCGCAGCCACCACGGAGAGGATCGGGTATTCGTCGATCATGGAAGCCGCACGCTCGGGTGGCACCTCGATACCCTTCAAGTCGGGCGAGAAGCGCGCGCGCAGATCGGCCACGGGTTCGCCCCCCTCCTCGCGCGGGTTCTCGTAAGTCAGGTCCGCGCCCATCTCGCGCAGGGTCTCGAACAGGCCGGCGCGGGTCGGGTTCAGGCCGATATTGGGCACCAGCACGTCCGAGCCGGGCGTGATCAGCGCGGCGCAGACCGGGAACGCGGCCGAGCTTGGATCGCGCGGCACCACGATGGTCTGGGGCTGCAACTCGGGCTGGCCGGTCAGGGTGATGACGCGCCCCTCGGGCGTGATCTCGGTGCTGATCTCGGCCCCGAAGCCCGCCAGCATCCGCTCCGAATGGTCACGCGTCGCCTCGGCCTCGATCACCACGGTCCGGCCCGGTGCGTTCAGACCGGCCAGCAGCACCGCCGATTTCACCTGCGCCGAGGGGACGGGCGTAGCGTAGCGGACGGGCAAAGGGTGGGCGGCCCCGACCAGAGTCATCGGCAACTGCCCCTTCGCCCGGCCATGGGCCCGGGTTCCGAACAGCGCCAACGGGTCCGTCACCCGCGCCATGGGACGTGACCGCAGCGAGGCGTCGCCGGTGAAGGTGGCCGTGATCGGCGTGGTCGCCATCGCCCCCATGATCAGCCGCACGCCGGTGCCCGAATTGCCGCAATCCAGAACATCGTCCGGCTCTGCAAAGCCACCGACGCCGACGCCATGGATCGACCACGTGCCATCCCCCTCTCGCGCGACCTCGGCCCCGAAAGCCTGCATCGCGGCGGCGGTATCAAGTACGTCCTGCCCCTCCAGAAGCCCGGTCACCCGGGTCTCGCCAACCGCCATCGCGCCCAGGATCAGCGAACGGTGCGAAATCGACTTGTCGCCCGGAACGTCCGCCGTGCCAGTCAGGGCCACGCCGGGGCGGGTTGTCATGGGTTGCGGCATGCCATGGGCAGACATCGAGCGGTTCCTTTGTCAGCGGGCCCCTGATGCGCCCTTCAGGCTGCGGTGATAAACGGGGGCGTGGCGGGCGTCCACACCGGATCGGAGGCCGGATCAGGGCTTTCGGAACGTCAGGTAATGCGGTGTCCGCCCCTCGCGGAGGGCCTTGATTTCGTAGCGCGTCGGCAGCCAATCGGGCCATGCCTCGTGCCAGCCGGGCGCGCTGCCAACCTCGGCCACGAACCCGGCGCGCGGCACCTCCTCCAGCGTCTGGCGGACGTAATCCTCGATATCCGTCGCCACGCGGAATTCCGACCCCGACTTGAGGACGCGAAACAGGGGGGCCAGGTGTTCGTCGGTGACGAAGCGGCGGCGATGGTGGCGCGCCTTGGGCCATGGATCGGGGTAGAGCAGGAATGCCTTCGCGATGGAGGCGTCGGGCAGCACGTCAAACAAGTCGCGCACGTCGTCGGGGTGCACGGCAAGGTTCTCCACCCCCGCCCGCCGGATCTTGCCGAGCAACATTGCTACACCATTGATATAGGGCTCGCAGCCGATAATCCCGACATCCGGGTTCGCCGCGGCTTGGTGCACCATGTGCTCGCCACCGCCAAATCCGATCTCCAGCCAGACGTTTCTGCCGCCGAACCGCGCCTCCAGATCCAAGGGCGTTCGGTCAGGATTGACGTCCCAATCCACCGGTCCCGGCGACAGCGCCGCCAGATCCTCGTCCAGATAACGATGCTGCACATCCTTGAGGTTATGGCCACGGCGGCGGCCGTAAAAGTTGCGGTGGGGGCGTTCGGGATGGGTCATGGCGCATGCTGGCTAACGGCTCGTGTTCGCCGTCGCAAGGGGCGTCGGAGCGGAACGCGAAACGGCATAAGGTCGACCCGACCGCCGTTTCGATGTCCCGGGCCAGATCCAATGCGGCTCAGAGCGCGGCCTTGATCGCCTCCACCAGATCCGTGCGCTCCCAAGAGAAACCGCCATCGGCCTCGGGCGCGCGCCCGAAATGGCCATAGGCGGCGGTGCGGGCGTAGATGGGACGGTTCATGTCCAGATGCGTGCGAATACCGCGTGGGGTCAGGTCCATCACCTGTTCCAGCGCGCGTTCGATGCCGGCTTCCTCGGCCTGTCCGGTGCCGTGGGTGTTGACGTAGATCGACAAGGGTCGCGCGATGCCAATGGCGTAGCTCAACTGGACAGTGCATTTCTGCGCCAGACCAGCGGCCACCACGTTCTTCGCGAGGTAACGCGCAGCATAGGCGGCAGAGCGGTCCACCTTGGTTGGATCCTTGCCGGAGAACGCGCCACCGCCATGGGGCGCTGCCCCGCCATAGGTATCCACGATGATCTTGCGCCCTGTCAGACCCGCATCACCGTCTGGGCCGCCGATGACGAACTTGCCGGTCGGGTTCACGTGCCACACCGTCTCGGACGAGATCCATCCATCGGGCAGCTCGGCACGAATATAGGGCTCGACAATGGTGCGGACGTCATCGGAAGTCAGGCTTTCGTCAAGGTGCTGGGTCGACAGGACGATGGACGCCACGCCCACGGGCTTGCCACCGACATAGCGCACCGACAGCTGCGATTTCGCATCCGGCCCCAGCGCGGGCTCGGCGCCGGATTTCCGCTCATCCGCCAGACGCTTCAGGATCGCATGGGCATAGTGGATCGGGGCGGGCATCAACTCGGGCGTTTCGTCCACGGCAAAACCGAACATGATCCCCTGGTCGCCAGCCCCCTCGTCCTTGTTCTCGGCCGCGTTCACGCCTTGGGCGATATGCGCGGACTGCTCGTGCAGGAGATTGGTGATCTCCACTGTCTCGTGGTGGAACTTCTCCTGTTCATAACCGATATCCCTGATGCATTCGCGCACGATCGGGTCGATCCGACCCATATATTCCGACAGTTTCGCCTGATCGCTCAACCCGACCTCTCCGCCGATCACCACACGATTGGTAGTGGCGAAGGTCTCGCACGCGACACGGGCTTCGGGTTCCTCGGCGAGAAAGGCGTCAAGGATCGCGTCCGAAATGCGGTCGCAGACTTTGTCGGGGTGCCCCTCGGAGACGGACTCCGAAGTGAAGGTGTAGGTATCGCGTGCCATTGGGAATGCTCCATTGATAAAGTCCCCCACGCCAGGAAGCCGTTGTGAGGGGTTGGCGCCGCTTACGCCCCTTTGCCCGCAGGTTCAATGGGCCGTCCGGCGACGTCCCCATGCAAGGCCGCCGAGTGTTGCCAGCAGCGCAATCAGCAAGGCGGGAAGATCGCCCCACCGCGCATAGGGGGTCGGCGGCAGGGTGGCGGGCAAAAGCGTGTCGATGGTGCCCTGCGTGCCCATCGGCAACGCCTCGACGATCCGGCCACGCGCGTCGATCACGGCCGAGATGCCGGTATTGGCCGCCCGGATCAACGGCAGGCCCTGTTCCGCCGCACGCAGACGGGCAAGCGCCAGGTGCTGATAGGGCATGGCGAAGCTGCCGAACCATGCGTCGTTGGTGATCTGGACCATCCAGTCGGGTCGCTCCACCGCACGGATATAGCGGGGGAAGATGGCCTCGTAGCAGATCATCGGGAAGGCACGGCCAAATTGGCCGAAGTCGATCAGCCCCGGCCCCGCGCCCGGCCAATATCCGCCCGACAATTGCTGCGCGATGGCATTCAACCCAAGCCGATCCGCCAGCCCCCGCAGGGGCAGATACTCTCCAAACGGGACAAGATGGTGCTTGTCATAGACCTGTGCGATCGCGCCCGCGCCGTCCAGAACCGCCAACACGTTGCGCGGCTCGAACCCGGCATAGCGCTGACCGCCGACGATCACCTGTGCGCCCATTGCGGCTTCCGCAATGCGCCCGCGCGAAACCTCTGACCCGCTCAGGATCTCTGGCAGGCTGGTTTCCGGCCAGATGATGATATCGGGCGGCGTTGCGGCGGCCTGCGCCGTCAGGGCCAGCGCCCGGTCGAAGAAGACCGGGATCATGTCGCGCCGCCATTTCAGATGCTGGGGCGCGTTGATCTGCACCACTCGGATGGAAGCCGCGTCCGGCTGCGGCTGCGGTGCGGGCGCGGCCCACGGGATCAAGCCAAGCACGAGACCGGCCGCGAGGGGGAGCGCCGCCAGTGACGGCCCGCGCGACAGGTAGGCGATGGCGGACAGCGAAGACAGCCCCAGCACCGCCAGCGTCATCCCGTGAGGGCCCCCGAACGCGGACAGCGCCAAGGCCTCCGTCCCGATCAGGGCATGTCCCGGCTCTGCCCAGGGCAGGCCGCTGAACACTCGGCCCCGCAAGGCCTCGGACAGTGTCAGGAGACCGGCGAAGGCAAGCGCCCGACCCGGCCGCCCTGCCCCGGCAAGCCGCACCGAAAGCCACGCGGCAAGTCCCCAGAAAAGCGCCAGTCCGCCCGCCATCAGCACCAGCGCGATGGGCGCCATCCACCCTGTTGCTGCGGCATCGACGAAGAATGGCTGCACGATCCAGTGCATCGACACGGCGAACCATCCGGTACCCGCGCACCATCCGCGCCACGCCGCTCCGCGTGCATCGGGAGCGGTGACGACCAGCATCGCGACCAATGCGACGGCGGGAAAGACGGCATACCATGCGCCGAAGGGCGGCAGGGCAAGTGCCGCGACTGCGCCTGCGAAAGCCGCCAAAGCACGCCCCTGCCATCGGGTTAGTCCAGATCCGAGACCCCGATCCGGGGCCTCCCCGTCGTTCACTCTGCGGCCTCCTGCGGCAATCGCACCCGCAGCCGCTTGATCCGGCGTGGGTCGGCGTCGATCACTTCGAACTCCACCCCCGACGGATGCGAGACAACCTCGCCGCGCGCCGGAACGCGCCCCGACAGAAGGAAGACCAGACCGCCGAGCGTGTCGACTTCCTCTTCCTCATCCTCGTCCACCAGGTCGAGGCCGATCTCGGTCTCGAACTCATCGAGTGGCGCACGGGCCAACGCGAGGAACGCGCCATCCTCTTCCCGTAGCCAGGGCTGCGCCTCTTCGATGTCGTGCTCGTCCTCGATCTCGCCGATGACCTGTTCGATAAGGTCCTCGATCGTCAGCAGACCGTCCACGCCGCCATATTCGTCGATGACCAATGCCATATGTGTCCGCTCGGCCTGCATCTTGGTCAGAAGCACGCCGATGGACATCGATGGTGGAACATAGAGCACCGGACGCAGATTTTCGGACAGCACGAAATCCGCACCGCCACCGTTGAACCCATGGCGCAGCGCGATGTCCTTGAGGTGCACAAGCCCCACAGGTTCATCGAGCGTGCCATCATAGACCGGCAGTCGCGTCAGGCCGCTGTCGCGGAACACCTGAACCAGGTCCTCCAGGCTGACGTCGATGCCGACCGACACGATCTCGGCGCGCGGGATCGCCACGTCATAGACCCGCATCTGCCGCAGGTTGGACATGCCCGGAAGGCGAGGGCCAACATGGTGCGATTGGGTTGGACTGTGCTCGGGATTTTCGTCGTCCCCATTCGGTCCTGCGGGGGTGGAACCGAACAGTCGTGCGAGGAAACCGGGCCTTTGGGCCGAGGCTTCGTCGTCGTCTTCCAGCGCGCCAAGCGCTGCGGGAGACGACGGATCAGGGTTTGAGCTCATGGCTCCTTTCCAGGATTGAACCGGGCCGAAATTGCCCGTCGACCCTAATATGGGTCAGCGACCCCCAGTCTGGCAAGTATCCGCGTCTCCAGCCCTTCCATGAGCTCGGCGTCCGCAGTGTCGTCGTGATCGTAGCCGAGGCAATGTAACAGGCCGTGAACGACCAGATGCCTGACGTGATCGGCCAGCGGTTTATTGCCATCCGTGGCTTCACGGGCACAGGTCTGAAAGGCCAGCGCAAGGTCGCCAAGCTCCACCGGCAGATCGTCAAGGCTCGGCGCGGTGCCGGGTGCCTCGGACGCGCGATCCTCGGCAGGCCAGGACAGGACGTTTGTCGGCGCAGGCTTGCCGCGAAATTCGGTGTTCAGGATGGCGATGCGCGCATCGTCACAGGCGAGGATCGAGAGGGAGTGCCGCGCGGGGTCGAGGCCAAGCTCCGCCAACGTCGTATCACCTGCAGACTGTGCCAGCGCAGGCAGGTCCACGGCCTCCCAATCCGGGGTTTCAATCAGGATATCGATTTCCATCACGGCCATCCTTGCCGCACATCGCCATCAGCCAACCGGCGCTTCTTTCTCGTAGGCCTCGATGATCTTGGCGACCATGTGATGACGCACGACGTCCTTGACGGTGAAGTAATTGAAGCTGATCCCCTTGATGTCCTTGAGGATGCGTTCGGCATCCGACAGTCCCGAGGTCACGCCACGAGGCAGGTCCACCTGCGTCCGGTCGCCCGTGATCACCATGCGAGAGCCCTGGCCAAGGCGCGTCAGGAACATCTTCATCTGCATCGAGGTCGCGTTCTGCGCCTCGTCCAGCACCACATAGGCATTCGACAAGGTGCGCCCGCGCATGAAGGCCAAAGGCGCGATCTCGATGGTCTTTTCTTCCATCAGCTTCTGCAACTGCTTGCCGGGCAGGAAATCGTTCAGCGCGTCATAGAGTGGCTGCATGTAGGGATCGACCTTGTCCTTCATGTCGCCGGGCAGAAATCCGAGCCGTTCGCCCGCTTCCACTGCCGGGCGGCTAAGGATGATCTTGTCCACATGGCCATTTATCATCTGGTTCACCGCGACAGCGACGGCCAGATACGTCTTGCCGGTGCCCGCAGGTCCGATACCGAAGGCAAGTTCGTTCTGGTAGAGCGCTTTCACGTAGGTCTGTTGCGCCAGCGTCCTCGGCTCGACTGTTTTCTTGCGGGTGCCGATCTCAAGCGCGCCACCATTGAACATTTCGATCTGGTCGCCGTCGCGCACACCGGTTCCGGCGGCCGACCCTCCCAACCGGATGGCGGCGTCGATGTCGCCTGCCTCAACGCCCTTGCCCGCCTCCAACCGGGCGTAAAGTCCCTTGACGACAGCGGCCGCACGTTCGCGTGCATCACCCAGGATCGCCAGGACATTTCCCCGCCGCAGGATATGAACCGAAAGCAGATGCTCAACCTGCGCGAGGTTGCGGTCATATTCGCCGCAGAGTTCGATCAGCAGGCGGTTGTCCGGAAACTCGAGCGTGGTCTCGAGGCTCGTATCAGGTTTGCGGTCCGGGGATTCGCTGGCAACAGGGGGGGGGCTGGAGAGGGCGATGTCGGTCAGCGGGTTGATTGCCAAGGAAAACTCCGGTCAAGGCACGTGGGCCCCAGACCATCCGAGGCACCTGATGGGTCGAGTCTGTCGGTCCCCCTGCGGCTTGTCCACCGCCGATATCGGTCTGTCATCAATATTTCGTATGCCAGCCATGCCCACACGCCACACCTGCCAATGCTCCGGGAAAAAACAGGCGGCCCCGAAAGACCGCCTGCACCGGCGCTGACTATGCGGATTGTCCTACCGACGAACACGCGGCACGCGGTCCCCGATGCCCGGGCTGCCCGAGGAATAGTCGCCGATGATCGAGCCCGGTGGTGCGGGCTGCGTGCAGACCGGCAGGCCGGAGCGCGGATCGCGGCGGCGTGACCAATAGCCTTCGAGGCCATCGTCAATCATCCAGATGTGGCAGCCGTCAGGGTCGATATATATGGCCGCCTCCAGCCGCGAGAGGGATCCGGCGTCATAGCCACGATCCTCGCCAATGGCGACGACCGGCGGTTCGCCATTCGGTCCGAGGCGGGGCGGTCCGACACCCTCGAAGCTTTCGACACATCCCATCAGGACAAGCGGTGCGCCAATCAAAAGGGGCAATTTCAGGATATTCATGTCAGTCCCTTTCGGATTACCGATAACAAACGACTTCGACGCGCCGGTTTCGCTGCATGTTGGCAGCCGTGTCATTCGGAGCCACCGGGCGGCGCTCGCCATAGCCGATTTCGCGGGCGACACGCGCACCGACCGAGCGGGCCACGTTGGCGACTGCGGCGGCACGGTTCGTGCTGAGGCGCATGTTGTATTCATCCGAGGCCCGGCTGTCGGTGTGCCCGTAAATGGCATAGGCAAAGGCACCGGCCTGCTGGAAGAACTGCTGAAGTTGCGCGCGGCCAGCACTTGTCAGACGGGCGCTGTCGGTGTGGAAAAGCGTATCGGTGTTCGCCACGCCGCAAGGGTTGACGTCGAGGCAGACCGGCATGCCGTTTTCCGGGTTCACCCGACCTTCCATGTAGCCTTCGACGCCGCCATCCGCGATCCAGTGAAGGCATCCATCCGGATCGACCCATAGACCTGGCTGAACGGTTCCGGTCACGATGACCTGCTGTTGCGCAGCCACCGGGGCTGCTGCCGCGAACAACGCCCCGGCAACCATGATGGCAACAGCCAGCGCTACGGTCAGTCTGCGTGTCAAAGAATTGATCACACCTGCATCCCCCTGTGCTTCAAGGCCAGCACGATCATTCGCTCCTGCGGGCCGTGTTCGATACTGGTTGGCAAAAAATCCGAAGCCTGGCAGGGCATGCACGGAAAACGCCTTAGATTTCGGCATGATAGCATCATATATTCGGTTGGGAAGCGGTTTATTCGCTCGGATGTTGCGGATTTGGAAACAGCTTGAGGCCGAATCCGTCATTCTTGCTCGTTCCACGATCTGGAATTTTGCCGAACGACACGACAAGTGCAGGCGCGTCGCAAGATTATGCACTCCCAGACGACAAGGGCGCGAAACGCGCCTGATTGTTTCCGCCCAATTGTTTCCAAATCCCGCCCGGCCGTTCATCATGTGGACCGCAGCGAGTCACAGCAACCGCTAGGGTTGTGGTGACCTTCCGTTCTGCCATGGCCTGGTCGCGACGTCTGCGAAGGCGGGCGTTGAATTCCTGCATCCAGGCCATTCACGATCGGGAAACGTCAGATATCGAAGTCACTTGTCTTCGACGCCCTCGGCGGCCCGCTGCTTCTGGGCGACACGATCACACCCTCCGCTGCAACACCTGTCGCAGCCCGATGCTCGACACTCGGGTCACCCTCACGGCCAGTTGCTTACGCGGAGCATTCATCGAAGTCATCCGGGACCACTCCACCGCGGTGTTCATCGACAGCCTCATCGCCGTCGGCTACACTTTCCCCGACCCCGCGTCCTAAGAGAACCTGTCTGCCGCGATGCGTCCACGGCAGATCACCGTGACACCGCGATTCAGGTCATGCATCACATCATGGCGGAGAGCCCCCGGGCAACCGAAAGGTCGGTCCCGGGGTCAACTCAGTCCTGCATCGGCTGACCGGTCAGCGAATTCGTGCGGCTTGCAATGATCCGCACCGGAGCGATGCGTCCCCGCAAACTGTCCGGCCCTTCGACATGAACCGAGTGCAGATACTCCGACTTGCCGACCATCTGACCCGGTGTTCGACCCGGTTTTTCGAACAGGACCTTCACGATACGGCCCACCATCGCATCCTGCGTCGCACGTTGTTGTCGGGTCAGCAGTGCTTGCAGCCGTTGCAGGCGCGCACTCGCCTCGTCTTCAGGAACCTGGCCCGCGCGGTCGGCGGCAGGGGTGCCGGGGCGGGAGGAATACTTGAAGGAATAGGCCGTGCCGTAGCCGACGGTTTCCACAAGGTCGAGCGTGGCTTGGAAATCGGCCTCGGTCTCGCCGGGAAAGCCAACGATGAAATCCCCCGAGAGGTGCAGATCGGGCCGCACGGCGCGGATCCGCTCGATCAGGCGCATATAGGCTTCAGAGGTGTGTTTGCGGTTCATTGCCTTCAGGATCCGGTCCGACCCGGACTGCACCGGCAGATGCAGATAGGGCATCAGTTCCGGGCAATCGCCATGGGCCGCGATCAGGTCGTCCTCCATGTCGTTGGGATGCGAGGTGGTAAAGCGCAGCCGCTCCAGCCCGTCGATCTTCGCCATCTCGCGCAGCAGGCGGGCAAGGCCCCAATCACCGTCGGGACCAACCCCGTGATAGGCATTCACGTTCTGCCCCAGCAGCGTTATCTCCCGCACACCCCGTTCAACCAAGGCGCGCGCTTCGCACAACAAGCGGTCCACCGGTCGGCTGACCTCGGACCCTCGGGTATACGGCACGACGCAAAAGGAACAAAACTTGTCGCAGCCTTCCTGCACAGTCAGGAACGCTGTCGGCCCTTTGGTCGGCGTGCGCAGCTTGGGGAGGTGGGCGAACTTGTCCTCTTCCGGGAACTCGGTATCAAGCGCCTTCTCGCCGCGCGCCACCGCCTCCATCATCTTCGGCAGGCGGTGATAGGTTTGCGGTCCCACCACCAGATCCACCATTGGCTGACGGCGCATGATCTCTTCCCCTTCGGCCTGCGCAACGCAACCTGCCACGCCGATCTTCAGGTCCGGGTTGGCCTCCCGCAGCGGCTTCAAACGGCCCAGATCGGAATAGAGCTTCTGCACCGCCTTCTCGCGGATGTGGCAGGTGTTGAGCAGGATCATGTCCGCGCCCTCGGCCGTATCGACCTGCACATATCCCTCCGCACCCAAAGCCTCGGCCATGCGCTCGCTGTCATAGACATTCATCTGACAGCCATAGGTCTTGACGTAGAGTTTCCTGGACATTTGCGTGCGCGCCCCGAGGCAGTGACAGGGAATTGTCAATTCGGGCGGTGTATCCCGACGCGGCCGCCGCTTCAACCACACCGCATCAGGCCCTGAATTGCAAAACAGCGTGCGTGCAGGCA
>Ga0100398_1000184_pt1 | contig 59231 bp, 59 predicted proteins | sample CryGeymeta201522_FD_81568 | JGI IMG/M metagenome (GOLD analysis project Ga0100398, IMG submission 81568) | Groundwater microbial communities from Crystal Geyser aquifers in Utah, USA - Crystal Geyser metaG 2015-22 | ecosystem: Environmental > Aquatic > Deep subsurface > Groundwater | place: USA...
AGAATTACCGCCAATATTTGACAGACGTTTTATTTTTAAAGTTTCATCCGCGTCGGTAAATATCAGCTTTTTTTGCAAGCTTTCTAAATTTATTGTGGATATATTGATATTTTCGCCTTGGTTGACCGCATAAAACAGCGTTTTAAAAACCTGATGCGCATCATTTGGCTGGGCAGATTGTTCATTGATTGAAATTTGACTGTCAGACAAGCTTGGCTGATTTTTATTGGAGAGAAAATTACCTTTGGCCAGCCAATACGCGCCTGCCGTAATAATTATAATTGCAATTATGAATATTATAACTTTGTTTTGGCCTTTAGTATTTTTCATAGGTTCTCATGGCAATTTGAGCTTGCAATTGTCTTGATGTCTCAATTATGACCGAAACAATAATTAAAAGTCCTGTGCCGCCCAAAACCAAGGTATTTATGCCGGTAATCGATTGCGCAATAAAAGGCAAGATAGCTATCAGGCCCAAAAAGAGAGCTCCTGTCAAGGTTATTTTATTAACAATTTTAGAGATGTAGCTACTAGATTCACTGCCGGGACGTATTCCAGGAATAAATCCGCCTTGTTTTTGCAAATTTTCAGCTACCTGCTTTGGTTTAAAAATTATTCCAACGTAAAAGAAGGTAAAAAAGATGACTAAAATAAAGTAGCAAATGCCATAAAAAAGGTTATTTTGAAAAAGATGGGAGACGTAACGGGCGGTATCAGCTAACCAGGCAGACTTGGCTTGCTCAAAAAATCTTGAAGCCACAGACGGCACTAGCATCATAGACATACCGAATATAATTGGAATAACCCCGCCGGCATTAACACGTAAAGGCAGATGGGATTGAACTGTCGCGTATGAACGCATTGAAGTTGACCTGGTAGCGTAAGAAACAGGAATTTTTCTCTCACCTTCGTTGATAAATACAATCAGGGCTATAACAAGGATATACAAAACGCCAAAGGCAGCTAGACCAATTATTTTAGAAGTATCCAAGGTGGCTAAGGTATTTCTGATTTGAGTGGGAAAGCCAGCTATTATACCGACAGAAATTATTAGCGAGATACCGTTGCCAATGCCGTTTTCAGAAATTAACTCGCCGAGCCACATTAACAGTATTGAGCCAGCTGTTGTCGCCAAAATCATCAGAATTAACGATTGTACGGAAAGATTAGAAATAAGGTTCTGGCTTTTCAAAAGGTTTAACATGGCATAGGACTGCATTATGGCAATAGGCACCGTTAAATATCTGGTATATTGATTTATTTTTTGCTGTCCCCATTCGCCTTCTTTTTGCAATGCTTCCAGCGATGGAATAACTATTCCCAACAGCTGCATAATGATGGAAGCGGTAATGTATGGTCCAACACCCATCAAAATCAGCGAAAAATTTTCCATAGCACCGCCGGAAAACATATTTAACAGACCAAATATCTGGTTCTTTTGGAAAAAATCCTTAAGTTGTTCTAAATTGGCGCCAGGAATGGGAATGTGCGCTAATATTCTGGTGACAAATAAAAGCAAAACAACTACAATGATTCTGTTGCGTAAATCGGGCAAACTAAATATTTGCTTAATTTTTTCTAACATAACACTTATAATTTACTATAATTCGCTTGATTTGTAAATGATTAGAGCTAATTTTTACTTTTCCTGGAAGCTGCTTTTTTACGAGTACTTTTTTGACTAGGTGATTGGTTACTTTTTGCCGCTTGATTAGATTGAGGCATTGATTCTACTATTTTTAGCACCGATTTTGAAAGCTTAACCTGTGAAAAACTTATTTTCTTGGTTAATTTGCCGCCGCCTACAATTTTAACGCCTTGGGCCGGCATCTTTTTAAGAATATTCTTTTCCATTAATGTTTTAAAATTAACCTTGTCGCCATCGTTAAATTTTGCCTCAATAGCCTTAATGGAAATAGTTACAGGTTTGATTTTCGCACTTTTAAAACCTCTTGCCTTAGGTATTCTGGCAATCAGCGCAGTTTGTCCACCTTCAAAACGGCGCGGCAGATTGTAGCCAGCGCGAGATTTTTGACCTTTTGTGCCTCGTCCAGCCGTGGTACCCTTACCAGAGGATGCGCCGCGGCCAACGCGCTTCTTTCTTTTAGCGGTAATTTTGGTTAATTTCTCTAATCTCATAGAATCCTTTGAATATTACTTTGTGCGCAGGCTTTTCAGCGCTAAAACTGTTGCTTTGGCATTATTTATTTTACTGGAACTGCCTAATATTTTAGAAATGATGTTCTTTATGCCGGAAAGCTCAATAATAGCTCTGACTGTGCCGCCGGCAATTATTGAAGTTCCATAAGCTGCCGGTTTAAGCAAAACAATGGCCGCACCGTACTGCATACGAATCTGATGTGGAATAGTATCATTGACAATTGGCACCGGAAAGGTATTTTTTTTAGCTATTTTTTTAGCTTTATTAATGGCAACCGCGACTTCAGGACCTTTGGCGATGCCAAGACCGACTTTGCCGTTTCTATTGCCGACGACAACCAAAGCCCTAAAGCGCATTCGGCGGCCGCCGGAAACAGTACGAGAAATTCTATCAATTTGAATTACTCTTTCTTCAAATTCTTGTTTTTTTTCTTCAATTTTATCTCTCATATTACTCCTAAAATTTTAACCCGCCTGCGCGGGCGCCATCGGCTAAAGCTTTAATACGTCCGTGGTACAAATAGCGTCCCCTATCAAAAATAACCTTAACAATTTTTTTGTCCTTTGCCTTAAGGGCTAATATTTTACCCACCTCAAATGCTTTGACAATTGGTTTGTGCGATAATTTATCTGTTTCTAAGTTTGAATCTGACACAGACAATAATGTCTCTTGTTTGTCATCATTAATTAATTGGGCACAAATATGTTTGGCACTTCGGAAAACGGATAATCTTGGACGTTCTTTACTACCAGAATTTAATACCCTTGAGCGAGTTCTTCTGTTGCGCCCCAATTGTTTCTCGTTATTTTTGGTCATAATTTTCTTTAGGCAGTTGTGGTTTTAGCAACTTTTCCGGGTTTCAGCTTAACTTCTTCACCAACATATCTCACACCCTTTCCTTTATACGGATCAGGCTTGCGGAACTGCCGCAATTTAGCCGCAGCTTGCCCAACTTTTTGTTTATCAAAACCAAAAACGGTTATAATATTTTTTTTGACCTCAAATTTAATACTTTCATCAGCCACAAATTCTATCGGGTGAGAATAACCCAGATGCAACGTGATTTTGTTTTCAGCGGCTTCTGCTCGATATCCTGCGCCTTTCAATTCCAGTTGTTTTTGAAAACCGTCGGCAACACCTGTTATCGCATTTGACACCAGCGCTCTGGTTAACCCGTGTAAAGACAGAGCTTGTTTATCATTGCTTTTTCTCAAAATATAAACCATATTGTCCTTAATTTGTATAGCTATTTTTGACAGTAAATCAATCTTAATTTCACCTAACGGACCCTTAACAATTATTTGATTAGGCCCAGAAATTATTCGCACATTATCTTTGATGATAATCGGTCTTTTACCTATTTTGCTCATCTCAACTAACCTCGAATAAAACTTCGCCGCCGACGCCAATTTTCTTTGCTTCATCTGAAGCTAAAACACCTTTTGAAGTTGAAAGTATCACCAAGCCAAATCCGCCTGCCGGTCTCGGAATGCGAACACAGCTAACATATTTGCGTCGCCCCTGTTTGCTAATTTGTTTTAACGCTAAAATTGCCGGTTGCTTACCGTTATATTTTAAACTAACTGAAATATTTTTCTTATTATCTTCACAAATTATTTTGTAATTGGCAATATAATTTCTTTTTTTCAAAATTAGCAAAATTGCTTCTTTTAATTTTGAATAAGGAGAAACAGTTTCTTTTTTGCCGACTGCTTGAGCGTTTCTAATTTGTGTAATTAATTGTGATAATGGATCAATGGTCATGCTACACTCCTAAATTATTACCAGGAAGCTTTGGTTATGCCGGGTATTTCACCTTTTGTCGCTAATTCTCTAAAGCAAATCCGACATATTCCGAATTTGCGCAAATACCCTCGGGGACGGCCGCAGCGACCGCAGCGGCGAGTTTTTCTGGTTGTAAATTTTGGCACTCTATTCGATTTTATAATTTGTGATTTTTTGGCCATATTATCCTCTATAAACAAATCCTAAATTTTGCAAAAGGTCTTTGGCTACTTCGTTATTACCGGCAGTAGTTACAATAGATATTTGCATACCAAATAATTTATCGGCTTCCTCGGCTTGAATTTCTGGGAAAGTTATATGCTCGCGAAGGGCTAATGTGTAATTGCCATGGCCATCAAATCCTTTGGTGTCTAAGCCCTTAAAATCTCTAATTCTCGGTAAAGCCACGCGAATTAGCTTTTCTAGAAAATCATGCATTCTTCTACCTCGTAAGGTAACAATATAGCCGACTGGGTCACCTTTTCTTATTTTGAATCCCGCAATAGCTTTTTTAGCTTTTCTAATTGCTGGTATTTGACCGGTAATTTTAGCTAAATTAAGTTTCATTTCTTTTAAAATTGCTTCATTATCACGCGCCGGGTTAAAACCGCAATTAATTACAACTTTGCTAATTTTGGGCATTTGTAATTCATTTTTAAAGCCATATTTGGCAGATAATTTTTGTAAAGCAATTTTATCATTTTTGTCTAATAGTTTCTTCATTATTTGATCCTGTCTAAATTAGCTTTACACCCTTTACAGATTCTATATTTAGCATTTGAGATAACTTTATAAGTAATGCGGGTGGGTTTATTGCAACTTTGGCAGACAACTTGCACATTGGAAATATCCATGGGTGCGGGAAATTCAATAATTCCGCCGCGCAAATTGTGGGAACCCTTCTTCTTGTGACGTTTTAGAATATTGATGCCATTGACAACTATTTTACCTTCTTTACTCAAAACTTTTTCAACATTACCGGTTTTACCTTTATCTTTACCAACAATCACTAAAATCAGATCATCTTTCTTGATTTTATATATCCTCCTTTGCAGATTTTTTTCTTCGGCTTTATTCATTTAGACAACCTCGGTTGCTTGCGAGATAATTTTGGAAAAACCTTTCTGGCGTATTTCCTTGGCCACTGGTCCGAAAATGCGGGTTCCCCTCGGACTTTTATCAGGATTTATTAAAACTACGGCATTATCATCAAATCGAATTAATGTACCGTCGCTGCGCTGATGCGTTTTTTTAACCCTGATGATTATGGCGCGTACTTTTTCCTTTTTCTTCACTGACGCTCGTGGAATTGCTTCTTTGACTGAAGCTGTTATCGTATCGCCTATTGTAGCTCCTTTTTTAGAAACATTGCCAACAGAACCGATACACATCAATTTTTTGGCGCCGGTGTTATCTGCTACAATAAGCATTGTGCGTGGCTGAATCATTTATGCTCCGAAATTTCATTGTTGATTCTTTTAACAACTTTAAAGTGTTTATGCTTGGAAATTGGACGGGTTTGGGCAATTTCAACAATTTCGCCAATTTGGTATTTTTCATCTCCCGTATCAGCTTGAAAACTTTTATCAGTTAAATATTTCCTACCGTATAATTTGTTTTCTTTTACTCTTGTAACTTCAACAATGACAGTTTTATCCATTTTATCAGAAATGATTTTGCCGCGGATTTTTTTACTCATTTTTACTTCCTTCTGCCAATATTGTTTCTCCTAAAATTGACCATATTCGGGCAATACTTTTACGAAGTTCCCTGGCCTTTTTTAAATCTTTTTGTTTACCAACTGATGATGAAAATCTTAAAAAATGAAGCTCCTTGTAGTTTTTTTCGATTCTGGCTGTTAAATCTTTAATGTTTTTTGCTCTTAATTCGGCAATTTCCGCTTTCCTTTTCATTCTTCCTCCTTTTTTACAAACTGTGTTTCAACCGGTAATTTAGCGGCAGCGAGCTTAAAAGCTTCCTTGGCTATTTCTTCAGTAACACCGTCAATTTCAAACAGCATTCTACCCCTTAATACTCTAGCGACGAAATGGTCTAAACTGCCCTTGCCGCCACCCATACCAGTTTCGGCTGGCGTTGAGGTTACTGGTTGAGCTGGAAAAACGCGAATCCAAATTTTTCCGCCCCGTTTGACAAAACGGGTAATTGCCCTTCTGGCAGCTTCAATCTGCCTGGAAGTTAGCCAGTTGGTTGATACCGCTTTTAAGCCATATTTGCCAAAATCAATACTATAGCCGCGATTTGATACACCGCGTCTTTTACCCCTCTGTTGTTTTCTATATTTTATTTTTCGTGGTATTAACATAATTACTCCAGCTCAACCTTGTCGCCTTTATAAATCCATACTTTAACGCCATTTATCCCATAAGTCGTATAAGCGTCAACTTTGGCAAAATCAATGTCCGCACGTAGCGTGCTTAAAGGAATTGGACCGGCTGAATATTTTTCGCTGCGGGCAATTTCAGCCCCGCCTAATCGTCCAGAGATAGCAATTCTAATCCCTTTGGCGCCGGCTTGCATAGCTTTGTCAATCGCAAATTTTACCGCGCGCTTGTAATGGATACGCTTGGAAATTTGTCCAGCTACATTTTGAGCAACTAAAGAGGCCACAATTTCAGGTTTTTTGACTTCAATGACATCAATTTTGACCTTTTCAGCAATCCCTTTGTGAAGCTGAGCATTTATCTCTTCAATGCCCTTGCCCGAATGACCGATGATTACACCCGGTCTTGCGGTATGAATAATCACTTTTGTTTCACCTTTTTTTCTCTCAATTTCTATCTTGGCGATGGCGGCTTGAAACCCGAATTTGGCCATAATGATATTACGTATTTGTATATCGCCCAGTAAATTTTTAGCAAAGTCCTTACCATTAGCAAACCAACGGCTTTGCCATTTTTTATCATATTGTAATCTAAAACTTACAGGTGAAACCTTATGACCCATTATTTAGCCTTTCTCAACTGCTTTTTTTCTTTTGGTTGTTCATCAGTCAATGTTAAATGAATATGTGAGGATTTTTTCGCTACTGAAGTGGAACGGCCGCGCGAAAGTGCCCGAAACCTTTTCAACCGGGGTCCTTCATTACAATAGGCCTCACTGATATAAAACTGCTCTTGCGATGAATTCTTTTCTTTAGCAGCGGCAAGGGCAGATTTTAAAACTTTCGTGATATACCACGCGCTACGATTTGGCAAATTTTGTAATAATGGCATTGCATAATCAGTTTTTTTATTTTTAATCATATTTAAAATTAATCTGATTTTATCAGGTGAAATTCTGGCAAATTTTAATTTGACTGAAAATTTTTGCGCCATTTACTGCTCCGTTTTTGGCACTTCTGCTTCTTTGCCCGCAGGAACGGTGGCGCTTTTGGCTTGAGTTTCTACTTGTTGCTCTCTGGCCATTCTACCACCATGTTTAATGAATTTTCTCGTCGGAGAAAATTCGCCAAGTTTATGGCCAACCATTTCTTCAATAATTTTAACAGGAATATGTGTTTTACCGTTGTGGACGCCAATTGTTAAACCAACCATTTCAGGAAATATGACAGAATCACGCGACCATGTCAAAATGGGCACATTACTATTTGACCCCTTGGCTCTTTGTACTTTTTGCATCAATCTTTCATCGATAAATGGTCCTTTTTTAAGCGAGCGTGCCATCTTTCTCCTTATTTTGAGCAAAGCGAAAAAAAAGCTTTGCTTACTTTCTTTTACTAACTATTAACTTATTGGAATATTTTCTTCGGCGTGTTTTGACGCCACGTGCTGGTTTACCCCATAAAGTTTTGGGGTATTTTAAGCCAATTGGCGCCACGCCTTCACCACCCCCATGGGGGTGAGATACGGGATTCATTGCTTTCCCGCGTACTGTCGGTCTGATGCCGCGCAACCTTTGAATTCCCGCTTTTGATATTCGCTCTAGGAAATGCTGTGGATTGGAAACCTGTCCGACCGAAGCAAAACAGACCCCTAATACTTTGCGAATTTCACCAGATGGCAATTTCACCTGTGTATATTTACCCTCTGAAGACATGACTTGGGCAAAGGAGCCGGCTGACCTTGCTAACTGCCCAATATTTTTATCTGGATTCAACTGAATATCATAAATTTGTGTTCCGGTGGGAATATTTTTCAACTGCATTCTGTTGCCAACTTTTACTTCGGTTTTATCTGAAGCAATGAGCATATCACCTACTTTGAGTTTAGCGGCGGCTAAAATATAGCCATATTTTCCATCATCAAATTTAACTTTAGCGATAAAGGCAGTCCGATTAGGATCGTACTCAATTGATTCAACTTTACAATTGGTGTCCATTTTCAAATTTAGCGAGGTTATCAACCTGTATTGGCGCTTGACGCCGCCACCGCGGTGGCGAACTGAAATATGACCGTTAATGTCGCGGCCAGCGTGCTTTTTCAAAGGAACTAGCAATCTTTTTTCTGGTTTAACTTTAATTAATTTCTTCATTTGGTTGACTCCTGTTTCGGTTTTTCTTTCTGAGCTTCTTTGACTTCGAAACCTTCAATTTTTTGACCTTTTTTTAATGTCACAATGGCTTTTTTAAAATTTTTCTCTTTGCCGAAGTGACCACGGACTTTTTTTGTTTTGCCGATGACATTAATTATATTAACTTTAATAGCATCAACATTGTATAAATCTTTAATTGCTTTAGAAGTTTCAGATCTGTTGGTGTTTTTATCAATCAGAAAAATATATTTGGCTGACCCAGTCATATCCAATGATTTTTCAGTGATAACCGGTTTTAGAATTATTTGCGAAAGTTTCATTTTTTACCTTGAAATATACTGATAAGATACTCTAAAGTTAATTTATCCATCACCACAAAATCATATTTTAACAAATCAAAAATGTTTAAATTGGAAACAAATATGATTTGCAGATAATTTAAGTTGCTGGCTGATTTAATTAATTTTTCATCAAATTGAGCCAAAACTAATAAAATGGTTGAATTTTCGGCAATTGGCAACTTTTGTAAAATTTGCAGAAATTCTTTTGTTTTAAAAGTTGTTATGGCAAATTTGTCCACGACAATTAACTGACTGGTTTTTGCTTTCTCGGATAACACCGCTAATAAGGCTTTCTGTATTTGCTTTTTAGGAGTTTTGAGCGAAAAATTTTCTCTGCCGGATGGCCCGAAAATAATTCCACCCCCTCGCCATAATGGCGACCTGATTGAGCCGGCTCTGGCGCGGCCTGTTCCCTTTTGTCTGTATGGTTTTCGGCCACCGCCGGAAACTTGCCCGCGTTTTTTCGTTTTGGCTTGGGCAGTGCGCAAATTTGCCAAAATTCGGCGGATTTCAGATGAAATTAAAACATCTTTAGCCGATATTTCAAATATTTCTTTAGGAAGCTCCAATTTGCCTTTTTTTTGACCTTTATTGTTTAATAATGATATTTGCATTTTGCCCTTAATGATTCACAGCTTGGATTTTAACTATTGATTTTGCCGGTCCGGGTATCGCGCCAGAAATTAACAATAGATTATTTTCTTTATTTACTTTAACTATTTTCAAATTTAAAACTGATGCTTGCCTGGCGCCGAGGTGACCATACATTTTGCGGCCTTTGACCACCCGTTGTGGAAACATTGAGCCGATTGAACCTGGTTGACGAATATTATTTGAACCGTGGGTTTTAGGGCCTCTGTGAAATCCCCATCGTTTAATAGTGCCGGCAAAGCCCTTTCCCTTTGATACCGCTGTAACTTTTACCTTATCTCCTTCTTGAAAAACATCTAAAGTATTTCTATCGCCAACTTTCAAGTTTACAGTTTCATCTGTTTTAAATTCAGCGATTTTTAATGATGACTTTAAGCCAGATTTTTTCAAATGGCCAACTATGGCCTTAGTAGGTTTTTTTATTTGACCATAAGCCACTTGCACCCCGTTATAGCCGTCTTTTTCCAAAGTTTTTATCTGAGAGATTGTATTTGGCATAATTTCAACAACGCTGACGGCAACTGCTTTGCCTTCAGGTGTAAAAACCCTGGTCATACCGATTTTTTTGCCTAAAACCGTTTTCAAAGCCATTTTATACCCTAATTTAACAAAAATTGAGCAGGAACCTCCCCCGCCTTCGTTAAAACTTCGGTGGGAATGTTATCCTGAACTCTGTCACTAATAATATCTTAATTCATTTTTAGGTTGGTGTCAAGTGTTTTTATCTAAAAAAAGATGAAGGTACTAAAAATATTTCTAACAAGAAGCTTATTCATCCACCAAAGCCCTTGACTCAAAAAGTAATTTTAAGTATAATCAAGTTGACAAAAAGTCCTTTGAAAAATTAAAAAAATTGCAAAATAGGGGGTAAAAAAATTGACCAAAAAGGAAGTTGTTAAGGCAATAGTCGATTTTGCCAAAAAACAGGCAGAAGAACATTTCGGCAACACATTGGAAAAACGTTATCTATCACACATTCAATCTTCTGCCCGGAGAGCATTAGAGGGAGTAATCAATTTAGCCATAGGGCTAGCCAAACCGCACAGCCTAGATAGCTAAAGGAGGAAAGTCAGAAAGCAAAAAGAAGTTTCCTTCATGGTATGTCAGTTGAAATCCTTAATCTGGTTGAAAAAAACTGAAAAAGGAACCCCTCAATCACACGGGAATAATTTCGGCAAACAACCATTCCTTAAGGAAACTAAGATCTTAGTTCCCTTTTTTATTTCAAAAATCCAAAAGTGCAACGATCACACCAAAAGTGGAATAATTTTGTCATTTCAAATCGTTTGGAATATAATTATATTGGAAGGATTGTTGATGTCAGAAATTAGTTCTAAACCCGACCAAATTAAATCTCACCAGAAATCCTTTAAGAAGGAGTTAAGAAAACAAACTGTCGGCTATATTGTGGCGGCGCTGGCCTTAGTGGCCGGCCTGGCTTGGAATGAGGCAATTAAAGCACTTTTGGAATATCTATTTCCTATCAGCCAAAACACCTTGATGGCTAAACTTTTTTACGCCGTGATAATGACGATTATAGTGGTCTTTGGGGTTTATATTTTGAATTTGGTGCAGGGTAAGGATGAGAAAGAAGAATAATTTGGTTTACGTTTAAGTGCGATTGCATTTAAATTGAACAACGGTTATTTTGGTATTTAGGTTTAATGATAACTTTATAACTTGATGTTTTCGTCTCTATCTCAATTCTCCACTCTCGTCATGTCTTAATTTCAATGTCCACGCCGGCCGGCATGTCAAGGCTCATCAGCGAATCTATAGTTTTATCCGTGGGGTCTAATATATCAATCAGCCGTTTGTGAACTCTCATTTCAAACTGCTCGCGCGAATCCTTGTGGACAAAGCTTGATTTTAAAACAGTGGTTAAGCTTTTATCGACGGGTAGCGGCACCGGCCCCAAAACCCTTGCGCCAGTTCTCTCAGCCGTTTCCACAATTTGTCTGGCTGATTTATCCAAAATGCGATGGTCAAAAGCTTTGAGTTTGATTCTGATTTTTTGTTTAAATTCTGAAGGTGCGCTTTTGGTTTTGGGCATGTTTTTCCTCAAACTTATTACTTGATGATTTTAGTAACCACGCCAGCGCCGACTGTGCGTCCGCCTTCTCGAATGGCAAAATGCATACCTTGTTCCACAGCGACTGGCTGAATTAATTTAATTTTTAAATTGGCCGTGTCGCCGGGCATAACCATTTCAGCTTTGGCCGGCAGCTCAACTCCACCAGTCACATCAGTTGTTCGGATGTAAAATTGCGGTTTATATCCTTTGAAAAATGGTGTATGTCGGCCGCCTTCTTCTTTGGTTAAAACATAAACTTCGCTTTCAAATTCGGTGTGCGGCGTCATTGAGCCAGGTTTGGCAATAACCTGACCCCGTTGGACATCTTCTCTTTCCAACCCGCGCAGAAGAATGCCGACGTTATCGCCGGCCAGACCTTGCTCCAAGCTTTTACGAAACATTTCTACTCCAGTGACGACCGTCTTTTTAGTTGGTTTGATACCGACTAACTCTACTGTTTCGTTAACTTTAACAATACCCCGTTCTATTCGACCAGTAGCGACTGTTCCTCGCCCTTTAATAGAGAAAACGTCTTCAATCGGCATTAACAGTGGTTTATCGGTTTCACGTTTTGGCTCTTGAACGTAATTATCTAAAGCGGCCAGAAGTTCGTCAATGGCTTTGCTGGCTTCGGCACCGCCTTGTAAGGCCTTTAATGCAGAACCTTTAATAATCGGCACTTCATCGCCGGGAAAATCATATTTCTTTAATAAATCTCGAACTTCAATTTCAACCAGATCCAGCAGTTCTTTATCGGTAACTTGGTCAACTTTATTTAAAAAAACAATAATTGAAGGCACGCCAACCTGTTTAGCCAACAAAACGTGCTCACGTGTTTGTGGCATTGGTCCGTCGGCGGCTGACACGACTAAAATTGCGCCGTCCATTTGGGCGGCTCCAGTAATCATATTTTTGACATAATCAGCATGACCAGGGCAATCAATAAGAGCATAATGACGCTTTTCAGTCTCAAATTCGTTGTGTGAAACCGCTATGGTCAAACCTCTTTCTTTTTCCTCGGGCGCATTATCAATCTGGTCAACACTTTTTGCTTCGGCTAGCTTTTTAGCCGCTTGATTGCCTAAAATAGCGGCTGATAAGGTTGTTTTACCATGGTCAACGTGGCCAATGGTACCAACATTGAGGTGGGGTTTTGTTCGTTGGAATGTTCCTGCCATTTTATTACTCCTTTGAAAATTATATTATTTATTCTTATTTATTCTAATATACCTGATAATATTTTTTTTGTCAACTAACTTGTACAAGTTAACATTTAATGCAACTCCCTAACACTTTTAGCGGGTGGGGGACATCTAAGTGAAGAAACCGTGTCGCCCGCCTACGCTAAAGCTACGGCGGGCAAGCAGGCGAAGAGCGTTTGCCCCGCGAAGCCTTGGCGAAGCGGGGAGGCCGAGACCCGAGCAGCCAAGTGTTAACGTCCGCCTCGCTGGGACGGTGGACTGCGTGTTTCTGAACCAGATGTCGAACCATGTCCCGCTACCAAAGTGTCGCAGAATTCCTTGACTTGTACACAACTTTTATTCTTTTTTTATTTTGCCATTTAAAATTTGCTCTCTAACGTTATAAGGAACTTCTGCGTAATGGCTAAACTCCATTGTAAATGAAGCTCTGCCGGAAGTCAGCGAGCGTAAGATTGTAGCGTAGTCAAACATTTCCGCCAGCGGCACTTCGCTATCAATTACCTTATTTTTCCCTCTATCTGTCATATTTAATATTTTCGCTCTTTTGGAATTAAGATCGCCTAAAACGTCACCCATAAATTCTTCCCAAACAATCACCTCCAATTTCATAATCGGCTCCAACAAGGTTGGGTCGGCTTTTCTGGCCCCATCCTGCAAAGCAATTCTCCCGGCATTTTGAAAGGCGATATTGGATGAGTCAACCTCATGATAAGAGCCATCAAATAAAGTAGAACGGATATCTACCATTGGATAGCCGGCCAAAACTCCTTTTTCCATCGCATTTTTAACGCCTTTTTCCACCCATGGTATATATTCGGCCGGAATTTTTCCGCCCTTAATTTTGTTGACGAATTCAAAGCCCGCGCCTTTTTCCAGCGGCTCAAGTTTAAGCCGGACATGGCCGTATTGCCCGCGTCCACCAGTTTGACGGATATATTTGCCTTCGACCTCGCAAGTTTTATTAATTGTCTCTTTGTACGCCACTTCAGGTTTGCCGACAGCTACCTGCACGTTAAATTCTCTTTTCATTCTGTCAACTATAATTTCTAAATGTAGTTCTCCCATACCGGAAATTATGGTTTGGCTCGTCTGAATATCGGTCTTTGTTTTGAAAGTTGGATCTTCTTGGGCTAATTTATTTAAAGCAATTCCCATCTTTTCCAAGTCAGCTTTAGTTTTTGGTTCAATAGCCACAGAAATAACCGGGTCAGGGAAACTTAAAGCTTCCAAGACAATTTGATGCATAGGATCACAAAGTGTATCCCCGGTAGAAGTATTTTTCAAACCGACCGCGGCGGCAATATCGCCGGCGCAAACTTCAGTTAATTCTTCCCTGTGCTGGGCGTGCATTCTGACAATTCGCCCGATGCGTTCACTTTCAGCACGAGTGGAATTACGCAAAGCAGTTCCTGTCTTTAGCACTCCAGAATAAACTCTAAAGAAAGTTAAAGTGCCGACAAAAGGGTCAGAAGCAATTTTAAAGGCCAGGGCGCATAATGGTTCATTGTGGTCAGCCTTACGCTCAAGTTCTGTTTCACTATTGTCGGGAGCATAACCTTTAACAGGTGGAATGTCGATAGGTGATGGTAAAAAATGAACAACGGCGTCAAGCAATAGCTGTACGCCTTTGTTTTTTAGGGCCGAGCCGCAAAAAACAGGCACAATTTTTCCTGATATTGTAGCGGTGCGTAAAATCTTAATGAGGTCTTCATATTCTATGTTTTCACCGGATAAATATTTATGCAGAAGTTGGTCGTCTTGCTCAACAATTTTTTCAATTGATTTTGAACGCCATTTGGCTACTTCTGCTTTTCTCTCTGCAGAAATTTCCTTCTCGTCATATTTACTGCCATCTTCATTTGTCCAACGGATTTCCTTATTTTTTAATAAATCAATAATTCCCTCAAAGCGCTCTTCCAAACCTATTGGAATTTGCATTGCCACCGCTCTGGCTGTCAAACTTTCCAAAATTGAATTTAAGGATTTTTCAAAATCAGCGCCAATTCGGTCTAATTTATTAATAAAGCAGATTCTGGGCACGTTAAATTTATCTGCCTGATGCCAAACTGTTTCCGATTGCGGCTCAACCCCGGCCACTCCGTCAAACACGACAACTGCCCCATCAAGCACACGCAGTGAGCGCTGAACTTCGGCAGTAAAATCAATATGGCCAGGAGTATCAATAATATTAATCTGATATTTGGCTGGCTGTAATTTAGTTGACCAGAAACTTGTAGTGGCCGCCGCGGTAATGGTGATGCCGCGCTCACGCTCTTGAGCCATCCAGTCCATAACCGCAGTTCCTTCGTGGACTTCACCGATTTTATAAGTTTTTCCAGTATAATACAAAACTCGCTCGGTAACAGTTGTTTTCCCGGCATCAATATGAGCGATAATGCCAATGTTTCGTATTTGCTGAATCGGTAATTGCTGGGCCATTAATTCAACTCCTTAATAATGCAAAAATCAAATATACCTTATTTAATTGTCAATTTCTAATTTCCATTGAATTTACAATATTTTTATTTTCAATTCTTGTTTGAACATAAGAACCTTGTCTTCGGCAAGAATCTTTTTTCTCGCTCTGCTCGAAATTGAGTCATTGCTAATTGATGGAAAATTGATACTTGAAAATTGAGAATTCTTTAAAATCGAGCAAAATGGGCAAAAGCGCGGTTGGCCTCAGCCATTTTGTGCATTTCTTCTCTTTTTTTAACCGCACTGCCAACATTGTTATAAGTATCAATTAATTCTTGGGCTAAAAATTCAGACATCTTTTTCCCTTGCTTATCTCTGGCTGCCCAAATAATCCAGCGCATTGCCAAGGTCATACGCCGCGATGGTGAAACTTCCATTGGAATTTGATAATTGGCGCCGCCAATTCGACGTGAACGCACTTCCAAAAGTGGCGAGGCATTTTTAACCGCTTGTTCAAAAACTTCCAACGGCGTTTTTTTGAGATTTTTTGAAGCGATATCCAAAGCTTCATAGACAATTTTTTTGGCAATTTCCTTTTTGCCGGAAATCATTAACTTATTAATAAATTGTGAAATTAAAATACTTCTAAATTTCAAATCTGGCAAAACTACAGCTTTAATTTTTCTACTTTTACCTCTACTCATTTTTATTCCTTTGGTTTTTTAGCACCATATTTTGAACGGCCCTTTTTTCGATTTTCTACGCCCAGCGTATCCAAAATGCCGCGAACAACATGATATCTTACACCCGGCAAATCTTTAACGCGGCCGCCGCGAATAACAACTACCGAATATTCCTGAAGATTGTGACCTTCCCCTGGAATATAAGCCGTTACTTCTTGACCGGACGTCAATCTTACTTTGGCGATTTTCCGCAAAGCAGAATTTGGTTTTTTGGGTGTGATAGTTGTGACTTTCAAACAAACACCTCTTTTAAAAGGCGAGGATTTTTTAGACCAAGTCGGCTTGCCTTTCAAGAAATTAAAACCGTGCGCCAAAGCTGGCGTTTTTGATTTTTTAACGATTTTTTTTCTTCCTTTTTTGATTAATTGTGAAATTGTAGGCACATTCGCTCCCTTCGGTCGCTCAAAATCAAAAATCAAATCTCAAAAATCAAAAATAACTTTTTGAATTTTATTTTTTTTAAATTTTTCTTTTTCATTTTTCATTTTGCATTTTTTTTCCCGGTATATCCTTACGGAAACCAGTTCCCGCAGGTATTAGTCTACCAATAATTACATTTTCTTTCAAGCCCTTAAGACGATCTACTGCTCCTCTGACGGCAGCATCAATTAAAACGCCAGTTGTTTCCTGGAATGACGCCGCCGATAAAAAGCTGTCTGTTTTCAACGATATCCTGGTAATTCCCATTATAGCTTGAACTGCTATTGTTTTTTTGGCTGTTGGGGGCAATGACTCATTAATTTTACGTAAGCTTGTAATATCGACAAATTGACCGGGTAAAAGTTGCGTATCGCCTTCAGATATAATCTTGTCTTTAGAAAACATCTGACGAATAATTATTTCAATATACTTGTCATTAATACGCTGACCTTGGGATGAGTATATCTCCTGAACTTCACCGATGATGTATTTCTCAACCGCTTCTTTACCTTTAAGTTTTAATGCTTCTGCTAAGTCCCAATGGCCTTCTGTCAGCTGGTCGCCAATACTGACTCTTTGGCCATTTTCCACCCTTAAATCAACTGCAATGGGCAAAAGATATTCTCGGCTTAATTGTTCAACGGAAGTAATTTTGATTTGGCTTTTTTCAACTTTAACTTTGCCAGCTATTGTTGCTCTGATGGCTTTTTGGCCCTCGGAAATAGCAATAACTTGTTTATGAAGGACTACATCTTGAGCTTTGATAATCAATTTATAATGCTCGGGGATTTTAACAACTATCGAAGGAAATTCTGAAGAAGTGATAATTATTTTAACTCTGTTTTTTTCTTTTTTAATCTGGCAAATACCATTAAGATCAGACAGCACGGCTGGAAAACGCGGGGTGCGCGCCTCAAACAGTTCCTCTACACGCGGCAAACCAGTGGTAATATCTTCGCCTGAAACACCGCCAAGATGGAAGGTTTTCATCGTTAGCTGTGTGCCTGGCTCTCCGATAGCTTGGGCAGCCACAATGCCAACTGCTTCACCAAACTGTACAAGGCCGCCGCGCGCCAAATCGCGGCCATAACAAGCTTGACAAATACCCCAGTTGGATAGACAGCCCAAAGAAGAACGAACCTCAACTTGTTCAATGGAAACCTTTTCTATTTCTTCAACAACTATTTCGGAAATTTCTTCTCCAGCTTTGCAGATAATCTTGTTGGACTGGGGATTTTTAATATTTTTAAGGGCGATTCTGCCTAAAATTCTATCTTTGAAATTTTGATTTAATTTGCTGGATTCTTCACGGGTTATTTTTACCCCTTCGTTAGTTAGGCAATCTTTCTCGGAAATTACTAAATCTTGTGCTACATCAACTAGACGCCTGGTTAAATAGCCAGCATCAGAAGTACGTAACGAAGTATCTGATTTACCTTTTCGAGCACCGTGGGTAGAAATGAAATATTCCAGGACATCTAATCCCTCTTTATAGTTGTTAATGATAGGAATTTCAATAATTTCCCCAGCCGGATTAACTACTAATCCCTTCATCCCTCCCAGTTGCGTAACTTGCGCAAAAGAACCGCGAGCGCCTGATTTTACCATCATGTACACAGGATTTCGCTCATTCATATCTTCTATCATTTCTTTTTCAATTTTATCTTTTGTCTTGGTCCATAATTCCACCGCCGATGCAACTCGTTCGGTATCGGTGATTAAACCTCTTTTGAACTGTTTAGCAATTTCGTCTATTTGCAAATTAGATTGTTTCAAAATGTCTTTTTTTTGCTTGGGGATTACCACATCTTCAATGGAAATGGTCATCCCTGATTGCGTGGCATATTGGAAGCCAACTTTCTTGATTCTATCTACTAAAGCCACCGCTTCGTCAATGCCGTATTTTTTAAAGCATTCAGATATGATGGCCCGCAAATGCTTATCGTCCATATCCTGGTTTCTAAAGCGCATTTCTTCAGGAAGAACGTTGTTGAAAAGGATGCGGCCTATTGATGTTTCCACAATTACAGTTTCTCCTTGTTTACCCGCAAACTGTTGGGCGGACATACGGACGTAAATTTTGGCGCATAAGTGGACATAACCCATTTGGTAAGCGTAAATTGCTTCATTTTTAGAGGCAAAATATTTTTTCTCACCTTTAGCGCCGGGTTGCCAAGTAGTCATATAGAAACAGCCAAAAACAATATCCAAGCGCGGGGTGACAGTTGGCTCTCCAGAAGCAGGTTTCAAAACGTTATGTGAAGAGCGCATAATGTTACTGGTTTCATAGCGCGCCTGGCTAGACAGCGGCACGTGAACCGCCATTTGGTCGCCATCAAAATCAGCATTGAATGCAGAACAAACTAAAGGATGAATTTGAATGGCTTTACCTTCAATTAAAACAGGCTGAAAGGCCTGTATGCCTAATCTGTGCAAGGTCGGTGCGCGGTTAAGCATAACGTAATAATCTTTAGTTATTTTTTCCAATATATCCCAAACTTCCGGCGTTCCTTGTTCAATTAAACGTGTAGCATTTTTAACGTTGTGAACATAACCTTCGGAAATTAAGCGGGAAATAACGAATGTTTTAAACAATTCCAAGGCCATCATTTTGGGCAGACCGCATTGATTTAATTTTAAGTGCGGACCGATAACAATGACAGAACGGCCTGAATAATCAACGCGTTTGCCTAAAAGATTTTGTCGAAAACGGCCTTGTTTACCCCGCAAAATATCTGATAATGAGCGCAGTTTCCTCGCCCCCCCAGTAGTAACGGCGGTTTTGCCGCGTCTGGCGCTATTATCAATTAAAGCATCAACCGCTTCTTGCAGCATTCTTTTTTCGTTGCGGCAAATAACTTCTGGGGCACCCTGAACCAACAATTTTTTCAAGCGGTGATTACGGTTGATGACACGCCGATATAAATCGTTCAAGTCAGAGGCGGCATAGCGTCCGCCATCCAATTGTACCATTGGCCGTAAATCAGGAGGAATTACTGGCAATTTTTGCAAAATCAGCCATTGAGGCAAAATTTTAGCTTTTTTCATATCTTCAATTAATCGCAGCCGGCGCAAGACCTTTTTTCTAAATGATAAAACGCCTTTTTTGGCATTGTTTTTCAATATTTCTATCTCATCATCTAAATTTAAATCCGATAAAAGTCGATAAATTGCTTCTGCCCCAATGCCAACCTTGATAATTTGACCATATTTTAAGGAGAGGTCCTGGTATTTATCCTCTGTAATTATTCTTTTAGGCTTCAAAGCTAAAATTTCGCATTTAAGCATCTTGTAAGCGGCTTCAATTTGCGCTAATTGCTCTTTACCTTTTGCCTTTTCTTCATCTTCTTTTTGTTCTGGTTGTCCCTCTTTAACAAGAGTTTTTTGACCAATTAATTGATTGTAGTCATGTTCTAACTGCTCTAAAGCTTCTTTACGCACTTGCTCATTTACATCCAAAACAATAAAGGAAGCAAAATAAATGATTTTTTCTAAATCAGACACTGACATATCTAAAACTAAGGAAATTATGGAAGGGATGCCGCGGACATACCAAATATGGGCGATAGGTACCGCTAAATCAATATGGCCCATTCGTTCGCGTCGCACGGCAGCTTTAGTTACCTCTACCCCGCATTTTTCGCAAATAATGCCTTTGTAACGTATTTTTTTATATTTGCCGCAGTAACATTCGTAATCTTTAGTTGGTCCGAATATTTTTTCGTCAAATAAACCATCTCTTTCCGGTTTTTGAGTACGATAGTTTATAGTTTCTGGTTTTAAAATTTCACCATGAGACCAAGCCATAATTTCATCTGGTGAGGCAACAGAAATTCTTAAGGCGTCAAAATCCACGCCTAAAATTTCTTCTTGCATTATTTACTCCCTGCCCTTTGTGTTTTTCTCTCTTTGGCTATTGCTGCTTTTTTAATTTCAAAAGGTTTAATTGTATCCACCCTTTGGGTTAACTTTTCTTCAAGCGGTTCTTTTGGTTGGCTCTTGGGTAATGTTGCTTTGGCTGGCATTTTGATAGTAGTTTTATTCCTGTGCCATCGAACACCAGATTTACCTCCCAGCATACAAACAGAAAGACCCAATCCTTGAAGCTCTTTAATTAGCACGTTAAAGGAAGCCGGAGTGGAGGGTTTTTGTATTGCTTCACCTTTGATAATTGCCTCATATGCTTTGGAGCGGCCGATTACGTCATCAGATTTTATAGTTAGCATCTCTTGCAAAGTATGCGCCGCGCCGTAAGCCTCCAGAGCCCATACCTCCATTTCACCAAAGCGCTGGCCGCCAAATTGCGCTTTTCCACCTAGTGGCTGCTGGGTAATCATAGAGTATGGACCAGTTGAGCGGGCGTGCATTTTATCGTCAACCATATGACAAAGTTTCATCAAATTAATGTAACCAACAGTTGTTTTCTGGTCAAATAATTCTCCGGTTTTGCCGTCATAAAGCTGAATTTTGCCATCCCTAGGCAAGCCAGCTTTTTCCAGCTCATCTTGAATTGTGGTAAAATCAACGCCTTCAAAAACCGGATTTTCCACGTAGTAACCCAAGTTTTTAGCCGCCCAACCAAGGTGAGTTTCTAATATTTGTCCCAAGTTCATACGTGAAATAACGCCTAATGGGTTTAAAACTACATCAACCGGCGTACCATCGGGCAGGTACGGCATTTCCTCTTCAGGTAAAATTTTAGAAATTACACCTTTGTTGCCGTGCCTTCCAGCTAATTTATCTCCTACTGAAACCTTGCGCAGCTGAGCTACCAGCACTTCAACCATTTCATAAACACCGGTTGCCAACTCATCTCCTAAATCTTTTCTGAAAATTTTCACAGCAACAATTTTACCGCGTTCGCCGTGAGGCAAACGTAAAGAAGAATCTTTAACTTCTTTAGCTTTCTCTCCAAAAATGGCGCGCAATAATTTCTCTTCGGCTGTCAGCTCCGTTTCGCCTTTAGGAGTAATTTTCCCTACTAAAATTGCGCCTGCCGTAACTTCCGCGCCAACAATGATAATCCCTTCACCATCAAGGTTGGCTAAGGCTTCCTCGCCAACGTTGGGTATATCGCGGGTAAGAAGTTCAGGACCAAGTTTAGTATCGCGAACTTCCACAGCGTATTTTTCAATATGAATTGAAGTATAATAATCTTCCTTTAAAAGTCGCTCAGAAATTATAATGGCATCTTCAAAGTTGCCGCCTTCGAAAGACATAAAAGCGCATAAAACGTCTCGACCCAAAGCCAATTCGCCCCCGTCAGTTGCATAAGAATCAGCGATAACCTGACTTTTTTTAATTCTCTCGCCGGTCTTGACAATCGGTCTTTGAGTTATGCAGGTGGCTTGATTAGAACGGACAAATTTCTTTAGATTGTAAATTGTGTCTTTTCTTTGGTTTTTTTCTTTAACTCTGATTTGGGTAGATGAAACATAAGCAACAGTGCCATCTTGCTCTGCGGTTATTGTACGACCGGAGTATTTGGCCAGTTCGCTTTCCATACCCGTGCCGACTAGAGCAGCTTTGGGTCTGACTAATGGCACTGCTTGTCTTTCCATGTTAGATCCCATTGAGGTGCGGGTGGCATCATCGTGCTCAACAAACGGAATTAACGCTGTCGCCAAAGACACTGTTTGTTTAGGCGAAACATCCATATATTGAATATTTTCAACTTTATCAATGGTGGGGTGGCTGGCTTTTCTGACAATGATTTTAGCTTCTGGAAAATAACCGTCATCGCCAACTTTAGCCGAGGATGGCGCTATGATCGCTTTTTCTTCTGCGGCCGCATCGAGGTAGACAACTTTAGATGTAACGCGGGCCTTGCCTGCTTTGTGTTCGACAACTAAATAAGGTGTCTCAATAAACCCAAATTCGTTGATTTTGCCGTAGGTGGCTAAATAGCCAACCAAACCGATATTCGGGCCTTCCGGCGTTTCAATAGGGCAGATACGGCCGTAGTGAGAAGAATGCACGTCACGGACTTCAAAACCGGCCCTCTCGCGGGACAAACCGCCTGGTCCGGTGGCTGACAGGCATCTTTCATGCTCAATTTCCGATAAAGGGTTGGTTTGGTTCATAAACTGGGAAAGTTGGGATGAGGCAAAAAATTCCTGCAAAATAGCCGTAATTGGACGAGAATTCACAAGTTGGGCAGGTGTAATTGCTTCCGGTTCAATAACTGACATTCTGTCTTTGATAATTCTCTCCATTCTCAAAAAACCAACGCGTAATCTACTCTGCACCAGCTCGCCAACTGCACGGATGCGGCGGTTTTTTAAGTTATCAATGTCATCTGGTTGAGCGTTGGGATCATTATTAAGGCGAATAATTTCAGCAATTACTTCAATGACATCAGGCAAACGTAATATGCGATTGGACACCGTATTGGGCACTTGGATACCTAATCTCTGATTTAGTTTATAACGGCCAACCTTTCCCAAGTCATATCTTTTTGGATTATGAAATAAGGCCTCGATAAAACCCTGTGCAGTTTCCGCTGTGGCCAAATCACCGGGTCTTATCCTCTTATAGACCTCAACCAAGCTTTGGTCATGATCTTTGACAGTGTCCTTCTCAAAAGTGGCTTTAACATAATCATGGTCGGGGTTATCATTGACATCCTTGAAAGCGGCCATAATTTCTGCTTCGGTCATCCCTAATGCTCTTAAGAAAGTTGTAATTGGAATTTTTCTTTTACGGTCAATTTTAACGTAAATAGCGTCTTTGTTGGATGTTTCTAATTCCAGCCAAGCGCCTCTTGATGGAATTATTTTAGCCCCAAATAATTTTCTTCCCTCTATTTCATCGCTGACAAACAGAACGCCAAATGAACGCACAATTTGAGAAACTACCACTCTTTCAATCCCATTGATGATAAAAGTCCCTTTGTTAGTCATCAAGGGGAAATCACCAAAAAAAACGTCACTTTCCTTGTTTTGTTTGGTAAATTTATTTTTTAGTACTACATGACAGCGCAATGGTGCTTTATAAGTTAAGTTTTTATCTTTAGCGGTTTCTTCGTCGTATTTTGGTTCTTCTAAGGCGTAATCATTGAATTCTAATTCATAAAGCTTGCCTGTGAAATCCGAAACTGGTGATATTTCGTCTAATAATTCCCTGATGCCTTCTTTAAATAACCATTGATAAGAACTGGTTTGCAATTCTAAAAGATCGGGTAAAGCGACATGAATTTTTTGCTTAAAAAATTTTTTTCGAGTAAGCATAAAAATTTACCCTTTAAAAATTAATTTTAGAAATATTAATAATGAGTATTTTTGCAAACCGAAATAATCCGCAAAAGCGGATAATCTAAATTACATCATTTAGATTTAAAGATTTTTCAACAATTTTCCCTTATATTTTACAGGTCAATTCTATAATATAATATGTCAAAAAATTTGTCAAGTGCCACCCAAATTTTTTGGTAAAAAAGGACGTTCAATAATGCTTTGATTTGAGCGCTCCGTTTGGATCTACCCGAAGATATAAGGAAATTATGACATTGTACAGAGAAGAGTGACGGTCCCTGCCACAAATGATAAGATTATAGCGGCCAATAAACACCATACAACCACACGGAGAGTTGGACCAGGCTTATGATACTGCAACCATAAATGAGAAATAAGAAACACACATATTGACAGTCCCGCTCCCATTAAAAACAACACTTTTACTAACAATTCATTCACCTTCTCTTGTTAAGATTTGCTTCAGAACTGGTTCTCGTATGATTTTTAGCTCATACGCGACATCATTCTGACTACAACAATTAAATCATAAAATAATGAATTTGTCAAGGGTTTTTGATCTAAAAAACGCTAGCGCAAAGCCAACGTTTTTTTGTGCCCTGGAAGAACATAAGCCAGGTTCTGTTTATAACAGCATCTATCTAAGCGGTAAGACCCATGGACATCCCAACGAGCAGTTGGTTTGATCCATTCGACTTTGCTCAGGATCAATCCTGAGTTTATCGAAGGATTGATGATGATTGGATCCACTTACCTTGCACCAGATGGGGTTTGGACGCCCAGCAGATTACTCTACCGGACCGTGAGCTCTTACCTCACGATTTCACCTTCGCCGCCCAAAGCTTTACGCGTCGGGTGGCTGTTTGTTTCTGTTCCACTTTCCCTAGCCTTACGGCCGCCCAGAGCATACATCTTAGATGTATGCGGAGAGCATCCTACTCTGTGGTGCCTGGACTTTCCTCCCCGATGTTACGTCGGGGCACTGTCTTGTCTTCCAAGGCACCTAAAATATATCATTTTTTGCTTAAAATGTCAAGTTTTTTACGGGAGCAAAGTTTTGACGGTGAATTTTAGACGGTCCATATTGTTTGAGTCGTTCTAAATGCAAAGCAGTGCCATAACCTTTATGCAAATCAAATCGGTAATGAGGATATTTTTTATGCAATTTAATCATTAATTTATCGCGATAATCTTTGGCAACAATTGATGCCGCCGATATGCTCGTACAAATTAAATCGCCTTTTTTAATCCCCTTTTGCAAAATTTCACTCTCTGGCAAGGTATAAGCGTCAATGAGCAGAAAATCGGGCTTCGCTTTCAATTTGCTAACTGCCCTTTTGAAAGCCAGATATGTCGCCGGCTGAAGACCAAGTTTTTTAATCTCTGAAACGCTGGCTTTGCCAATTGCATAGCAGCGGGCTTCTTTTTTAATTTTCGCGGCCAACAGGTTTCTTAACTTACTGTTTAATAGTTTAGAATCTCTTATTTTATAAATTTTTTTAACTGAAAGAATTACTGCTGCGGCAATTAAGGGTCCAGCCAAAGCACCCCTGCCAACTTCGTCCAAACCAGCAATATTGGTGAAACCTTGCTTAGTGAGAGCTTCTTCATGATACCTTTTAGGAATTCTTAGTTTTTTGCTGATTTTCAGCTTTCTGGTTTTCTTTTTCAGCTGTCGCCTGCAAAGCCGGTCATTGGCCTTTAATTTTGTTGTTATTATTTTTTCTGCCAATGGTATTTCCTGCCTTATTAAGCCTTTCCTTAAGATAATTTCCGGTGTAGGACTTGTCCACCTTTAAAACTTCTTCAGGCGTGCCTTCGGCCACAATTGTGCCGCCTTTCTCACCGCCGTCCGGCCCCAAATCAATGATATAATCAGCGCTTTTAACCACATCAAGATTGTGCTCAATGACTAAAACCGTATTTCCTTTATCTACCAGGCGCTGTAACACCACTAATAACCTGTTAATATCTTCAAAATGAAGCCCGGTTGTCGGTTCGTCTAAAATGTAGAGTGTCTTGCCCGTTTCCTGACGTGCCAGTTCGGTGGCTAATTTTATTCTTTGCGCCTCGCCGCCGGAAAGAGTGGTGGCCGGCTGACCAAGCGGCAGATACCCTAGACCCACATCATTTAAGATTTTCAGCTTCTGGACAATTTGAGGAAAGTCCTTAAAAAATTCTCTGGCTTCCAGCACAGTCATTGCCAAAACATCAGCTATATTTTTATCTTTAAAATAAATTTCCAAGGCCTCTTTGCAATATCGTGTTCCCTTGCAAATTTCGCAGGGCACGTAAACATCAGGCAGGAAGTGCATTTCAATTTTAATCATGCCATCGCCCTTGCAATTTTCGCAACGGCCGCCTTTTAGATTAAAGCTGAAATAAGCAGGTGGAATCTTTTTAAATTTGGCCTCGGGCAAAGCGGCAAAAATCTCCCTGATTTGTGTAAAAACACCGGTGTAAGTGGCCGGATTGGAACGCGGTGTCTTGCCGATTGGCATCTGGTCAACGTGAATAGCTTTATCAATATTTTGCAAGCCCAAAAGAGCTTGGTGGGCGCCGGGTTCTTCTTTGGAATGGAAAAAATGGCGCGAGAGGGCCTTGGCTAATATTTCGTAAATCAAAGTTGATTTGCCTGAACCAGAAACGCCGGTAATGCAGACAAATTGGCCTAGCGGTATTTTGACATCAATATTTTTCAAATTAAACTGGGAGGCCTTAACAATTTTCAAAAATTTTCCCAAACCCTTACGTCTCTTGGCCGGTACCGCAATTTCTTTTTTACCCGATAAATACTGGCCTGTCAGGGAACGAGGATTTTTGATAATTTCCAAAGGAGTACCAATGGCGCAAACTTTTCCACCAGCGCGGCCGGCGCCAGGACCAATATCAATGATGTAATCAGCAGACAAAATGGTGCCGCGGTCATGCTCCACAACAATAACCGTGTTGCCAAGCTCCTTAAGTTTTTCCAGTGTTCTGAAGAGGCGTTCCTGGTCGCACGGATGCAAACCGATAGTTGGTTCGTCCAAAATATAAATTACACCTGTTAGCGCCGAACCAAGCTGGGTTGCCAACCTAATTCTTTGCGCTTCGCCGCCAGATAAAGTTTCGGCTGACCGGCTTAAAGACAAATAATCCAAACCAACTTCAATAAGAAACTTGAGCCGTTGTGAAATTTCACGAATTATTGATGAAGCAATTGTTTTTTCTCGTTCGGTTAATTTTAATTGTTTGAAAAATTCTATTAAATTTGTAATTGGCAATTGGCATACATCAATAATGTTTTTATCATCAATGGTGATATTGAGAGCATCTTTGCGCAATCTGGCGCCATGGCAGTCCGGACATATTGTTTCCACCATATATTTTTCTATCTCATTGCGTAGGTAATCTGAATCGGTTTGTTTGTAGCGTCTTTGTAAATTGGGAATAATGCCTTCAAATTCGCCATCTGGCGAGCCGTGCAAAATTAAATTTTTAATTTTTACCGGCAAATCTTTAACTTCCGCATCTAAACTGAAATTAAATTTCAACGCCAGTTTAATTAAACTTTGATGATACCAATTGCTCTGGGATAACAATCTTGCCCAGGGTCTGATGGCGCCTTCATTCAAAGTCAGTCGCTGGTTGGGAATTACTAATTGTGGCTCGACCAGTAATTTTTTCCCTAATCCCTGGCAAACAGGGCAGGCACCTGAAGGACTATTAAAGGAGAAAAAACTGGGTGAAATTTCGCCTAAATAATATTGGCATTTGCGGCAGGTAAAGGCGATTGAATAGACCTTTTCGATATTGTTGCTGAAAACTGCTTTAATATTGGATTTACCCAAATCCAATGCTTTTTTAATTGAGCGCTCTAATCGCTTCACTTCCTCTGGTTTTTTAAAATCTATCTGGTCAATAACAACTTCAATAGAATGACTTTTATTCTTATCCAATGATAAGGTTAAAATTTCCGGAAATTCTAATATTGTACCGTCAATCCTTACCAGCGGATATTTGGCCTTTTTAATGCTTTCCAAAACATAGCGATGTTCGCCTTTCTGATTCTCAAATAAAGGCGCCAGGATAACAATTTTATTATTCTTGTTGCGCAGTTCATCAGCTATATCTTCAACTGTGGCTTTGGCAAGGATATGGCCGCAGGCAGGACAATGGGGATGGCCAACACGCGAAAAAAGCAATCTTAAGAAATCATAAATCTCTGTTATTGTGCCCACTGTTGAACGCGGACTTCTTTGAGTGCTCTTTTGGTCTATTGATAAGGCAGGTGAAAGTCCTAAAATTTGGTCAACATCAGGTTTTTCTAAAATGGTTAAAAATTGTCTGGCAAAGGTGGATAAACTTTCCACATAACGCCGTTGGCCCTCGGCGTAAATCGTGTCAAAGGCCAATGAGGACTTGCCAGAACCGGAAATACCAGTGATAACGGTGATTTTATCCCTGGGAATTTCCACATTGATATTTTTCAAATTATGTACTCGAGCCCCGATAACTCTAATTGAATTCTTCATAATTTCATAACCTACCGCAGATATTAACATAAATGTCAATTTATGTAAAGCCGGTTAAAAAACGATTTATTATTACTAACGCTTGACTTTGATACTTACGGATGTAAAAATTAAATTAATAATAATTCATAAATTTGTGAAGAAAGGAAAAAAATGATGGCCAAAGGGAATGCAGGCACAGTGATTGGCACGAATGTTAAATTAACAGGAACCCTACAGGATGCAGACGATATCGCCATTTACGGCCGGGTTGACGGCGAGGTGCTGTCGGCAAAAAATGTTCTCATTGGCGAAACAGCTACGGTGAAGGGACCAATTGCCGCTAAAATTGTAACTGTGACGGGAAAGGTACGGGGGAGTATCAATGCTTCAGAGAAACTGGAAATTTTACAAGGAGGCAAAGTTTACGGCAGTATTGCCACCTCTGACCTCATTATTCATTCCAAAGCTTTATTTGTCGGCAAAAGCGAAATGGCTGAGCAAGAAGATGGAAAAGTTGAAGTTGAGGAGGACAAGCCAGAAGAACCAGCAGTAAGATAATCTTTTGAGTTTTAAGAATGTACTATTACATTATGGAACAGCCAAATTCTTTATCGGAAAGAAAAAGGCAGCAGAAAATTAAGGATATTCTTAGCGATTTAGGCATCGCGGGTGAAATTGTCACGCCTTCACCTGCCCGCAGCGTTGATGAATTGACTGAAATTGGCATTTCTAAAGGTTACTCAACAATTGTTGCCATCGGCGATGAAAGACACACGTCTAAAATTTTGTCCAACATATTAGGCAAAGACATTGTTTTGGGGTTGGTGCCGTTAGATGAGCCGATGCTTTCTGATTTAATCGGGGCGCCAACCATTGAAGATGCTTGCCAGACATTAAAATATCGCAAACTACGCACTTTAGATATAGCGAAAATTGAACCCAAGAAATATTTTTTAACCAAAGCAACTATCTCCAACGCTAAAATCTTTAAGGCCAAGATTGAATCACCTAATTTTCTTATTGAAACTCCAGCCAGCCAGATTTGCATTTTTCGCGATTTGGAAATTATTATCAGCGACCAATCAAGAGGGAAAAATTTCTTTAAAAAATTTTTTCTATGGTTATTTGGCAAAAAAGAAAAAGATATTTACTCGAGCCGATTTAAAGGTAAAAAATTGCTTATAGAAACCACCCAGTCAATGCCGGTGAAAGTCGGCAATGAGGCAATCGCTAAAACGCCGATTAGCATAAGATTATTGCCGGAAGCCTTGAAAATTATTGTCTCCCGTGCTAATATTAAAACCAAGGAGTAACAAGATAGAAACTTTGCGGAAAAATCAGGAAATTACCTCGCCGACAATTATCCTTGTTGATGAGGATGGAAAGTCGTTGGGTGAGGTTTCAATAGACCAGGCCTTATATTTAGCTTATGACAAAGGTTTAGATTTGGTGGAAGTTGGTTCAAACGCAAGACCGCCTATTTGTAAATTGATAAATTACGGTAAATATTTGTATGAGTTTGAAAAAAAACAAAAAAAACAGAAGGCAAAAACAAAAATAGGCGAAGTTAAAGAAATTCAGCTTTCATTAAAAATTCACCAACACGATATACAAACCAAAGCCCACCAGGCGATAAGATTTTTAGACGAGGGCAATAAAGTAAAAGTATCGTTATTACTTGTCGGACGCGAAGTTGTATACCTTGGTAAAGCAAAAGAGATGATTGAAAAATTTGCCCACGAAATAGGTGGTCAATTGGAACAACCGATGCAAAAACTAGGAAAAAAAATATTTACAACAATAATTAAAAACAGAGATTCTAAAAATGCCTAAATTAAAAACTTCAAAATCAGCAACTAAAAGATTAAAATTCACTACAACAGGTAAACTTTTACGTCGACACACTACATCGCAACATTTAGCCAGAAAAAAATCAAAACGAACAAAAAAAAACAGCGGCAAAGTTGAAAATGTCAGCCCGACCGATAAGAGAAAAATTGCCAGATTAGTTCCCTACTGTAGACAAGGATAAAAAATGACACGAGTTAAACGCGGTACAACCGTTAAAAAATCTCACAAAAAAATCTTAAAAAAAACAATCGGTTTTAGACATGGCCGAAAAAATTTAGTTAAAAGGGCCAAAGAAGCGTATTTGAAAGCCGGCACCTACGCATATCGTGACCGCCGAGTAAAAAAACGCGTCTTTAGACGACTTTGGATTGTTAAAATTAATGCCGCTACCAGAGCCGCCGGACTTTCATATTCACAATTTATTAAAGGCCTGCAAAAAGCTAATATCCAATTGGATAGAAAAATTTTAGCCGATTTAGCCCTCAATAATCCTGAAGAATTTGCTACAATTATTAATAAAGCCAAAGTAGCCCTAAGATAAGCATTTAAAGCCATATGTTCTCATTTTTTAATTGTTTACTGTGTGCGAGTAATTGGGATATTGGCGCTGACCAGCGGTTGATTTTTAGTTATTGTTAGCGTTTCTCCAGTATAAACCTGATGATATTGACCGTCATTTTTTTCTTTAATCTTGGCAGGGAAGGTATAATCTGGTTTGGCTACCTCTAAATAGTAATCGCCTGGCGGCACAATAAAGCCGTATTGACCAGCATGCGAGGTTATTCTGGTTACTTTAAGTTTCTTGAAGGCAACGTCATATATTTTAACTACGGCTTTCTCAACAGATTTTTTGGTCTTGCAATCATAAACAACGCCCCAATTTCATTTATGCCTGCGGCGCCTGATTTCATTATAAATAAGTATGATATCCCTAATAATCATAACAGATAAATTATCGAACTTGTAGTTGTCAGCAAAATTAGTTAAAATAGAATTAGCAAACGAATTAAGGAGGGTTTTTGCAATTTTTTAAAAAAGATAAATTTTTTGGCTACTTTTACTGGTTATATGGCCCTGCCTTATCAGGGCTAATAAACTTGTTAAAATACCTAATTATTGTTGCCTTTGAATTTTTCTCAATTCCGCTACTCGGCCGATATCTCTTCGCCCCCTGGAAAAGAGATGTTGTCCGGCCAGCCAATCCCTCCCTCTCCCAGCTCTGGCAGGCCTTTTTAATGAATTTTGTCTCCAGATTCATCGGTTTTTCTGTCCGCACAATCACCATTCTAACCGGTCTAGCCACCACTTTATTTTTTATCCTTGCCGCCGGCAGTGTGATTTTGCTTTATTTTATTATCCCATTGCCGACGGGCATTTTGGCCTTAGGATTATTCTTCGGGATGAAATTGCATTTAAAATTTTCTCCTGAAACTGACTACTTTATAGCCGCGCTTCCTTTTGCCAGCGCAATAATACTATATATTGCATTCTTATTTACCTCGTCTAAAAACAACCCCTTTAAAGAATCCTTGACTATGCTTAAATTCCGCCTTAAAGCTGAGCAAAAAGTCGACATAACCGATTATCTTGATTATGCGGCCAAATTAATTTTAGAAAAATCCAACGGCTGGCGTGTTTTCCAAAATTTAATTTTTCAGGAGCGAAAAGTCAGATTCATTCTCTATAAAGCCGGTTTTTCACCAGAGGTTTTTGTTCATTTACCACTTTTAGAAATTAATTTTCCAGACAAATTATTATCAAATGCACTGGAAATTGCCTTAAAAATGGGCCATCGCCAGATAGAAACTGGCGATTTATTTTTAGCTTTGTTTTTAATTCACCCGGCACTACCTGTTTTCTTTGAAAAATTTGGCTTGAAATACGAAGATTTAGAAAATATTTTGTACTGGCAAACATCTTATTGGAAGGTATTAGAGCCGCCAAAAATCTATCATGACCCTAGCCAATTACGCTTTACGGGTGGAATCGGTAAGGAATGGCAGGCGGGCTACACACCAACCTTATCGCAATTGTCCTCTGACATAACCAAAGCGATTAAATCCTATCCTGACATTGTTCATTTCCAGGCACATAAGAATGAAATTAGCACTGTAGAACAAATTTTGGGCAGGTCTGCAAAAAATAATATTCTGCTGGTGGGCGAGCCGGGCACCGGCAAAAAAGCTTTAGTTTTAGGTGTGGCCAAAGAAATTTTATTTGGCAAAACTTTAAAATCTTTGGCTTACAAAAAGGTGGTCGAACTTGACCTCAATTCGTTATTGTCTGCTGCCCAAACTCCACAGCAATCGCAAAAACTGCTGGTTACTGTTTTAAATGAGGCCTGCAGCGCCGGCAATATTATTCTATTTATTGACGGATTGGAAAGAATTTTAGGCGGAACAGAGGAAAAATTAGGTACAGTCAATGCCACACAACTTCTTATCCCCTACTTGCAAAGAAGCGACTTGCAATTGATTACCACCTGCGATTTCCGCTCTTACCATAAATACATTGAAAAAAATGCCGCGCTTGAAGCCAGCATTGAAAAAGTTGAAGTCAAAGAACCAAATGACAACGAAACACTGCTAATTTTACAAGAAGTGACACCGGCGCTGGAAGCAAGAAACAAGGTTTTAACCACCTATCCGGCATTAAAAGAAATTATCAAGCAATCAAAAAAATATCTCTCCAGCCAATTTCCAGAAAAAGCCATAGATTTGTTGGATGAAGCTTTGGTCTTTGTGGCTACCAAAACAACAGACCATATTTTACTTGCTTCTCACATTGACCAATTGATTTCAGCCAAAACTCATATCCTCATCGGAGAAATTAAAAAGGAAGAAAAAGAACGATTGCTTAACCTTGAAAAAATTCTCCACCAACGTCTTATTAACCAAAATGAAGCAGTCAACGCCGTTGCTGAGTCCTTGCGCCGCGCCCGAGCCGGTATTGCTAAAGAAAATAAACCGTTTGGCAGTTTCTTGTTTTTGGGACCAACAGGCGTTGGCAAAACTGAAACCGCCAAGGCGTTGGCCGAGGCCTACTTTACCAGCGAAAAAAATATGATTCGTTTGGATATGTCAGAATATCAGCAGATTCCGGATATTGAAAAAATTATCGGTTCTGAAAATTATGAGGGGCTGTTAACTTCCCAAGTGCGGGAAAAACCTTTCTCGCTGATTCTTTTAGATGAAATTGAAAAAGCCCACCCGAATATTTTAAACCTTTTTCTGCAAATTTTGGACGAAGGCAAAGCTAAAGATTATTCTGGCCAATCAGTTAATTTTCAAAACACAATTATTATTGGCACTTCCAACGCCAGCGCCGAATTTATTCGCGAAAAAATTGCCCAAGGAATATCTGTTAACAGTTTTAAACAGGATTTAATTGAGCTATTGCTGCAAAAGGGCATCTTCAAACCTGAATTCTTAAACAGATTTGATGCGGTGGTCGCATTTCGGCCATTGACACAAGAAGAATTAGTTGGGGTGGTTGATATTTTAACCGGCAGATTAAATGAACGGCTTAAAGACCGAGATATTCAAATTGAGCTTGACCAGACAGCTAAAGTAAAATTAGCCCAACTTGGTTTCGACCCACAATTTGGGGCGCGCGCGCTGGTGCGAACGATGAGTGAAAAGGTGGAAAACTTAGTTGCTCAAAAAATTTTGAAAGAAGAATTAAAAAGAGGCCAAACTTTACAAATTACCGGCAATATGCTCTAATTTTGTTTCAAGACGCTAATTAAATAAATTATAAGACCAGAAAAAATCATCAAATCTGCTAAATTTATGTATGAAATTGAGAAAAAGGGAATAAAATCGTAAATGGCCCCTCTGAAAACTCTGTCTAGTATATTGGATGATGCGCCTGCAAAGATTAAAGCAAAAACAAAAAAATTCAGCTGCAAAAAATATTTAGCATAGGCGATAAAAATAACCAATATTATTACAGATATAACCAAAGAAAAAGGCACATTAGCTAGTCCGAAAAACATTGCTTTATTTTGAACGATTAAACCTGGGTAAAAATGGGCAATTAAAAATTTGGAGAGCTGATCTAAAACTACCAATATTGCCACATACCAAACTACCAATATATTTTTCATTTTTTCTAAACGAAAGTGAGAAAAACAAGGTTCCCCGATAATCATCAGGGGTTCTTATTTTTTCTTGGATGCGCATTCAGAACAAACGCTGGCCGCCGGATAAATCTTTAATCTCCCCTGTTCAATAGGACTTTTACAAATTTCGCAAACGCCGTATGTCCCCTTTGCGAGTTTATTTAAAGCTTTATTAATATCTTTTAAAAGAGTTCTCAATTTTTTTTCCAAACCAATGTTTTCCCCGTATTCCTCAACTTCCTGCGTATTATCCTCTTCAGAGTTACCATATTCAGGAAATTTTTTGCTTTTCGTAAGTTCTTTCTCAACCCTTTTTTGCTGAGCCGAAAGTTGCCTTTTTACTTTTTTGATTAATCTGCCATCCATTAGCGCTCCATCCTAGATTTGTTTCAAAAATTATGATTCTTTGCCTAAAGCCAAGTCGGCCATGTGCTTGCCGCCGATTATATGGGGCATAGAAATCTTATTGACGCCAAGTTTGCGCAATTTGTCCGCACCTTCATGAGAAGAAGCTCGAGCAATTAGATTAATACTTGGATTGATGGAGCGGGCCGCCACTGCCATAAATACACAATCGGCATCATCACCGGCGGCGATAATAACCGCTTTAGCTTTGGCAATTTCAGCTTGTCTAAATGCGCCATCATCTCTTGCGGCGTCGGCGTTAATGTAAAGGTATTTTGACTTTCGGCACAATTCGCTTTTATCTTCTCTGTCAATAACGACGAAAGGCACTTTGGCTTTCATAAGTTCGGCGGCGATTTGATGCCCAACCCTTCCTAATCCACACAGAATATAATGTCCTTTTAAGCTGGCAATTTCTTTTTCCATTTTCCTCCTTAAAAAACTTTCCCAAATCCTTGTACGAAATGAAATAAGATAAGTTAAAGTTATAATTGTCGCTGAAATTGCAATTGTTACGATAAAAAAAGTATTGGAAAAAAAATCTCTCATCAGTTTTATTATCTTAAAATTGCCAAGGATTGTCAAGTTTGATAAAATGTAAATAAGTACAATGATGGGCGCGTGTAGCTCAGAGGTTAGAGCGTGCGGTTCACATCCGTAAGGTCCCTGGTTCGAATCCAGGCACGCGCACTAACGAATCCTGCATCGTCCACTATGAAGGAGCATTTTGTTTGATAAACCAAATTGCCCAATAAACCAAAAACCGGAAAATCCATTTATTCAATCCATTAAAGCAACGTTTAAAGGGTTATGGGAAATTTTTAGAGGCTTTTTAGTATTATTAATAATTGCATTTATTGTCAGATACGTTGTCATTCAACCATTTGTTGTCGACGGTCCCTCAATGCAACCCAATTTCCAGGATAAAGAATATTTACTAGTCAATAAAACAAGTTTCTTGTTTAGTTCACCAGCAAGAAATAATGTAATTATTTTTAAATATCCTCTGGATCCAAGTCTTGATTTTATTAAAAGAATCATTGGCCTCCCATATGAACATTTAGAGATTAAAGACGGACAAGTTTATATCAACGGTACAAAATTAGACGAGAAATATCTCCAATTTGGTCAAAAAACATCTGTTGGCGACAACGCTATTTTAGATATAACTTTAAAAAAAGATGAATACTTTGTTATGGGAGATAATCGTTTTGGCTCTTCTGACTCACGTGCCTGGGGTACTGTACCAAAAATTAACATTATAGGTAAAGCCTGGTTTGCTGTTGTTCCGTTCTCATATTTTGGTCTAATTAAATGATTTCATTCAGTGCTAATTTAGCTTAATATTTCAATAACTTCTTTGTCTTCGGTCTGTTGAAAATTTTGGTAAAAATTACCGATGGCAAAGAAGGGTTCGGAAGTTTCCAAACAAACTACTTCATCAACGGCCGCTTTTAAAGTATCAATAGATTCTGGGGGAGCAACCGGAACCGCTAAAATGATCTTGGCTGGTTTTTGTAATTTAATTTCTAAAATTGCTGCCTGCATGGTTGCACCCGTAGCAATTCCATCGTCGGTTACGATAGCAACTTTATTTCTTAAATTTAATGGCGGTTTGCCCCGGCGATACAAATCATATCGCCGCATTATTTCTAATTTTTCTTTCTTAATTTCCTTCTCTAAATAATCTCTTGAAATACCATAAGATGCGATAACTTCCTGATTAAAAATGGAGTTAGATTTTAATCCAACGGCGCCAATTGCAAATTCCGGGTTGCCGGGAGCGCCGATTTTTCGAGTAATTATGACATCTAAAGGAATTTTTAAAATTTGAGCCAGTTGGCCACCAACGACTACGCCCCCTCGCGGCAATGCCAAAACAATCGCCTTTTTTAAATCCGACTCTGGCAATTTTTCTTTGAGGGCTTTGGCTAATTTTTGGCCAGCATCAATTCTGTTTTGAAAAATCATTTTTGAATTGGAACTCTGCTTTATCTTATCACCACGAATGTTATAATAAAAGTAATGTTAAGAGAAGCTTGCTTATATCAAAAACTAAAAAAACCAAAGGGGGCTGTCCGCTGTCTGACTTGTAATCATTATTGTTTAATTTCGCCTGGCAAAAGAGGGGCACCGCCCCAGAGGGGTATTTGTGGCACGCGCGAGAATAGGAATGCTAAAATATATTCTTTAGTTTATGGTCAAGCAGTCGCTGAAAATGTTGACCCGATTGAAAAAAAACCATTATTTCATTTTATGCCGGGCACATTTTCTTTGTCTATCGCCACGGTTGGCTGTCCGTTCCAATGCAAATGGTGCCAGAATTGGCAAATTTCCCAAGCTCCTAAACCTGACAAACAAATTGAAGGATTTGAACTGTCGCCGCAAAAAATTGTCCAAGATGCAATAGCTGAAAAATGCCAAAGCATTTCTTACACCTACACCGAACCAGCCATATTTTTAGAATATGCTTTAGATACGATGAAATTGGCTAAAAAGGAAGGACTTAAAAATATCTGGGTTTCCGATGGTTATTCGTCCAAAGAAGCTTTGACATTAGTCGCACCTTACCTTGATGCTATCAATGTGGATTTGAAAGCTTTTAAAGACGAAACTTACCGGAAATATTGTGGCGGTCGGCTGCAGCCGGTCTTAGAAAGTTTAAAAACAATTAAAAAATTGGGTATTCATTTAGAAGTGACTACCTTAATTATTCCGGCCATCAATGACAGCAAAAAAGAATTGACCCAAATTGCCCAATTTATTAAAAAATATTTAGGCGAGAATACGCCTTGGCATATCAGCCGTTTTTTCCCCGCTTACCAACTTTTAAATCTTCCGCCGACACCTGTTGAAACTTTAGAAAAGGCCTACCAAATCGGCAAAAAAGCAGGTTTAAAATTCGTCTATTTAGGCAATGTTTTTAACACAGAAAAAGAGTCCACTTTCTGTCCAAAATGCGGCCAAGAAATCATTCACCGTGAGAACTACAATATTAAAATTCAAAATTTAAAAATCAAAAGTCAAAAGGGTTTTTGTAAAAATTGTGGCGAAGATCTAAACATTAGATTATAAAGATAACATTTTGTTCTCAAAAAATAAAAATAGTTTTATTTGTCAATATTTTAAACATCTTCTACAATGAAGTTGGAATTATATTTAGTTTTTAGTTTTGAGATTTAAGATATTAATTTGACCGAGCGAAGCGAGGGAACATGCCTTTAGTTTTTGCCGCCCTAACTCCCCATCCGCCGATTATTGTGCCAGAAGTTGGTGGAGCGGAAACAAAAAAGGTCAAAAAGACAATTTTGGCCATGGAAAAACTGGCTGAAGATTTAGCCAAATCCGATCCCGATACTTTGATAGTCATTTCTCCTCACGGTCTGGTTTATCCAGACAGATTCAATGTCTGCGGGATGGAAAATCTGCGTGGTGACTTGACCAATTTTAACACCCCGCAAGTTTCTTTTAAATTTAAAAACGATTTGGATTTTGCCAAGGTTTTGGATGAAACGGCTAATAAAGAAGGAATTGAAACACTGCTTTATGATAATCGAGTAGATTTTTACGAACTTGACCACGGCGTAATTGTTCCTTTATATTTTTTAACCAAAAAATTAGAGCATTCAGTGAAAGTTGTGCCAATCGCCTATTCGCTACTTTCGCGCGCTTCACATGTTTCTTTCGGACAGGCAATTTCTGATGTTATTAACAACCTTGACAAAAGTGAAGAAAAGCGCGTTGCCATCATCGCCTCCGGCGATTTATCCCATCGTCTTATTTGTCAGGCACCGGCTGGTTTTTCTCCCGTCGGCGAAAAATTTGACCAAAAATTAATTTCGTTGTTAAAGCAAAAGAAAACAGCCGAAATTTTAGATTTGGATGAGGATTTTGTGGAAGAAGCCGGTGAATGTGGCTATCGGTCAATTTTAATTTTGCTGGGCGCTTTGGATGAGGAAAGATATACACCCGAAATTCTATCCTACGAAGGACCATTTGGAGTGGGTTATTTAGTAGCCAATTTTAAATTGAAACCCTCCTCCGACCAAGACTGCGGAGGACGCAGTGAGTAAATTTATTTTTGTCACCGGCGGCATTGTTTCGGGCATTGGCAAGGGTATTACCGTTGCTTCTTTGGGTCTGCTTCTAAAGTCACGCGGCCTGAAAGTTATTCCGGTCAAAATTGATCCCTACCTTAATCAGGATGCCGGCACAATGAACCCGTTTCAGCATGGCGAGGTTTTTGTCACCGATGACGGGGCGGAAACTGATTTGGATTTGGGCCATTATGAAAGGTTTATTGATCAAAATTTAACCCAAGCTTCTAATTTTACTACCGGAGCCGTTTACCAGACCGTGACGGCGCAGGAGCGCGTTGGCGAATTCTTAGGCAATACCATCCAAATTATCCCCCACGTAACTGATGAAATTAAAAAAAGAATCAAAAATGCCTCGAAAGGGGTTGATGTGGTCTTGGTTGAAATTGGCGGCACTGTCGGTGATATTGAGGCGTTGCCATTTATCGAGGCAATTAGACAACTTAAACAAGAGATTAATCCATCTGATTTCCTATGTATCCACGTTGTAAAGATAGATTATGTTTATCCATCAGATGAAGCCAAAACAAAACCAATTCAGCAATCGGTGCAGATGCTGCGGGGGTTGGGCCTGCAGCCGGATTTTTTAATCTGCCGATGTAAAAGGCCGATTACCCAAGAACATCGCAATAAAATTTCTTTATTTACGTCCGTCAGACAAGAAAGAATAATTCAAGCAATTGATGCTGGCTCTTTGTATCAAATTCCCATCAATTTGGAAAAAGAAAAATTAGGCACCCAGATTTGTCAATTTTTTGGCTGGAAAAATAAGAAGGTTAATTTGTCACAATGGCAGAAAATAATTGGGAAAATAGAAAATCCAAAAGCCACGATAAGAGTCGCGATGGTCGGCAAATATCTTCATCATCCGGATGCTTATTTGTCGGTCGTCGAAGCACTAAAGCACGCTGCTATCCAAAATTTAGCCAAAATTGAAATTATTCCAGTGGATTCGGAAAAAAATAATCTTCAAGCAGTACTCAAAAAGATAGATGCTATAGTGGTGCCGGGCGGATTTGGCATTCGCGGCATCGAAGGTAAAATAACGGCAATTAAATACGCGCGAGAAAATAAAATTCCGTTTTTAGGACTGTGTTTGGGACTGCAGTGCGCCGTAATTGAGTTTGGCAGAGATGTCTGTCGTCTTAAAGGCGCCAATAGCACTGAATTTAACCCCAAAACAAAATATCCAATAATTGATTATCTGCCAGAACAAAGACATATCGCTAAAAAAGGCGGCACTATGCGACTTGGCCAATATCCGGCTAAATTAAAACCCGGCTCCCTGGCCGCCCGCTTGTATTTTCCTTCTCTATCTCATGTCTCACGTCTCCAGTCTATTTTCGAGCGCCACCGTCACCGCTACGAAGTCAATCCCAAATATCATCAAATACTACAAAAAAACGGCTTAATTTTTTCGGGTATATCACCAAATAACTTCGTTTTTTCTCGCTTTGCTCGAAATAAAAAATTGGTGGAAATTATTGAACTGCCGCAAAAAATTCATCCTTATTTTATTGCCACCCAAGCCCATCCCGAGTTCAAATCCCGCCCCAACCGCGCTCATCCGTTATTTGATGGACTGATTAAAACAGCACTCAAATGAAAACCGGCATTTCTTATCTTGAAAAATAGTAAGAGACCAGATATAATTTAAATATATTCCGGGGTCGTCTAACGGTAGGACAGCGGCCTTTGGAGCCGTCAATCTTGGTCCGAATCCAAGCCCCGGAGCCAAACCTGTTAATTTAAAGAAAATAGCCTGAAAATGGCTATTTTCTTATTTTCTTAGATTTACTAAAAACCTTTGTTAGCACTTTAAACTTTTTTGTATTTTTTGATCATCTTGACCGTCAAGAAAATTCCTGCTGCTAATAATATTAATAAACCAATTGTTAAACCAATTATGCCGCTCTCAAGAAACATTGCTGAAAAGCTTTTACTATTCTGGGTAATGCCGATAAGTAAAACTGCAGAAAAGATCAGAACAATCAAACAAGCAATCACTTGATAAATATTACCAAAAATATAGAGCCAGCGTTTTTTTGGCGCCAGCATTTGAAAGATAATGGCAATGATAAAAAGTAGACCCAGAGGCGAGAAAATAACAATCACAACGGTTAAAAGAAAACTTAAGAAATTCCAAAGCCAAAAATTAAAGGTTGTATAAACCGGAACTGGATAGACGCTGTTATTGGTTGCTTTGGTGATTAAGAAATCATTATCAACATCTTGGATATTAATACTACTGCTCATTTTAGTTAAAAATAGCTTGTTTCCCTTAATCCAATTATCTTCAGTAATACTATTGTTAAGGCTGGTAATATCTTCCGAATTTATCCAATTGGCCCAATTCGTTTCGAGTTGATTTTGGATTGTTTTTGAATCAGCCAGCACATATAAATTAATTTGCATTTCGGGAAAATATCGTTTTAAACTGACTTCACTAGTTGTTTTATCGGGGTTATTTTCTTTAGCGTAATCGAGCGCGAGACGTGTTAATTTCATCGGGTATATTATTTTACTCGACTGAAATTGTAATCTTAATGGGGTAATAGTGCCAGTTGAAAGCTGTTCTTTAATCCCAGAATTTTGCGTCAAGGCATTCTGAATTTTGGCAATCACAAAATACCAATTATTATTTATGTAATCCTGAAGCATATAACTTTTGTTTTGTGGAAAAGTGTAACCATGATCTTGCAGCCATTGAGCCAAAGCTTTATCGTCGGTTGCTTTTAAAATAGCCGTATCGTAAATATCAATTGTTTTTTCTTCAATCACCTGGACTGGAGATTCAGATTTACTAATCCCGAGAGCTGGCATGGTCTCAACTTGTGGAAGAGCATCATCACTGGTCTTAGTTATTTTTTCTAATGTTGTGAAAATACTGGCGCTGGATTTAAAGATCTCGGGTTTGCTTGGTGTCGGAATAACCCAAGCGAAATCTTGACTGTTTCCTTGAAAACTGGTCGAAATAACAAGGTTTTCCGTTTGATTCTGATAATAAATCAAGGCCTTTTGACCGGTCTCACTAACATAATAATCAGGCGGGTAGAACACCCCACCATCAGCTTTTGCTCGACCTGAACTAAAACCAAAGATTGCCAGCAAAATATAGAAGATAAAAAGATATTTAAAAAATTTTATTTCCCCTCCCTGGTTTTTACCCTTTAATTAATTATGCTACAAATTAATATTTAATTCAAATCACAGATTTTTATTTCATTGGATAAACAATCCATTTTTAATTTCAATCATATTTTTTTATAAATTATAAAAAAACGCGAATCTTGTTCTCTAAATTTAGCAAATCTAAAAAACCTTAAATTCTTTATACATATCCATAATGGCAGTATAATAATCTCGTGTTCTAAATGTGTCCAGCACGGGAAGCCAATTTGAAAAAGCCTAATTTCCAGGGTAAAAGAGAACCGTCCCCTTTTTGTCCCCTTTTTCTCTGCTTTCTATCTGCTGTAGCAACATAAGATAGATTTCTTGATTTTATGGTAAACTAAAAACAAGGAGGAAATTGGAAAAAACCTGGTGTAATTTTAGTATCGAAGATATTTATCCCAAATTAAATAGTTCGCATGAGGGATTGACATCTGAGGCAGCAAAGCAAAAACTCGCAGAATACGGGCTAAATAAGCTTCCTGAAGCAAAAGCGGAAGGCTATTTTACGATTTTTCTCCGCCAGTTTAAAAGCCCTTTGATCTATATTCTTTTTATTGCCGGCCTGATTGTACTGCTGATGAAAGAGTATACCGACGGTTTGATGATCTTTTTTGTCCTTATCTTTAATGCTTGCGTCGGAACAATTCAGGAGGGCAAAGCTCACAATACTCTTTTAGCACTTAAAAAATTCGTTGAAACTAAAACAGCTGTTCTCCGCGACGGCAAAGAAACTATTGTTTTCGATTATGAACTGGTCCCGGGCGATGTGATAGTCCTTCGGGAAGGCGAAAAAGTGCCGGCTGACGCCCGCATTCTCCAATCTAACAACCTTCGCCTTGACGAAGCAGCGTTAACAGGCGAATCGAAACCGGTCAGCAAGATTACTGATGTGTTAGAGCAAAAAGAAATGCCTGTTTCAGAGCAAAAAAACATGATTTTTAAAGGAACCCATATCGTTGCCGGAAGCGGCACGGCAATCGTCGTGACTACAGGCCTGAAAACAGTTATCGGTAAAATTACCAAAGAAATTACGACTATTGATACGGAAATACCGTTAAAAACCAACATCCGTTATCTCTCTCGATTGATTGTAATTGCCGTCGCAAGCATTGGGACAGCTTTGTTTGTTTTAGGTTTGTTGTCGGGGAAACCTCTGTCAGAAATGTTTAGAACCGTTGTCTCATTAACGGTCTCTATTATACCCGCGGGCTTGCCAATCGTTATGACTTTGATTTTGGCCAGCGGTGTTTGGAGAATGAGCAAGCGCTATGCTCTGATTAAGAAACTTCAGGCGGTTGAGGCCTTGGGCCAAACAAAAGTTATTGCTGTCGATAAAACGGGTACAATTACCAAAAATGAAATGGTTGTTGAAAAAATTTTTGTTGACAACGAGTTTTTTGATGTGACGGGCGAGGGATATAATCCCCAAGGTGAAATAAAACTTAAAGGGCAACTAATCTCACCTCAAGGTTACCCTGAATTAATACTTCTGGGTAAATTGGCGACTTTTAGCTCAGGGGCCAATTTGAAGTTTTCTTCTGACAATCAATGGCAAATTACGGGAGATCCTACTGAAGCGGCAATGTTAGTTTTGGGCCAAAAATTAGGATTAAATAGAGACGATTTGGAAAAAGATTCGCCGAAAATTAGCGAGATACCCTTTGATTATAAATTGAAATTTCACGCGACGGTTCAAAAAAACGGACGGTCAGGAGATACTTACCGTTGCTGGCGCGCCGGAGGCGATTTTGGGTTTTTGTCAAAAGGTCTGGCATGCTGGAAAAGTCGAAGGATTATCGGTTTTAGAAATAAAAAAACTTGAACAAGTTTTTCATGAGATGTCTAAAGGTGGGTTGCGGATCGTGGCCTTGGCTAAAAATGATAAAGTGCCGGAAAATCTTAAACCAGAGGATGTTCGGTCACTTACTTTTGTAGGATTTTTAGGTATGAAAGATGCTCTTCGCCCTGAAGTGTATGAAGCCATGAAAAAAGCAAATCTTGCCGGGGTAAAAGTGGTAATGATTACTGGTGACCATAAAATTACTGCTTGTGCGGTGGCCAAAGAAGCCGGTATCTACCAAGAAGGAGATGAAATTCTTACGGGCGAAGAAATAGACAAACTTTCTGATTTAGAACTTTCAGAGAAACTTTCTAAAGTAACAATTTTTGCCAGAGTTACCCCCGAACATAAATTAAAAATAATCAGGGCTTACCGGAAAAGAGGAGAAATTATCGCAATGACGGGTGACGGAGTAAACGATGCTCCTTCTCTGGTGGCTGCTGATCTTGGGATATCAATGGGGAAAATTGGCACCGAAGTTGCCAAAGAAGCAGCCGATATTGTGCTGCAGGACGATAATTTCGGCACAATTATTTCAGCAGTCGAAGAAGGCCGGGCAATCTACAAAACCATAAAAAAAGTTATCCTTTATCTTTTTTCCACCGGCATTGGTGAGGTTTTGACTATTACCGGGGCGTTGTTTGTGGGGTGGCCACTTCCAATACTACCCGCGCAAATTATTTGGCTCAATTTAGTCACCGACGGATTTTTGGATGTGGCGTTAGCGATGGAACCGAAAGAAGACAGATTATTGGAAGGAAAATTCAAAAGAGCTAGCAAGTGGCTTGTTGACTCCTTGATGGCAAAGAGAATGTTTTTGATGGCAGCGCCAATGGCATTAGGTGCATTATGGCTTTTTCAGAGATTTTATCAGACAGATATTACAAAAGCTTGGACAATATCTTTGACAACATTAGCTGTGTTTCAATGGCTTAATGCCTGGAATTGCCGATCGGAAAATAAATCCATTTTCCAGATGAGACCTTTTTCCAATAAGTTTTTAGTCGGGGCGACAATTATTGTGGTATCTCTTCAGTTTTTGGCTGTTTATAACCCGTTGATGCAGAAGATTTTACATACAACGGCTTTATCGCTTTTTGATTGGATTTTAATTATTGCTACCGGATTATCGATTGTTCTGGTAGAAGAGGTAAGAAAGTTATTCCATCGTCGGTTTTCTTCCCAAGTAAATAATTAACACTACGGCTAAATCGCCGCTAAATCGGCTTCTTCCTGAAAAGATTTCAAGATTTTTTGAGGGAAAGATCAGACCTTGAAGTATTTTTGAATGGCTATTTTTTGAGAGCTAGTTGAATAATCTCAGTGATCAAATCTTGATAACTGAATCCTAATGCTTGCATCAATTGTGGAAACATACTTATTTTAGTAAAACCTGGCAATGTATTTATTTCATTAATATAAATTTGACCATTTTGATCCATAAAAAAATCAATTCTGGCGTAACCCTTGCAACCAGTTATACAATAGACAGTCTCGGCCATTTCTTTCAATTGATCAACTTGAGTTTTCGACAATTCTTCAGCCACTTTGTTAGTCTTAAATGGTTTGCAATATTTGTTTTCATAGGAATAAACTTGGCCATGAGTGAAGATCTCTCCAGGCTTGCTGGTAAGTAATTTATCGTTTCCTAAAACGGCTACCTCAAGCTCTCGTGGATTTAACACTGCCTTTTCAATAATGATTCTATTATCATACTTAAAAGCTTCTTTAAGGGCATCGTCTAACTGATCAATATTTTCAACTCTTAAAATTCCAATCGAAGAACCAGTATTATTAGGTTTTACAATGATGGGGAGCCCTAATTTATTAACCGACTTCTTAATATCTTTAATAGGAAAAATTTTATTGAAACCAAAATAGCTAACGGTATTTAGGCCGGCTTTTCGAAAATAATCATGCATAATGATTTTGTCCATATTAATTTGGCTCGCTTTGGCGCCTGAGCCGGTGTATTTAAGGCCGTTGTCCTGTAAGAATTTTTGTAGTTTGCCATCCTCGCAATTTGGACCATGAATGGCTAAAAAGGCCACCTCAATATCTTTTAAAAGCGTTTTATCAAAATTGCCGCTCTTATCAATATAAATCTCTTTAATATCAAATAAAGATTGATCTATATTTTCTCTAATCGATTGTGCTGTCATTTTCGAAACTTCATGTTCAAATGAATTGCCGCCGTAAATTAAACCGACTTTTTTCTTCGTATTCATGGTTTGATTTTAACTATTTTTTACATATTAGGTCAAGATTGAGATAATAAAAATTTCCTGTAAAATAGAATTGTTGTTATTAAGAAAGGCGTTGAATGGTTATTATTCTGATTGGTTTATTGACAGTTGTAGCTACTTTCTTGGGTGGTTTATTCGCCCTGAAATTTAAAGATAAGCTTCATCTTATTTTGGGATTTAGCGCCGGCGCTATGATAGGCGTGGCTTTTTTTGATTTATTGCCCGAAGCGACTATTTTGGGTTCTAAGCAATTTAACAGCTCAATAATTACTTCCGTTGTGGCGCTCGGCTTTACCCTCTTTATGCTATTAGACCGCTTTTTTTCGCTTCACGCTCATGGCGATGAACAATGCGGCAATAAGAACCACCGGGGGCAAATCGGTGCGACAACGCTTTCCATCCACAGTTTTTTAGATGGAGCGGCGATTGGTTTGGCGTTCAAAGTTTCACCGGCAGTTGGCGCTATTATTGCTATAGCCGTGTTAGCTCATGATTTCTCCGATGGGATTAATACCATTAATTTAATTTTAAAAAACTTCGGCTCTCCCCGGCAGGCCTTCAAATGGTTGTTGGTGGATGCTTTTGCACCAGCGTTGGGGTTGTTATCAACGCTGTTTTTTTCTGTACCGGAGGCAACATTAGGCCTTATTCTGACTCTGTTCTGCGGCTTTTTCTTGTATATCGGCGCAAGTGATTTACTGCCGGAAAGTCATCATCGTCATCCAACCATATTAACAACTCTGATGACGTTAGCTGGCATAGCTATCCTTTACGCGGCTGTTCATTTAGCCAGCATTTGAGGATAAGGCAATTCAAAATATAGTTTATGTTATGATAGATAAAGATTGGTTATTTGCTAATGAAGATTGAAGAATTAAGTCCTAAAACATTGCTGACGCTGTCGGAATTTAGACGCGCTGCTGGCATTCCCTTATTTTTAGCGCACAAATTAATTGTTTGGGGATTAATCAGCGCGGTGAAAATGGCCGACGGCACATACCGAGTTGCCGAAACCGAAGTTGCCAGCACTAAAGAATTTTTAAAAAACCCTTGGAGAAAAACAAAACTTTTTATTAAAGCATTAGGACCGGGCTTAATTACCGGCGCGGCCGATGACGACCCGTCGGGCATAGGCACTTATTCATCGGTGGGCGCTAAATTTGGTTTGGGGCTGTTATGGGCCGCCTTTTGGCTTTTACCATTTATGATGGCAGTGCAGGAAACTTGTGCGCGCATCGGCATTGTCACCAACAAAGGGCTGTCGGGAGTATTAAAAAAGCATTACAAAAAGATTGTCGTCGCTTTTTTTATTGTTCTGTTAATTACCGCCAACATTGTCAACATTGGCGCTGATATTTCCGCGATGGCCGCCTCATTAAAACTTTTAATTCCAATTAATTTCATTCTTGCGGCGATTATTTTTGCTGCTTTTATCATAATTATTGAAGTTGCCATCCCCTATCGCCTGTACGCAAAATTTTTAAAGTGGCTGACACTTTTTCTTTTTTCCTACATAATAACCGGCTTTATTATTCATCCGGCTTGGCTGGATATTTTTAAGCAGGCGCTTGTTCCAAACTTGAAATTCAACAATGATTTTTTATTCGCTATGATTGCGGTTTTCGGCACCACAATTTCACCTTACCTTTTCTTCTGGCAAACTTCGGAAGAAGTTGAAGAAAATAATATCACTTCTGAAAGCGGAGAAAAAGTGAATTTAACCGATAGAACTGCGGTGATGCGAACTGACGTCAAAACCGGTATGTTTCTTTCTAATTTGGTAATGTTTTTTATTATTTTTACCACCGCGCAGGTTTTATTTAAAAACGGAATAACGGATATCGACTCTGCCCAGCAAGCGGCGCTGGTTTTACAACCCTTGGCCGGTAATCAGGCATTTCTACTTTTTGCCCTAGGCATAATTGGCACTGGCCTTTTAGCCGTGCCGATATTAGCAGGTTCGGGCGCTTACGCTCTGGCTGAATTGATGGGCTGGCGCGAAGGATTGAACAAAAAATTCTCCGTAGCTAAAAGTTTTTATTTAGTAATTATTTTATCTATTTTAATCGGGCTTGGCTTAAATTTCGTCGGTATAAGTCCGATTAAGGCATTATATTACGCCGCCTTTTTAAATGGTGTGGTTGCCGCACCTTTGCTTTTTGTCATTATGATTGTCGGCAACGATAAAAATATTATGGGTAGTGAAACTCATCCGGGTTGGGTAAAACTGTTTGGCTGGGCAGCCTTCATATTTTCTTCTTTATCAATTATTGCCTTAATATTTTTAAAATATGTTAAAATTTAATCAATAATAGAAAAATTGGATTTTCCAAATTATTTAATTCTGATAAAATAATTTTGAGGTTCTTGATGAAAAAAAATCAAATTATCGGGATTATTTCTTTCGTCGTACTGGTAACTACTATTGTTCTTGTGGCAATTTTTTGGCCGGCAAAAAGTTCTAAAAGTCCAGTCAGCATTGAGGATATTAACGCTGTTAAATTAGCCCAGCATCTGACAGATTCCGGGGCCAAGATGTATGGCGCCTACTGGTGCAGTGCCTGCAAACAACAAAAGGATTTATTTGGACCGGAAGCTTTTGCTAAAATAAATTATGTGGAGTGCGATCCCAAAGGTCAAAATCCTCAAACCGAAGAATGCCAAAAAGAAGAAATAGGCGCTTTCCCCACCTGGAAAATTGATGGCAAGAAATATGAAGGAGTGAGAAGTCTTTACGAATTAGCTGTCACATCAAATTTTAAATAATTTTTGGAAGGAGGTTACTATGGAACCGTGTCCTGATTGTGGCCAAGAAGAATGCACCTGCGGAAAATGATAAATTAAACCTGTGGATATCTTATGATTCCTTTTCTGAAATTTTAGATATCCACAGGTTTATTTTTATATTTAAGGTTGCTTCTCTTGACAAAATTGTTGCTTAACCTGAAAATAAGAAGTGTTTATAAAGTTGCCTTCAATAATGTCGGCAACAAAGAGAGGAGGTGATTACAATGGCATATAGCGTACAATCAAAAAAAACCGGTGAAACTTATTACTTACACTCCAAGGATGTCACTTTGCGAGGCGGCCGACAACAAACAATTTACTACTTCGCCCGCGAAGCAAAGGATAACGCCATGGATGACCTTCCAGCTGGCTATACCACTATGGAAAATGAACGAACCGGTCTTCCAATGTTGAAAAAAGCTGATAAATAATAAATTTTATTCAGAAATGAAAGCGAGAAGAGACCCGAAATTTGGGTCTTTTCTTGTTTCTCGCCCATAAATCACCTAATGGGGTTTACAAAACAAAAGTATTGTTATATAATCAGATGCAGGAGCTTGATTTGAAAAGATCAGAGCTGTTTTTCGCATTTATTAAACTGCCAGTAGATATAATCGCCGTGCTTTTAGCATTTTTCGGCGCTTATTTTTTAAGACAGGTTTGGGAATTTGTCCCGGTTTCTTATATGCTGCCCTTTGACCAATATTTGAGATTTGTGTTGATATTTTTGCCGCTGTGGATTTTGGTTTTTGCCGCCGGGGGACTTTATAAATCAATTGAGGGATGCAAAAGCCGTTTGCCTATTTTCACCATATTTTTGTCTGTTTCTACGGCAATGATGATTATTTTGGTCTATATTTTCTTCTCGAAAATATCTTTTTTCTCTCGTCTTGTCATTCTTTATGTTTGGTTCTTAACTTTTTTCTTAATTGTTATAGGTAGATTATTGCTCTCATATATACAAAGATATTTATACAGATTTGGCATCGGCGTCCATCGCGTAGCAATTTTTGGGATGAGCGCTCAGGTAAAAAATCTCGTTTATGAAATTCAAAATAATAAAAAACTTGGTTTTAAGTTGACAGGTATTATTCTTAAAGATAAACGGCAAAAGACACGAGGATTTGGCAAATTTCTGGGCTGTGCCGATAATATCTCACATATTATCAAGGAAACCCCTTTTGATGAGCTTATTTTAGCCGAGCATAATCTTTCAGAAAATCAGGTTTTAAATTTAATTGATTTTTGCGAAGAAAACAAAATTAACTTTAAACTCTGTCCTAATTTATTCAATGTCCGCGCTAGTTTTATGGTCGTCACCAATTTAGACAGTGTGCCGATAATGGAATTCAAGCGAACGCCATTAGATGGCTGGGGCAAAATTATGAAAAGAATTTTTGACTTTATTTTTTCTCTGTTGATATTGATTATTACCTCTCCTCTGTTTTTAGTAATTGCCATCGCAATTAAATTGGATTCTAGGGGACCGATATTTTTTAGGCAAGAGCGGGTCGGCCCTGAAAGAAATTTTATTTTTTACAAATTTCGTTCAATGAAAACTGGCGCAGAGGAAGAGCACAAAAAGTTTATGAAAAAATTCGGCGTTATGTTTAAGCTCAAAAATGACCCCAGAATTACAAACTTAGGTAAGTTTTTGCGCGCCACTTCTTTAGATGAACTGCCTCAATTTTATAATGTTTTAAAAGGAAATATGAGTGTCGTTGGACCCAGGCCGCCCATGACCGTTGAGGTAGAAAAATATAACCCGTTTCAAAGGAAGAGATTACTAATCAAACCCGGCATCACCGGAGTTTGGCAAGCTTCCGGCCGATCAGACATTTCTTTTGAACAATGGGTCAAAATGGACCTTTTCTATATTGAAAACTGGTCATTGTGGCTGGATTTACAAATTATTTTTAAAACCATTGTTGTCGTTTTTAAGCGCAAAGGGGCCTACTGATGAGAGTAGCAATCGTTTGCGACTGGCTGACCAACCAAGGCGGCGCAGAAAAAGTTATAGAAAGCATCCATGAAATTTATCCAAAGGCAACTTTTTTTACGACAATTTTTAATCAAAAAAATTTTCCCAAACTTAAAAATAGCAAAGTTGTAACCTCTTTCCTGCAAAAAATTCCTTTTGCCAAAACGAAATATCCGTATTTGTTTCCTCTGATGCCTAAGGCGATAGAAAGTTTTAAATTAGACAATTTTGATTTGGTGATTTCTTCCTCCCACACAGTAGCCAAAGCGGTAAAAACCGGTAAAAACACTCTACATATTTGTTATTGCCATACGCCGGCGCGAAGCTTGTGGCAAAGTGATATTGATCAAAGAGGCAAAGGTCTTTTAAAAAAATATTTTATTGAGAAACTTAAAGTTTGGGATAAAAAAACTGCCAACCGACCCGATTTTTACCTTACTAACAGTCAAAATGTTAAAGCAAGAATTGAAAAAATTTACGCAAGAGAATCTGTGGTTATTTATCCGCCAGTGAACACTGATTTTTACCAACCAAACTCAGCAATTAAAAAAGCCGATTTTTATTTGTTTGTTAGCCGTCTTATACCTTATAAAAGAGCCAATTTAGCCATTGAAGTTTTCAAAAAATTGCGCTTGCCTTTAAAAATTGTCGGGACAGGCCCGCTTGAAACGAAACTTAAGCAAATGGCTCAAAACTACCCCAATATTGAGTTTTTAGACGCAATATCTGATAAAAACCTACTCAAGCTTTATCAACAAGCCAAAGGGCTAATCTTTCCTTGCGAAGAAGATTTTGGTATAGTACCAGTAGAGGCGCAAAGCGCAGGTTTACCCGTCATTGCCTTTAATAAAGGCGGGGCGTTGGAAACAATCATTAACGCTAAAACAGGCATATTTTTCGATACGCAATCGGTTCAATCACTGATAGCAGCGATTAAAAAATTTGAAAAAATGAAATTTAATCTTGAAGTTACCAGAGAAAATGCGTTAAGATTTTCCCAAGATAAATTTAAAAAAAATTTCCGCAATTTTGTCCAGACAACATTAAAAAAATATCAGCCAATAATTAAAAAGTAAGGAGCAATATGGAACAAGACAATTTTTTCATTATTTTGCGCAAAAGAACCTCAATTTTTCTGCTCACGGTGATAATTTTAACATTGGGAACATATATTTTTACCGCTAAACAAAAACCTACTTACCAAGCGATCGCCACTGTAGTAGTGAGCCGGCAATCCGCAGTGGAACAGCAAAAAGTTTCTTATTATCTTTATGACAACTACTATACAATTGGAGCCAGTGGACTTTTAACCGATACAATTTTAAGCTGGCTGGTCTCGCCCTCCACCGTAGTTGAGATTTACCAAAAAGCTCAAGTTCCCATGCCCCATAAAAACGCTTCCAAACTTTCAAAAATTTTCACCACTAAAAAACAGGTTTCAACTTCTAATGTGGCAGAATTTAGTTTAATTAATTCAAACAAAGATCATGCGACAAAAATCTCACAAACTGCTCTGGCCTTGATGAAGGAAAAAGTACCACAGTTTGGACAGGAAAACAACGCTCCCTTCCAAATTTCAACTTATGGACCGGAAATATTAACCTTGAGCCCGCAGGTTCTATTAAATACAGTTGTCGCCTTTATTGCCTCAATACTGTTAGGATTGTTCTTTGTCTTTCTGGCGGAATCTTTTTCTAAAAAGTAGCAATTAATCGGCTCCAATTTTTTTAAGGAGGGGCACTGCAAACGCTCAACGACATTAAGAGAGTTTTAAAAAATTCTCAAACAGAAGAATATTTTTTCGCTTTAAAAAAACAAAGCGTATCCAACCACATACCCTTTAAAAGGTTTGTTGATATTACCGACCCCAATATCATTTGCGTTGATACCGTCAAAGCGGTTAAAAAAATTAAAACAAGAAGACCAATTTTCAAAACATTTGCTAAATTGGCTTTGGCTTTTTGTTTAATCGCCGTTTTGATTTTTGGCGGAACATGGACCGCCAAAAATATCGGTTTAGCCAATATCACATCAACAGTACAACTGGCTAAGATGGCGCAAATTTCCGGCAAATATCTGGTTTTATTTGAGAATAACAATGAGCTTCGGCCCTCGGGCGGATTTTTAGGCTCATTTGCCGAAATTAATCTAAACAAAGGCAAAATCAGTGATATTTATTTTGATACCAATATTTATAAACGAGACAACGCTTTTGCCAAAGACCATCAAATAGCCCCGCCAAAATCTTTTCAAATACTTTACGGCGCGCCATATTGGACCATGCGCGATTCAAATTGGGCGGCCGATTTTCGCACATCTGCCCAACAAGTAGCGTGGTTTTACCAGCAGGAAGGCGGCAATGAAGTTGACGGCGTGATTGCCCTTGATACAACCTTTTTTACCAACATTTTGCAATTAACCGGTCCGATTTATCTTGAAAAATATAAGATGGAAATCAACGCTGACAATTTCCTCAAAGAAGTTCAGTACGAAGTTGAAAAAGGATATTGGGAAGAAGATACTACTAAAACTATGTCTGAGCCAAAAACAATTTTGAAAGATTTAATGGGTGAGATATTGCCTAAAATGCAAGAGTTGCCAAAAACTAAAATCTTAAAATTGGTTTTAGAAACTCTCAAACAAAAGCACTTAATGTTTTACTTTAATGATCCAGCTATGGAAGATGTTGCTTTGCGAGAAAATTGGGGCGGTGTAGTCATGCAAACCCAGGGCGATTATTTATATGTTGTCAACTCCACTATTAACGTCGGTGATGACCCGAAAGTCAACAACGGCGGCGGTAAAACAAATTTGTCGGTGGCCGAAAAGATTAATTACAAAGTTGTGAAAAACCAATTAGGTGATTTATTGGTCACGCTGTCCATTTTGCGCACACATGCCGGCAGTTGGGACTGGCCAGATGGACAAAATAATAATTACGCCCGAATTTTAGTTCCCAAAGACAGTCAGCTTCAAAGCGCTAATTTAGATGGCCAAGATGTTTCCAAGGATATTTATACAACTGTGGAGGCAGGCAAAACCTCATTTGGCATTTGGAATAAAACTCAACCTCAAACTTCAAAATTATTAACTTTAACTTATCAACTACCAATGAGTGCCGCCTCCAACTATTCACTGTTAGTGCAAAAACAACCCGGCGCATTATCATCGCAGCTGCAAGTAATTTATGAGAATAAAGTGCTTTACGATGGTCTGCTGGACCATGATATTTCAGTTAATCTCGATTAAAAATTGACTTGACATTATTTTTTACATTTTTTATAATGTAATTAAGGTACAAGTAAATTAAAAGGAGGTGGAATGCCCTCATTACTTTTGGCACAAACGGAAGATGCTACAACTATGCCCAACACAGCCAGCGATGCAGTGGCAGCGGCAGCCGGAACAGGACTATCGGCAGTTTGGGGAGGCCTGATGATTTTCTGGCTAATTTTAGTCCTTGTTTCCGTGATTTTCTTCATCTGGTGGATAGTCCTGTTAATTGACTTAACCAAACGCGAATGGCCGCAAAAAACCACGTATTTGATTATAATGATTATCGGTTTATTTATCCCGTTCGGCCTGCTCATTGTCGATTTAATTTATTACTTTGGCGTTGTTAAAAAAGGAGTTGGCAGCAAATCAGGCGGGGCACCAGCTACACCAGCGGCATAAAATATTCAGCTTTAATTAACAACAAAGCCTCTTTAGATAGGGGCTTTGTTTGTGGTTAATCAAAGCTAAAATGCCAGTCAAGAACAGCTTGCAAATATCTTTAAAAAGTGATAAAATATAAGGTGTGGATAAGAGTAAAATAAATGGATAACGAAGAATATACAGCTAAACATATTACAGTTTTATCAGGCCTAGAGCCGGTTCGCAAACGACCAGCTATGTACATTGGAGGAACTGGGCTGGAAGGACTGCATCATCTGGTCTGGGAAGTGATGGACAATGCTATAGATGAGGCGTTGGCCGGTTTTTGCAATGAAATCAATATCACCCTTCTGCCAGATAATATGGTATCTGTTTTGGATAATGGCCGTGGTATCCCTGTTGATGTGCATAAACAAACCGGCAAATCTGCCTTGGAAACGGTTTTAACCACTCTGCATGCAGGCGCCAAATTTGGTTCTTCTTCTTATAAAGTTTCCGGCGGACTGCACGGCGTTGGAGTTTCCGCCGTTAACGCTCTTTCTTCTTTGCTCAAAGCAGAGGTATATCGTGATGGCAAAATATACTACCAAGAATATAGTCAAGGAGCTGCAAAAGGTAAGATTAAACAAGAAGGCGAAACAAAACTTAAGGGGACAAAAATTACTTTTCAACCAGACAGCGAGATTTTTGATAACCGTGAATTTAATTTAAATACTATTTTGGACCATGTTCGCCAACAAGCTTATCTCACTAAAAAAACTAAAATAACAGTTGTTGACCAAAGAAAATCAGACAAACCGGTCAGCTATACTTTTTATTTTGAAGGTGGAATTGCCTCATATGTCAGGCATTTGACCAAAAATAAACAAGTTATAAATGCAGTGCCAATTTATGTTGAAAAAGAGATTGATAATGTTTTAGTCGAAATCGCTATTATCTACACCGATGAATATAATGAGCGGCTTTTTTCCTTCGCTAACAACATTTATACAACAGAAGGCGGCACCCACGTAACCGGTTTTCGAGCGGCTCTAACCCGCGCTATAAATAATTACATTAAAAATAATAATTTGCTTAAAAACGGCCAGGAATTATTAACCGGTGAGGATATGCGTGAGGGGTTAAACGCTGTTATTTCTGTCAAACTGCATCAGCCGCAGTTTGAAGGTCAAACAAAAACCAAATTAGGCAATCCGGAAGTACGCAATATTGTTGAACAAGCGACTGATCAAGGTTTGTCTATATATTTAGAGGAAAAACCGACTGAAGCGCGTAAAATAATGGATAAATGCCTGCTTTCTTTCCAGGCGCGTCAAGCAGCCAAAGCGGCTAGAGAAACTGTTATTCGCAAAGGTGCATTGGAAGGGATGACATTGCCGGGCAAGCTGGCCGATTGTACCTCCAAAAAACCTGAACTTTCTGAAATTTATATTGTTGAGGGAGATAGCGCCGGCGGCAGCGCCAAACAAGCACGCGATCGTAAATTTCAGGCAATTTTGCCTTTACGCGGAAAAATATTAAACGTAGAAAGAGCGAGATTAGACCGTATGTTAGCTTCGGAAGAAGTCAAGGCCTTAATTATAGCTTTGGGCTGTGGCATTGGCGAGCAATTTAATGTTGATAAAGTTCGCTACCACAAAATCGTCATTATGACTGATGCTGACGTTGACGGCTCTCATATACGCACATTGCTTTTAACTTTATTTTACCGTTATTTTCCGCAAATAATTGAAAAAGGCTATTTGTATATTGCCCAGCCTCCTTTATACGCCATTTCCTTTGGCAAGGAAAAATATTATGCCTATAGTGAACAAAACAAAGAAGAAATTGTTAAAAAATTAGCAGATAAATCATATTCTATTCAAAGATATAAGGGTTTGGGGGAGATGAATCCGGAACAGCTTTGGCAAACAACAATGGATCCGGAAGAGAGAATTTTATTGAAAGTTAATGTGACGTCAGCCGATCAAGCTGACAAAATTTTCTCCACACTGATGGGCGATGAAGTTTTACCGCGAAGAAAATTCATTCAAACACGCGCAAGATTAGTTAAGAATTTGGATATTTAATGAAAAAATCAAACCCACCAAGCGAAAATTTACCCAAAAAAGAAAATATCCTGCCCAAAGATATTGAATCGGAAATGCAGCAGTCCTATTTGGACTATGCTATGTCAGTAATTGTAGCCCGCGCCTTACCTGATGTCAGAGATGGCTTAAAACCGGTGCACCGCCGCATTTTATACGCTATGAATGATATGGGTTTAACCTCCGGCGCCAAGTTTAGAAAGTCCGCGACGGTCGTCGGAGAAGTACTCGGCAAATATCATCCTCACGGCGACATCGCAGTTTATGATACATTGGTCAGATTAGCGCAAGATTTTTCCGTGCGCTATCAATTAATTAAAGGGCAGGGCAATTTTGGCAGTTTAGACGGCGATCCGGCTGCTGCTCAAAGATATACTGAAGCAAAATTGGCCTCAATTTCCGATGAACTTCTGGCCGACATTAATAAAAACACGGTTGATTTTGTGCCAAATTATGACAGTACAAAATACGAACCATCAGTACTGCCCTCAAAAATCCCCAATTTACTTTTAAACGGCAGTATGGGTATCGCCGTTGGTATGGCTACCAACATTCCTCCCCATAACCTCGGGGAAGTTATTGACGGATTAATTTACATTATTGACCATCCCGACTGTTCAATAGATGAACTGATTGAAATCATTCCCGGACCGGATTTTCCTACCGGCGGCAATATTTACAATATTGCCGAAATTAAAAATGCCTATGCCACCGGCAAAGGACGGATTTTAATGCGTGGAAAGGCAGAAATTGTTGAAGACAAAAAAGAAAATTGGCAAATTGTGATTTCGGAAATTCCTTACCAAGTTAACAAAGCAGAATTAGTCACAAAAATTGCCCAACTTGTTAAAGATAAAAAAATAGAAGGTATCGCCGACTTAAGAGATGAATCCGACCGCAAAGAAGGAGTCAGAGTTGTCCTAGATTTAAAATCTTCCGCCTATCCAAAGAAAATTTTAAATCGTCTCTTTGACCTTACGCAGCTACAACTGGTATTTCATGTTAATATGCTGGCTCTGATTGATGGTTTGCTGCCGCGAGTTTTAACATTAAAAGACATTTTGGATCAATTTATTGCGCACCGTAAAATAGTTGTCAAACGCCGAACAGAATTTGATTTGAAAAATACCAAAGTTAGAATTCATATTTTAGAAGGTCTAAAACTCGCCTTAGCCAATATTGATGCTATCGTAAAAACTATTAAAGAATCTAAAAATCGCGAAGATGCGGCTAAAAATCTTATCACCAAATTTAAATTGTCCCCAGCTCAGACAGATGCTATTTTACAAATGCAGTTGGCAACATTGGCCGCATTGGAGCGTGAAAGAATTGAAAATGAACTTAAAGAAAAAATTAAATTGGCCGAAAAATTAACCAAAATCTTATCATCGGAGCAAGAAATTTTAAAAGTTATAAAAGATGAATTACTAGAAACAAAAAATAAGTTCTCAGACGACCGTCGAACAAGAATCTTTAAACAAGGCGTGTCTAAATTCGAAGCAGAGGATTTAATCCCCAATGAACAAACCCTCGTGGTTATTACTAAAGATAATTATATTAAAAGAGTCCCCACCACCACCTATAAAGTTCAATTTCGCGGCGGAAAGGGCGTGATGGGATTGGGTATGAAAGAAGAAGATTTTGTGGAAAAACTTCTTTCTACCAATACTTTAAATGACATAATGTTCTTCACCAACAAAGGCAGAGTTTTTACCACTAAAGTTTACGAGCTGCCTTCAAGCAATCGCCAATCAAAAGGCAAAGCCATTGTTAATCTGATTAATATTTCTCCTGATGAAAAAGTTACTGCAGTCATTTCGCAAGATTCCAATGAAGATAAACATTTCGTGATGGTTACCCTAAAGGGTATGATTAAAAAAACTGAAATTTCGGCCTATAAAAATATTCGCAAAACTGGAATTATTGCTATCAAATTGCTCCCTGATGACCAATTACGCTGGGTTAAAACTACTTCCGGCCAAGATTCAATTCTTCTGGCCAGCAAAGATGGCTTAGCCATTCATTTTCATGAAAACGAAGTCCGTCCAATGGGTCGCGCTGCTTTTGGTGTAAGAGGCATAAGATTGAGAGCGTCAGACGAACTGGTGACAATGGCCGTGGCTAAAGACCCGAATGCCAACATCCTTGTTGTCTTGGAAAATGGTTTGGGCAAAAAAACGTCAGTTTCTAAATTCCACTTGCAAAAACGCGGCGGTCTTGGTATGAAAGTGGCAAAAGTGACACAAAAGACCGGTAAAGTAGTTTATATGCAAATTGTGGAAGACAAGCCCGGAGACGCAATTTTAGTCAGTAAAGCTGGCCAAATGATCCGTATTCCGCATAAATCTATTAAAAAATTAAACCGTGACACACAAGGAATAATTTTAATGAGGCTCAAAGGCAATGATAAAGTTGCCACCGTTTCCCTAACTTATGCTCATTCCACCGGCGCAGTTTCAGAAATAGTATTAAACCCGCAAGAGGATAAAACGACCAGCACTCCAACCGATAAAAAAATAGTGCAAGAATAAGGGGGACGGAAGGACAAGGGAACGGTCCCCTTGGTATTCGAAACTTTCAAGCCCAGGGCATGATTTTTTGGCAAGGATTCAGTTATAAAAACCCCTCCTGTGGGTTTACTCACAGGAGGGGTCATAATGCTTCTACGAGAAACAAGCGAAAGCTTTAATTAGCGCCTCTTTCTCGTCCGGAAACATGCCAATGGTTGGGCGGTATAATATACCAGCTGTCCTATTGGAAGAATCAAGGCAAATAGTGTTGTTAATATCTTTTTGTTGTACATATCGAAGACCCCCGCTATCTGAACCAAGTCGAATTCTCTTAAGGAAAGATGGTTCAAGTTTCACAGCATAGGTAACAACTTCTTTGTCTGTTTCTTGGAAGTGGGAAACTACAACCAAATCATTAATGCAGTTGCGGATGAA